>Ga0126314_10000912_pt1 | contig 13990 bp, 11 predicted proteins | sample Plot105B_FD_92535 | JGI IMG/M metagenome (GOLD analysis project Ga0126314, IMG submission 92535) | Serpentine soil microbial communities from UC McLaughlin Reserve, CA, USA - Plot105B | ecosystem: Environmental > Terrestrial > Soil > Grasslands | place: USA: UC McLaughlin Reserve, Lake County...
CTGGACCATCGCCTACAAACTGTTGTTCTGGGCCAGGCTGCAGGATGGAAACCGTGCCTTCAAATTGCTTAAGGAAATTCTTAAACCGACTTCACGCACAGACATCAACTATGGAGCCGGAGGTGGTGTATATCCAAATATGCTTTCCGCGGGCCCTCCCTTTCAAATAGATGGTAATTTTGGAGCAGAGGCCGGCATCGCAGAAATGCTGCTTCAAAGCCACGATGGTTTTATTGATCTTTTACCTGCTATGCCAGATGCCTGGAAGCAGCAGGGCAGCGTTAAAGGTTTAAAAGCCAGGGGGAATTTCACGGTAGACATTGCATGGAAAGACGGAAAAGTAGTCAGTTATGCGATCTCCTCACCCAAGCCGTCCAAAGTAAAGGTTAAAATTAATGGGGCAACTAAAACCATTACCTCAAAACAATTGTAAGTTTATTGCTTGTTGTGCTGCCGAAGATGAAGACCCTGGTTTCGCCCTTTGCTGTGCCTTATGCCTGGTGATAAAGGAGATATAATCTGCGGCACTGATGGGGTCCTTTAGCAGTTGTGATGCGTATTGCATTTGAGCGATTCGATTTTCAATGACTTGTCTGTATTTCAGCAGCAGATGCTGAATTTGGTGCTGAAGCTTATTTGCAGGTTTGATACGTATGTTTTTATTGACCGCATTTAACAACTGTACGGTGATCTCCTTTGAAAAGTAAGCTCTTGCAGATTCAATTCTATCCTGTAAGGCTTGCTGGTCTTTAAATCCGGTCTTGAGGTATAGTTGCTGTACCTGCGCCTGGAATCGGTCGGATAAGGCAGACAGTTCGGTTGTGGATTTACCCAATTGGTTTAACAACGACTTGAATTCATTAAGATTTGACTTTATGATCTCCGGATTAGTTGCTATAATTTCCAGCCCGGCGTCGAGGCTGTTTAAAGAGAATTGATCCAGGACAAGTGTGAGGATAAATTTTCCCTTTTCAGCGACAAGTATGGCTTCCATCTCTGCTATGGGTACGGGCTTCATGTAATTGATCACTTCTGTATTGGATCGCAAGCTCTCTGTCCCGATCTTTGACCTGAGGATGAGCCCGCTCAGTGTCCTTACCCTGCTTAGCGCCACGTAGACCTGTCCGGCCACAAACGATTTGCCGGCATCTATGATAGCATGGTCAAATGTAAGGCCCTGGCTCTTGTGGATGGTTACTGCCCAGGCCAGCTTGATGGGATATTGTGAAAACTCACCAACCTGTTGCTGTACGATGGCATCTTCTTCTCCTGTTTTATATTCAAAAGACTGCCATGCGCTTTTTTCCAGCAACAAGTCTTCTTCGCCGGGAAATGAAATATAAAGCTCATTGTCTTTTATCGATCTTACCTTTCCGATCTTGCCGTTATAGAACTTGCGGTCTTCTCCGGTATCGTTTTTAATGAACATGATCTGAGCACCTTCCTTCAGTTTCAGTGTTTGCTCAGCCTGAAGGCCGAGATCTTTGAATTCACCGCTTATCTGCGCCTCAAAAGTATATTCAGTGCCGGTAAGTTCATTGAGTTTTTCACCGTTTATGGCATTTGCTTCTGCGTTATGAGAAGTGATAATGATTGGGTTAAGCGTTTCCACTGCTTTGAAGTCAGGGTTATATCTTTCGTTCAGGATCGCAAGACTATGTTCGTTGATCTGGTTATTCCTGATGTCATTCAGGATCCCGATGAATTCCGGTTCGGTTTGCCTGAATACGGTAGTCAGCTCAATCTGCAGCAGCGGATGTCTTCTGATGACTAGTGCGTCGAAAAAATAAGGGGATGGATAGGCTCTGGCTAAAAATGCCCAGTCTTCTCTTTTTGTAACCGGCGGCAACTGATAGAGATCGCCAATAAGCAATAACTGTACACCACCAAAAGGCGCATTGTTCTTTCTTACCTTGCGCAGTATGGCATCAATTGCGTCGAGCAGGTCGCAACGCACCATAGAAACTTCGTCTATGATCAAAAGTTCCAGTTCATTGAAAAGATTCATCTTTTCCCTGCTGTAACTCATGTCTGAAACTAAAGACTGGATAGAAAGTATTCCTGACTGCAGGTTTTCAAGGCTAATGTTACCGGGAAAAAATGAGCCGGGAGGCAGCTGAAAGAAGGAATTGATGGTTGTGCCTTTGGCATTCATCGCCGCAACCCCGGTAGGGGCGATTACGACCATTTTCCTGGCGTTGCTTTCCTTGATTTTTTTGAGTAGTGTAGTTTTACCTGTCCCGGCTTTTCCGGTAAGAAAAATATTCTTATTCGTGTATTCTACAAAAGCAAGGACTTTATCAAAGATCAGATCGGGTGAATTGGCAGTACTCATGCAACAAATTTACCATATTTTTTTTATCTTAATTTGACACGATCGCCCCTTAAAATTGTCGCATTCGCACTGCTGAATAAGGTTTATAATCCAGTAGCTTTATATAAATCAATTATAGGTATTTATTAAATTGTGATTTATGAAAAACAAAACAGCCAGTACCAGAACTGAGGGCTTAGTAGCCCTCTTTGACATGCAGACAAGCTTTCTTGCACGCGCGCTTGAAGGTGTTTCAGAAGAACATATGTATGAGCGATTGAATACCAGGGCAAATCATATGGCATGGCTTACCGGATCACTTGTTCAGCAGCGATTCTATCTGATCAGTGAAAGTCATCCGGAGTTGAAGCAAAACGGTGATGAGTTATTTAAAGACAATAAAGGAATCCAGGAGGATGCAAAATATCCGTCTGCAGCAGAATACCTGGAAGACTGGGATAGCGTGAGTCCAATGGCACGTGAAGTTCTTGTAGGGGCAGATGATAATAAGCTGGATAGTGAAATAGACATGGGATTTATGAAAATGAGTTATTATGAACTGATCTCCTTCACCATATACAGGGAGGCAAGCATCATCGGTCAGCTGGCTTTATGGAGAAGATTACTGGATTATCCGGCTTTAAGATACGATTAGGACAAACTAAAATTAGTTGAGTAACATTTTTAGTCATCAATACTGATGTAGGGGTAAAAGCACTTTTATATTCTTTATATTTAGTTTAATAAACTGTCAAAACCAAAAAACCAAATATAATGACAATGAAAAAGACTAACGTAAATGAAGTTTCCAGAAGAAACTTTATTAAGAGTGCTTCTGTGGTTGCAGGAGGTTTCATGATCGTGCCCCGGCACGTACTTGGACGTGGCTTTATTGCGCCCAGTGATAAATTGAATATTGCGGGCATTGGTGCAGGAGGAAAGGGAGAAAGTGACCTTAGCGAATTTGCCAAAAATCCAAAAGTTAATATTGTTGCGCTGTGCGATGTAGATGAGCGGCAGGCTGCCAAGTCACGAGGTCGTTTTCCAAAGGCAAAGTACTATAAGGATTTTCGTGAAATGCTGGACAAGGAGAAGAACAATATTGATGCCTGTTCAATTTCAACACCCGATCATGTTCATGCAATCGCAACAATAATGGCCATGCAGCTGGGCAAACACGTATATACCCAGAAACCGTTAACACATGATATCCATGAGGCCCGTATGCTGGCCAATGCGGCCAAACGCTACAAAGTGGTGACTCAAATGGGTAACCAGGGTGGGTCGAGTGATGGTGTTCGCCAGGCAAAAGAAATATATGATGCAGGCTTACTTGGAGATGTCCATACTGTACAGGTTTGGACAAACCGTCCGATATGGCCGCAGGGATTGCCAACTCCAACAGGTAAGTTTGATGTTCCTTCCGGCGTAGACTGGGATCTGTGGCTAGGACCGGCAAAATACAGAGATTATAACCCGGCATATATGCCATGGAACTGGCGCGGATTCAATGCGTTCGGAACCGGTGCATTGGGAGATATGGCCTGTCACATGATGGATCCTGTTTTCCGTCTTTTGCCGATTGATTTTCCTACTGAAGTAGAATGCAGTATTCCAACAAGCTGGAACCCTGATGGTAAAGAAGCCAAATATCCGGAAGGATTTCCGGCTGCATCCATCATTCATTTAAAATATCCGCGTAAGGATGCAAAGGGAAATATTGATGTATCCTGGTATGACGGAGGCTTGCTGCCTAAACTACCCGATGAGCTGCTGCCGGGAGAGCCTTTTGGTGCCAGTGACGGTGGTGCACTCTTTATAGGCACAAAAAGCAAAATGATTGTTGATTGCTATGGCGCCAACCCACGTTTATTGCCTTCAAAACTAATGAAAGCGACTACCTTACCTAAACAAACCATCGCCCGTGTACCCGAGGGCCACTATCAGCAGTGGGTAAACGCATGTTTAAACGGTTACGGAACAGAAAAAACAAGCTCGCATTTTGAGTACGCGGGTCCATTTACAGAAAGCATACTGATTGGCAACCTGGCCATCAGAAGCTGGAATATCGAAGGTAACGCAGGCAGAAAACGACTGCTCTGGAACGCTAAAGATATGAAGATCACCAACTTTGATGAAGCGAACCAGTTTGTAAAGTTGCCACGCAGACAGGGTTGGGAGTTACCTGCTATTTAATAAATTTCTGAATTTATTTGAGCTTGTATAAGAAATCTTTGTGCTTTAACTGGTATTTTTGAAGTACCAACACCAGATGAAGAGAAGAAATGATTGATGACGTAATACTCGTAGATGAGCACGATAACGAAATAGGCACAATGCAGAAAATGGAAGCGCACGTTGAGGGTAAACTCCACCGGGCGTTTTCTGTTTTTATTTTTAATACAAAAGGCGAACTGTTACTGCAGCAACGGGCACTTGACAAGTACCATTCTGGCGGAAAATGGACCAACACCTGCTGCAGCCATCCCCGTGTCGGTGAAGCTACTGCCGACGCGGCAAACAGAAGACTTCAGGAAGAGATGGGTATGAAATGTAACTTGAAACCTGGTTTTAGCTTCACTTACCATGCCGTTCTGGCCGAAGATCTTTCAGAAAACGAGTACGATCATGTATTTTTTGGCCTGAGTAATGATTTGCCGCTTTTGAACACAGAAGAGGCTGCTGATTATAAATATACAACCCTGAAAGACCTGAAAGCAGATATTGCTGCCAATGCTGATCAGTATACCGTATGGCTGAAGATCTGTCTCGACAAGGTTATTGCCTATTATGAACAGCATCCAATTAGCTAAACAAACGTTTGTTCGGTTTTCGTGGACATTGGCCGGTCATGATCTTTAATTATTTGGCTATTATTGTATAAACCAAATGATGCCATTATGACCCTGATCAAAAAACTAGCGGTACTATGTCTGTTTGTGATGAACACAATTTCAGTTGCCGCTCAAATGAACATTATTCCGCTTCCAAAAAGTATTACTGAAAATAGTGATGTATTTACGTTAAGCCCGGATGCTAAAATATATTACGAACCCGGTCTTGAAGCTCAGGCAGACCTTTTAAGTGCTGCGTTGGCTCCGGCAACAGGTTTTGAACTTAAAATAATCGCTGCAAAGACCCTGCAAAAAGGAATTGTACTTAAATTTGATAAAACATTAGCTGGCTCCAGAGAGGGATATAAGCTAAATGTCAATAACGATGCCATAGTGCTGAGTGCAAGTACAGCTGCCGGTGTATTTTATGGCACACAAACGTTGATGCAGTTATTTCCTAAAGAGATCTATAGCAAAAAGCGGCTAAGAAATATTGACTGGAAGCTTAAAGGAGTAACCATAAAAGATGAGCCGCAATATGCATGGCGCGGTATGATGCTGGATGTTTCCCGTTATTTTTTTAGCAAACAATATGTATTGAAGTTTATAGACATGATGTCTATGTACAAAATGAATACACTGCATCTGCACCTGACAGACGATGCAGGCTGGAGGCTGGAGATCAAAAAATACCCAAAACTTACTGCTATTGGAGCCTGGAGAGGTGAGGGGGCAGAGCGAACAGGAGGATATTACACACAGGAAGATATCAAAGAGATGGTGGATTATGCTGCGCAGAGGAACGTTGACATCATCCCCGAGATTGAGCTGCCGGCACACGCATTGGCATCCATTGCGGCCTACCCATATTTGTGCTGTACCGGAGAACAATATGTGGTTCAAACACAGCATTCCATAAGCAAAGATATCTATTGCGTGGGTAAAGAGTCTACCTTCGATTTCCTGGCAGATATATTTAAAGAGACTTTCGCACTGTTTCCATCGAAGTATATTCATATAGGTGGCGATGAAGCCAATTATGAGCGATGGAAAGCCTGCCCGCATTGCCAGAAGCGCAAAGCCGAGCTGGGGCTTAAATCTGAAAAGGAATTACAGGTCTATCTAAATCAGCGGGTGCAGAAAATGGTTGCGAAATATGGTAAAACCATTGTCGGCTGGGATGAGATCATTGAAGATGGCCTGAAAGAGAAAGCAGTAGGAATGATCTGGCATGATGCTCAGAAAACATTTAAGGCAGTAGAGAACGGACATGATGTAGTCATGTCGCTGACCAGTCATTTGTATTTCGATGTTGCGGAAAGTAATATTCCGGGGGAGATCAAAGCTGCAGGATGGTTGTCTCCGATATCAATGGAAAAAGTATATCGTCTGAATCCGATGATAGACGGTCTGGATGAAAAGTATCGCACGAGGGTTCTTGGGGCCAGTGCCGCGCTATGGTCTGATCAGTTTATTCATGGGATTTTACTGCAGGAACTGCCGCAGTTGAATGAGAACAGATCTGAAAAATATTTCGATTACCTGACCTTACCCCGCATGTCTGCCCTGGCAGAAGTATGCTGGACGCCTCTGGTGAATCGGAACTGGGCTGGATTCCAGCAGCGGATGAGCAGCCATTATCAGCGGTATGATTATGCAGGATACGGATACAGGGTTCCACAGCCGGAACTGATCAGTAATGAACAAACTGCGGGAGGTTTTGTGATTAAAATGAAGAATCCTGTTGAAGGAGCAGAGATCATGTACAGTATCGACGGAACCAGGGCAAATGCTTATTCAAAGGTATATACACAGCCGGTAAGTGTCAAGCAGCTATCTGATTTTAGTGCGATTACGGTGGTGAACCGCGATCAATATTCATTGCCGCTTTACTTTCCTGAAAAGTATGATCAGTTCAAGAAGTACGGAGCTTTGGTTGCTGAATGGAAGCCTGAAAAAATTAAAGCAAAGGATTTTACCGCATTTGAGTTTATAGCCTCAGGTAAAATTAACGGAAACGGAAGTTACGAACTTGCTTTCTGTTATACCGGAGGCAATTCCCGTCTGGACATCCAGTCTGTAGAAGTCTATAAAAACGGCATCAGGATCGCTGCTGATCAACATGATGGATTTACGGGTGGTGCGCAGGAGGGTAACATTTATAAGTTTGACATTAAGGAATACGAGACGGGAGCTGCTTTTACCGTAAAGGCGCTGGTTCGGGGAGACATCAGCAACGATTCCTATGGAGCAGTATTTATAAAGAAATTGTAACTTTGAGGGTATGAAGAATACCGTTCCTCAGTTGAGGACAGTTAACGTGATCCGTTATGTGACCCCCTTACGTGAGGGTGGCTCCATGCCGGCTATTGCCGAAGCAGATGATGATTTCCTGTACGTGCTGAAGTTTAGGGGAGCGGGGCAGGGGGTTAAGGCACTGATAGCCGAACTCATTGGCGGGGAGATTGCACGCGCCCTTGGTTTTAGAGTGCCTGAACTTGTTTTTGCGAACCTGGATGAAGCATTTGGCCGTACCGAACCCGATGAAGAAATCCAGGACCTGCTAAAAGCCAGCGTTGGCCTGAACCTGGCGCTGCATTATCTTTCCGGCTCGATTACTTACGATCCTACTGTTGCTAAAATAGATTCACGCCTGGCCTCACAGATTGTTTGGCTCGATTGTTTGCTGACCAATATGGACCGCACAGCCAGAAACACAAACATGTTGTTCTGGCATAAGGAGTTGTGGCTGATCGATCATGGTGCCGCACTTTATTTTCACCATGCGATGCAAAATTGGGAAGAGCAGGCCAAAAAACCTTTCGCACTGATCAAAGACCATGTGCTATTGCCTCAGGCCGCTGAACTGGATCAGGTCGGTCAGGAATTTAAAGCGATCCTTACAGATGTACTTATCGATGAGATCGTAGCATTGATCCCGGCTGACTGGCTGTCACAACATCCGGACGGTGAAACCGTCGAAGGCAGGAGACAAATCTATTCCTATTTCCTTAAACTCAGGATAGCCAATTCAGAAATTTTTGTTAAACAGGCACAGCATGCAAGAGAAGAACTTATTTGAGTATGCAGTGATCCGGCTTGTGCCCAGGGTAGAGCGGGAAGAGTTTATCAATGTTGGCGTTATTCTCTATTGTGCCCGGAAAAAATACCTGAAGGCCGTATTTTATTTGAATGAGCCCAGACTGAACGCGTTTTGTTGCGATCCTGATTTGCAGGACCTGAATAAAAACCTGGATGCCTATGTAAATATATGTATCGGTGCAAAACAGGGCGGCCCAATCGGGCAATTAGATATGGCTTCAAGGTTCAGATGGCTTACCGCAACCAGGAGCACCGTACTGCAGAGTTCAAAGGTTCATCCCGGGTTTTGTGTTGATCCGGAGGAGAAATTACAGCAACTTTACAGTGAGATGGTTCTTTTGCCCTAACAGTACTCGCAAATAGGAAATAAATTTCTTTCTTTTACAGTTTTAAATACCACCACTAAAATGAGCGAGAAGTTTTACCTTCATATATTCAATAAACAGCGCAGTATAGAAGCGGTTCCATCTAATGTGGAAGTAGCCGAATGGGCTATCGGACTAATGGATCTCATTTATCCCGAGCGGCTAACCTCACCGGACTATTCTATTAATGAGATCAAAAGATCATTTACCCGGCAGCAGAATGCACTGGTTAATATACTAAATGCTACGAAGGCCTGTGAAAACAGTGACAATGAAGGAATAGCAGCAGGCATCTTTGCGCAGCTTCCGGAGATGTACAGGAAGATGAATACCGATATCAGCGCGATTCTCCAGGGAGATCCTGCAGCTAAAAGTGAATTTGAGATCATCAGGAGTTATCCGGGTTTTCTGGCCATTGCACTTTACAGGATTGCGCATTCGATTCTGAAGGCCAGTGTACCGATCATTCCGAGGATCCTGACTGAATACGCACACTCGATTACGGGGATAGATATTCACCCTGCGGCTCAGATTGGAGAATACCTGTATATAGATCACGGTACCGGTCTGGTGATCGGCGAGACCACGATTATCGGAAATCATGTTAAGTTGTACCAGGGAGTTACTTTAGGTGCCCTGAGTGTTGAGAAATACATGGCAAATACGAAACGGCACCCAACCATTGAAGACCACGTGATCATTTATTCTGGAGCCACCATACTTGGCGGTGAAACTGTAATCGGACAGCACTGTATCATCGGTGGAAATGTATGGCTCACCAAAAGTGTACCGGCCGGATCAACGGTATATCACCAGTCTGCGGTAAAAGTTGAAACTAAGCATCTGTAAAAATGAGAAATGTAATAGATTTTGTGGGCAACACGCCATTGGTTGAGATTCATAAACTGAATCCTAACCCGAATGTGAAGATCTATGCCAAACTGGAAGGAAATAATCCGGGAGGCAGTGTAAAGGACAGGGCGGCGCTAAATATGATCCGCAGTGCGATGGAACGCGGCGATATAAAAAAAGGCACCCGCCTGATAGAAGCAACCAGTGGCAATACCGGCATAGCACTAGCGATGATCGCCAGCATATTTGATCTGGAAATTGAACTGGTCATGCCGGCCAATTCAACCCGTGAACGTACACTCACGATGGAAGCTTACGGGGCGAAGGTAACTTTGCTGGAATCTATAGAAATCTGCAGGGATTATGCGGAAGATAAAGGTACCCAGCCAGGATACTTCCTACTGAACCAGTTTGCTAACCCGGATAATTACCTGGCTCACTATAAAACTACCGGACCGGAAATCTGGCGCGATACAAACCACTCCATTACGCATTTTGTGAGTTCCATGGGCACTACGGGAAGTATAATGGGCAATTCCATGTTTTTGAAAGAACAGAATCAGGATATACAGATTATTGGTTGCCAGCCAACGGAAGAATCTTCCATTCCGGGAATCAGAAGATGGCCGGAGGCTTATCTGCCCAGAATATTTGATCCTGCGAGGGTAGACCGGGTTATGGATGTATCTCAGCTGGATGCCACAGACATGGCCAGAAAACTGGCAAAAATCGAGGGTATATTTGCAGGTATGAGTACCGGTGGTGCACTTGCATGTTCGCTCAGGTTAGCTGCAGAGTTAGAATCGGGTCTGATCGTATTCATTGCATGCGACCGCGGAGACCGTTATCTGAGCAGCGATCTGTTTGGCTGAGCCCATTAGGTTTCCGTTCTGATGCTATAAAAAACAGCGCTTTTAGCGATAACGATTGCGTAAATAATTTCGTTGAAAAAGCCGGTTTCTTACCGATAATTATGTAGAATTGTTTCACCTGTATGAAACTTGATATATGATTATTTCTAACCAAACCTTAAATCAGATTAAGGCTGGAAACGTTTCCATTCCCGATGGCTCATTGTTTCAGCTGAATGAAAAAGTGCTCCAGTTTGGAACCGGTGTGTTGCTGCGCGGATTACCAGATTACTTTATAGACAAAGCCAACCGTCAAAAATCCTTTAACGGCCGTGTTGTTGTAGTGAAATCTACAAGAAAAGGCGATGTAAGCGAGTTTGAAGCACAGAACGGGTTGTATACCATTTGTGTTCGCGGACTTGAACATGGAAAACCTGTGGAAGAAAACATCATTTCTTCAGCCATCAGCAGGGTGCTGTCTGCAGATAAAGATTGGCCTGCCATATTGGAACTGGCCACCCAAAGCACATTGCAAGTTATTATTTCAAATACAACGGAGGTTGGTATTCAACTGGTTCAGGAAAATATAGGTCTTAATCCTCCGGTGTCTTTTCCTGCAAAAGTTCTTGCTGTACTATATGAGCGTTATAAAGCACTGGGAGATACCAATAAAGCAGATATTGTAATCATAGCGACCGAGCTCATTCCTGATAACGGCAAAAAACTGGAAGCCATAGTTCATGAACTTGCAGTATTCAATACACTTGAAGCTGAATTTAAGGAATGGCTAAAAATACATGCTTTTTTCTGTAATTCACTTGTAGACCGTATTGTACCGGGCAAACCAGATGATGCCGCAACACTGAAACTTGAACAGGAGCTTGGTTATAAGGATAATCTGCTCATTATGGCCGAACCCTACAGACTTTGGGCTATAGAAGGTAATGAAAGGGTATCGGCGCTGCTTGACCTGGAAAGTGCAGATCAGGGTGTTATCGTAAAACCTGATATTGAAATCTATAGGGAACTTAAAGTAAGGCTACTGAACGGTTCACATACACTGACCTGCGGAATTGCATACCTCTCGGGTGTAGAAACTGTAAATGCTGCTATGCGGAATGAAGAGCTTCGCAATTATGTAACTGATGTGATGCACAAAGAAATCATACCTGGAATTCCTTATCAGGTAGAAACAGATGTTGCTGTCGCCTTTGCAAAATCGGTAACCGACAGGTTTGGCAATCCATACATTGAGCACCTTTGGATAAATATCGCCTTTCAATATACCATGAAGATGAAGATTAGAATTCTCCCTGTTTTGAATCAGTATTATAAAATTTACAATAAGGCACCCGGGCATATCGCCTTTGGATTTGCCGCATTTCTGTTGTTTATGAGGATAGCAAAAAAGGAGGGTGATAAGTATTTTGGAATACATAACGGCCGTGAATACCTGATCACAGACGATCAGGCAGCTTATTTTTACACTAAGCGTGAATTACAGGGCCCCGATTACGTCAATGAAATTCTGGCTGATGGTGCCTTATGGGGAAGTGACCTCTCTTCACTTAACGGTTTTATTGAAACCGTTGAACGAAATTATAGTTATATTTCGGAGAACGGAATAACAAAGGCATTATCATTGGTGAATTAGCCAAACTAAAATAAAGATACCTAACCAACCCTTAAACCAAATATAATGAACGACAAAAAAGTAACCGGCTACAGATGGACCATCTGTGCGCTATTGTTTTTTGCCACTACGGTTAATTACCTGGACCGGCAGGTACTGAGCCTGCTAAAGCCCCGGCTGGAAGATATCTTTGGCTGGACTGATAATGATTATGCCAACATCGCCTCTGTATTTCAGTTTACCTACGCGATCTCCATGCTCTTCGCAGGAAGGATCATTGATAAACTGGGTACCAAAAAAGGGTATGCCTGGGCCATCATTATATGGTCTCTGGGCGCTATTCTTCATGCCTTTGCCATACCAATGGGGCAGGCGGTATCGACCGTACTCGGTTTTGCGGGTATAGGTATAGCTTCGGTTTCTATCGTTGGTTTTATGATTTCCAGGGCTGTGCTCGGATTTGGTGAGGCGGGTAATTTTCCTGCCGCCATTAAAGCAACTGCAGAGTATTTCCCTAAAAAGGAAAGGTCCTTCGCTACAGGATTCTTTAACGGAGGTACCAATATCGGTGCCGTACTCGCACCATTGACCGTTCCTTTCATTGCTACGCACTGGGGTTGGGAAGCGGCATTTGTATTTATAGGTGCAATCGGTTTCCTATGGTTATTCTTCTGGTATAAATATTACGATAAGGTTGAAGATCAGAAACGGCTGTCTGCTGAAGAACTGGCTTACATTCAGGATGGTGAGACTGATAAGCCAAGCATTATCAGTGAAGGTGTGGTCCATGAAGCGAAGGTATCGTGGTTTAAACTACTGACCTACAAGCAAACCTGGGCATTTGCCATCGGTAAGTTCATGACAGACGGTGTCTGGTGGTTCTTCCTGTTCTGGCTGCCTGCCTACCTCAAGGATCAGTACGGAATGATAGATAACCAGATCATGCTTCCGCTGGCCGTGCTTTACAGCATGACGATGATCGGAAGTATTGGCGGTGGCTGGTTCCCGATGTATTTCATCAACCGGGGGCATGAAGTATATAGCGGCAGGATGAAAGCGATGCTGCTCATAGCCATATTTCCGCTGGTTGTGCTTGCCGCGCAGCCTCTTGGCCATATCACATTCTGGATTCCGGTGCTGCTGATCGGAATAGGGGCCTCTGCGCATCAGGCCTGGTCGGCAAATCTGTTTACTACAGTATCTGATATGTTCCCTAAAAAGGCTATCGGTTCCGTAGTAGGAATAGGCGGTATGATTGGTGGTCTTGGGGGTGTGCTGATCACTAAACTTGCAGGAGCCTTGTTTACCAATTATAAGAAAATCGGACATATAGAAACGGGGTATACCATTATGTTTGCCATTTGCGCAACAGCCTATTTAATCGCCTGGGTAATTATGAAATCACTGGTTCCAAAATACAAACCGATTACCGATCTTTAAATTCTATATATTTTTACATCGTTTTCTGGACTCCTTTGGGTACCTGAAAAGCGGCTGTAAGCCAATTTTACATAATCAATTGACAGTATAATAGAATTTGTTTATTACATTCCTGCTTACTTTGTTCCGACCCTAAATGTAACTTGAAGCATGAAAAAGACAACCTCAATTGTTGGATCATTTCTTTTAGTCTGTAGCAGTGTATGTTTTTTTTATGCTGCTGAAGCTCAGACTAAACCATTGCCCCTTGGCAATTATATTGAAAAGAGAAGCGGACTGACGGATACCTATCAGGCGATAACTGTAAAAAAATCGGCTACCGTTGCTTTTTTAGGCGGATCTATTACCTATAATGGCGGCTGGAGAAACATGGTATGTGACTACCTGCAGCAAAATTTTCCGGACACAAAATTTCATTTCATTGCCGCAGGCATACCATCGCTGGGTAGTTTGCCCCATGCGTTCAGGCTGCAGAGCGATGTACTTGATTCTGGCAGGGTGGATCTGCTTTTCCTGGAATCGGCTGTAAATGACCAGGTAAACCATACTGACAGCATTATTCAGATTAGAGCACTGGAAGGTATAGTGCGGCATGTTAA
>Ga0126314_10000913_pt1 | contig 13984 bp, 10 predicted proteins | sample Plot105B_FD_92535 | JGI IMG/M metagenome (GOLD analysis project Ga0126314, IMG submission 92535) | Serpentine soil microbial communities from UC McLaughlin Reserve, CA, USA - Plot105B | ecosystem: Environmental > Terrestrial > Soil > Grasslands | place: USA: UC McLaughlin Reserve, Lake County...
TACCATTACAGAAAAAGCCTTTGATCACGGTGGCAATACAGACTGGCAGGATGTGATCTACAGAAGAGCCAAAACAAAGAACAATTCCTTCTCCTTTTCAAAAGCCACTAGCTCCGGTAATTATTATGTGTCGGCGGCTCAGATGGATCAGGAAGGTATCGTTAAAAACAGTGATTTCAGACGTACATCAGGAAGGCTCAATGCTACAGAGTCATTTTTGGACAATCAGCGCCTGAAGATTGGGGTAAACCTCACCGCAAGTGAAACCAAAGACGATGGTGTACCGACAAGCGACGACGGAGGTTCAAACGGACAGCTAATCATCCAGGCCCTGATGTCGAATCCAACCAGGAATGTTTTTGATGAAGACGGTAAATACACCAACTTCAACATGAATGCGCATTACAATCCCGCCTACCTGCTTAGTGTATACAGAGACAGAACACGCACGCTCAGGGTCCTGGGCAACACAGACGTTACCTTTAGAATTGTAAAAGGACTGGACTACAAATTCAACCTTGGTCTGGACCGCTCAGTTGCGGAAAGAAATACAACGATTTTCCCTAACCTGACCGACATTAACCCGACAGGGAAATATGTTCAGTACAATCTAGATTCCAAAAGTACGCTGATGGAACACTACCTCAATTACAGCCTGCTGACAGGCAAGCATAAGCTCGAGGCAATCGCCGGGTTTTCCTACCAGAAATTCGAAAGGGGAGGGACAACCTTCAGTATAGACGGAATCGCAGATCTGAACAGCGGAGTACTGCCCGAAAACAATCCTGGATTTAAGGGCAAACAGACTGGAGTTTTCGGGCTTTTACAGGAGAACGAACTGCAGTCTTACTTTTCAAGGGTAAATTATTCTTACGATAACAAATACCTGGTAACCGCTTCCGTGCGCGCCGACGGTTCTACCCGCTTTGGTGAAAATAATAAGTATGGTTATTTCCCTTCTTTTGCATTGGGCTGGAACATCGCAGAAGAAGAATTCCTGAAAACCTCTGCTCTGGTCAGCGACCTGAAGCTTCGGGCCAGCTGGGGGCAGACAGGTAACCAGGAAGTACAAAACAAACTCACTAAAGCGAGTTACGCGCTTTCAACCGGTGACGGATATTACCTTTATGACGATCTTGCCCTCATCAACGGAGTTTCAGTAACCAGAACACCTAATCCTGATCTGAAATGGGAAGTAGTTACCCAGTACAATGTAGGTCTGGACTTCGAACTGTGGAAAGGAAAATTCTACGGGACACTGGATTATTTCAATAAAACCACGACAGATGCTATCCTGAACATTCCGTCCCAGCCATTGAGCCCTACAACTACCGTGTGGGTCAACATAGATGGAGAAATCGTGAATAAAGGGCTCGAATTCATGTTCGGTTCAAAAATCATCAATACAGGCGATTTTACGTGGTCTGCAGACATCAACGGGGCCACGCTGAACAATGAGATCAAAAGTCTGCCGGTTTCAGAAATTTTATCAGGAACCATTTCAGGGCCTGGACTCTCCGGTGTAGCTGCCAACATTTACAAAAGCGGTTATGCCGCAGGTTCATTTTACCTTCTGGAGCACATCGGCTTCGATGATAACGGAGGGAACATATTCAGAGATGTAAACAACGACGGCGCAATCAACAACAGCGACCGTGTTATCTTTGAAGGCGCCATTCCGAAGTTCACTTACGGCCTGAACAGCCAGATGACCTATAAAAGCTTCGACTTTTCATTCTCCATCATCGGGCAGTCCGGCGGCTATTTAGTAAATAACACCTCCTTAAACGCCTTAAATATTAATAACCTGGCCTCAGACAGAAATGTTGCGCAGCGCTACGTCAAATCAGGTGCGAATCCTGCAAACCCTCCTCAGTTATCTAGTCTTTATCTGGAAAAATCAGACTTTCTCAGGTTAAACTCAGCACGTCTGGGCTATAACTTTAAGCTGCAGAAACTGTCATGGCTTCAGGGGCTGGGTCTATACGTCACCGGACAGAATTTATTGACAATAACCAAATACAGTGGATACGATCCATTAATTAACAGCCCCAAATCAAGCGGTGGTAACCAGTCGCTGGGGATCGATTATGCCAGCTACCCGACAGCAAAGACAATTATTTTTGGCGCAACTTTAAAATTATAAAAATGAAAGCGAATAATATATTTAGAACTAAAAACATCTTGTTTCTGCTCACAACCCTGATCTTCACCGGTTGTACAAAATTAGATGAAAAGGTGTACGATGAAGTGCTGGGGAATAATGCTTCAAGCCCCGCAGGTGCTTTGGCTGCGGCCTATGACAGATTGGGTGATGGGACTTTTGTAGACCACGGCGCTGTATTCGCATTACAGGAATACACCACAGACGAAGCCATCCTTGCAACCCGCGGCAGTGACTGGGGTGACGGCGGTAAATGGAGATCCATGCACGAATTTACCTGGGCATCCGATAACCCGATCGTAACCGACAACTGGAACATGCTCACCAATGGCATTACCCGTGCACTAACCGCAATCAGGGAAATAACCAACAGCAGTGAAACGCAGAAAACCCTGTTGCTTGCAGAAGCCAAAGGACTGCTGGCCTACTATACCTTTACCACACTCGATCTTTTCGGTCAGGCCCCATATCGTGATCCCCTGATTGACAAGCCACCACTAGAGGTAAAACAGGCCGCAACTGGTATTGATGAGTTGATCCTGCAGGTAGAAGCCCTTATCCCGGACCTTGCTACTCTTGGCGCGCAATCGACGCACAATGGCAGGTTTACCAAAGAAGCGGCCTACGCCCTGCTCACCAATATGTATCTGAACCGGGCTGTATTGAAAGACCGGTATGCCACTTCCTTTAACTTCAATGAAAAGGCAGTCAACAGCAACGATACCGACATGGATAAGGTAATTTATTATAGCTCTCTGCTCATTAACTCAAATAAATTCCAGCTGACCAGCAATTACTTTGACAGCTTCTCCATCAACAATTCAAAAGGATCGGAACTCATCTTCGTTGTTGTACAAAAGATCGACTACATCAGAAACGGTTCCAACTCTTTCGGCTATGTCGGTGTCGAACGGAATCAAAAACCATCCCCTGCCAACAGAGGCACCAATGCTGCCTGTATCAGTCCCGAATTCTATGCCAGTTGGGAAGGCAATCACGATGATCCAAGGTTCTCCAGAAAATACCAGTATGGCGACGGAACCTGGTTCATGAACGATGCTGAAGGCAGTGTTCCCGGTTCAGATATCGTACCTAACAGCCCAAACAACCTGCCATGGTTCCATTTCAACCGCGGTATCATGGTTGGACAACAGTACGGGCCAAGACTTAACGCTGCAGGCGGGTTCGAAAAAACGGCCGAGGGCAGAATTAAGGTCTTTGAACTGGTAATGGAAAAAAGTACAGGTACTAAAATGAACTTTACCCCTGAGCTCAATTTCAGCAACCCTTCACAGGCTGTATTTGCCCAAAACGAGATCAATCGCGGGGCGCGTTGTTTCAAGTATGAGTTTGACCCCGAAGAAGGTAATGGTAGCAGCAATGTAGATATTCCACTCGCACGTTTAGGAGCAATTTATACCATGAGGGCAGAAGCCTATTTCCGCAAAGGACAAAACGGACTTGCGCTGGATGACATCAATAAACTACGTACCTCCAGAACAAGAGAATCGCTTTATGGAAATGCACCGGGCGTTGCCATTGCATCCCTCAATGAAGCAACGCTTTACAAGGAGATCGCATTTGAAACTTACTGGGAACTCTACAGACGTCCGCAGATGATCCGTTTCGGAAAGTTCGAGCAGCCATTCAGTGCAAAGCCGACAACCCAGCCTTTCAGGAGAATTTTCCCCATACCACAGTCGACCATGGATGTATCCAAAGCCTTCGACCAAAATCAGGGATACCCCAAATAAATAACGCATATGAAATCCATCCTTTGTATCCTGTTGCTGATTGCTATATCTTTTTTTACCAGAACGGATGAAAACAATCCGCCCATAAATAAAATCCAGGTTATTGGGTCGCACAATAGCTTTAAACAAGCTCTCGATCCGGCCTTATTTAAAGTATTTCAGCAAATAGATTCTGTATCTGCCGGTAAGCTGGATTATGAGCACACGGGTTTCGGCGAACAGCTAAGCCTTGGTCTTAGAAATTTGGAGATCGATGTCTATGCAGATGCAAAGGGTGGCAGATACAGCCGCCCAAAAGGCCTCAGCTGGGCAACAAATCAGCAGCAGTACGATGTTGCCGGAGAAATGAACGCACCCGGCTTCAAAGTACTGCACATACCCGATCTTGACTTCAGAAGCAATGCCCTTACCTTTACAGGGGCATTGCTTCAGTTAAGAAAATGGTCTGAGGCCCATCCCGGTCATACACCCGTATTCATTACCCTTGAAGCTAAGGACGATTCAATCAGCCGGGCAGAATTCACGCAACCTGAGAAGTTCACAGCTAATACTTTCGATGAACTCGACAAAGCCTTAACGGCCGGTCTCGGATCGAAACATTTAATAACCCCCGATCAGGTTCGCGGAAAGTACAACAGCCTTGAAGCTGCCGTGTTGCAGGGCAACTGGCCACTGCTTGAATCGGCAAGGGGGAAGTTTATTTTTATTCTCGATGCAGAAGGTGAAAAAAGAGCACTGTATACAAAAGGACATCCAGCCCTTAAAGGGCGTGTATTATTTGCCAATGCAGATCCGGGAACTCCGGAATCGGCCATTATGATCATAAACGATGCAAAAAGTGCTGAAATTCCCGAACTTGTGAAGAAAGGATACATCATTCGTACACGGGCAGACAAGGACACACGGCAGGCCAGGAATAATGACAGGTCAGATTTTATGGCCGCATGTGCATCCGGTGCGCAGATCATCACTACAGATTATTACCAGAAAAGTACCCGCTTCAAATCAGATTATATCGTATGTTTTGCAGAAGGGCAATATTTCAGAATGAACCCTTTGTTCAAATAGCAAAAAGCCCCGGAAATTTTCGTTGACCGGGGCTTTTCTTATTGCTCAGTTAGCGTCGTTTCGCTTTTCGAAGCCTTTTTGGCCGCTGCGGCCTTTACCGGAGCTCCGTTTTTATCTGCAGCTTCAACAGGCTTCCCCTCTTTCACAATCCTTGCGCCCAGGGGCGATTTAACGGAAAGTTTTTTTGCGAGGTAAGTAGCTACTTTTTTGATTTCCTTCGACGATTTTTTTGATTCATAACCATTTTTCTCTAAAACTTCCTTAAGTTCCAGTGTTAGTTTCTCATAAATTTCATTGCGAACTATTTTCCTGGCTTTTTTTATAGACTTTGATTCTTCTTTTTTCATGTACTGGGTTGCTTAGCAGGTTATAAAACAGTGTTATATAAATATAATTGCCATTTCACAGGATATAATCGGTTAACAGCAATATTACGTTAATTTGAAGATAACTTAATATTATCATTATGTTAAATGAGCCACCTATTGTTAACAAAACTTTACTGCAGCTTTATTTTTGAAATCTTGAAAGTATGGAACAATTTATGCAGCTTTGACCCGTTAACACACAACTTATGGAAAATTTTACAATGCTGCAGTTTTTTCAGTGGTACTATCCCGCCGACGGCAGCCTGTGGAAGTTTTTCACATCAGAAGCACAGCGGCTAAAGGCCATCGGGATAGATACCGTTTGGTTGCCCCCCGCTCATAAAGGCATGGCAGGAGCAGATGCCAACGGCTATGATTCCTACGACATTTACGACCTTGGTGAATTTGATCAGCGCGGAAGCCTGCGGACCAAATACGGAACAAAAGACGAATTTATAGCAGCAGTTCAGGCAGGTAAACAAGCCGGATTGAAGATATACGCAGATATTGTGCTCAACCACATGGGTGGTGCAGAAGAAAAGGAACGCATCACCGTAAGAAAGGTAAACCCCGAAAACCGGGAAGAATTCATTAGCGATCCCTTCGAGATTGAAGCTTTTACACGCTTTACCTTTCCGGGAAGAGGCGGGAAATACTCAGAATTTATCTGGGATCACCATTGCTTTGCAGGTGTAGACTACGACGCCCTGCAGGAAGAAACAGCGATCTTTAAAATTCAGAACGAATTTGGCGATGCCTGGCAGGATGTACTTTCAGACGAACTGGGTAATTATGATTACCTGATGCTCTCAGATATCGACTTTCGCAATCCTGCAGTACGCGAAGAACTCAAACGCTGGGGCAAATGGTTCTATGAAACAGCAGGATTCGATGGCTTTCGCCTGGATGCCATCAAACACATGGCGCCCTCTTTTTATAACGAATGGCTCGATTACCTGCGCAGCGATCTGCAGCAGGAATTTTATACCGTGGGAGAGTACTGGGCACCCGGCGATCTGTCCGCGCTGCTCAAGTACATTGACGCCACAGAGGGAAGAATGTCTTTATTTGATGCCCCGTTACAGTCCAATTTACATCGGGCATCTGTTGAAGGCTCCAGTTACGACCTGCGCAGCATATTCGATAATACACTCGTTCAGGCAAGGCCCGAACTGGCAGTAACACTTGTAGAAAATCACGATACGCAACCCTTGCAATCACTCGAACAAACCGTAGAACAATGGTTCAGACCTTTGGCTTATGCCCTGATCATGCTGCGGGAAGCCGGTTATCCCTGCGTATTCTATACTGATCTGTATGGAGCCGAATATACAGACAAGGGGAATGACGGCCTCGATCAGCAAATTGTGATGCACCCGATGCAAGAACTCGAGGCTTTACTTTACGTCAGAAAACACCTGTCCTACGGACAGCAGCGCGATTACTTCGACAATCCCCAATGTATCGGCTGGACACGTCAAGGCGATAATGAACATCCGGGTTCGGGTTGTGCGGTGATCATCTCCAACGGCCTTGGTACTACAAAACCCATGGAGATCGGGAAATCTTTCGCAGGCAAAACATTCACAGACCATCTCGGTAAGATAGATCTGCAGGTCACCATCAACGAAGACGGATGGGGAGACTTTATGGTCTATGCCGGATCAGTATCCGTTTGGACAATGGCCCAATAAACTAAAAATTCTTACCTACCTTCTCCAGCATTTCAGCAGGGATGTTCTGCGTATCCACCAGTAGAAAACCATCCAGGCAATCGGAGAATTTAGGATCTATGTTGAAGCAGATGATCTTGGCATTGAGGTTCATATACTGCCTTAGCAATACCGGGATCTTGATGTGCGAATTCTCAATATCAGAGATCAGGCTGTCCAGATCCTTCAGCGACTCACTACTCTCGATCAGCAGATCCTTATCTATGGCAGAAAGATCCGCCTTAAACTTATTCTTTGGCTTTACATAGTGCGCCAGTTCGTAATCGAAGTGATTCTTTGTAATGTAATCTACAATGAGCGATTTGGAGAATTTAGAGAAATTGTTGCTGATGCTCACCGGGCCAAACATGTACCGATATTGCGGATTATCCAGCAGATACTTCAGAATACCTTTCCAAAGCAGGAACAAGGGTAACGGTTTTTGCTGGTATTCCTTGCGGATCCAGGACCTGCCCAATTCAATTCCCTTGCGAAGAATAGGGTAAAAAGGTTCCTTTATCTTGAATAATTCCGACAGGTAAAAGCCCCTGCGGCCCATAGTGTTCAGAATTTCATCACCCTTTCCGATGCGGTACGCGCCAACTATGTTCTGCAGTTCCTTGTCCCAAATGAACAAATGATTGTAATAGATGTCATAATTGTCCAGGTCGATCTTTTTATTCGTACCCTCGCCCACTTCTCTAAATGTGATCTCACGCAGACGGCCAATTTCCCTTAAAATATTAGGAATGCTGACCGTAGGCGTGATGTACACTTCGTAATTCTTTTCCTGCCATACCCGGAAAGATTCCAGTTGTGCTACTTCCTCAACGATCAGGTTCCGGTCGGTTTCCTCAATTACCTGTTCGGGCTTCTTTTTTATTTTAAAAAGACTGATCGGGTTAAACAGTTTTTTTTCTTCATCCAGTCCCGTGCCCAGGGCATATGTGCGGGCCCTTAAAAAGTCGAGCAGCTTATTGGTATTGTTCCGGTAAGAAATATCATCAATATGAATCGGCTTCCCGATCCTCACCTTAATTTTTAAACCCTGCTTGTTCAGAAACTCTGACGGCAGTTTTGCCGTTCTGAGCGTTGGGTGAATAAAGCTCAGTATATTAAACAGGACCCCGTTGTTACCATGAAAATAAATTGGAATAACCGGTACCTTAGACCTTGCGATCAGTTTTCCGACCACCGGATGCCATAGCCTGTCTGTGATTTCCTGTTTGTCCAGACTGAAGGTAGAAACCTCACCAGCCGGAAATATCCCGATCGGAGTACCACTTTGCAGCAGATCGAACGTAGCTTTCAATCCGCTGATGCTCGATGAATGCTGTACATTTTCGAAAGGGTTTACCGCTACAAAGAACTCGCTCAGGTTAGGGATCTTTTTCAGAATAAAATTGACCATCACCTTTGCCTCTGGTCTGACCGTACAGAGCAGCTTTACCAGCGCCAGCCCTTCTACACCACCGTATGGATGGTTTGCAATAGCAATGAAGCCACCCGTCTTGGGGATGTTTTTAAGATCGTCCTCATCAAAATCGATCGATACCCCAATCGTCTCCAATATTTTATCTACAAATTCAAGACCGCTGAAATGCTCGTTTTGTGAAAAGACCTTATTGATGTCATTCAGTTTCATGATCTCCATCATTAAAGCTGCAAGGCCGGGAACCCCGAGCTTATCTATCTTGGTAGCCTTTGCAAACTCCTGGGTGGTTATGATCTTCATCTAAATTCGTTTAATAAATTACAATCTAACCTCAAAAATAAGATTAATTATTCAATAATCGCCTGCACGTTCTCCACACCTGCCTAAATATCAGCCCTGAAAATTATAGCAGATTCAAAGGAATGATATACTTTAGCCTATGAAAAAATGGCTGAATATATATTTTGACCTGAGTAAGCGTGAATTTAACGGTTTACTGGTCCTTGCCGCGCTGATCATTACGGTCACTGCGTTTCCGTATCTTTATGAAGTTCTGGTAAATGATCCCGGCCGCAAAGCTTCAGACCTGCCGGTTATCAAAAAACTGATCCGGGAAATGCAGGCCGAAGAACTCAAAATGAAATATCCTGCCCAGGGCAGCAGTTTTACCAGGCATGAGGCTGCCAGACCTGCCGGCGAACTGTTTGCATTCGATCCCAACCAGATCAGTGCTGCCGGATGGCAACGGCTCGGCCTGTCTGAAAAGCAGGCCGCAGTGATATTAAATTACAGGGCAAAAGGAGGCAGGTTCCGGATTCCGGCAGACCTGCAAAAAATGTATACCATCAGCCCGAAGTTATACTTAAAATTAAGCCCATATGTACGCATAGCGCCCGCTCAGAATGTTCAAAGAACAGAGAATGGCCCTGTTTCCGAAAAGCATCCGGCGCAGGCTGGAAATCTAAAAGTCATAGAACTCAATGGATCAGACAGCGCCGCACTGTGCGAGATCAGCGGGATCGGGCCTGTCTTTGCCAGTAGGATCATGAGGTACCGGCAACGCCTGGGCGGCTTTCACAAAACAGCGCAACTGATGGAAGTTTACGGACTGGACTCCACGAAATATGCGGAAATAAAGGATCAGGTTAGGGTCGATGACAGCCGGATCAAAAGGATCCATATCAATACCGCCGGATTTGATGAGCTTAAAAACCTCCCATATCTGAGGTATAAACAGATCAATGCTTTGATACAATATAGAAAACAACACGGGAATTATAGTAATATTGCAGACTTAAATAAGGTGCAGATCCTGAGCCCCGAAATCATAGCCCGTATCGAACCTTACCTGATTTTTTAACATACACCATGGAATCAAAAATAAAACAGACCGTACGTGATGTAAACGACTTTCCGAAGCCGGGAATTATTTTTAAGGACATTACACCGATCCTTAAAGACCCTGCACTTTGCAGGGAGATTACCACCGCTTTGGCAGCTCAGGTCAACGGACTCGAAATAGACGTAGTGGCGGGTATAGAAAGCAGAGGTTTTTTATTTGGTCCGGCACTGGCGCAGCTTTTAAGTGTGCCTTTTGTGCCGATCAGGAAGGCAGGTAAACTGCCCTACAAAACGATCCGGCAATCTTACGACCTGGAATATGGAAACGCTACCATAGAGTGTCATCGGGATGCACTGCTGCGCGGTCAAAAAGTACTGATCCACGACGACCTGCTGGCAACGGGAGGAACGGTTGTGGCAGCTTCCAAACTGATCATGCAGCTTGGATCGACCGTAGCGGCCTATTCTTTCATCATCTCCCTGGATTTTTTACAGGGAAAGGACCGCCTTAAGACTTTTTCAGAAAATATATACTCGCTGGCCGCCTATTAGCAACAGCATTAGCAGATTTGACACGCGGGGCCCGGCTTCAGGCACTGATCTGATAAAGGCACAAGATAAACAGTACCAGCGCAATCAATTTCAAAACATATATGTAGAAACTGCGGGAAAATAGTTTGTTCATGGTGTTGCTTTGCATGGCTTTTCTAGCTTGATCGATTAGAAATGAGTTAGTTGTAATGGTTTTTAGTTGGTCTGGGCTATTTTTTTAACCCATGCAAAAATAATGTTGATTTTAATTGGCATCAACTGAGAAAATACACAGTTTATGTTATTTTTGATCTTTCGAAAGGGAGAATTAACATGAAAAAGAATTTTGGCGACTATTCAAGAACGTTCATAACAGATACGCCTGCGGATCTGACTACAGAAAAAGCGTTGTTTTATAAAAAGACCATTCCAACATTTCCCGAAGAGGCCATTTATATTTATTCCTTTAAGGAAAATAAAATGATCTATGCCAGCGGATGGACGGAAGTACTCGGTTATGAAGATGACGAGATCAATATGCTCGCCATCGTAAACATGTCCGCTCCCGGATTTGCTCCTTTTTCACACGACCTCAACGACAAGGCCCTTAAATTCATTCACGGTAAGAGCGAAGATCTGGAAGCCTACAGCTTTACCATCGAACTCAAAAAGATCCATAAGAACGGAACTGAGGTGCCAATCGTTGCGAGGGTTGGAATCTTAAATTCTGAAAACGGTAAAATAGAATCCATCTTAGGTCGTTTTCAGGTCAACCGGAACCTCATATTTGGCAAGGTGATGCGCTACGCCGCCTATGGCCCGGAAAAGGAAAAGTTCGAAGAGGAACTGAACAAAATTCTCTTTTATCACCTGGCCATATCCAATAAGGAGAAAGAGGCCCTGTCACTGGTTGCTAAGGGTTACTCTTTTAAAGAGATTGCGCATGAACTGAGCGTTTCCCATTCTGCCATTGAAAAGAGAATCATTCCCCTGTACAAAAGATTTGATGTGAAAAGCCTTACCCATCTGGTTAGCTTCGCTTACGACAACAATATCTTGCCATAAACGTTCAGCCTTTCGCAGATAATCGTGCTTAACTTCGCTGTTTAGTGCGATTTATCCAGGTTTATAGTGATAATGTTGCTGCGGCTAACACCGATCTTCTCTTCCAGCAACAGCTCCCATTTTTCCTCCAGCAGGCGCGTCGGATCATCGCTGCCCATTACCCAGATGATGTTCTTGTCCCTGATGTGCTCCAGGTTATCCGGTCCGCAATCGATGTTGTTCAGCAGTTCAAAAAAAAGCTCGGTGGTGATGATATCGCTGCTTACCGGTTTGCCAGGGTTAATGTCGTCGATCACCAACAGGTTGCAGTTGCGCCATGACCAGAGCCTGGGCAGGTGATGCGGGGTAACCGTACGCTCAAAAAACATACTGAGCAGCTTTACTGCGGTAATATAGCTGCAGCAGCCACTGCTGATTGAAGCCTCTGTGGCGATCCCCACAGAAAGGGTTGTCTTTCCGCTCCCCCTGGAACCAAAAAGCAGCATATGCTTGCCGTGCTCTTTATTGTCCAGAAAGTCCCTTACCGCTTTTTTATGTTCATCCCCAATGTTTTGATTCCACTGGCTCAGGCGGAACTGAAAAGGATAGTCTGCATTTTGCAGGTACATCTTTGTGGTATACCAGTAATACGCAGGGTAGGCCACCAGTACCAGTAGCGCAATTGCGCCGATCATCATTTCCGGGTGGAATTTGCAGATCAGGCTGGCAGACAGGGCTCCGATTCCGAAATAGGCCAAGTCTGTAATGGTATCGAACGCTATATTAGACCATGCCGGAGTAAATGTATATTTCCCGTCCTTTTTATTCAGCGCCTTTTTTTTCGTTTTCAGATTTTTAAATAACAGAGGCCCCAGGAAATTGTAGGCTTCAAATAAGATCCAGAAGCTCCAAACACCAAAAGCCGCCCAGAACTCAGGATGATTTGGCGAACCATACGTTATTAATATATTATAGGTCAATATGGTGGGTATAAAGCCGAGTGAAAAGTGCCCGAACTGATTGGCCAGCCAGGAATAAGTAAGGGTAACCCCCCTGTAAGAATCCTTACCGATCAGGTCTGCCTTAAGCTGGGCCACCACCGCTTTTCTGTTGATGAATGTCATGAGTTTACGTTTTTTTTTTGTTTTTAATGCCTAAATCTAAAAAAAATAAAAAAACTTTTTCGCGGTATTTGCGGTGCCTAAAATAAAGAGGTTAGGTTAATGAACTAAATACCATTCCGTTCTATAATTTGGCAGGCTTTTGGCTGATGTCTGTATGCTATTATTTAATTAACATTGCCATTATTCAAATAAAAAACTTATGCTGGAAACAATGGACAATTCTGTGGGATACAACTTCAGTGTCTCTGAAAATCAGGAGCTCATAAAAAAAATGGTTAGCGACTTTGCCGAAAAAAATATACGCCCGTACGTCATGGAATGGGATGAGGTACAGCACTTTCCTATTGATGTATTCAAACAACTCGGTGAGCTCGGACTGATGGGCGTACTTGTTCCGGAAGCATACGGTGGTTCAGGCTTTGGCTATCAGGAATATGTAGATGTGATTGTAGAGGTGTCCAAGGTCTGCGGATCCATTGGCCTCTCGCTTGCAGCCCACAACTCTTTGTGTACGGGTCATATCCTTGGCTTCGCCAATGAAGAACAGAAAATAAGATGGCTACCGAAGCTCGCTACCGCACAGTGGCTTGGCGCCTGGGGGCTTACAGAAGCAAATACCGGTTCTGATGCACTCCGGATGGCAACAACAGCTATACTCGATGGCGATGAGTATGTGATTAATGGCGCCAAAAACTGGATCACTCATGGCAAAAGCGGTGACCTCGCGGTAGTAATGGTGCGTACAGGGGAAAAGGGCAGGGCAGGTGGTATTTCTGCCATTGTAGTCGAGCGCGGCACGCCAGGATTTACTGCGGGCAAAAAGGAAAATAAGCTCGGCATGCGTGCTTCAGAAACTACCGAAATGATATTCGACAATTGTCGTGTTCCCAAGGCAAACCTGCTGGGTGCAGAAGGAGAAGGTTTCAAACAAGCTATGAAGGTGCTGGATGGCGGCAGGATCTCTATAGCTGCGCTGTCTTTGGGCATTGCCAAAGGGGCCTATCAGGCAGCGGTGGCTTATGCAAAGGAGCGCCAGCAGTTTGGTCAGCCCATTGCCAGCTTCCAGGGTATCAGCTTTAAACTGGCAGACATGGCCACCGAAATAGAGGGTGCCGAACTGCTGATCCGGCAGGCTGCCGACCTGAAGAACAGGGGGTTGCCAATGACCAAAGAATCAGCAATGGCCAAATACTTCGCCTCAGAAGTGGCAGTAAGGGTTTCTACCGATGCGGTACAGATCTTCGGGGGGTATGGTTACACTAAAGATTTTCCGGTGGAAAAGTATTACAGGGACAGTAAGCTGTGTACCATCGGAGAAGGAACTTCAGAAATTCAGAAAATAGTTATTGCAAGAGAAATATTAAAAGATTAGATTAGTGTAATAAAATATCCAAAAGCATATTCTAACCAAATATAATATTTTACAATCCGGTACTTTCTATA
>Ga0126314_10000914_pt1 | contig 13980 bp, 12 predicted proteins | sample Plot105B_FD_92535 | JGI IMG/M metagenome (GOLD analysis project Ga0126314, IMG submission 92535) | Serpentine soil microbial communities from UC McLaughlin Reserve, CA, USA - Plot105B | ecosystem: Environmental > Terrestrial > Soil > Grasslands | place: USA: UC McLaughlin Reserve, Lake County...
GAGACGTTCGTTTTCTCGCATCTGAAGGCGACCGACGCCGCCGGGCACACCAAAAACCCGGCGGTGAAGCAACGAACGATCGAGCTGCTCGACGCGCAACTCGGCGAACTGCCGACGAAGCGAGCCGTCGTCTGCGTCACGGGCGACCACGCGACTCCCACATACGCCGACGTGATCCACTCCGGGGACCCCGTGCCGGTCGTCCTCGCGGGCCCGGGGGTGCGCGCCGACTCCGTCACGTCGTTCGGCGAGCTCGACTGCTCGCGCGGGATCCTCGGGCAGCTCCGCGGCGCGGATCTCATGCCGATGCTCCTCAACGCCGCCGATCGGCCGCTCTTCCTCGGCTCTCGCCCGACGCCGTTCGCGGGCGCGGACGGCTACCCCGCGGTGCTGGAGCCGCTCATCGTGTGAGAGCGGTCGAGGCAAGGATCCGGTTTCGCGGCTTCGAGACGTGGTACCGCGACGTCGGGCCCGACGACACGGTGCCGCTCCTGTGCCTCCACGGCGGCCCGGGCTCGACGCACAACTACTTCGAGCCGCTGGAACAGCTCGAGCGCCGCCTTGTCCTCTACGACCAGCTCGGCTGCGGCAACTCGTCGCGGCCTCACGACCGCGAGCTCTGGACGCTCGAGCTCTTCCTCGACGAGGTACAGACGGTGCGAGACGCACTCGGTCTGGAGCGGCTCCATCTGCTCGGGACGTCGTGGGGCTCGATGCTCGCGATGGAGTACGTGCTTCGCAAGCCGGACGCTGTGTGATCAGCCTGACGCTGAACGCGCCGCCGACGGCGGCGAAGTCCTGGGCGGCGGAGGCGGCGCGGCTCCGCAAGCCGCTCGACGAGGACGAAGCCGTCGCCGAGAAGCAGTTCTACCGGCGTCACGTCTGTCGCCTGGACCCGCTGCCGGACTGCGTCGAGCGCGGGTTGGCCGGAAAGACCAGGCAGGCGTACGAGACGCTCTGGGGGCGCCAGGAGTGGGCGCCGACCGGCCTGCTCAGCGCCTGGGACATCCGGCCGCGGCTGTCGGAGATCGATCTCCCGACGCTCATCACCTCCGGGCGCTACGACATCTGCACGCCGCAGCTCGCCGACGAGGCGCAGCGGCTGATCCCGGGCGCGGAGCGAGTCCTGTTCGACGAGAGCTCCCACACGGCGTTCGTCGAAGAGCCGGAGCGGTTTCGCGCGGTGCTCGCGGACTTCCTGGAGCGCGCAGAGGCGGCGTGACGCCGATCCGCTTTCGCCGCCTGGCGGTGGCCAGCGCAATCGCGCTCTACGTCATCGTCGTTACCGGCTCCCTCGTCCGCCTGACGGGCTCGGGGCTCGGCTGCGAGGGCTGGCCGGGCTGCGAGGAGGGAGCGTTCTTCCCTGCCGAGGACTACCACGCCTTCGTCGAATTCGGAAACCGTGTCTTCGGGATCTTCCCGATCACGCTATCGATCCTGACCGCGTGGTTCGCACGGCGGCGTTCGCCCTGGGTCTTCCGGACAGCGCTCGTCGTCGCCTTGCTGACGTTTGTCGAAGCGCCGCTCGGCCTCGCGACGATCCGCTACGACCTCCCACCCGAGATCGTCATCGTCCACTTCCTGCTCGCGCTGCTGGCGCTCGGCGGCGCGATCGTCGTCGCATTCGAGGCGGCGCGGGAAGAGCGCGGCGGGGGCGGCATCTCGTTCCCGACCGAGCTGCGCTGGGCCGGGTTGGCGCTCGCCGCGGCGTGTCTGGGGCTGGTTGTCACCGGCACGTTCTCGACGGCCGCGGGACCGCATTCCGGCGATGCCGACGTGGTTGAACGCCTCTGGCATCTGGACGACGCGGTCTACGTCCACGTTCGCATCACGGCCGTCTTCGGGGCGCTCTTCCTGTTCGTGCTCGGGCTGCTCGCGGCACGGCGCGCGATCGCGCCGCGGCTCTTCCGCTTCGCGTTGCTCCTCCTCGGCGTACTGCTCTGCCAGATGGCGGTCGGCGAGTTGCAGTGGCGGCTGGAGCTGCCGTGGGGAATCGTCGCGGTGCACGTTGCACTGGCGGCGGCCGTCTGGGCCCTGACCGTTTCGCTCGCCACGATGCTCTGGCGCCCGCCCGCCTGGCTGAAGCCGATAAACGCCTAAGCTGCGCGCAATATGGCCGACGAGCTCCGCATCCACGAGCAGCCCGACCTGGAGCACCCGCTGCTGATCTCCGCGTTCCGCGGCTGGAACGACGGCGGCCAGGGCGCATCCCTCGCGGCGGGCTACCTCGCGCGGCTCTGGGACGCGGAGCAGATCGCCGACGTCGACCCCGAGCACTTCTTCGATTTCCAAGCGACGCGTCCGCATGTCCGGCTCGTCGAGGGCCTCACGCGTGAGATCGACTGGCCCGAGACCGCCTTCTATCGCGCCAGGCCGGAAGGCTTCGAGCGCGACGTCGTTCTCCTCCTCGGGATCGAGCCCAACCTGCGCTGGCGCGCCTTCAGCAATCTCGTCGTCGACTACGCGACCGACCTCGGCGTCGAGCTTTTCGTCAGCCTCGGCTCGCTGCTCGCCGACGTCCCACACACGAGGCCGTGTCCGGTGACGGGCAGCGCGAGCGACGCCGAGCTCGTCGAGCGGCTCGGGCTGCAGGCCTCCCGCTACCAGGGGCCGACGGGGATCGTCGGCGTGCTGCACGACGTCTGCCGGCGGCAGGGCGTCCCTTCCGTGAGCTTCTGGGCCGCGGTCCCGCACTACGTCTCGCTGACGCCGAGCCCCCGCGCCGCGCTCGCACTGTGCGAGCGGCTGGGCTCTCTTCTCGACACCGACATCGACGTGGGAGAGCTGAAGGAGGCCGCGGAGGGCTACGTCGAGCAGGTCAGTCGCGCAGTCGCCACCGACGCCGACACGCAGGCCTACGTCGAGGATCTGGAGTCGCGCGTCGACGAGCTGGAGGAATCGGATCTGCCCTCGGGGGAAGCACTGGCCGCGGAGCTGACGAGATTCCTGCGCGAGCGCGACCGCGAAAACGGCCCGCCCGACGCCGCTACTGAGCAGTAGCCTCCTTCGCCGGCGCTACTGAGCGGCGGTCGGCTCTGGTTCTTCGGCCGGCTTCTCCGCCGGCTGGTGCCCGTTCTGCTCCGCGACCTGCTCCTGCGGCTTCTTGCCCTTCTTCTTCCGCCGCCGGCGGCGCCTCGAGCGCGACTGCAGCTTCGGCTGCGGCAGGTTTTCGCCGAGCGCGGCGGCGACCTCCTCCACGGCGCCGAGCTCCTCGCGCACGCCCTCGATCAGCCTCGTCGCCTTCGGGGTGTAGCCCTCGGCTGACGCGAGCAGCGCCGCGCCGACCTCGAGTGGCAGTTCCTTCGCCGTCTGCGCGAGCTTGTGGGCGTTGTCCTCGTGGCGGTGACCACGCGAGTTCGCGAGCGCCCCGAGCAGCCGCTTCGCTTCGGAATATTCGGCGCTCGCCCGCCGGTCCTGGATCTTCCGCGTCGCGCGTGCCAGGCGCCAGGTCCAGCGCCACAGGATCTGCTCCGGCGCGTCGACCTTGCCGTCGGCGACGCCGCGCAGGAGGACGCGGATGCCCTGGGCGCGGTCCTTCTCCCACGTCGGCGCCTGCGTGACGAGGGTGACGAGATCGTCGAAGCTGGCGCGGTCGACCCCCATCGCGACGCGATCGGCAAGCGCGGTCATCCGCAGCCGGCGATTCGGGTTCTCCGCGGCGCAGGTGAAGAGGAACTGCTCCAGCGCACCGCGTGTCGTCCCACTCTCCGTCAGCTTCTTGGCGAAGTCGACTCGCTCCTCGAACCGAACCTGTCGCCCCGCGATCGTCGCCCAGAAGCGCTGCTCCTCCTCGTCGAGGTAGCGGGGATCGATGCGCTGCCACTCGCGCGCGATCACCGAGAGGCGACGCCGGACGTCGGGCGTCACCGGCACGAGCCACGGCGCAGGCGACAGCTTGCGGCGAGCGCGCCGCTGCGCGCGCCGTCGCGGCGCCGGCGTCACCCGCGCGCCCTCGCGGTAGAAGTCCGCATCGAGCAGGCTGTGAAGCGAGATCACGCGCTCGTTGTGCGTCGCCCCCTTCGGGACGAAGTCGACGACGACGCCCGCCTCCTTCCGCGGATGCAGGCGCATGATCCGCCCGATCCGCTGCTGGTACACACGGCGGCTGGCGGTCGGAGCGAGGTGCATGCAGACCGTCGCCCGGGGCGAGTTCCAGCCCTCGGCGAGCAGCATCGCGTTGATCAGGATGTCGATCTCGGCGCGCTCGTACGCCGCGAGGATCTCCGCCAGCTTGACGGGCGGCGTGCGGCCGCTGACGGCCTCGGCGCGCAACGCCGCCGCGCGAAACTCGCGCGCGAGGTTGTAGGCGTGGTCGACGCCGGCGGCGTAGACGATCCCTGGCGTCGAGCCGAAGCGATCGCGGTAGAGGCTCGCAGCAGCCTGGTTCAGAGCCTGGTGGTCGAGGACTTCGGCCAGGGCGCGCTCTTCAAAGTCCCCGCCGACGATCGGCACCGAGTTGATCGCCGCAGCGGGCGGGACGCGTAGGCATCGCAGCGGCGCGATCAGGCCGCGGCGCGCGGCGTCCTGCAGCGGCAGGTCGTCAACCGAGGCTGGGAAGACATCCGAGACCTGCTTGGCGATCAGCTGCTCGGTCGCCGTCATCCCGATGTAGACGGGCTCCGTCAGCGTGCGGATCGCCGTGCTCGTCTTCTCGCCGAGGGCCGTGTGCGCCTCGTCGCAGATCACGAGGTGGTACACGCCCCGTTCGACGTCCTTCACGTGCCGCGCGAACCAGGCGTAGGTCTGGACGGTGATCAGTTCGCTGCGCGGCGCGCGCTCCCCGCTGGTGACGGCGGGGGCCAGGCGGTTTCCGTAGCCCTCGTCGGTCAACTCGCGGTTGAACTGCGAGACGAGTAGGCGCCGGTGGGTGAGGATGAGGACGCCCATCGTGCGGGCGGCCTCTACGAAGCCCGCGGCGGCGATCGTCTTTCCCGATGCCGTTGGGTGGCGGAAGCGGTAACGCCGCTCGGCTCCGGCATCGTGCTGCGCGGGCTCGGGCTCGACCTCCTCGCCGTTTGCTTCTTCCTCGTCCTCGTCCTCGGCCTCGAGCTCGGCGACCTCCTCCGCCGAGAGCGTGCCGTTGCCGTTCTGCTCGTCGGCGCGCTGGTTGGCGGCAATCAGCTCGGTCAGCATCCCCGCGAGCGCGTCGATCTGGTGGCGGCGCAGCTCCGTGCCGGATTTCAGCTTCGGCGGGTGATCGCTGAGCACTCGCTCGAGCCCGAGCATGAGCGCGTAGCGGATCCGCCAGTCGGACGACGGCTCCCCCTTGCCTTGCTCGATCTCCACCAGCGCGTCGTCGAGGGCGCGGCGACGCGCCGTGCCCGCTTCGAGGACGACGTCCGGCTGTTCGTCCGGATGCAGGAAGGGCTCACCCGCCCAGGCAGAAGCGCGCTCGATCTCCTCGACCAGCGGATGAGTCGCTTGAGTAGGAACCGCGGTTTGCTCGATGGCTTCGTGCAACACGCGCGGCACGTCGAGTGCCGCGAACCTCCGAAGAAAGACTGCGCTCGCTCAATGCCGGTGCGAGCGCTGCGGTCGCAGTGTAGCTAGAAACAGGCGGCGCCGTCGCGTGCGAGGGACGTGGCGACCGCGTGGACACTCACTCCGAGTGCCAGGAGTGTGCCGAGTGCGGCGGCGGGCCAGCGATCCGGCACCGCGCAACTTCATGTCGGCGGGGTCAGGCGGGAGCTGCAGCCCTCGACTCAGCCAGTGGCCGACCGGCAACTCGCTCCGAGATCCCGGTCTGATCGAGGTACTTCGTGATCCCGCCGAGGAAGAACGGCCACCCCGCGCCGAGGAGAAGCGCCGTGTCGACGTCCTTGGCGCTCTCAGCCACGCCCTCGTCGAGCAGGTGCCGGATCTCGTCGGCGATCGCCTCCAGCGCCGCCTCCTGGATCTCCTCGACGCTGCGTCGCGCGTCGCCGCGGACGACGATCTCGTCCTTCCCGTGGGCGTAGCTGGCCAGCGTCTCCGAAAGCGGGAACCGATCCGGATAGGCGTCGTGGAGCGTCTCGAGGACGTGGTAGGCGACCTTGGGCCCGACCATCTGCAGCAGGACCGAAGGCGCCATCGGCATCCCGAGACGCAGGATCGCTTCGTCCGTCTCCTCGACGGTGTTTCCCTGCTCGAGGGCGTCCATGAGCACGACCGTCATCCGCGTCAGGACGCGGTTGACGATGAAGGCCGGCGCGTCCTTCGAGAGCACCGGGCGCTTGCGGAGCTGCGTTGCGACGTCCCAGATCGTCGCGAGGGTTGCGTCGTCCGTCTCCGGCGCGCGGATGATCTCGACGAGCGGCAGGACGGCGACGGGGTTGAAGAAATGGAGGCCGCCGAGGCGCTCCGGGCGCTCGAGGCTCGCGCCCATCTCTGTCACCGAGAGCGACGAGGTGTTGGTCGCGAGCACGCACTCCGACGAGACGACGGCCTCGAGGTCGGCGAAGACCTGCTGCTTGACCCCCAGCTCCTCGAACACGGCCTCGAGCACGAGATCGCAGTCGGCGAAGTGGTCGTAGCCCGTGCCGCCCTCGACCAGCGACGCCAGGAATCGCGCCTTGCCCTCGTCGTAGCGCCCCTTCTGGACCTGGGCGTCGAGCTCCGATTCGATCCCCGCGATCGCGCGGTCGACGATCTCCTGGTCGAGGTCCCGAATCGCGACCGGGACCTCGAGGCGGCGGAGGAAGAGCGTGGCGAGCTGCGTGGCCATCAGTCCGGCGCCGACGATGCCGACCTTGCTGACCTTCCGCGCCTCGACGTCGGGCCGCCCGGGGTTCTGCTTCGCGCGGCGCTCGACGAGGTCGAAGGCGTAGATCGACGCCTGTGCCTGACGGCTAGGCAGGAGCTGGGCGATCGCCTCCTCCTCGGCGGCGTAGCCCTCCTCGATCGTCCATCCGGACGCCGCGCCTTCCATCAGCTCCAGGGCCGTGTATGGAGCGGGCGCGGCCCCGTGGAGCGAGTCGTCCAGCCGGCGCCTCGCCTTTGCGAAGAGCGCCCCGGCCCCTTCAGACGCGTCCAGGGGCCAGGCCCCCGGACCGGTCCCTTCGGGACGCTCGAGGAGGAACGCGAGCGATTCGTCGAGGAACTCGGCGGGATCGAAGAGAGCGTCGGCGAAGCCCCACTCGGAGGCCTCGGCGCCGGTCAGCATCTTGTTCTGCCGCAGCGGGTTCGTGACGTTGAACTTGATCGCTGCCTCGACGCCGACGAGCCGCGGGACGAGCTGCGTGCCGCCCCAGGCCGGAAAGAGCCCGAGGAACACCTCCGGGGCGGCGAAGTGGCGGACGCCGGACGAGATCGTCCGGTAGTCGCAGTGGAGCGCGAGTTCGACGCCGCCGCCGAGGCAGGCGCCGTTCACAGCGGCCAGTGTCGGGTACGGCAACGCTGCGACCCGCGCGAAGAGCTCGTGGCCCGTCCGGCTCCCGAGTCGCGCGGTCTCGGCGTCGATCCCGTGGAACTCGTTGATGTCGGCGCCGGCGCAGAAGACGAACGGCTTGCCGATGACGATGAGCCCGGCCCACTCGCCACGCTCGAGCTCGTCCAGGACCCTCGCCAGCGACTCCAGCGCCGAGCGCCCCAGAGAAGTCGGCTTCGTGTAGTCCTCGCCGTTGTCGATCGTCAGGAGCGCGATCGTCCCGCGCTGGGAATCGACCCGCGCGAGCTTGAACTCAGTCTCCAACCAGGCTCTCCCAGAGCACCGCGGCTCCCATGCCCATCCCGATGCAGAGCGCCGTTAGCCCATACCGCGCCTTCGGCCGCTCGCTGAACCCATATGCGAGCTGCGCCATCAGGCGCACGCCGGTCGCCGCGAGCGGGTGCCCGCACGCGATCGCGCCGCCGTAGGGATTGAGGCGCTCGTCGTCCGGCATGACGCCCATCGCGTCGCACCAGGTGAGCACCTGCACCGCGAACGGCTCGTTCAGCTCGAAGAGATCGATGTCGTCGAGCCCGAGCCCCGCCTGCGCGAGCACGCGCGTCGTCGCCGGGATCGGCCCGATCCCCATCAGCTCCGGCTCGACCCCGGCGAACGCGTACCCGACCAGTCGCATCTTCGGCTTCAGCCCGAGCTCCGCCGCCGCCTCTTCGGACGCCAACAGGCCCGCCGTCGCGCCGTCGGTCAGGCCCGCGGAGTTCCCCGCCGAGACGCGGCCGCCGGCGCGGAACGGCGTCGGCAGGTCCGCGAGGCCCTCCATCGAGGTGTCAGGGCGCAGGAACTGATCGCGGTCGGCCATCGCCCAGCCCTCGTCGGTGAAGACGCTCATCGGGACGACCGTCTCGCGCATCACGCCGTTTTGCCACGCCGCCGCCGCTCGTGTCTGGGACTCGACCGCAAACTGGTCCGCATCTTCCTTCGTGAGCTGCGGGAAGCGGTCGTGGAGGTTCTCGGCAGTCGCGCCCATCGTCACCGCCGAGGTGTCGACGAGCCGCTCGGCGACGAAGCGTGGGTTGAAGTCGACTTCGGCGCCCATCGGATGGTGGCCCATGTGCTCGACGCCGCCTGCGACGACCACGTCCGCCGCGCCCATCGCGATCTCGCCGGCACCCGACGTCACCGCCGTCACCGCGCCGGCGCACATCCGGTCGAGCGCGAACCCCGGGACGCTCTGTGGGATCCCGGCCAGCAGCGCAACGTCCCGCCCCAGCGTCAGCCCCTGGTCGCCGACCTGCGCCGTCGCAGCCAGGATGACGTCGCCGATCCGCTCCGGCGGCAGCTCGGGATTCCGGCGCAGCAGCTCCCGCACGACCTTCACCGCCATATCGTCGGCGCGCGTCCGCCAGAAGAGTCCCTTCGGGCCCGCGCGGCCGAAGGCCGTCCGCACCCCGTCGACGAAGACGACCTCGCGCAGCTGACGCGCCACGAGCGAGACCCTATCCTCCGCACGTGTCCTGGGAGGAGCACCTCGAGCGCGAGCGGGTGCGCTACGAAGACGGCGAGGCTCGCCTCCCCGAAGCCGCCGACGACGATGCGCGCCAGCGGCAGCTCACGCGCCTCGGTAACGCCGCGGGCGGTGCAGGCCTTGCGCTGCTGATGCTCGGGCAGACGGAGGAGGCCGGGGAGTGGTTCGATCGCGCCGTGCGCCGCTACCGCGAGAGCTACGAGCACGCACCGCCCGGCAGCTGGGGCAGGCCGATCGGCGCGCTCAAGGCGCGGATCCTCGCCCGCGACTGGAGCGGCGCCGAGGAGGAGGCCGATTGGACCCTCGCGGAGGGCGCCGCCGACGCCGAGAGCCCGATCGGCCGCTACGCCGGGGCGCTGGCGCTCCTCACGCTCGGGAAGGACGAGGCCGCACGGCCGCTCGCCGACTCGATCCGGACGCGCGACGACTTTCCGCAGGACGTCGGCGACGCCCTCGCCACAATCGCGGCCGAGGACACCCTCGGCTACACGTATGCGGTCGAGAGCGTGCTCGAGTCGTTCGAGACGCGGGACGAGTACCTCGAGGACATCGCCGTAGCGGACACCGTGATCGTGCTGCAGGCACTGGCGCAACAGCGCGGCATGGCGGTCGAGCTCTCCTCGGAGCTGCTGCCTAGTCCGCGATCCGCGGGTGCATGATCGCCGTGATCGTCAGCATCTCCTCGCCCTCGTCCTCGAGCTCCTCGAAGGTCGGCACGAGACCGGAGAGCACCTCGAGCGCCTTCTCGGGCGAGATGCGCACGTTGATACGGACGAAGCGAAACTGCCCCGCCTCGCCATAGGCGTTCCAGCCCTTCTGGACGTCCTCGACCACCGTCGCCTGCAGATCCGAGGCGCCGGCATGGACGAGCTCGGGCGCGACCTTCAGCGTCCGCGCGGCGGAGCGGTACGGCTTCTCCCGACGCTTGCCGGTCGCCGCCTGCTGGATCAGCCCGCACTTGAGCAGCATCTGGACGTGGAAGTGGAGGTGACCGGGATCGACGCCGAGCTTCTGCGCCAGCTCGCGGTTGGACATCGGTACCTCGCTCTCGCCGAGCACCTCGAGCACGTGCAGCCGCAGCGGGTGCCCGAGCGCCTTCAGCTGCTCGGGCTTGTGGATCGTGAGGACGTCCGGAATCGGCGGCAGCTCAGGCGCGGGAGAGCTCACCGGGGTATCTATACGCATCGGACAACGGCTGTCTAGACCCCAAGCGCCGAAGCGGCTGCTCGATCGAGAAGCGCACATGTGCTTCCGTGGCTGGAACGGACGAGGCTTGCGGGCGTCGCGGTGCTCGATGGCCCACCGAAAGCGCGCCGCGCAGCCTCTGCCTTGTCGTCGCCGACGATCAGGAAGAGCACGATTTCCGCCCCGTTCAGAACGGGCAGCGTCAGCGTCACCCGCTCGAAGTCCGGCCTTCGAACGGCGACGGCGCCGCGCTCCTCCTCTTCGAGCGCGCGATCGTTCGGGAAGAGCGAGGCGACGTGGCCGTCGGGTCCCATTCCGAGCAAGACGAGGTCGAGCGCGATGCCGCGCAGCTCCCGCTCATACTCGTCGGCGGCGCGGGCTGCGGGCAGCTCCCCGCGGATCCGGTGCTCGACTGCCGGCTCCCGCTGGAGCCCGTCGAGCAGGTGCTCGCGCACGAGCCGATAATTCGAGTTCTCGTCGTCGGGCCGAACGCACCGCTCGTCGGCGAACCAGAGCTCCGAGCGGCTCCAGTCCGGCTGGAGGCGTGCGGCGAGCTCATAGGCAGGCCCCGGCGTCGAGCCGCCGGAGAGCGCGACATGGCCGCCGCGACCCGCGGCCTCGGCCACCAGCTCTGCTGCGCCGCGCCGCGCCGCGTCGGCGCTCGCCGAGACGCGGATCTCGACCTCTGAGCTCAGGGCTCGCCGGCCGCCAGTTCGCGCCCGCGGTCCATCGCCGCCTGAATCGCGTTCAGGAATGCCGCCCTCACTCCGGCCTGCTCTAGCTCACGGATCGCGCGGATCGTCGTTCCGCCGGGCGAGGTGACCATCTCCCGCAACTCCACGGGATGCATCTTCTCGTCGCGCAGCAGCTTCGCCGTCCCCAGCATCGTCTGGACGACGAGCTCGGTCGTGTCCTCGCGGGAGAGGCCCAGCAGGATCCCGGCCTCGATCATCGCCTCGGCGAGGAGCGCGAAGTACGCCGGGCCCGAGCCGGAGACGGCCGTCACGGCGTCCATATAGCGCTCCGGCACGCGCACGACCCGTCCGACGTGCTGCAGGACGTCCTCGGCGACCGCGAGATGCTCGTCGCCGGCGTGGGCGCCGGCACACAGCCCCGCAACGCCCTCGTGGACAGTCGCCGGCGTGTTCGGCATCGCGCGAAGGACGGGAACACCCTCTGTGATCCGCTCCTCGATCCTGCTTGTCGGGACCGCTGCGGCGATCGAGAGCACCGTCTGCTCGGGCGAGAGGATCCCACCGATCTCGCCTAGCAGGCCGTCGAAGTCCTGCGGCTTGACCGCGATCACGATCAGGCCGGCGCCGTTGACGGCCTCCGGGTTGGAGGTCGTCGCCCGGATGCCGTGTCGCTCCGTCAGCTCCTGTGCGCGGTCCTCGCGTCGAACCGTCGCGACGATCTCGTCGGGCTTGCGCCACCCGGTGCTGAGGAGGCCGGCGATCAGCGCCTCGCCGATCTTTCCGGCGCCGATGATCGCGATGCGGCGCTCGTCGACGGCCATGCGAGGTGAGTCTACGAGCCTGCGAGTTCGCGAACGACGGCCGCGATCTGTGCGAGGCGGCCCTCGTCGAGCTCGCCGGACGAAGTCAAGGCAGACGCCTCGAGCGTGATCGCGCCGTTGTAGCCGCGCTCGACGAGCCCGCCGAGGAAGCCGTTCAGGTCGAGCGAACCTTCCCCCGGCAGGAGGTACCGCCGCTCGCCTCCGACCCGCAGCCGGCCGTCGAAGTCCTTGATGTGCACGTGGCGGACCCGGTTGTCGGCCCAGAGCCAGTCGGCCGAGATGCTCTCCGCGAGCTGGCCGTGGAAGCCGAGGAACTCGCTGTCGAGTGTTGCTCGGCATCGTGCGTCTCGCTCGAGCGCGAGCCGGAGGTTCGCCAGCGACGTGCCGGAGCTCCCGACGATCGTCTCGACCGCCAGGGCGACGTTGTAGGCGTCCGCAGTATCCAGGCAGGCCGGCAGCTGTGCGAGGTTGCGCTCAATCGTCGCGTCACCCGCCGGCAGCTCCCAGAGATGCAGGATGAGTGTCTTCGCGCCCAGCGCCGCAGCCGCGCGGCAGTTGATCTCGAGGTGCTGGAGCGCATCTTCCAGCTCATCGCCGTTGTCGCTTCCCAGCCCCGACCCGATGCCCTTCTCGGCATGGACGACCGGGAACGAGAAGCTCGAAGCTCGCAGATCCTCGACGACCTCGTCGAGATGGCCGTACCACGCCTCGTAGACGGCGACCTCGAGCGCCGCAGTGCCCAGCTTGTCGCCGTGCTCGAGGATCTGCCTGTGATCCGTTCGGTCGGGGTCGCGGGTGACGACCCCGGTGGAGCAGAGAATCGCGGGGCTCACGCTGCGATCGGTATGCGTTCGTACCGCGTGGGGAGCAGCCCGCCGCCGAAGCCGGCGAGCAGGTAGGTGCTGGCAAGACCCTGCCACTCGCCGTAGCGGGCGAGCAGCGCCGCCGTGTCTTCCGGCTCCGCGCGCCGGCCGAGGAGTGCTGAGCAAAGCTTGATCAGGCCGAGGTCGCCGACGAGGCCGAAGTGGTAGCTGCCGAGCCCCTCGAGCGCGATCACGCCGACCGACCACGGTCCCAGCCCCCGCTCGCGCTGCAGGCGTTTCGCGGCGGCGGCGGAGGGCACCTCGCGCAGGCGCTCGAGATCGAGCGTCCGGCAGAGGCGGACGATCGCAGCGGCCTTCCGCGCCGAGAGGTCGAACCTCTGGAGCGCTGCCGGTGCGAAGCCGGAGAATGCTTCGGGCGTGGGCGGGGCGTAGAGGACGCCGTCCGTCGGGCAGGTCGCGCGGATCAGCCGCCGCTCGATCCGCCGCGCGCGGCTCGACTCGATCAGCTGGCCGCAGACTGCACGAAGGAGGGCCTGCGTCACGGTCCCGAGCCGCATCGGCCGCTTTCCGCGCAGCTCACGGAGCGTGCGGCCGAGCAGCTCGTCCTCCGCGAACAGGCGCAGGAACTCTGAGTGATCCGCCTCCAGCGGGAGCACCGCCCTCAACCGCTGCAGCCCGCCCTCGCTCAGCGCGCGGAGCTGGATCGCGCCGTCGGTCTCCTGCCAGCACGCCGCTCGCTCCAGGCGTCCGTCCACCTCGAACAGGCACACGAGGATGCGCCCGCTCCACCGGCGCGTCGCATCACCGGCGAGGCGCGCCGATTGCCGCAGCGAGAACGGCCCCCGCGCCCGCACGAGGTCCTCGACCACGGCTAAACCCTACGACAGCAGCAGGCTGTTGCCCGACGGATCGCGGACAAGCGGCCCCGCAGGCGTCTGCTCCGGCTCCTGGCCCGCGTCCGCCACTCGCGCAACGACCTCGTCGCGCGCGTCCTCGGGCAGGACGATCGTCGCGTGACGCAGAGCGGCGGTCCCGGCGGGTGGAGGCGGGGCGCCTGCGCTCTCCCACGTGTTCGCGCCGATGTGGTGGTGGTAGCCGCCCGCGGAGAGGAACGCGGCCTGCGGGCCGAGCGCCGCCATCAAGTCGAAGCCGAGGATGCCCTGGTAGAAGCGGATCGTCTCCGGGATATCCGAGACGCGCAGGTGGACGTGACCCATCGCCGTCCCAGCGGGCATCCCTTCGAACGCCGCGGAAGCGGGATCGTCGAGCTCGCTGAGCAGACTCTCGACGTCGAGCGGCGCCGTCGTCATGCGTTCCATCACGGTCCCTTCCCAGATCTCTCGCGGACGGTCGGCGTAGATCTCGATTCCGTGGTGGTCCGGGTCGCGGAGGTAGATCGACTCGCTGACGAAGTGGTCAGAGAGGCCGGTGAGCTGAACGCGGTCGCGGCTGGCGTGGCCGAGCCAGCGCGCGAGGTCGCGCCGCTCCGGCAGGAGCAGCGCGAAGTGGAAAAGGCCCGTATAGCCGTCGGCGGGGCGCGCGCCGGGCTCCTCGACAAGCCCGAGCA
>Ga0126314_10000915_pt1 | contig 13976 bp, 10 predicted proteins | sample Plot105B_FD_92535 | JGI IMG/M metagenome (GOLD analysis project Ga0126314, IMG submission 92535) | Serpentine soil microbial communities from UC McLaughlin Reserve, CA, USA - Plot105B | ecosystem: Environmental > Terrestrial > Soil > Grasslands | place: USA: UC McLaughlin Reserve, Lake County...
ATGTAGAGCGGTCCCGGGACACGATCGAGCTCGCGCAACTGCTCCCTGCTAATGGTGGTCCCGCCGATGGCGATGGCACCCTCGCCGATTGCCGCAAGGGCCAAGGCGTCCACGATGCCCTCGGTGAGGAAGGCACCGGACCTCACCGACGCAGGGATGAAGAGCGGCCTATGCCCTCCCGCGAACTCTTCGGTCTTCGGGTAGATGTACTTCGGCTCCCCCTCGAGCTTGCGGCGGATGAGTCCATGCACGCGCCCTCGATGCCAGAAGGGGATGGCGGCGGCCGTGCCATCCTTGTTGGCGCCAAGCAAGAACCTCTCCCGAAGCTCCTCACCAAACCCGCGGTCCTCCCACCATTGCGAAACGTGAGGGTAGCGAGAGAGCGCCCCGTGACAAGCTCTTGCCTGCGCAAGGTATCGGTCTTCCTTCTCCCGCCGCTCCCTGGCCCGCTTGCGTGCCTCTGGGCCGGCCTCCGGCAACTCGACGCCGAACTCCCGGGCCAAATCCAACGCTGCCTCTACGGGCCTGGCGAAGCTGCGCATCGCTGCCCACAGGTCGGTTACGTCGCCGTGAAATCCGCAGGCGAAACAATGAACGTGGTGATCGTAGACGTGCATGCTAGGGTCATTGTCCTGGTGCCCGGGCGCCACACAATGAGCCTTGCCACCGCTGCTGGGCTCGATGAGTCGGCCGATGGTCACCTGTTCTCGCAATGTTTCGAAGATGTTCACACCGGCGCCTTCCCACAGTATGAGGTTCGCCGTTTTGGATGATTTGCTATCATGTGACTTGACTCCTTCGTCGGGACGCCGGGGGCTACACAGAGACCACAGCCCCCGGCGAGTCGCTTTCCTAGAAGGGGATGTTGTTCCACTCAGGATCGACTTCAGCGTCGTCGCTACCATTGCCGCCCTGTTCGACAGCTCTGGCGGGAGCGGGGGCTATGGTGTCGTGAACGACCCGGCTATACTGGCCGTCTTTCGACCTACCGATCTGCGCCACGAACATCTTGCCGACAAGCTTTTCGGCAAGCTCCTCGAGCGTCTCCGCTTTCGCGCTGTCGCCCAGGGCAGCCGTTAACATCTGTCCAGTCTTGGTCTTCGGTCCGATTTCGCCGGTGGCGAGGAAGCTGAACCACTCGGAGAAAATCTCTCCGTCCCGCTCTCCAGCGCCGGAGAGGACGCTGAGTTCGGTAGCGAACTGCTTCTGCTCCCGGCCTTTCTGGTCAGTAAACTTTGAGGCGACTACCTCAGCTGCCTCGATTCTCAGCACCGCTCTCATGGCGGTGATCGGCTCTACTTGCGTGACTCCTACGCCCATTTCGTGACTCCTCTCGTCTCGGGCCCTGCGAGTCGGTCAACAGCCTTCGTCACTCTCTTTGACTAAGTCATGCCTGCCTCCTCTCCTGCTTTTCATCGTTATCGCTGCCGTTGCTCCTGCCGGCCTTTCTCTTGGCTTGGCTGGTCCTGATGAGGAACGCATACAGATTGGCGAGTGCGGCAACCTCGACCGCAGTTGAGGTGTCGTCGCGGGGCGCGTAGGTGATCTGAGGAGTACTCATCGCCACTACGAGGTACCTCCCCGCGCTTCACACTCTATGTACTCTTCGAGTGAAGCTCGGTTGATGCGAGTTGCTCGACCGACAGAAGTGCTTTTCACAGCCCCTGACTTCACAATGCGCCAGAGGGTGGTACGACTCAAACCGACCAAGCACCGGGCTTCTTCGTATGTGATCCACGCTGGCCTGATTTCTGTCTGCACTCCACCTCCTGTTGTTTCAGTGCTTCCGCTGGCGTTTCTGGAATGCTATACTCCGCCTCGTATCCAAATATAAATAACGCAAAGGGATACAAATGAACCTGAGAGTTGCTTGGGAATCGAGCTTAAAGGACTTGTTTGGGGAGGGCGTTGATCAGGAGTTTCTTGACTGGCTTTGGGAGAGCGTAGTACGAGATTTCACAGATGACGAGCTTTCTAGCCCAGACACCCTTTCGCATATGGTAGCCCTTGCCGAAAGAGCTTACGAAGGCCGACTGCGGTTCCCGCCAGGTGTAAGTCTCGGTGGCGGGGGGCGTCCGCCAGGCAGCACTCCACAAGAGGATGTCAGCGATCTAATAAAGTTCGACGCAAAGACACGGGTTCAGGTCATAGCGTTGTCCGAGTACTTCACAAAGATCGCGTCCGTAGAGCGACGGGTGATGGAGTTCCGGCGCAGCTTTTTGGGCTCAACTACCAAGACTCTCGAGCTGGATAAGATCCCGGACGCGTTGAGGGCGTGGAGCCTACCAGAGGACGCAGAGACGAGCGAGCGCGACGTTTATCTCTCCTGGACGCCTGCCGACGGTACGCCTGTCCGCTACCGAGGTACTCACGACTCAGCCATAGGGGAGCTAGATCGCTTAGGAGATTACCTCGCCGGCCATTACCCTTGGGGCAAGGAGCAGGCAATGCACTTCGTTCTTTCTGGTAATGTGCTGCAAGTAAACACGGTCATTGGGTCGCATAGGATGATGAGAATGCTTGGGCCTGATGCGCACAGCTTCAACCGTGGCAACATAATTCTGGAGGTAGAATCCTGGATACCTCCCGAACTGGTTAAGCAAGCATACGTTAACCTCCAACGCGAAGTGCACGGAGGGCGTCGGGTTCGTCGGGGCGAAGAACGCAACATAGAGGTCTTTCGATTCGTTTTGGACAAGAGCCAAGTTAGGGTAGTGAGCGAGTCCGAGCATCTGGGCATGCTGACCTTACTCGACACGTGGCGAAACTTGCGAAAGTCTTGGGACGAACACTTCCCCGTCGGTCACGCTTGGCGTTACGGAGAGCACAACGGACGGAATTTTTACCGCGATTTTATGCGTGGTCAGCGAACCGTGATCGGCACAGAGTACGGACTTCTCGGGACCTTTCAGCCCCACGGACAGTTGCTTAAACTCTTGAGTCAGCCCGGTGCCGTATTTGTCGAGGCCACAGGTGAGGAGATAAGCTAGGTCCTCATCAATTCTAATCGCTCAGCACCACCTTCGGCTAGCTCAGCACGGAACGTAAGCCCCTCCAGGCGTATACAGTTGCGCATCGACGTGAGGTCGTCGTGGTCGACTTCGCTTCCCGCGCGGGTTGTGCCGCGTCCTCCCCACCGGCGGCCTCCCCTCCCCCTGCTCCTGCAGACCGGTGCATCCCACCACGGCAAACATCATGACGACAATAGCGGCCAGGATTGCGATAGCCCTGCTCGCCATCACGTTCAGTGAAGTATGTGCTGCACAGTCAACGGGTGCCCGGCGAGCTCGTCCCCGAAGGCCTGCTGCGCCAGGGTCCCTAACCGACATCCGCGCGGCGCCTATGGTGCTCCGCATTCCCTTGCGAGGGAAGGGTGGTGCGGTCCTGCGGCGACCCCTCGCACTCCACTTACACGCCGGGCCTGTAGGCTCGGACATAGGCATGTTCGCACCCTGCAGCGTACAGGCGTTCCAAGGCTTCGAGCATTCCTGAGTACGACCCTGATAGAGTGCGATAGTTATCGCGGTCCTTTCCCTTCTGCACCTTTCCTACGTTGGCGGACGTCGCTGCGGGAAAGCTCGCCTGTACCTTTGGGTGTGTCTTGGGGTGGGATTGGACCGGTCGTACGTTTGCTAGGCGCTACTCGTGGCTCTTGCTTCCAAGGCGCCGCCGACGACCAACCTCCTAGATCCGCAACCGGGGCATATCCCTGTTCGTTGCTGCCCGTATCCCCCACCGGAGACTCTGATTGATGGGTACCGCCCACAACCGGCTCCTGATCCCCCTCTGAAAGGTCCTTCTCCGCCTCGAAAGGTTTCTCTGCCCCCGGTAGCGACTCCTCAGCCCGTCTCTGTGGTCTCACGGCCCGTCGCCACCTGGGACGTTGGTCATGCTTCTGCTGATTGTCCTTCAGCTTCGGAAGCCTCCTGCCCCACTCAGACCACTCAGCTTGCCGGTTTCTAGCACCTTCGCGGTCGTTGCCTCTGAGCTTGATCTGGACGCCACCCTGCGGTAGTGGTTGGGCTACAACTGTCAGATCCCTCAGCGAGTGGCCGAATATCCCCTCTCGTTTGCGCCGGACCGCCGTTACAGATGTATCGGTGCGCTCCGTGACGTTGTAACCCTGCTGGGTCATCAACGCTTCGGCGCTATCTAGCGCTTCTCGTGGCGATAAAGCTACGGGCTCACTGATGCTCGCCGTTACTTGGTACACTAAGGTTCCTTCTTCCGTTCATGCTCTATTCCTTCACCGAAATGTGATTGTTCTCCTCGATCAGCCTACCCTGAGCGATCATACCGTCGAGCACCTTTGTCACCTGCCGCTGCGCCACTTCGGTGGCGCGCTTGAAGCCGAGCAAGAGGCGCAACACGGCCCCGGGAATCTCCTCCCTATCGATGCCATAGGCATCAGCGACCACCTTGCCGATCGCGGCTTCTATCTCCTCGTGGGCTACGAACTCCAGCTTCTTCGAGGCATTCGGCAGTTCGCTGCGGTCTCGTAAGGGGGCTGCTTGCATCTCCGGCTGCCAAAGGAAGTCGCCGCTGCGGCGCACCTTTCGCCGTCTGACTGCACTCCTCACGGCAGCCTCTATAACCGCTCGGATGCGAGAACCGGTGCGCGATATGTAGGCCGCCTCGGTCACGCGGCGGGAGAGCTCCTGCAGGTGGATCGGACTTTCCACCTCAACTATGTTGGCCACTACGTCCCCCAAAGAATCTGGTGAAGCTTGGTGGAACTCTCCGTAGAAGGATATCTGGATATCCGCCGTCTCGTACTTGGGAATGGGGGATATCTCGGCGGAGGCGAGATCCTCATCCCGGACAATGTCGGTGGCTCTGCCCTGGGTGCTGTGCCCATTTCCCTGAGGCGGTTCGCCGTAGAGCTTCGCCTCTTCTATGGAACTCACCAAGCGCTTAATCTCCCCCTCGGGGTTCCTGAACTAGTCGGTACTCCATATGCGGTGGATGCGCCAGCCCAAACTCTCCAGAACCTCCTGCCTAAGGCGGTCCCTATCGCGGGCCGAGCGCGCGCTGTGGTAGGTAGCACCGTCGCACTCGACACCGAGCAGGTATCGTCCTGGGCGCTCGGGATCGACGACCGCCAGGTCGATAAAGAAGCCGGCACTACCCACCTGCGTCTCGACCTGGTATCCCAGCCTCTGCAGGGCGGCTAGCACGGACTCCTCGAAGGGCGAATCGGGCTCGCGATCCGTCGCGACTGGCACGTCAAGGTGCCCATCCTTAGCGTACTTCAGGAACGTCTTCAGGGCTCGCACGCCGCGTACGTTGGATCGCCCCAAATCTATGTCGTCGGCGCTCAGATTGGTGAACACCTCGCAGATCCTGCGGGCGCGGGTGATGAGCACGTTGAGGCGTCGCTCGCCGCCGTCCAAGTTAAGCGGGCCGAAGGACATTGGGACGTAGCCCCCAGCGATGCGGCCATAGCCCACGCTGATGAACATGACGTCGCGCTCGTCGCCCTGCACATTTTCCAGGTTCTTCACGAAGAACGGCTCGTAAGGGTGAGCTGCGAAGAAGCCCTCGCATGAGGAGTCGGTGCGGCGCAGGATCTCAAGCTGGTCCTCGATCGCCTGCATCTGCTTTACGCTGAACGCCGCGACGCCCAAAGTCAGGTGCGCCCTGTTTCTCGCGTGCTCCATTACTGCCTCCGCCACCTTCTTCGCCTCGCCAACGTTAGTGCTCGTGCCGCCGCGGTCGTAGACGGTATCTGGTAGGTAGTGGTAAACTAGGCCCACATCCTCCCGTCCCTTGTCAGGGCTGGGGAAGACCACGAGGCGGTCCTCGTAGAACTCGTGGTTGGAGACGGTTATGAGCGACTCGTGGCGGCTCCGGTAGTGCCAACGCAGCATGCGCTCGGGGGCACGCTGGGCCAAGAACAAATCGAGGACGCTCTCGAGGTCGGCGGTCATGCTCTCCTCGTCGGCGTCTTCGGCAGTCATCAGGCGATCGAAGAAGCTGGTGGGCGGGAGCTGCTTGTCGTCGCCAACCACGACCACTTGCCTGCCCCGCGCAATAGCCCCGAGTGCCTCAACAGGCCGCACCTGACTGGCCTCGTCGAAGACCACAAGATCGAAATTGAGGGCGCCTGGCTCCAGGAAGTTCGCGATGGAGAGCGGGCTCATCATGAAGACGGGCTTGATCGCCTGAATGGCCTCGCCGGCACGGTTCATCAGCCGCCTGATGGGCAGGTGTCGTCGTTTCTTCTGGATCTCGCGCGTCAGTACCCCAAGTTGGCCGCGTGCCTCGTGGGTTGGCACTCCAAGCCAGTGGGCGTGGGCTAGGCGTGCCCGGTTGTGCTCGATAACTAGCCTGTCCAGCTCGCGGAACTTCTCCGCCACGTACTCGTGGTTGACGCGGTCGAACTTGACGAGGGCCGGCCTCTCTCGAAATGCTTGTTCTACTAGCCCCTCGAACCACGTATACCTGTAGGCGTCTACCAACCCCGTCGCGGCTTCAGGCCACGACTCCGCCTGGCGTAGCACGCCCTCCAGATCCTCCTGCACCAAGGTCTCGGAGAGCTGGTTGTAGGTGACGAGCGACCGCAAGCGGTCGAGGTTGCGATGCCAAGCCTCAAAGATGGATTCCTGCGTCGTGAGGGGCTGCTCCGTCAGCGAGGCGCGCCTTCCCTCCGCGAACTCCAACAGCTCTATGAGGGCATCGAACGCCGAGCCTTGGTCGACCAGGGCGCCCTCGGTCGCGGAGATCTTCTGCTCCAGCCCCGCTATGGCGGGGTCTCCGGCAAGGAAGTCGATGAGGCCCTCGGGCAGCTGGCCCTCTCCCACCTCGCGGTACAGGTCTACGATCCACCCTAGTAGTCCGGCTAGCACCGGCCAGTCAGAGCGCTCGCGCTGCCACTGGGTGCCGAACAGGCTCGCTCCTAGGGTCTCGTACTCGCTGAGCACCTTCCGGTAGCGTTGGGCTTCCAGTACGGCGTCGGCCAGGGCCAATTGCTCGTCGACGCCCTGAGGCATGGGCTCCCGGCACAGGCCCTCTAGGCGGTTGCGCGCCTGGCGGTAGTCCCCCGACAGGAACCTCCACCACTTGCTCCCGTAGTTCGCCAGGTGCTGGCGGGTCTCTAGGAGGTCCAGATCCCACGCCTCCGGGATCAACGTCTCGTCATAGCGCGCCCTCACCTCGGAATAGCCTTCGCCCGCATCTATAAGGGTTCTTAGTTGGTCCCTCCGCGCCTGCCACTCGCCGGAGCGGAGCCTCACCCCCTCGAGCCGCGGCGCCTCAGTCGCGCGCCGCGCTGCCCGACAGAGTGTCTCGGCGTCCTGACGCGTGGCGGGCGGCGTGAGCCCGAGGGTGGCCGCGAGGTCGGCCGCTGATTCTCGCAAGCCCCGCGTGGAGTCCTGGGAGGCAAGCAGCGCCTGAGCGATCCTCGCTTGTTCCGTGGGGACCAGGACCATACGGGTGCTCCCGTAGAAGGGGTGCTGGCTCGGGACGCCCATCTCAGAGAGCTGAGTTTGCAGCTCCTCCACCAAACCCTGCCGGCGCCGGAAGGCCGTCCCGCTCCAGTCCCGCATGCTCTCGAAACCCAGGCGGGGTAGGGCCCCGGCCTCCGGCCCTAGCCTGACCAGCTCGCCTATCGCCCGGTAAGGGGTCACCCCGCTCTCCCCTATCGGGGCGTTCATCGCCTCGCTGTACGCGTTCAGCCGATCTCGCAGGTCGGCGAGGATGCTAAGGTCGTCCTCGGCCTGCTCCAGCATCGGACGTCCGAGCCGTATGGTGCGCTCTAGCTCTTGCAGGACAGCACGCTTATTGGTCTTGCGGCTGTGCAGCTCCAAGCAGGCCTCACCCAGGCCCACGGCGTCGAGCCGCCGCTTGACTACCTCAAGCGCCGCCATCTTCTCCGCGACGAAGAGGACCGTCTTCCCGTAGCCTACGGCCTCGGCGATCAGGTTCGTTATGGTCTGGGACTTGCCTGTTCCTGGCGGCCCCTGGATGACCAGACTGCGTCCGCCCTTCACGTCCAAGAGCGCTAGCGTCTGAGAGCTGTCCGCGTCCACGACCTGGTGGACGTCGGCAGGATTAACGTGCTTATCGAGGTGCTCGTCTTCAGGTAGTTGGGAGGGCGGCTCGTGAGAATTCTCGTCGAAAAGGGTCTGGATGACCGGGTGATCTGCCGGCCCACGTCCCCTCGGCCAATTCCCTTGGTCGAGGTCCCGGTACATAAGCAGTTTGCCGAAAGAGAAGAAGCCGAGCACCACGGCGTCTCGGTCCACTGACCAGCGCGGCAGGTGCTTTATGGAAGCTTCGACATCGTCGAAATATCGCCGGCCGTCGAGTTCCTCCTGGGGCAGCATCTCAGGGAAGTCGACGCCGAACTCGACCCTCAGTTTGTTCACCAGCGGCAGGTTCTGCTCGATCTCCTCCTCCGTGTATCGAAGCCGGAACCTCTCTCGCACGCTCGAGCGCTTCAGCGCCACAGGCACGAGGATAAGGGGAGCCCTCCGCGGCTCCTGGCTGCTCTCCGCTTCGTACCAGCGGAGCATGCCCAGAGCCAGGTAGAGGATGTTGACCCCCTGCTCCTCAATGAAGGTGCGGGCGTCGCGCTCGGTCTTACGCAGGCGCGATTGGAGCCTGGCGGAGGCGAGGTTCGTCTGCAACCGGGTGTCGACGTGCCTGTCGGCGGTGCCTCCTTGCCCATCCTCGTCTCGCGGCTGCACCAGGAGTTTGTCGTCATCATCCTCGGGCTTCTCTGGTGCCGCCACGAAGCTCATGGGTCGGCCCTCGCGAACGAGGATGCGGAACACTTCCACCGGCAGCTCGTCGACCACCTCCACACCCCTGGCGCGAGAAGGACGGTAGTTAAGCAGGGGATTGCGCAACCCAAGATCGAGTAGTTCTTCCCTGCTGGTCTCTATGACCGAAGCTATCCTTGTTTGCGAGTTAGCCATCTTGCCACCACCGTGCCTAATCAGAACGCCACAGCTTGTCACCGTCGGAGTCGTCGAACCGAAGACCCCCTCCGCCACCTAAAGCATTATAAGGGCTTTCCGCTGAACGCGCCTTTGTTCCCGACAAAAGCGTCGATAGCGGACGAGAGAATAAGGAGAGCCTACGAGCGGACTCGAACCGCTTACCCCTGCTCATTACAAGTGCGCTGCTCGCCATCTGGGTGCGACCGAACGGCTTATTAGCCGAACGGCGGACTTATCCCCCCTAACGCAAGCACGGAAGCCTCACTGACTGGACTGCTGGTTGTCGCTCCTGCTCACCGATGTTGGTAGACACGCATAGCGCCCTAATATTCTTTAGGCACGCAGCACTTCCAGTTGCCGAATCTCATCCTGGCTCAGTAAGGCGTGAAATCTGACCTCCGTATTTATGCAGTTGTGCATCGATGCGAGTGAAGTAGGCCCTACGGGATATCCTCACCACTTGCGCTGGTGTTAGGCCTCGAGTTCGCCATAGGACTTGCGGAGATCCGTCACCTCGATGGCGTTCGTGCATTTTTTCATTACTCGGTCTCCTTCGTTAGAGTTTGTTTTACTTTTCCAAAGTCACGACTACTTTCCCTCGGGTGTGTCCTTCTTCCAGATAACGGATGGCCTCAGGAACCTCGCTCAGCGAGTACGTCCTGTCGATCACCGGCGTGAGGGTGCCGGTTTCGATGAGCTGCTTCAGGAACCGCAGGTCCTCCTTGTTCGGTTTCACTGTGAAGCTAGCCATCTTCTGGCTCGCGAACGGTGACAACACGAGCGCTTTGATGATGCGATCCACAGCTCCGATCCAACGACCGTCCGATTCTCCGCTGATTTGCACGAGAGTGCCCTTGGGGGTGAGAGCGCGTCTGCACTCTGAGGGCGAACGAGTACCCGCCAACTGGAGGATGAGATCGTACTTCTTCTGCCCACTTTGGGTGAAGTCCTCTCGGGTGTAGTCGATGACATGGTCTGCGCCGAGCGATCGGACCATCTCTACGTTCCTCGTGCTGCACACGCCGCTCACCTCGGCGTCGAAGGACTTGGCGATCTGCACGGCGAAGGTCCCCACGCCTCCGGAGGCCCCGATTATCAGGACCTTGTGCCCCGGCTCGATCCGTCCGAGATCGCGCAGACCTTGCAGGGCCGTCGAGGCGGCCAGGGGTACGGCCGCCGCTTGCTCGAACGAGAGGGTGGCCGGTTTCGGTGCCAAGAGACCTTCTGAGACACTTACCCACTCAGCAAATGCTCCAAAGCCGTGCATGAATGGGCTCCCGAACACCTCATCACCTGCCTGGAGCATCGTGACGTTCTTGCCGAGCGCTTCGACCTGCCCTGCCACATCGCAACCCAGAACTCTGTCCTTCGGTTTGCGTAGACCGAATTGCAGGCGGGCGATGTACGGCGCCCCTCGCAGGATGTGCCAGTCGGCAGGGTCGACGGAAGCCGCATGAACCTTCAGCACGACTTCATCGTCCCCGGGAGTAGGTCTTTCTACCTCTGTGATCTCAAGGACATCAGGTGAACCGTACTGGTGATAAACAATCGCTTTCATATGTATTCCTCCTAACTTATTGGATTCCGTTATTAGGACTAAGCTCGGGGCTAGGCCACTTCCATGCATACCAGACGAGGAGTAACAGAGACACAACTTCTATAATTGCGAAGAACATATCATCGAGGTCCGAAGGTGCACCAACTACAACTAGGGCAATCGCTATCGGACCCGCGATGATGTTTGCCCAGCGATTCGCTCCATACGGCAACACCCGTGACAGGAGAACCATAGCAATCAGAATCTCCAACATCATTCCGCCCAGCAACAAAAATCCTTCGGTCATCTGAACGCCATTGATGGTTCCCGTCATGACTTCCTCTAGAAACCCGGGCCTGAGAATCTCATGGATGTCCCGAAAAGCGATGTTAAATAGTACAAATATCCATATGGTTGAAAGCAAAGCTTTCATATCTATTCCGGTGGTGTTTTTGTTTGTGCTCATTGTTATTCTCCTTTCTAGAACGGTATCAACGAGTTTCCTCGAATTGCGTTTCGACGAGATTATGTTCACCCTCCTGTTTCTGGGGGCTAGCATGGGCTAGAAGTACTGTCGAAGGTGGACCTCCTTTCTGAGTAGCTTGTCTCAATTTGCGGTTTGACATCTATCTGACCCGCCTACCTGGCCGGATTTAACGGGCGTCACCGAGATGAGGGGCAGGCCCAAGTCACGCACCTTTCTTAGCAGCCCATAGAGCGCAGCCTGATCGACCACCGAGCAGGTCAAAAGCGTCTCGCCATTGCCAACAGCGCTCGCGCCAAGAAGGGAACGGCGAGCGCTGGCTGACCACTGACTCAAAGCCTTGCTCGAAGACACCGGTTCGCTCAGCGCGAAGCGCGGCCACCGAGCCTGAGAAAGTCCCGCTCTGCGTCCGTCGGTGCCATGGCGGCCGCGCGCTCGTAGGCGGCCTCGGCCTCGCTGTGTCGGCCCAGCCGCCGAAGCAGATCGGCCCGCGTGGCGTGGAACGGGTGGTAGTTGTCCAGGTCCAGATCGTCCACCAGCGCCAGCGCAGCGGCGGGGCCCTGCACCTCGCCGATGGCGATGGCGCGGTTGAGGGCCACGACCGGCGTGGAGGCGACAGCGAGCAACTGGTCGTAGAGGGCGACGATCTGCGGCCAGTCGGTTTCCTCGAACGTGGATGCGTCTGCATGAACGGCGTTGATGGCAGCCTGGAGCTGGTACGCGCCGGGCTGGTTGCGGCGAAGGCACCGGCGGACGATCGCCTGACCTTCCTCGATCAAGGCCCGATCCCATCGTCTGCGGTCCTGCTCGCTGAGCAGCACGAGGGAGCCGTCGGGACGCGTTCGCGACGCGCGACGGGACTCGGTCAGGAGCAACAGCGCCAGCAGCCCGGCCACCTCCAGCTCATCGGGCATGAGCTTCGCCAGGATCCGCGACAGCCGGATCGCCTCCGGGCAGAGACCTGGTTCGGCTGGACTGTTCAGCCCGGCGTTGTAGACGAGGTAGACGACGGCCAGCACGGGGCCCAGGCGGTTGGGCAGCTCGTGATCCTCCGGCACGCGGTAGGGGATTCGGGCGGCCTTGATCTTGCGCTTGGCACGCACGAGACGTTGCGCCATCGTCGGTTCGGCCACCAGGAAGGATCTTGCGACCTCCTCCGTCGAGAGGCCGCCGAGCAGTCGGAGGGTGAGCGCCACCTGCGCTTCTGTGGAGAGTGCCGGGTGGCAGCAGGTGAAGATGAGGCGAAGCCGGTCATCCTGCACGGGTCCCACCTCCTCGGGTATGAGGGGATCGTCGTTGCCGGGCGAGAGCACAGCCACCTCGCTGAGCAGTTCCCGACCGCGCGACTCGCGGCGCAGGCGGTTGATGGCCCGGTTGCGGGCGGTCGTCGTGATCCAGCCGCCGGGGTTCGGCGGCAGGCCCTCGTCAGGCCACTTGTCCAGGGCGACGGTGAACGCCTCCTGCACGGCGTCCTCGGCGAGGTCGATGTCACCGAAGATGCGGATCAGGGCGGCCACCGACCGGCCGGACTCCTCGCGGAAGATCCGGCCGATCTGGGCCTCGTCGATCGTCGGCAAGGCTCAGCTCTGAGTATCCGCGAACGGCCAGACCTCGATCGGATGGTTGGTTGCGTCCGCGACCTTGCCGGCCCAGCCGAGCGCGGCGTCGAGGTCCTCGGCCTCGATGATGTAGAAGCCGGCGAGGTGTTCCTTCGACTCCGCGAAGGGGCCGTCAGTGGTCAGGACCTCGCCGTCGGACACGCGCACGACCGTGGCGGTATCGGGGTCGTTCAGGCGGGCCGAGAAGATCCAGGCGCCGGACGACTTCATCTCGTTCTCGAGGGCCCCAACCCGCTCCATAAAGGCCTGCATCTCCTCGTCGGTCGTCAGCGCCCCCTCGACCTCGCTCTCGACGCTGTGGGCGGACAACAGGTACTGCGCCATGGTGCTCCTCCTCATTACGGGCGGGCACTCCCCGCCCTCACCCTAACTACAAACGAGTCTCGGTCAGATCGACACGTGCGTCCAAGAAAAGTTCGGAAATCGGAAAAATGGCCTCTAGCTTCATCTGGAACTCCTTTCTTCGGGCCCCGCCGCGGTGCCGTGGGCCTTTTTGTCTCTGTGATCTTCCTACAAATCAAGGAAAGATAAAGAGCCGACGAGCGGACTCGAACCGCTGACCTGCTCATTAGGAGTGTGCGGTCAGTAGTTGCTGAGCGTTGCAGAAGTTTGCAAATCCTGCATATATAGAGGGATTCCTGTTCCCTCGATTGCGCGGGATTGCAGGGAGTTGCGTCCGGGTTAGGGTCAAACTAGGGTCAAGTGTCCGTTGATTACGCCTCGCCGGTTCCTTTGCACTTTATGCTCTCTGCGCCCTGGAGCATCAACAGAATCCTGGGTCCGACTCTCTGTCCCTGCTTGGCAATGCCGCCAGCCCGCTAGCGTTAAGGGAGAGTACGAACTGTGGCCAGGGCAAACACCACCCACCTCACGGCGTCGCGGGGCACTGGCCTCTTCTTTTACTCCTCTCGCGCTTCGTCTTGCGGAGTCTGCTCCGTCATCGTGTGCCTCCTTCCCTGGGGGTTCCTCAGGCACGTCTCATGCCGAGTTCGCCGCCCTCACGGCTTCCTCTTCCGAATCGTGGATGGCGATGGCGTCATCGAGGCGAGTAATCTGGAAGATGCTCCTGTAGTGGTCGCTTAGGCCGTAGGTCAGGAGCTGTTGCTTCTCGCGGTTGATGCGGATTAGCAGCGTGGCCAGGAGCCCGATGCCGCTACTGTTCATGTACTCGAGGTCCTCGAAGTTCAGGATGATCGCGCGTACCTGCCCATCACTGGCCTGGTTGTAGGCATCCATAAGCACGGTCTCGGCGAACGCGGTGAGCTCCCCCTGCACGTCTATAATGCTCACCTTCTCGCTCGCCTTGCGGACGTTCATGCTCACCTGGGCTTCGGGCATTTCGTCCCTCCTTGTCCGGTATATCTCCTTTATTCCCTCATACTCGCCGCGTA
>Ga0126314_10000916_pt1 | contig 13954 bp, 18 predicted proteins | sample Plot105B_FD_92535 | JGI IMG/M metagenome (GOLD analysis project Ga0126314, IMG submission 92535) | Serpentine soil microbial communities from UC McLaughlin Reserve, CA, USA - Plot105B | ecosystem: Environmental > Terrestrial > Soil > Grasslands | place: USA: UC McLaughlin Reserve, Lake County...
CGTCGTCTACTCAGTCGGCGTCGCAGGCGGCAGCGTAGGCGGCATGGGCGGCGGCATCGGCGGCATGGTCGGCATGGTCGGCGGCACGGGCGGCGGCATCGGCGGCATCTTGCCCAACTGTCCGACCATGCGCCTTATCGTCCAAAACGGCCAACGCTGCCGCGCAACCCGCGCGCGTCTCAGATGTGCCAAATTTATCAAGCGCGTCACGCACGCACCAGTCGAGGAACTTCCACGCCACCAGCGAAAGGTCCGCACCGACCGCAGGCGCCATCATTACCCGTTGCGGAAAACCTTTAGCCACATCGTTCGGTAGTCCCTCAAATATGTTTTCGGCAATCTTGGTCAACATGAGCGGAAACCCCGTCAACGTCTGGACCGTCTCGGCGCTGCTATCGTGGCCGATGCAGCCAATGAAACAACCTTTGCCGTTTTCCCAATATGTCCCCTGCACAATCTCGTCATGGGCGGTATGGGCCGTTACCTGACCGCGCACACGCTCGGCCAGTTCTGCGTCATTATGAAAAGCTAGATCAGTCATCGTCCGTACTCCCTCAAGTGATTCGCACGGAGATATCGCACGCTTTGACGGTGTGGTCAATACTTACCAGCCTTCGAGGGTGTACGTCGAACCTAGAGCCAGTTCATTGAGCGCATCGGCTGCAGCGTCCACCTGATCGTCATGCGCACCGGCGGGGAATAGTCCCAACTCGTCAAGAAACGGATTAATCCATGCGTCACGGTCGGGATCACCGGTGCGCAAAATAAACACGTTGCCCGCTTCGGCCTGTGCGGCCAATGGCGTGGCGCGCGTGGCCTTGTCCCCGCTGGCCGGTTTCACGATCGCGCTGTACCCTGCCAATTTCCGCATATACTGCTCGGCTTGAGCCACGCCGGCTTGTCCGGGGTCTTTGGTGATACGAACAAACGTGCCGTCTGGATCGGTTGCAGCGCGACCAAGAATTGATCGCTCAACCTCCATAGGCGAACCCCGGAAACGGTCGCACCCTTCGATCAGAAACGAACCGTCCTCACCACGGGACATAAGCACCCCAGCGGTCCAGTCCGGATTGTTAGTAGCGGCTTTTTTCGTCGCTGCCATGTCCCACGCCCTGACGCGCCGCCGTTGACCGTGAGGAATCGCTTCCCGAAATTGGAACCACGCGCGCTTGAACAATCCGCCATCGCGCGGGGCAGGCCGCTGTTGCAACTGCCCAGCCGTCGCATAGCTGCCAAGAGTTGTTTCCAGTTCCGCTACGACATGTTCGGGAAACCGTTGGGGGAAAAGCAATTCGCCTGGTTCTGTCCGCCAATCGAACGGATCCGCCCGGTCTGGCTCGTACCGCATTGGCAACATGAGGTGGTCCCATCCCCATTTTTCCGATAGTATCAAGCCGGTTGGGTCGCGTTCATGCAAACGCTGCATAACGAGCACGATTGCCGACTTTTCGGGATCATTCATGCGAGTAGGGAGCGATTCCTTGAACCACGTTGCGACCGTTTCACGCTCGGCCTCACTGTTCGCTTTCTCGGCCGACAGGGGGTCATCGACAATTACGATATTGCCCCGACGGCCGGTAATGTTCGACGGGGTGGCAACCGATCGGAAACCGGTTGTGCTATTTTCGAAATTTAGCTTTTCGTTCTGATCGCTGGCAAGCGTAACCGTATCGCCCCATAACTCTTGGAACCAATCGGATGTGACGAGACGGCGGCACTTGAGGTTGTCCCGAACACCTAGCGTTTGTTCGTGAGATACGCCCACGATACGCTCGCCTGGCCGGCCCATCGGCCCCCATAGCCACATGGGGAAAAATACGCCCACGATTGTCGATTTGCTCGTGCCGGGCGGTACGTTGATTACGAGGCGCCGTATTTCGCCGCGGGCAACCGCTTCCAGCTTGGCGCACATAACATCGATATGCGGGCCGTGAACGTACGGGGTTGACGGTTCTATTACGTGCCACGCCAGCTTGACAAATGAGGCCAGGGACCGCTTGCACGCCTCTCTGCGAGCCGCCAGCACATCATCACGCGTCAGCCGCTCAAGCAGCATCCGGATCGATGCTGGCAAGGGCCATAATCTGCTCGTCGGTCAGCTTTGACATGTCCACCGTCTTGATCGGCCCGCCGTTCGGCCCGCTATGCTCGATTTGGCGCTTTTCCACAAACCGCTCGGGGCGGTGCCCTTTGAGCAAAATTTCCAACATTCGATCGCTGTAACGGTGCGTTATGCTGACCCGATCGCCGCTCTCGGTGGTTTCCTGATACCCCTCAACCGCACGCCGCCATGCCTCTTGCTCCAGACGGTCAACTGCTTGGTCCAGCGCCGTTTCCCATTCCTCCGCAAATGCCGGGTCTTTCTCCTTCAGCGAATAGGCTTGGGTACGACTGATGCCGGACGCTCGGCAGGCGTGAGAAATGTTGGCCGACTGCCCCAAGGCGTCGATGAATATGCCGCGCGCGCGACTTGTCCTTTCTGATGATCGGTCTTCCATTTCCCCCATTTACACCGTGCCGAATGCCGTTGCAACCCATACCCACGATTACCCACGATAATAAAAACATTGCGGGTATTTAAAATCTATATAAATCAATCACTTAACTACCCAATACCCACGATACCCACATTACCCACAAAAAAACCCAGTTGCTACACGCGTATAAGGGGGCTCTAGGTTACCGATCGGTACACGCGTGCGTTGGCTGGCAGTTGAAACATTGCGGGTGGATGGGTAATGGCGGAAAACCGTGACTTATCGTGGGTATTTTTGGTTATCGTGGGTAGGTTATAATTAGCGGGGACACTTTTATAAAATTAACGGGGCGTCTCGGTAATTATAACTTGACGAATGACCGCGCCGTCAATATAAGGGAAGCAACGAAACGGAGATTACCGATGTACGAAATTTGCAGACTGCTCGCTCCAAAGCCCGCCATCAAGAAGGCACGTAAGCCATCCGCAAAGCGTATCACGATCGGCACGCGAGTATTTGTCGGCTATGGCGCCAAGCAGGGTGTAGTTGTCGAACGTCACCCGAACGGTCGCTGGTGGAATGTCGCCGTTGATGGCATGGACGGCCTCCACGGCTTTGACCGTTCGATCATGAAGGCCGTCTAATCTGATGTATTATGTCACCGTCATACGGGGCAGGCGGGTCGGCTGGTTAGCCGGCCCGTTTTCGCGTCATGAAGACGCTCTAGCACTGGTTGAATGGTGCCGCCGCATTGCGTGTAATTTAGACCCTTGGTGCGACTTTGACGCATTCGGCACGGCATCGCGCAAAGGTGGCACATATCCTCTTGGCACGCTTCAGCGGGCTGGGCTGTTGTGAGCCGTCCCGCCGTCCACTTTATTGGTTTTCGCGGTGACGAATATCTACGTGCGGTTCGTGTGTTCGGCCCGCCGGACTTCCTGCACCGCTATTGGGACGTTCGCGCCATGCAGGAAATAGCGCCGGGCGACATGGCCGTATTTGCCAAAGGTGATGAGCACCAGCCGCCCAATCCGTTTGCTTTTAACGACAGTGAGAAAATGTGATCATGCTTGACGTCCCGCCCCGCGATGGTGCATATGAAAAGACCCGGGGAGGTTCGCAGCCTCGACCCGGGTCAACATAACGGCAGAGGACGCCGCATGCGCTTTATTGATATACCGCCCGTTGCGATTGCTTGCAACCCATGACCCTACCCCTAGCCGACAAATGGCAAATTCCGCACACCCTCGGATTTAGCGTTTTCCCGCTCGTACCGACCCGCAAGAACCCCCTCGGCAAATGGAAGCCATTCCAGGCACAGCGCGCAACCCTGCCCGTAATTGAGCAATGGGCGCGACGGACAAATCTTAACGTCGGCATTGCACTGGGTAACATCAGCGGCGCGATCGGCCTCGATCTGGACAGTGACGACGCCATTGCCCGTGCCTACGCCCGTGGCCTGCCCGACACATTGACCGCTCGTTCCCCGCGCGGCTTGCACCTCTATTACCGCCACCCCGGCGGCCGTATCGCAAATGCCGCCGCTATCGAGCCGGGGATTGATTTACGCGGTGACGGCGGGTTTCTGGTCGCCCCCGGCTCGTATTTCATACCGAACGATGACGAGCGTGCCGACGGTAAGCGCGAGGGCACATATGAATGGGTCGATCCGTCCGTGCCGATGGCCGAGGCGCCGCTATGGATATATGAGGGTCACAAGCGCGCCATTGAGGAACGCCCGGTGGTGCTGGCAACGGCTTACCGTGGCGAGGATCACACCCCGCTCATGGTGGTCGAGTTGGCCGCACTATCCGCCGCCGCACATGGCGAGCGTAACGACAAGATAAACCGTTGCGCATTCGCCCTCGGGCAATTGGTCGGTGGTGGCTATCTGCCCGAGACCGACACTTACGATGCGCTTGAAGAAAAAGTGCATGAGATAGGCGACAACCCGACAAAAGATATCGAGACGATGAACCGCGGCTGGTCCGACGGTATGAAAAACCCGCGCGTCATCCTGACCGCTGACGACGTATTTGGCCCGCACCCCGGATTGCCCGAGGGTGCCGTTGCGGTCCGCCCGACCGAGATAGCCGTGCCGAGCGTTGGTCCGTCCACCCGTCCGTCATTGCTGAGCATATCTGAATTGCCGCAATATTTTGCTGGTGTGGTCTATGTGAACGGTCGCGATGAATTTTTTACGTGCGACGGACAATTTCTAAAGCGCCAGCCATTTGACGCCACGTACAGCGGGCCTAAATTCTTCATTGGCGCAGCGGGCACCGAGCCGACAAAATCACCATCCGAAGCATTTTTGCGCAATGAGTCGTGGGTAGCGCCCCGCGCGCACCGCACATGCTTCAGGCCGGAATTGTCGCCAGGCTCGCTCTTTACCGAGGAAGGGCTGGTGCTGCTCAATTGCTATGTCCCCGTCCCCGTACGCCGCGTATCGGGCGACCCTCGGCCATTCCTTGACCATGTGCGCAAGATGCTGCCCAACGGCAATGATGCGGATTATCTGCTGCATTACATGGCGTCGTGCATTCAAAACATCGGTACAAAAATGCAATGGTGGCCGGTTATCCAGGGCACCAAAGGCAACGGTAAAACGATGATACTGGACGTCATGACATATGCCATCGGGCGGCGCTATTGCCACCTGGTCAACCCCGAGGCAATGCTTAACACCGGCAACCAGTTTAACGGCTGGATAGAAAACCGGCTATTTCTCGGGTTTGAGGAAATATGGACCGCCGGCCGGCGTAGCATGACCGAGTTGCTAAAATCGACCGTCACCAATCTTAAAATTGTCAGCGAGTCAAAGGGCCGCGACCAGACAACGGTGGACAACCGCGCAAATGGTATATTGCTGACCAATCACCCCGATGGTGTGCCGATTGATGATGACGAGCGCCGCTACGGTATATTCTGGTGCGCCCAGCAATGTGTGGAGGATTTGACCCGCGACGGCATGAGCGGCAATTATTTCCCAGCACTGTGGGACTGGCTCAATGCCGACGGGTTTGCTATCATGGCTGATTACCTGTCACTCATGCCCCTGAGGCCCGATATGGACCCTGCGGCTGGATTGCACCGCGCACCGGTCACAACCAGCACAGACGCCGCTATAGCCGCCTCGCTCGGCATGATCGAGCAAGAGATACTGGAGCAAGTTGAGCAAGGGCGCCACGGATTTGCCGGGGGTATCATATCGAGCATAGCGGTCAGTAAGCTGGCCGACCGGATCCGCAGGCCCATGCCGTCCCGCAAAATGCGCGAGACGATGCGTATGATCGGTTACGACTGGCACCCCGCACTTGCGGACGGTCGCGTCAACAATGCCGTGATGGGCGAATACGCCGGCAAGCCAAAATTATATTTCCGCAAAGGCCACCCAGCGCTGGCACTCACCGCAGCGGGCGATATCCTCGCGGCGTATGAGGCCGCCCAGGCACCTGATTTACCACCGCCACCATCGATAGGGAGCGCAACACCATGACACATACATGCACAGAATGCTGCACGGTTATCGACAGCAAGGCCCGTATCTGCCCACACTGCCGGTCCCGCCAGATAGTGCCGGGGCAGCAAAGCCGCGCGTTGGTCGCATTTGCTCTCATGCTGGGGGTTGCCGGTTGGTACATCAGCACACCGGCCGGGATGGATCGACTGGTAGCAGCAACGTCACAGCCCGACACGCAGTGATACGCCACGGCTCGCCCCCTTATCTGGAATGTTCCAGTCGAGGCGACAGGCGGTTTAGCGCGTTTGCGGCACGCATTCGACAATGTGGTAACCGATCGATTGAGGAAATTTACCAAGCAGCTAAGGTGTTTGATGACGGTATGACCGGCCTATCGTGGCGCGCGGCCAAAGGTCGCAAGGCGGTCAATATGGACGACTGCGTTGCTCTTTATTCGCTGCTGTGGGATTTATATATTTTTGAAAACCCGCAATTGCTATCCGTCTTGCGCAGCACCACAGGGCTGTCTGATATCTTCGGTCAGCCGGGACATTGTTGTCAGGCAACGGAACTATGGCGGATTAAAGTACGCGCATAACAACGTACAAACCGCGGCTGGTCAGGCTTATTTTCACGCCGCCGCCAACGCCTCGGCGCGCAACGTCGCATCAGCACCCGCAACGGCCGGATGGCGCGCAACGATACCCTCCAGCACCAGCCGTGCGTGCCGCTCGCTAACCGCCATGCGCATCACCTCGTCACGGAGCGCATCGAGCGAGCCATAAGCATTACTGACCGTGCCGGCGGATACGCCCGCCGCCTGTGCCACTGCGTCACGCCTGACCGCTTGCCAGCCATCGCGGGCGGCAAGGTCATAGGCTGCTGATAAGATTGGGTGTGTCATGACTGCGCGGTATTGCGAGTATTGACGGCGTTGTCAAGTCGAGCGGTTGCTATTGGCACATACTCAGGCGTCATTTCGCATCCTATAAATTGGAAACCCTCCAGAATAGCCGCCTTGCCCGTGCTGCCCGACCCGGTAAACGGATCAAATACGGTCCCGCCTGGCGGTGTCACCAACCGGCACAGATACCGCATAAGATTGGTCGGTTTGACCGTGGGGTGGATGTTTGCACGGGGTACCTGACCAGTTGTACCCGCGTAAGGATTTGCTTTTCCGCCCTCCATAACCAAACCAGCGGACCCGGCTATTCGTCCAGTTAATTGTTCAGGGGTAGCGGTTTTAAGATGCTCCAACCCCTCGTCACGGTCCGCCTTGCTCGCTTTGGCTGCATAGAAAAATCGTGCCGCATTGCCCGAGTCGCCGGCTGTATTTGGAAACGCCGCAATCACCTCATCCGATCCATCGTGTATAACATTGGCTGGGAAGCGGCCCATACCGGGCACCGGCTCACCCGCTTGAGCGTTTAAATAGCCGCCCACACTGGTCGTTTCGCTTTTCAGGTGGGACGCGCAAAGAGGCGTCCCACCTTCCGAACCAACCCGACACCCATCGATATTGATCGCGCCGGTCCCGTATCGCAACACATTCGCCGCAACGGTCCGCTCGGCCAGTGGCTTGCGCGCGACCACTATCGGCTCGTGTGCGGGCTTAAGCGCTGTCCCCCACCCCTGCCACTGGCGCGCATCATCGGTTGCGGGGGTGGTTACATTCCATTGACCGGCGTAATCACCAAAAGCATTTTTCCCATCTGCGGCTTTCGAAGCCCCGAAGTTGCGTTCGGTGCCGATTATCTCACGCTCTGCACCAGCCGCCTTGTCGATCGCCTTGCTTACGTCCAGCGATTTGGGAAACCCGCTCCCGTACAGCCACATGATTTGATCACGAATTTCAAAACCCGCATCCTCGATAGCGCAGACCATACGGTGGTATGTGCGCGATCCGCTAAATGCGAGCAGATACCCGCCGGGCTTTAACACGCGGTATGCCTCGGCCCACATTTCGACACTGAAAGCAATGCCCGACCCGTCCCAAGTCTGCCCCATGAACCCACGGCTGGCACGGGCAAATGCGCCGTCCGTGCCGTGTTGAGCCGGGGCGCTCCCTGCTTTGCCGAACCGCTTGACGATGCTGGTTAACTCATACGGCGGATCCGTAACAATACTGTCAACGCTTTCCGCTTCCATGAGGTGACGCATCGCATCCACACAATCACATGGGAAAATATTATAAGTCATTTATCTGCCCCTCATCCGTAATAAATTCACCAATACCGCCCGCCTCACGCACAGCCACCAGCCACCGCAATTGCGCCTGGCCGCGCTTGTCACCCGGCGTAAGATGCCACCCCGGCGCCTTGATCTCCAACGCCACAAAGCGGCCGGTGTCGGTCCATCCGATAAGGTCGCTCGATTTTAATAATTTATCCAACGGCGCCGATTCGTTTCCTAGACCAAACCGAATAAAGCGGCCCGTATCGTCGGTCATGCCGCCTCGATTATTGCGCCATATTTTCCATCCACGCCGCGCACATGCCAGCCGCACTTGCGACTGTACCAGCGCTTCACTTGCGCCATTGGCGGCCGTCACGGGCGGTTGCAGCAGTGCTTGTAACTCGGCCGCGGCTTGGGGATGGCGGGCTTGCCACGCCTGGTAATTGTCAGTCACGCACAAGCCGTCCGCCGCGGTATAAGTGTGTCGGTACTTCCCGGTTCCAAGAAAGGTCGTAAATGAAACATTTTCCCATACTAATTTCCGATTGCTCGCTTGCGTAAATTTGCGCGTCAAGCGTGTTATGGAAAAATTCGGGTGCTTTACTCTCGGAAGTAACTTCAAAATCTCGTGCCATGTGTCGTCTCCCTCAATGCGAATCATATCGCACAGATTGACGGTACGGTCAACTGGCTATCAATACGTTCCGCAAGGGCCAGTGCTTTTGCACGGTCCAGCCCGGCCGCCTCGCCTACCGATATATCAAAAATGTGCCAGAACGCCCGCTGTATCTCTACATCGGACCGACCCGCCGCACGATACGGACCGCCAAAACGCCCCATAGCCGCTCGTAACTCATCCAGCGCGGCCCGCCGCTCGCCCAGCCGGTTAAGATTGGCACGTAATGGTATATCGGGCAAACGCGCCGCCATGAGCCGTTCCCGCATGGTCGCCTCATCCTCGGGTAATTGCGCACGGATAGCCGCCAGCACCTCGGGGGATAATTCGGACAAGACTCCCTCAACGGCAGCGGGCGAACCACGACTGGCCGGGGGTGGCCGTTCCAGCCCGCAATGCTCGCACTCGCTCAGATGTGCGGGGTACGGCTGCAAACAACCAATTGCCGTTACCCGACCTTCCGCGTCTGTGTGATCCAGGCACACACGCAGCGGCATGGCGTCTGACGGTCCGCTTGCACGCTTGTCCCGTCGGTCCAGTGACCATTCGCGCGGGGCATCCGGTCCGCCGCGGTGACGGAGAAAATTGCCCACATGGTCGATCAGCAGGGCTTTGCGCCCCTTCGCGCTGGCGTCCATCGCTGCAAAACGACCGGCAACCGTATCGAGCGTGAAGCCCGGCGCGTACATTGGCCGCAGCACACGACCGAACACCTGTAAATACAGGGACAGCGATTGCGTAGGGCGTGCCATCGATATTACCTCAAGCGCCGGCAAATCGAAACCCTCGCTGATAATATCCACGACACATATTTGCAGAATTTCGCGCCGTTCGAGTCGTTTTAAAATATTGGCCCGCAGCCGATCGTCAGTCTCGCCTGTAAGCACCTCGGCAGGCACACCCGCGTCACGGTACGCTTGCGCCATTTGTGTTGCGGTCTCAACGTCGGTGGTGAATGTTGCGCCGAGCCGGTTTGGCGCATGAGTCAGATATGACGTGACCACATCGCCCACGATATGCGACCGTTGTGACGCCTCTTTAAGCACTTTGGGCGACCAGTCGCCGCTTGCTGCCACGTCGGCCAGCACCGACATGTCTGACGTAGGGCAAACCACGCGGTAATCGGTCAAATAGCCGTTTTCTATCAACCAACGGGGCGATGGGCCTTGCAGCATGATATCGGCCAACCCGTCCCCTGGTGTGCCGTTGCTGTTGACTCTTGCCAGTCCGCGACCATCGGAGCGTTGCGGCGTTGCCGTCGGTCCGAGACCACGACACACCGGATGGGTAAATTGTGCGACAGCTTTGCCCCATTTATTCGCTTTGGCGGTGTCGATGGATCCGCACTTTAGCGGTTCGCCCGTAACAAGGTGGTGATGCTCATCGACAACCCATAAGGTTACCTGGCCAGCCCATTGCTTCACGTCACGACGCACCATTGTGTCAACCGCCACCACCCGCACACGATGGCCGGGGATGACAAGACATTGCCCGAACTTCATAACATGCAGTGCGGTTATTTCCCGTCGGGTGCTGTCCGAACAAATCAGATCATGCGCAACGCCATATTGCGCAAGCGCGCAAGATAATTGAGCCAAAAGCTCTCCGCGATGAGCAATCACCGCCACATACCCGTCATGTTCCGACACGATCGATGCGAGCAAAAGGGTCTTGCCGCCGCCCGTTGCAAGCTGCATCACCACCACGCGGTTACCAGCGTCCCACGCTTGGTACGTTTCAGCTTTTAACTTCGCTTGGTATTCGCGTAAGCGGGGGGTCACGGTGCAACCGACTCCGACAATGCCGCATCAATCATGGCTTGCCAGTCGCGCAAATATACCTCCCGCTCATGATCGCCGGGCATCGCCGTAAGCATCGCCTCGGTCGGTTCGCGCATCGCAGTAATTATCACCCGCGCCCTCTCACGTAGTGCTTCCTGTGAAGCGTACTCCCAATCGGTGCGCAACGCCCGCGCCACTCGTTCCACCATATCCATAATTTAAAACTCCCTCTTGACCGCACCGTCAATGCCCGCTAGACGGTCGGTTGTCAACACATGAGGGAGACGAAAATATGACCCCAAACAGGGAAGCGACGTTAGCGGAGCGGAAAGAGTTGCACACTGAAAAGATGCGCAATAAATCCGCTCGTCGCAAACGCTGGCACAGCGAACGGATGGTTGAATTGGCAAAATTTGGACCGTCGCCCCGTTTCGCAAAAATGCCCGCAAGTGGGTATTCGCCTATTTACGGATCGATTGCGAAATTCAACCGCCACACCGGAAAACCCCACGAACACGCGCGCCAGACGGCCCGCATTGCAAGGACTGCATAATTATGAGAATCGATATAAGTCTCGACACCGACCAAGCTTCTGACCTTGGCGTACTATTCGCAATCGTCGCCGCATTGGGCGGGCGTGGACTCGCCACGGGTGGCCTCATAACCCCGGATGCACCAAAATTTGAGCAAACGGGCAACGTATCGTCCGTGTCGGTTGAAATTCCCCAGCCGCCCGTAGCTGACGAGGGCGAGCCAGCACCGATCATTCCGGGCGAAACCGATATTCACGGTCGCGAGTGGAACGCTGAAGTGCATGCATCGACCCGCGCGAAAAATGCCGACGGTTCGTGGCGCTATAAGCGTGGCGTTGACAAGGCACTCGTTGAGGCGTTTGAGGCACAGCCGGTGGGAAACGTGATTCCCGAGCCTGCCGACACGGTGTCCGAAACGCCCGTTGCCACAACTGCGGCTGAAATCCCCGCGCCGGATGCGGTCATTCCTGAGCCAGTCGCGGTGGTGCCTGACGCCCCCACAGGCGTATCGTTCGCTGGTCTGATGAAAATGATTACCGGCAGCGGCATGGAAACGGCAAAGGCGACCGGTCTGGCACAGTCGCTCGGTTTGGGCGGTCTGGCTGATTTGGCAAAGCCGGACAATGCCGCGCTGATCCCCGCTATGGTCGCACTGGTCGAAGCGGAATAATAACTGATGGGGTGCTGAGCCGCGGACGCGAGCACTTAAATGATGCGACGATACGCACGCCCGTCAATTTTTAGAGGGATGATAAAATGAGTGATATTGCTAAGCACGGGCCATTCACGGTCAGCCTTGAATTTCATCTTACCGACGGCGAAACCGTTGCAAAAGCTGGGGTGGACATGCCCCCCGGGGAATTGCCCACTGCCGAAAGAATTGCAGACATGGCCCAGCGGGTATTTGATCAGGTCAATGACCAAATGGGCGGCACGTTTCGCTGGGTCACACGTCAGGAGTTTGTACAAGATTTACTGGCAGAACACACCGGACTGCCCAGCGCAGTCAGGTTTTCGGTCCCCGGCGCAGACACGTTCGAAGCGGAGTGGGCCGGGTGACACACGCCAAACTCGCGCCGTCTGCCGCCTATCAATGGGGACCGGACCGTTGCCCCGCCAGCGCCATGCTGCAGCGCAAATTTCCCGAGGATGGCGAGAGTGAGCGCGCCCGCGAAGGGACCGCCGCGCACCATGCCGCTACGGAACCGCTCGCGGGCCGTCCAGTCGGCACACACGCTCCGAATGGCGTGCCGATCGATCAGGCCATGCTTGAGGGGGCGGAGTATTTTATCCGTGATGTGCGCGACACGCTCGCAGCCGCCAGCCCCGGCACCGTTGCCCGCATTGAAGAATATGTATCGGCGGCCAAATCTGTCCATCCGGACAATGGCGGCACGCCCGATGCGTATATTATCGATGTGCCAAAGCGGACCGTGCACGTTTGGGATTATAAATACGGCCATCTGCCGCATGATGCGTTCCAGCATTATCAGCTTTTAAATTACCTCATGGCGATACTCGAATCGAACGGATATCTGCCGGACGTATGGGGCGAATGGTCGTGCAGTATGACAATCGTGCAGCCACGATGCTTTGACGGTCGCGGTGTGGTCCGTGACGCATTTATGCACGGTGTCGCACTGGCTAAATGGGCCGAGCGTTTCCGCAACGCTGCCCACCGCGCATCGCAACCGGACGCACCGACCGTTACGGGCGACTGGTGTACCCATTGCACCGCTCGCGTGCATTGTCAGGCTTACTGGAATGTGTGCGGAACGGCGCTCGATGTGTCTGCTCGTCAGGTTATCGTCAATCCGGATCCGCGCGCCGTTGGCGTCATGCTGACCGAGATTGAGATTGCCGAGGCACGGCTAAAAGCGATGCGTACTGGTCTCACGGCCACCGCGGTCGGTCTTGGCGGTGTGCCGGGATGGGCCATGACGAGCAAAGACGGCAATCTGGCCTGGACCGTTCCGGTTGAGGAAGCCGTGGCGCTGGGCGAAATGATGGGCGTACCGCTCGTCAAGCCGGGGGTGCTGACACCGACGCAAGCGGTCAAAGCGGGCATACCGGCTGACTTGATCGGCGCCTATGCGTCACGGTCCAGTAGCGTAGCACTACGGCGGGATGACGGCACAGATGCTGCCCGCGTATTTGGGGAATTGTAATGCGCGTCACCCGACAAGTAGAGATTGACCTGACCGTCGAGGAAATGGCTATTGCCTTTGCAAACATGTGCAATGACGAACAAGCGGAATTCCTGAACACTGTCGGTGAAACCGCTCTAAATTGGCCGAACGGTGGATGGTGCTTACAATTTGCTAGCGTAGTCGAATATCTTAGCTCCGCTGGGCGAGGCGTCATTGATGTGATGGCCGCTCATGTTGCACCGGATGATAATAACGGTTGACCCCGCCGTCAATTCCGCCCATACTGACCAACCAATAAACCGAGGGACACCTTAAAATGGCAAACGAATTTAAATCACCAACCGGCCGTCTCGTATGGGGTGACCCGTACATGCAGCGGCCAAAGACCGACAACAAAGGCGTGGCTAAGACCAAGCAAGATGGAACGCCGATGCTATCAACCGACGTCGGTGTGGCATTCCCGAAAAATGACCCCGCAACCGATGCGTTCCTGACGCTATTGCGCACCGCTGACCGTACCGCATACCCGCAATATCACGACGCTAACGGCAATCTTTTGCCGGGTGCGGTATTTGCCAATAAAATCACCGATGGCGACAGCGTGGCTCCGAACCGCAAGGGCAAGCGTCCGTGCGATCAAGAGGGATACGCCGGTAATTGGGTCGTGTCGTTCGGGTCGATGTTTCCGCCCACATGTCA
>Ga0126314_10000917_pt1 | contig 13949 bp, 12 predicted proteins | sample Plot105B_FD_92535 | JGI IMG/M metagenome (GOLD analysis project Ga0126314, IMG submission 92535) | Serpentine soil microbial communities from UC McLaughlin Reserve, CA, USA - Plot105B | ecosystem: Environmental > Terrestrial > Soil > Grasslands | place: USA: UC McLaughlin Reserve, Lake County...
AACCTGTAGAGGCGGGCGAGCAGGCGGTTGGGGTAGAAGTGGATGTCTTCGAGGAAGCCCACGAAGATCTGCTTCTCGGGGAAGAAGGCGCCCCAGTTCTCTAGCGTCCTCAGGTAGTCGGTGAACATGCGCGACCGCTTGCTCTCGAAGTGGCTCTGGAACTCCTCGTCGCTAACGTCTTCGATGTTCCTCTCTCGCACGTCCATCAGGCTCTGGGACCAGGCTCGTTCAATGGGGTTGCGCATCATGAAGACGATCCTGGCCTCTGGCATTATTTCGTGGACGTGGGCTATCTGCTTCCGGCTTAGCACCGAGTAATCCGGCGTCGTCTCGCCGACGGTCTTGCCGTTCCCCTGAATGAAGAGGGAAGCGTACCAGTCATCGTTCCAGGAACCGAGGAAGTACTTCAGGTCCCAGGCGATGTCAGACGCAGAAAACTTGGAGTACCTGCCCATCTGCCGCCTGACCTGCCGGCGCCAGCGCTCGTCCATGGCCCGATCTCCCCAAAGCTTGGACCTGAGCGAGGTCTTGGCACCCAATTTCTCGTCGAAGTAGTGAAGCTCCTTCTCCTTGGGCATCCACACCCGGGGATGGGCCTGAAGGTTACGGTGCAGCCACGTCGTGCCTGCCTTCTGGGCGCCGATGATCAGGAAGTCGGGAAACGTCCTCTTGCGCGCCAGCGGCCTGAGGTAGGCCTTGACGCCCTCGGACATTCTTCGCGTGACGCTTCTCACCGCACGGCCTGGAGGGACGACAGCGGTCCGCTCCTGAGCCCGACTTCCTTGGTCGCGTGCTCGGAGGTCTTCCACTCTTCCCACAGGGACGAGTCCCAGAGCGGATAGTGGAGCTTGTCATCTTCGACCGTTTCCTCGGCCAGCCTAGTTCCGCAATAGCGCCAGAAAGAGGTGTAGCCGCCGAAGATCTCCTCGAGCCGCGCCAGCTCGTCCTTGTAGGTTCGCGCCAGATGGGCGGCCACGCGGGTGGCCATCGTGTCAGCCGACCTGGAGTGGACCTTTTTCTCGGGCGCCAGAGGCCGGAACGAGGTGTCAACCCCGAGGAAGCCGAACACGCTCTCCAGCAACTCCCCGGGGTTGAAGTGCACGTCCTCCGTGAAACCGACGAAGATCTGCTCCTCCGGGTAGAAGCGCTGCCAGATCTCGAGCGTCCTCAGATAATCCGTCAACGGCCGCGAACCCTTGCGCTCGAACTCCTTGAGCATCCTCTCCTCGGAGACGGATGATGCGGAACCCTTCTCGGCCTTGTCGAAGCTCATCACCGTCTGCGACCAGTCGCGCTCTATGGGGTTGCGCATCAGGAAGATTATCTTCGCCTCGGGCATGACCTCGTGGATGTGGGAGACCATCTCCTCCCCGAGGGCGGAGTAGGCGGGTGTGATCTCCCCCGCGACCCTTCCCTTCCTCGGCTCGAAGATAGAGCCGTACCACCCGTCGTTGTAAGGCCTCATGTAGAACTTGTAGACGAACCGGAGGCCTTCGAGGTCAAGCTGCTTTAGGTACGTCGAGGTCCATCGCTTGACCTGTTTGCGCCAGCGTTCGTCCTCCAGGCTCTTGCCGAACAGCCTGGTCGCGACGTTGGAGCGGTCGTTGATCTTCCTGTCGAAGTAGTGGACCTCTTTTCTGGGAATCCAGATCTGGGGGTGATCCACGATGTTGCGGTGCAACCAGGTCGTGCCCGCCTTCTGCGCTCCTATGCCGATAAAATCAGGGTACATGAGTGTCCTCCCGCTGCTGATCTTTTGAACCTCGGGCGACCGGATCGATGATGGACCAGGCGCGACGAATCCGCCAAGTTTACCGTCCGAGCGCCGGAGTGGCAGCCGCCGTCACGATAGGTTACGGGATTCCATCCTGGGGCCGAGCCGCCGCAGATGGTCCGTGAGCCGTTCCATGAACTCCCCGAAGCGCTCCCGTTCGTGCTCGAGCGTGTGTCGCCCGACCGTCTGGTAGCCGCCTCTCCGCAACCGTTCTATCTCTTCCGCGCCAGCCACACGCAGGCCCTCAAGCGCACCGGCGTAGCCCCTGGCATCGTCCATCCCGACCTCGATGCAGTTCTCGCCGAAGCGGCAGTAGGCGCGGTTCCCACCGGCGTCCGAGGAGATCACGACCGTACCCGCGGCCATCGCCTCGAGCCCAGGCATGTAGAAACCCTCCTCCACGAGCGGTGTGGCGAGGAACACGTCCGACCAGTGATACAGTTCGCGCAGCTCGGCCCAGCTGACCGGGTTCCGGATCGCCCGAAACTGGAACTCTGGCGAGCCGGCAAGCAACGACGCGACCTCATCGCCCACTCCGGATTTCCACGTCGTGTACCCGACCTTGATCGGGGAGCCGAGATCACCGGTCCTCGTCTTGGTGAAGAAGTCGGAGTCGTTGCCGAGATCTATAACCTCGGTCATCGAGGAAGGGTTCAGGTAAGGCTTTACTGACTCCAGAACCACGTCGTTCGTCATGATCCGGGCCATCGGCCGCGAGAGCAGGCGCACGGCGTAACCGTTGGTGAAGGCCGGGTTAGCCCAGCGGACGTTCTGCACGATGAAGATGACTTGCTCGTGACGGGTCCACCGGCTAAGCCGTGGCTCCAGTATCTCGTAGTGCGTGGGCCATGAGAGGAAGGCGAGCTCGTGCGGCCCAACGGAGACCTTCTCCAGGTCGGTGAACTTGATCCCGTTCTCCGGCGAGATGTCCGAGAAGCGCGATATCTCGAAGACGGGCAGCCCCGGCTTGTACTGCTCGGGGCAGGCTATGACGGGTTCGTAGCCAAGCGACCTGGCATGGTTCACGTAATCCATGACCTTCACGACCCCCCCTACGGGACGGAACGTCGGCGTCATGAAGTACATGCGTCTAGCGTCGGCCATCTACCAGGCCTCCATCATCCGCACCAGCGGCTTGACCGCCACCTCGGGCTCTATGACCGCGGCGGCGAGCTTCCTGGCGTTCTCCTTCTTATGGCGCAACTCGTCCGGGTCGTCGATGATCTTCGAGATCACCGCTTCGAGCGCCGCCGTGTCCTCAGGCTCGACGAGCCATCCGGCGTCAAACTCGGAGATCATGGGCGAAACCTCCGTGAAGGGCGGGTGAAGCACGGGAACCCCGCACGCGAGCGCGATTATGGAGCGCGTGACCATCGCGTACTCCCTTTCCAGGTTGTGCTGGAAGAGGTCTATGGCGACGTCGATGCCAGAGAGGAACCTCTGGAAGTTGGAGAAGGTCATGGGGCCGTGCGTCCTGACGGGCCCGTAGCCCGCGAGCCGTTCGAGGTCGCTCCTCGACGTGTGCTCGTACTCCATAACGCTCCAGTGCCACGGCACCATCAGGTCGAGGCTGACGTTCGACCGGTCGAGGTGACGCTCCATCACCTTGACCCAGTTGCCTAAAGTGCTCCACGAGTGGAGGTAGCCGGCGACGGCGAACCTGACGGGGCCGCCTGCGTCCGGCCCGACCTCCGGGGGGCCCGACCACACCAGCGGGGCGCACATGTTGACGACCTCGAAGGGAAGATCCCTTATGTCCCTGTCGGCCTGTAGCAGCCACGCGAGGAAGTACGGTATCTTTTTCGCCCCGTTCACGACGAAGCCATCGGCCAGCTTTATGGCCCGGATCTTGCGCTGCCTGAGCTCGCTGATCTCCTTCCCCGGATACTCACCGCTGTGGTGGTAGAGCATCTCGAGCATCTTGGGCGCGAAGAAGTCGAGAACGTACTTGATGCCTGGGATCGGCCCGAGGCTGTCCACCTGGTTGCTATTGATGATGATGACCGTGGCGGGAGCATGCGTCTTCAAGTATCGGGATAGCCTGAAGCCCCCTATAACCTCGGTGTCAGGACTCATGGGGTGCGGCACCGACTTGCCGAACCGCATCCACTGCCTGTCTACGAACCCCTTGACCACGAGCGTTTTGACGTCGGCACCGTTGGCGCGGAGTCCCTCGGCGAGGCCGAACGCCCTGAGGCCGGGGGCCGCGACGGGCATCCCGAGGCTCGGGACGATGTCGTTGGAGATGATGAACACCCTGTTGCCCGTGCTCACCAAGTCTTCGCAACCCCCAGCTTCGAGACGCTTAGCAGGCCGCCACGGGTGAAGTCGTCGTGCTGGTAACGAATAGACTCGACGTGGTCGAGTACCACCTGCCCGGCCGTCGCCTCGACCAACAACTCCACGAACTTCGTCACCGACATCGGATACACTGTGGACCTTGCCGACCACTCCCCGCTTACGAAGTCTTCCAGAAACATCAGGCGTCCGCCCGGCCTGGTCACCCGCCACATCTCGGAGATGAGGGCGCGCTTGGTAGGCGTCGGATTGTGATGCATAACAGTAACGCTGAACGACAGGTCGAAGCTCTCGTCCCCGTAAGGGAGGACCGGCTCTTCCCCAAGCAGGTCGAAGTTGCATTGCGGGAAGTTGTGGCGGGCGGCTTCCACCATGCCCACGCTGATATCCACCCCGGTGAACCGCGTCTTGGCCAGGTCGAAGCTCGCGGCCCAGCGTCCGACCCCGGCGCCGACCTCGAGGACATCGAACGGGACCTCCTCGGTCTGGGTCCCGCGCGCCGCGGCGAACTGGGGACGGAGGGTCTTTGCCTGGACTCTGTGGATAGCCTTGTTGAACCTCGGGCTGTGGTTGACACTGCAGATCGCGCGGTGCGGCGCGTTGCCGGCGAGGGCATCGCCACGCTCGGCCCAGTACCGGTCCGCCTCGTAGTCGCCTTCTCCGAAGGTGGCGTGAAGCGCGAACTCAGCCTCCAGGGCGGCCCTTATCTCCGATGCGGCGTGCTCCGGGCGGTCGTCTTCGACCTCGACGCGCTGCCCCTCCGTAAGGTCGTACTTCCGGCGCAGTTCTGCCCACAGGCCGTCGTCTGAGGCCGCGATCCGGTCGAAGAAGCCGAGCCTTGCGAAGGCGGCCTTGCCGAACACGGTCGCGAGGAAATTGGCGTCCAATCCAGACGGGAGAAGCAGGATCAGGGGCACGTCCACCAGATCGCCTGTCAGGGACTCGAACGGGAACGAGAACATGTCGAGGACTACGAGGACGCTGGCCCGCTCCAGCGCCGAGGTGAGCTGCGCAGGCAGGACATCCCAGTCGCTGAGGACGATGTGATCCGCCGGCATTCCTGCGTCGGTGACTTCTTCTGAGAACCTGCCCGCGTAGAAGACGGGGTGTTCCGGCCTGTCCGTGGGGATCCTGTACATCCTCGCCTAGAGGTAACGCTCTTGCAGGGTGCGGAAGCTCTTCCTGCGCCGGAACATGACGCCCAGAGGACCCCTGCCAAGACGTCCGAGCAACAAAACCAGGTCCCTCTTCGCCCCTTCGAGGTATGCGAGCCGCTGCGGCGGGGACTTGGACATGACATCATCCGACCGGTCCAGGTAACGGTCGGTCAGGGTCCTGAAGTTCCTGTTGGTCCTTGCGAGGAGGCCAAGTGGGCTGTTCCGTATCCGTCTCAAGAGCAGCTTCAGGTCCGTCTCCGCCTCCTCCAGGTGCGTCATCCGGCTCAGCGAGACGGACGAGGCCGCAACCTCGGCCGGACCGCCCGAACGAGCTTTCAGAAAACGCACCTCGAAGGCGAGCAGCTCGTTCTCCATCCTCAGCCGGTCCAGCTCGCTCGGCGTGTAGAAGTCGTTCTCAGACAACCGGGACTTCCTTTCCTAGCAGCATCTCGGTCTCGCCGGCCAGCTCCTCGAGCTTCTGCCAGGTGCCCCGGACCTTCTCACCAAGCCCCGGGTCCGAAACCGGCTGCCGGCGGACCCGGCGCATGCTTATGCTCTGGTCGAAGGCCTCAGCGATGGGCACATCCTCGAGGTTCAAGTTCCATCGACGGTTCAGGGCCCAGACCAGCGGGAAGCCATCCCTGATCATATCGAGCGAGACGGTCATGGTGTCTTCGGGGAAGGTACGGGCGAACGCGAGCAGCGCGTTGTTGTGCACGAGCCACATCTTGAGCGCGAAGTCGGGCTCCTCCCAGAACCGCCGGTGCACGTGCTCGGAGCCCCTTCCCAGGAACATGTCGCTGGAGTGCCGATGCCCGAGCGAGTATGTGGAGCCCGAGAAATGCCTGTAGACGATGAGGCCCTTCGCGCCAGGGAGCAGGTGCTTCCAGAGCATCATGAACAGGCATGCCCTGGGGTCCTTGAACCCCCAGAGCCTATGCTCCGAGTTGCGCCGGTCGATGATCCGCCGCATGAGCTGCCAGCGCTCCTGCCCGACGACGGGCAGGAGGGGCTCGTCGACGGCCCAGGTCTGCTCGTTGTCGGCGAGGATGCGAGCATGCAGGTTTACGATCTCCCTGTCTTCGAAGTGCCCATAAGGGTTGGACGGCAGCGCCTCGAGCAACTCGTAGCCGAGGAACAACCCGGCGCGATGCAATAGCCGGGCGTTCGCCGAAGTTCCGCTCCGATGAAATCCTGCGATGATCAACTGGTCGCTCAAAGTCCGTGTACCTCTTCAGAGAAACTCCCGCCGCGCACTATACAAATATATCCCGACCACCGCTAGTTGATGATCGCGCCAGAACCGGCGTTAGATGCTCCGAAAGTAGGCCGTGTAAGTCCTCAAAACCCCGAGCGTCTCGATGGTGTGCGCTTTGGTGCCCCCATCGGACCAGTTGTCGAACGCCCACAACCGCCCGCTCCCGTCGCGCTGCCGCACGGCATCGATGTTCAACGCGTAACCCTCCCACGAGGTCAAAACCTCCCGCGCCCTGAACGTGTAACCGTTAACGCCAAGCTTGAGGTCTCGCGGCCCGGTCTCGAACCGCACGTCGACCATCCTCCCTCGATCCTCCTGCTAACGGTCTTCGAGAGGCCAAGCGAGTCGGTGGCCGTCAGCCTGACCTGCAGATAGTTTTTCCGGGGGTCCATGGAGTACAGATCCTCGGGCGGAGGCGCCACGAACGTCGGGGTGTCGCTCCACGGATGGAAGTGGTCGCCGTCGTGATAGCGCCTGTCCTCCCACCTCAACGTCGGCGCGGTCGCCGCATCCCCGTCCTCATCATCCTCTGTGTCCGCAACGAAACCCGTCGCCGTGAACGACTGCCCCACGCGGAACGTCGTGCCCAAAGACGGCAACCCGATTACCGGCCTCGGCGGGGTGTCGCCAGGATACACCTCGATCGTGTCGGGAACAGATTCGTTGCCCAAATCATCTCTAACCGTCAACCTGACGGTACATTTCCCGTGCTCCTGGTAAGTATGGTTGATTGCAGGGGTAGCCGTCTCGACAGGCGCGCCGCCGTCGCCGAAGTCCCAGACGTAGGTCAGCGGCGTATCGCCGTCTGGGTCGCCGCTTCCCGAGCCGTCGAAGTCCATGGTTAGCGAGGAGCTGTAGTTCGCGCCGACCGTATCCGCAGCCGCTACCGGGGCCAGGTTGCCTGCGGTGTGGACGATGCGACGCACCTGCCCACCGCCGTCGCCATTGAAGGTCGTGTAGTAGAGGGCTTTATCGCCCGTTTTGTATGGTCCGAAGTCCATCGCAATGGGGCCGCCCGCTCCCAGCCCGCTGGCGAACAGCCCCTGCTGGAAGCCGCCTCCGGCCCTGGGCGTCAGCTTGAAGATCTTGTGCTTGAAGATCTTGTTGCAGACGTAGTCCCCGAAGAAGTAGGCCCTGTCATAGAAAGCGGGCCAGAAGCCGTCTGGTACGAAAGCGCCACCTGTTATAGACTCGCACCCCCAGCTATGATTGTACTCGTGGATGGGCGCTGTGTAGGTATTGCTCGAGCAGTTCACCGTGCCTGCGCGGTAGGGGTTGTCGTGGCGGCCCTCGCAGAGATTCCAGCCGTAATCGGCGCCGGCCTTCGGTTGGTCTATCTCCTCCCAGCTCTCCCCGCCGACGTCGTTGATGCGCAAGCTCGTACCCGCGGCGTCGGGATCCAAGGCCATCCGGAAGGGGTTCCTGAAGTCCAACGCGAAGGTCTCTTTGCAATCGTTTCCGCTCGCGGTGCGTCCCGTCTGGTTGCACCGGCCACTGTTTGTTCCCGTGTAGGGGTTGGAGGTTGGGACCCCGCCGTCGCGCCTAATGCGCAAGACCTTGCCGAGCAACATGTTCCGGTCACGGGGAGCATCGTTCTGATACTGGCACTTCGTCCCCTCCGCGGAGTCGCAACCGCCGTCGCCGACTCTTACGTAGAAGAGTTTGTCCTTGCCGAATTTCAGGTCACCGCCGTTGTGGTTGCCGTTCGGCGACCTTATGTTGTCCAGGAGGACCTGTTCACTACCCGGGTCCAGGGTGTTCCCCGACATGGTGAACCGCGAGACTCGATTGACCGGGTTGTTCGGGTCCGAGGGATTGCCTACCGGGCACTGGCTGATCTCGTTGAAGGTGTAGTAGAGGTAAACGTAGTTGTGCCCGGATTCCCCGAAGTCCGGGTCCACGGCCACCCCCAGCAGCCCGCGCTCCGAGTTGGAGCACACGTCGGGGCCGAGATGCAGGGCCACAGACCGCTGTCCACCGCCCACCACGTAGAGCTGCCCCGGCTTGTTGGCCGACCAGCATCAGCCCGTTCGGCGTAAAGTCCAGCGCCGTTGGCGCCGGCACGTCGGCGAGAACTTCTCCTCTTCGAACCCCTCAGGCAGCGCTACCGCGGACCTAGCATGGAGGAAACACCCGAATAACCCCGCAAACAAGATCAACACCAAGCGTACCGATAAACGTCCGGACATCTCGCCCCCCTTCACACCATGGCACCTAGTCGACAAAGACTTCTACCTTGGATTAATAGTATCGTACAGCATATCTTAGTACTTATTTAGCACTTGGTATTAGTACTGTCGTCTATACATCGCTGGTGCTCTTGACTTTCGCTCCCCGCTTTCGCGGGGACAGGTTCTGGGGTATCGACGCAAGAGAGTGACAAGGTGCGCCCGCGAACTCACAGGCTCCTACATCTTTTACTGCCCGCGGATTTCCGGTTCTGCAGGAATGGCGGGTATGTGGGGCTGGGATGGCATGAGAAGCGCTCGGCGTGCGCCCCTGGCGGAAATGTGCGACCGTTCAGACAGAGTCGGCATGAAAAGCCGACAAGCGAAGCCTAAAGAGCCGAGCGTACTGAAATCCTGAAAGTGGAGGCCGAAGGCCGGAACGCGCTGACAAGCTGCCGTTAGGCAGCGTGCTCCTCAGTAGCCTAGCCTGGTGAGCAGTTCGCCCGCCTCACGGTCGAAGATCTCCCGCTCCCTCTGGGTGAAGACGTGTTTCCAGTCGCCCGCCACGCCTTTCCTGAAGAACGAGGACGGGTCTTCTTCGCCCCTCTTCCTGCCTTTGGAGAGCCTCACGAAGCTGGCGGCGTCGATGCAGCGGGTCACGGACTCTTCGTCGGCGTCGACCTCGAGGAAAGCAAGCAGTCGCCGGATCTCAGCCTCGGGCTTCTGCAGCAAGTCTTCGTAGCGGACTTCGGTGTAGTTTTCGCCGAGGAGTTCGGGGCCGTCTTCTACGGTCTTGCCGACCCTGAAGGCCCATTCCGTGGCGAGTTTCTCGAGCTGGCCTTCCGGGAAGATGCTCCCTTCGGTCTTGTTCGACCCGCTTTGCTTGCGAGCACGGTTGAAGTTGCGTGCGTGATGGGCTGCGGAGACGGACACGTCCCTACCGTCCCTGATGATGTGGATCACCTTCGCCTCGGGGTAGATGGCGGAGATCTCCTGCATCGTCTCGGGGGTGAGAAGCGGCGACTTGTCCCCCACGACCCGTTTCCCGCTCTTCAGGAGCTCGCCTTTGAGGAAGTAGTCGATGGCCATGCGGGTGAGATTGTCGAGGTGCTCGTCGGCACCCTCGTTCCTGCTCCAGACCGACCGCTCCACCCAAATCCTCAAGTACTCGGCGTTTAGGATGGCGTTGTAGAGCGAGCTCGCCGGCCTCATCGTGTCCCTCTGCTTCAGGCTCTTCTGCCTCCAGCTTCCCCCGAAGAAGCGGCCCTCGCCCTTGCAGAGTACCTCTGTGTGCGCATCGAGCATCCGCATCAGCCAGGTCGTGCCCGACTTCTGGTTGCCCACGACGAAAAATACGGGCACGCCTCCGGTAGCCGGGATGGTTAGGTCTTTCTCCCCACCCAACCGCGCCAGCTCCCTCCTCAGCGCGGAAATCTCCGCATCCTTGAGCGCGAGCTCCCTGCGGGCCTGCTTGCTGATCCTGGAGCGTAGAGCACCCGTGGCGCGGTCCAGGGTCGCCTTCGCGCCCCTGAGCATCTCGACGGGCTTGCGACCGGGTGCAGTCAGGACCTCACCCGCGCACCATTGGACGCGACCTCTTGTTCCAGGTAGTCGGCGAGCGCCTTGCTCCAGTGCCTGAGTTCCGGGCTGCCCACGGAGGCGAGGATTCCGTTGGCCGGACGCGCCGCGGGCAGGGGATACTCGGAGCCTGGGATGGGGACGACCTCGGTCTCGACCCCGGCGAGGCGGAAGATCTCGCGCGTGAACTCGTACCAGGAGCAGGATCCCGCGTTGGTCAAATGATAGAGTCCGTAACGGCCGTCCTCGACTATCCCGGCAATGCTTTCGGCAAGATCTCGGGCGTAGGTCGGGGAGATGAACTCATCGTCCTTGACCTTGAGCGAGTCGCGCTCTTCCGCCACGCGCAGCATCGTGCGCACGAAGTTGTGGCCCCGCCCGTATACGCCTGCGGAGCGAACGACGAACCAGCGGTTCGTCAGCCGCATGACGAGTTCCTCCCCGGCGAGCTTTGTGCGACCGTAGGCGCTGATGGGGTTCGGGACGTCAAACGGCTCGTAAGGCTTCCCGTCCCTGCCATCGAAGACGTAGTTGGTGCTCACGTGCAGGAGCTCGCAGCCTCGTCGTTCGCACGCCTGGGCCAGATTGCGCGGCCCGAGGGCGTTTACGGAGTACGCGAGATCCGTCGCCTCCTCGCACCCGTCCACGTTGGTGTAGGCGGCCGCGTTGACGACTAACTCAGGCGAATGCTCCTCGACGGCACTATCCACAGCCTCGGGGTCGGCCACGTCGAGTCCCTGGCGGTCGAGGGCCACGACCTCGTGATCCCTCCGGGGAAGCATCTCGGCCAGCTCCAGGCCAAGCTGTCCGCCGGCGCCGGTCAGCAAGACCCTCACGACGATACCCCGCCAGGGCGGAGGCTAGAGTCTCTGTAGGCGTCACGTTGCACGCGGATCTCCTCTGCGTATCCGAGCTTTCTTCATTGCTTTTTCGATGCATCTGCGAGCGTACCATAGAGTTCTATCAGCTCGCCCGCGTACTCACCGACGGCCTTGACAGGTTCGATGCCGGCTCGCAGGCGCCCGAAAAGGCTCTTGTCTTCGATGAAAGTACGTAACTGTCTGGCGAGGTCTGCCGCGTCTTCGAGGGCGAACAGCAGGCCGTTCTTGCCAGGCTTCACGAATTCGGACATTCCCCCGAGATCGGTGGCGATCACCGGCATCCCGGCGGCGAAGGCCTCGAAGATCACACCCGGCGCGTTCTCGTACCAGCGGGAAGGAACCACGAGCACGTCGAGGTTCGCCAGCACGCTCCCCAGCTCCTCGCGCGAGAAAGGACCGTGAAAGGAAACTCGTCTGTCGTCCCCTGCGAGGGCGCGCAACCCCGCGGCATACGATTCGTAGCCCTTGTCGCTCCCGTAAACTGAAAGTGTCGCGTCGAATCCGGGCGGCAACATCCCGAACGCCCGAACGAGCACGTCGGGGCCTTTATGTGGCGCTAGGGTACCCACGAATCCGAACCGGAGCGTCGCCGACGGGCGTCGTTCTGAGCGGGCATGGGCGACGTGGGAGGTGTCTATACCGTAGGGGGAGACCCGTATCTTATCTCTCCCGATGCCGTTCGCGACGAGTAGGTCGCGGGTGAGGTGGGTGTAGGCGAGGATGAGGTCCACGTGCTCTATCCGGTCCCTGATGTAGGCGGCACGCTCCCTCACAGCCCCGACCTGGCGCAGGGGGAACGAGAAGCGCGAGAGGGGCGTTCGGGACGCCAGGCCGGCGGCGCGGGTAACGACGCCTGGCACCAGGTGCGCCGCCCTCTGCAGGCGGGGGTCCGCGCTCCTGCTGGCTATGCACCTGACGCAGTGGGAAACGTCAGGCCCCTCGCACATCACACCGTCGTGTCTCCTCAGGTCGACGACCGGGCACACCGTCCAGAAGTCGGCCGCCGTGAACATTACGGGCAACCCGAACTCCTCGAATACCGGCAGGACGCTCGCCGAGAGTCCCTGGAGGTGCATGGCGTGAACGAGGTCCGGGCCGGCCTGCCGCACGTACTCCCGCGTCTTCCCGGCCATTTCGTCGTTGCGGTAGTTCAGCTCGTAGGGACGGGTCAGGCCCTCCTCGGGGCGACCGATCCTGCGGACGGGGATTCCTTCGAACTCGTAATCCTCTGTCTCGCCAGGCAGGAGGTCACTGTGGGAGACGGTACGCTTGGCCGCGAGGACGGAAGGCTCGTGCCCGCGGGCCTTCAGCCCCCGCGCCAGCCCGAGCGTTACGATCTCCACGCCCGCGTGGCTCTCGGGGAAGAACTGGTGGGTGGTGAAGAGGACCCTCAATGTGAGGCGTCGAGAGGCTTTGCGTGGCGTTCTGCTTGCACGACGATGGATTATACGGAAACGTTGAAGCGGTTCGCATCGAGGGCGGTTCGCGAACCGCCCCTACACCTCTGTGATCCTCGGCTGCGGGCATCAAGCTTCAGGCTGCGGCACGCGGAAGACCTACCGCTTACGTCATCAAACTAAGCCAAGAATGGCGCGACCTACGGCTGCAGCCGGACCTGGCAGAAACGACGGAACGTCCCCGTACCTCCCCGGCTGGCCCACATCGCCTCGCGGAGGCGCGCGCCCGGCTCTAGGCGGCCTTCGACCGGCCACGAACACGCGGACGTGAGCGGCGGATCGCTTCTGCCGCGTCTCGTCGCAGCCCGCCGTTGCGCAGTTACTGGCTTAGTTTGCTGCCGGGGTCGCGGTTGGGGTGGAGCTTAGAGGTCCGCGAGGTGAGGGAAGAGCAGCGCTTGCCTCGCGGACCGGTCGATGGGCCTCGTAGGGACCGGCCCCGAGTTCGGGTAGCGCGCGGCGGTCCTCCTGCTCGGCAGGTAGGGCTTCTGTTCGCCTATCGCCTTCAGGTGGGGCATGGGCTTGAAGCCGGGGAGCTTGGCGAGGCAGAAGGCGCTCGGACCCCGGGCTCAGCCGAGGTCCGAAGACGGCGCGTAGGGCCGCCCGTCCAGGAGCCTGGGGCTCGAACCCATGAACGTGTCTGCGTCGCCAACCTTGAAACCTGCCTCCAGCAACTCCGCGAGCGCCGGGTGTGACGCCAGCAGCGCAACGTACACCGTGTCCGCCCCGCCTGAGGCCGCGGCGCGGGCGACGGCCAGGAAGGTGCTCCTGGCCCCGCGCTCGTCGCGGGCGCCCAGCGGCCCGAGGACGGCACGCTTCCCCCCGCCCGCGCCATCCGGGCTTAATGGGTGACAGAAGCCGTAGCCCACTACCTACCCGCCGCGGCGGCACAGGAGCGTGGCGGCCCCCGCCCCCTAGAGGAAGGCGAGGTCCTCCGACCGCCCCCATCCGCTCGCCCGCGCGTCGAGCCCGAGGACATCGTCGGGGTCGGCCGCCTCGACCGAAACCCCGGCGACGGGCAGCAGCCCCACCGCCTGACGGTCACCCCTGAGGTAGAGCAGCGGCTCCACGGAGCGCATTCCGTGCCTCACGTAGAGCGGCAAGGCGCGGGTCGGAGCTGGCGAACGTGACGCGCTCCTCGTTGCCGGCCATGACCTCGGTCAGGAGCCTGCCGCCGATACCCCTGCCCAGGCGGTCCGGCCGGACGAATAGCTCCGCCAGGTGCGCCACCCCCCGCGCTCGAGCACCGCCACGAAGGCGAGCATCCCGCCCCCGCCGCCGTCCTCCGCGACGAGGAGGCGGCTGCTCTCCATCTCGTGGTCCAGGTAGTACGGCCGCCGCGACCAGTAGCCGAGGTTGCCGTAGGCGTGGGCGATCGACC
>Ga0126314_10000918_pt1 | contig 13943 bp, 14 predicted proteins | sample Plot105B_FD_92535 | JGI IMG/M metagenome (GOLD analysis project Ga0126314, IMG submission 92535) | Serpentine soil microbial communities from UC McLaughlin Reserve, CA, USA - Plot105B | ecosystem: Environmental > Terrestrial > Soil > Grasslands | place: USA: UC McLaughlin Reserve, Lake County...
GAAGGCAGATCAGCGCGGCGAGGGTCAGCAGGGGCACGCGCGCGGCGCGGAGTTCGAAGCGCTTGGCGCGTCCGCCCTTGCCGGTGATGGTCGCGTAGGACCGGCGGCCTGAAATGACCTTGTTGCCAAGCCAAAGAAAGAGCGCCGAGACGGCAATGAGCAGGATGGCGATGACGTAGCCGCGTGCCGTCTGGCCGACTTCGATCAGGCCATAGAGCCGCGTTGCCATGGTCTGCATGCGAACCGGCAAACCCAGGAGGGCGGGGGCGGCGAAATTCGAGACGGCGCCGGCAAAGGTGAGCGAGGCACCGGCGATCACGGCAGGCAGTGCGACCGGAAGGACGATGCCGAGCAGGATGCGGCCGCGTTTGGCGCCGGCCATCTGGGCGGCTTCGACGAGGTCGGAGTTGACGGTGGCCAAGGCCGCCGCGATGACGGTGAACGCGAGAGAATAGTAGTGCGCGATGAGAACGATCAGCGTCGGCACCATGCCCCAGGCGAGCCAATCGGGAACGGTGAGGCCAAGGCCTTCGAGAAAGCCGCTTTGGCCGCCGACGCGCGAGTTGCGGAACAGCGAGCCCCAGGCCAGTGAGGTGGCAAAGCTCGGGATCATGAAGGGCAGGGTGGCGAGGAGGCCAATGGTGCGCCGAAACGGTACGTCGGTCATCACCACGAGCCAGGCCAGAAATCCGCCGATCAAGACGCAGCCACAGGCAACGCCAACGCCCAGGATCATGGTATTGCCCAGCGGCAGCCACAGAAGGTTTTTCGATAGCCGGCCACTGGTGACGTCGCTCCAGGCGGAGATAGCGTCGGGAGCCAGTGTTTCGAACAGGATGCGCAGCAGGGGCGCGGCGACCAGCACACCAAGGATGGCTAGCACGAAGAGTTTCAGCGCCAGGCGTCCGTTGATCTGCAAGGGGCGCGCCAGCGGGCGAGCGGCCGGAATGGACATGATTGAAATGCCTTGTTGGCTCCCGGCCGCGACCGGGAGCCGTTCAACGAGGTTTATTGCAGCGACAGGACCAGATCGCCGACTTCCTGGCGAATCTGCGCGGTGGCGGCTGGGTCGATCGACCAGGCCTTGAAATCGGCCAGCGGCACGGCGTCGGGGTGGCTGACGATGTCGCTGCGGGTGGCATAGTCGCCGGCAACGTAGAAGGGCTTGAAGCCGTCGCCGCCGGTTTCGCTGCCATCGCCCATCAGGAAATCGATGACGAGACGCGCGGCGGCGGGATGCGTGGTGGTGGAGGAGACGGCAAGGACGGCGGGGAAGATGATGCCGTTGGAGGGGGTCACGTCATTGGCGACCTGCAAGGCCCAACCCTCGTCGTCATTGTCGCGACGATCGGAATAGGAGGTGAAGCCAACAGGCGGATTGTCCTGGCCGTGCGAACCGATCGCGGCGTTGACGTCGTCGGTCGAGGACACGAGGATCAGGTCGTTTTCGAAGAGGTCGACGATGAACTGCTGGCCGGCATTCTCGATGCCGTCATCGAGGGCGATCGGTTGGCCGAATTCTGCTTCATAAGCGGTGGCCATTTCCTCGGACCGCAGGACGATCTCGGTCATCAGGTCGAGATAATCGCCGCGCTGCAGCGGATCGACCATGATCACGCGGCCGGTCCAGTCGGGGGTGGTCAACTCCCACAGATTACTGACCGGAGCGCCATCGGGATTGGCTTCCTCGTTATACATCAGCACCTTGGTTGAGAGACGCTGGGCGAGGAGCGGGACCTTCTCGCTGTCCTCGAGGAGCGCATCGACGCGGGGCGGCACGTAGGGCGTGACGAGGCCGGGGCCAAGCAGGTCTGCAAAAACCACCGGGGCATCAGAAATGTAGACAACGTCAACGCTGGCAATGCCGGCACTGGCTTCGGCCTTGATGCGGGTGATCTGTTCGGTCGAGCTCATGTCGTGGCTGACCATGTCGATGCCGGGATAGGCGGCTTCGAAGGCTGTCTCCACTGCCGCGATGCGGCTGGTGAATGCATAGACGGTCACCGTGCCTTCGGCCTGCGCAAGCGGCAGCAGCTCGTCGGCGCTCATGGCATCGAGCGCCGCATTGTCCTGCGCAAAGGCCGAGCCGCTCAAGGTCAGCAGGGCGGTCGAAAGCAGCAAAATCTTCTTGTCCATCAAATCCTCCTCAGGAACAGACGCATCATGCGTCACTTGGATGCATGCGCATTTGCACAATCTATATGACGTGCATGTGAACTTGCATAAATTGGGCGTGCGAGGTCCTCTTCCGCGCAGCGCTAGTCGAAGCTGTCGATCAGTTGGCCCAGCGTCTCCAATTGTTGCAGCGCGGCCTTGGGATCTTGCTGGGCCATGCAGAGTACGAGGCCATTGCAGATGGCCATGGGCACGGTGAGCGTTTGAAAGGCGTCTTGCGAGCCGTCGCGGGGCGCAAACAACAGGTGGTCGGCGGCAGGCACCAGCGCGGGGCCGACGCTGCCAGATATGCTCACGGACACCGCGCCCTTGGTCCTGGCGTGGTTCATCAGCGCTGCATAATGGCTGGGCTGGCGACGGAACGCGAAGCCGACGATGGCATCTTCTGCGCTCATACCTAGAACCTGTTCGGCAAGATCCCGGCCTTCGCCATGCAGCATGACGGTATCGCGCCCCATGCGGCGCAGGCGACGGTCAATGAGGACGGCAAGGGCTTCGGCATTGCCGCGCGCGAAGATGTAGATGCGGCGCGCCCGATGGAGTGCCTTTGCCGCGGCCATCAGCTTGGCATCGTCGACATAGTTCTGGAGACCGGCGAGGGCCTCCATTTCCCGGCTCACGAGATCGGTCAACAGCCCCGCGGTGCTGGTCTGAGCCAGCGTGTTGCGCACCCGGGTCGCCGGATCGGTCTTGACGATGAATTCTTCCTGGATCGCCGTCCGAAAACCGGCATAATTGGGATAGCCGAGTTTCTTGGCCAGGCGAGAAGCGGTGGCTTCATGCACGCCGATGCGTTGAGCCAGTTCGCTGGCCGTACCCAAGGCGACGTCGCGCGGGCTGGCAATCACCTGCTTGATCAGCAGGTGTTCTGCTGGCGTTAGAGTTTCCGCCGCTTCCTTGACGCGCTCAAGCACTGACATCTCATTCTCCCTGGCCGCAGGTTTAGAGGAGTGCGTGAAAACTTGCAACATATTATTTCGGTGCAAGTTAACTTGCATAACGGCGCGGATTACCGAGCGAGCCATCTTGGCTTTTCCTCCGTAGCAATTGGTAATGTGATCGCCTCTTGTGTGGCGCCGAATACCTGGTTAACCGGCGGCCTATTCCTTCCGTTTCCTTGCACGCGAAACGATGCGAACGATTATCTGCTGCATTCGCAGGCCAGCACCAATCTTCGCATGACAAACGTCTGGATCGATTTAACTCACCGTAGGCGTACAGCAGATCACAAAAACATAACTCGACTTGGTGGAAGCAGACTGACCACCACCACCTTGATCTCGCCGGCCAGTGTCCGACCCCATTTCGGCCTTGCAAGGTTTGGCGAGGAACTCTTGAATACGGCCATATACCATGGCCCGATATAACGGGCGCTATCGAGGCAAAAGGCCGGAAAGGCGTATCGCCGCGCCAAACTTTTTCAGAAGAGCAATGGCGACGGCCCCCGCGAGTAGAGTGATCATCACGTTGAGCCAGAGCATAGAGAATTCTCCACGTGCAAGGTGCATGCCCACAGCAGCCAGCTGGAGCACAACCATGCCAATGGCGGCCCAGGTGGAGAGCCGGGGCAGGATGCGCAACGCCATAGGCAGGATGATGCCGATGGCTCCCAGCATCTCTGCAACGCCGATGAAAACGATCAGGCCGGGCGGCACGTCAAGCGCCCAATGCCACCCCATCTGATCCAGAGCGGCCGGAGACTGGGTGAGCTTGACGACACCCGCATAGGCGAAGAACAGAGCAAGCAAGGCTTGTCCGGTCCATAACAGCGCGTGCTTTGGTTTCATAAGACGTCTCCGTGTTGCAGCAGCGCAAGCTGTCGCATATGATAGTGCCTACTAACGTTCGTAAGTGATATTCGTGACTATCGTATGGAGTCAAGCATGAAGAACTGGCCGCTTGATCATCCAAAGGCCAAGGCGATGGCCAGGCGGCGGGGGGACATCCTCGATGCTGCCAGATCATGCTTCATCAAAACGGGCTATGCTGGCACCAGCATGGATGCGATAGCGGACGCCGCAGGCATATCGCTAATGACCCTTTACCGTCATGCCGAGAGCAAGGATGACCTTTTTGCGGCAACGGTAAGCGACGCGTGTCGCGCCCGGGACGATCAAGAACGGCAATATTTCGAGAGCCTGCTCGACTTGCCGTTCCGCGAACTGCTGACGACAAGCGCGCTACATATTCAGGACAAGATTACGCGGGCAGACACAGTGGCGCTTATGCGATTGGTCATCGCCGAGGCTACTGCCTTTCCACACCTTCTGCCGCTGGCCTATGACGGGTTCGTCACTCACTTTGAGAACTTGGCCCGGCAGATCATCCAAGCAAAGTCAGATGCCCGGTCGGAGACAATTGCTCTCGTAGCACGAGCTTACGTCGATTGCCTCGTCGGCGCCGATACCCTGCGCATTCTCATGGGGCAGCCGCGGCCAAATGCGGTGGATCACCGACGCAAGGCAGAGATGGCCGCCGACATCGTCGTTCGCGCCTTGGGTCAATCGGGCGTATGAGTATTAGGCACGGCGAAGGGTGGTACAAGCTCAACGAACACGGCTGGATTCGACCCCCATTTTCAGATGATAGCAGTCCGCTTCCAACTACCCGAGAGCGCACAACATCAACCCAATTGACACCGCGACCATGCTAGTGAACTATCGGCCCATGGGGACTGCGATCTCCCCAAGAGGCGGCAGCTGAAGTTTCGCGTCCATCTTCAATTTGAGGACGCATCATGCCTTCTTACACCTCCATTGCGCCGGAAAAGCTCGCGCGCCTGATTGGCACCCTCAAGCAACCTGTCATCATTGACGTCCGCGAGGCCGATGCCTTCGAAGCTGACCCTCGCATATTCCCCGCCACAGTGCGGCGTGGTCACGCGGACGCCGAGACCTGGGCCCGCGGCTATGCGGGTCAGGCCGTCGCGGTCGTCTGTCAGCGTGGCAAGAAGTTGTCGGAAGGCGCTGCCGCGTGGTTGCGCCATTTCGGAGCAGACGCCGAGGTGGTAGAGGGCGGCTTCGAAGCCTGGCGAGATGCAAGCCTGCCCCTTGTGCCAACCATGTCAATACCTGCTCGAAACGCCGCGGGTTCTACCGTGTGGGTCACCCGCTCGCGGCCCAAGATCGACCGCATTGCCTGCCCCTGGCTGATCCGCCGGTTTGTCGATCCCGGCGCCGTGTTTTTGTTCGTCGCGCCGGCTGAAGTCGATGCGGTTGCCGACCGTTTTGGAGCGACGCCCTTCGACGTCGAAGGGGTGCATTGGAGCCACCGGGATGATCGCTGCACGTTCGATGTGATGGTGTCCGAATTCGGCCTGTCCTCGGCCCCGCTCGATCGGCTGGCAACCGTGGTGCGCGCTGCTGACACGGATCGCCTCGACCTTATTCCTGAGGCCGCTGGTCTGCTGGCTGTTTCATTGGGCCTGTCTCGGATGTACGGGAACGACCTGGAACAGCTCGACGCCGGAATGCTCATCTACGATGCCCTCTATCGCTGGTGCCGGGACGCCACGGAGGAAACCCACAACTGGCCGACAAGCAAGGCAAGGAGCTGACCATGGCGGATCCTCCACTAGCTGGGCCCCATCCGATCTACACGCCCGGAGAGACGATACCGTTCAACGAAGCGCTAAAAGTCTGGGGGCGCGTAGCTGCCCTGAGCTTCGGTGGGCCGGCCGGGCAGATCGCTGTGATGCATCGCATCATCGTCGATGAAAAGAAGTGGATCGGGGAACACCGTTTCCTGCATGCGCTCAACTACTGCATGCTGCTACCCGGACCCGAGGCGCAGCAGCTTGCCGTCTATATCGGCTGGCTGCTGCATCGGACCAAGGGCGGGCTGGCCGCCGGCATGCTCTTTGTGCTGCCGGGCTTCATGTCGATCCTGGCGCTGAGCTATGTCTATGCCGCCTTCGGCGATCTCGCTGCCATAGAGGGCCTGTTCTTCGGGCTCAAGGCAGGGGTGCTTGCAGTCGTGCTGCAGGCAGTCGTGCGCATCGGTACGCGCGCGCTCAAAAACCCGGTCATGGTCGCCATCGCCGCTGCGGCGTTTATCGCGCTATTCCTTTTCCGCGTCCCGTTTCCCATTGTCATCGTTGCCGCTGGCCTAGTCGGTTTCGTGGGCGGCAAATTGGGGTCGCCAATGTTCAAAGTCGGCGGTGGGCACGGTGGAGCCAAGGGCAAAGTCCTTGCTGATGCAGACTCCATCTTGGGCGAGGCCACGCCGGAACACGCCCGTCCGAACCTTGGATGGTCGCTCAAGATATCTGGCGTTCTGCTGGCTCTCTGGCTGCTGCCAGTGGCCGCCCTTCTGGTATTTGTGGGGCCAGACAATGTCTTCTCCCAGATCGCCGTGTTCTTCAGCCAGATGGCAGTAGTGACGTTTGGCGGCGCCTATGCCGTGTTGGCCTATGTGGCGCAGGAGGCGGTACAGAACTTTGGCTGGCTGCAGCCGGGAGAGATGCTGGACGGCCTCGGTATGGCCGAGACGACGCCAGGACCGCTGATCCAGGTGGTGCAGTTCGTCGGTTTCATGGGTGCGTTCCGCGATCCCGGGTCGCTTCACCCGATGCTTGCCGCCACATTGGCAGCGGTGCTGACCACATGGGTCACCTTCGTGCCCTGCTTCCTTTGGATATTCCTAGGAGCTCCATTCATCGAGGTCCTGCGTGACAACAAGGCTCTGACTGGGGCGCTGTCGGCTATAACCGCGGCGGTGGTCGGCGTCATAGCGAACCTCGCCATCTGGTTCGGGCTGCACACGATGTTTCGGCACGTCGTGCAATGGCAGGGATTTGGATTGAACGCTGATGTTCCAGTCTGGGCCACCATAAACCTGCCATCGGTAGCGCTTGCCGCGGGAGCAATCGTTGCCATTTTCGTCTTAAGGGCCAAGATGATTCCGGTGCTCATAGCCTGTGCAGCAGTGGGCATGGCCTGGACGCTGACGGCGGGCGCCTAACTCGACAGCTCGGCAATGGCGAACGATTTCGCGCGCTGCAGGTTGACGAGAAACTCCAACACTATCCGTGACTATGCCCATGACGATGGTGGAGGTCCGGATAGTGCGGATGCTTGTGACGCATGGGTTCATGCCGGTGCCAGTGCGAGTGCGGTTCGGTGACAAGCCCGTCATGACGATGCTGATGGTGCTCGTCATGGAAATGGGCATGGTCGTGCTCAAGCGCTTCGTGTTGGTGTTCGTGATCGTGCCGTTCGGCCAGGTGCAGCCAAAGGCCGATGGCCATTAGGACGCCGGAACCCGCCAACTGCCAGGTGATGCTGTCACGGAAAATGGCGATTGCAAGCACGGCGCCGATGAAGGGAGCCAACGAGAAGTACGCCCCTGTGCGAGCAGTTCCCAAGTGGCGGAGACCCAGCATGAACATGACGAGGCTGACTCCGACGCCGAGAAAGCCGACCAGTGCGCCTGCGCCAATCAGACCGGCACCGGGCAGCGATGCCCCTAGCGACAAAGCCAGCACAAGATTGGTCGAGCCCGCAACCAGGCCCTTGATCATGGCGATTTGAACAGGATTCGCCGACGAGAGCTTGCGGGTGAGATTGTTGTCGATGCCCCAGCTCAGGCAAGCCGCGGCAATGTACAGGCTACCAGTGTCGAGGCTCAGGCCGTCGCCCGTCCAGGACAGCAGCACGGCACCGGCAAGTATGGCTGCTGCACCCAGAATGAGTTGCCGATCGACGTTCTCCCTGAACACGATCCAGGCAATGGCCATGGTGGCCAGGCCTTCCAGGTTCAGCAGCAAAGATCCTGATGAGGCGCTGGTCTGCGACAGGCCGAGCATTAGGAACACAGGCCCGAGCATGCCGCCGAATACGACCACAGCGGCGAGCCAGGGCAGGTCAGCTCGGCGAAGTGAAGCCTCGGGCGATAGTAGTCCGATCAATGGGCGCACCAGATGGACGATGGCCAGTCCGAGCCCGGCTCCGAGGTAGAGAATGCCCGCCAGCAGCCATGGATCGACCGAACCGATCAGCAGCTTGGAAAGCGGCGCGGAAGCGCCGAAAAGCACTGCCGAGCCGAGTGCGAGGGGCACTCCCGGCCAGAGGAGAGAAGTTTTGGTCATAGCTTCAACGTAGCGCAACGTCCGCGACGTGCCAACGGAGATGCTCGTCCAGAGCGCCACGCCCGATACGATTATGTGACGCCAGTCCCTGGGCTCAAGGTGGGACGCACCGACCTGCCGACCCAAGCCGCACACTCCATGTATCAACCGTCCTTTGGCCTCGTTGCGCGGGGCGTCAAGGAGTTGATGGTTGGAGAAGTGCCGTTCCGCTATGCCGCCGGCGACTCCTTACTGTGTGCTGCCGATGTTCCAGTGACCTCGCAGATCGTGGAAGCAAACCCCTCGGTGCCTTAGATGCGGCGATGCTAAGGGCGACCCTTCACTCACAATGGCATGGTGGTGGCAAGTCGGTCCGGGCATCAACTCCCCGGGGTCGAGGCTAAACTGAACGCAATTTTGCGGTCGGTGATGTGGGGAAGCGAACTATCGGCTTTCGGGTGCCGAGGTCATGAAGCGGACGTGGTTGAGATTTCAAGGCTTGAAGATAAGGCACGCTGCCCCGCAACTGTCAAAGGCGACTGAGGGCCTCAATCACATCCTGCATCGCTACGGGCTTCTCGAGAACCGTTACATTCTGCAGGTCATCAGGCAACACGCTCGGTTGATATCCGGTGACAAAGATGAACGGTACACCGCGGCTCTGTAGTCGGCGAGCGACCTCGAACCGCGGTCCGCCTCCTCCGAGGTTGAGATCCAGCACCGCTGCAGTGGGCAGTACCACGTCCATTTGCCGGAAGGCTGTCTCGACATTGGAACACGGCCCGACGATCGTTGCACCTGCGGCACGCAGCGCCGCAACGGTGTCTGATGCCAGGAAGTGGTCATCCTCGACCACCAGGATCGATTTGCCGGATAGATCACATGAAGAGATCATCTATTCGCCTCCGTTTGTACCGTTGATCAACGTCCGGTGCGTACAAGAAGTGCCCTAACCTATCCCACGACTGTTCCGCGAGGATGCGACTGTATCTGGGTTCAAGCGTTGTTACTGGGAAGGATTGATTGCCATGACCAAAGCTGAGACCTTGGAAGAAGCCCTCACCCGTATCGACGAGCGACTAGTGGGCGCCGAAGAACTCTGGGCATCGTATGTCGCACTTGCATCGAAGCGGGAGGGACGCCCACTGGAAACGGACTATGGCGCAAGCAAATTCAAGCCGCTGATTGACGCGTTGAACGCAGAGAAGGCGAATGTCCTCAGGCGCTCCACCACCCGTAAACGTGATCACAGCGGTCTCTATTCTGCCCCCTGATGTGCTACAAGTGGGGGACGGAAGGTTACCCCAATGTACACTAAAAGGCAGGCTGACACTGCCTCACTCGCGATGGTCGAGCGGCTCATTTCGCTTGCAACGGCGCATCTGTCAGTCACGCGCTGGGCTGAGCGAAGCGCAATCGATCCGGTCAAGGCAGGGCTCGCATGCCTCCTCCTTGACCGGGCGGCACTTTTGGCTCGTATAAATATCAGCGCGCTGCCGTGATCGAGCGGCGTAAGCGGCCTGTGGTCAGGGCAAGCGTTGATCGCTTCCATATTTTCGCAGCTATTCGCTATCAGCGAGGAAAAAGTGACCGAGAAGGTTCTTCCGCGATTCCAACAACTATGACGCTCTACGTCGTTTCCTTGTTGAACCGTTTCGGAATGGTGAGACTGTAGTGGACGTTGCTCTATACGACCACACGACAGATCAGGAGACGAACTTGCCTATCCACGTCGAGCGGTCGGCAATCGCCGGTATCACGAAGGGCAGAGTATCTATCTGAGAACCTGCAACCCTGAAGGCCGAGGTTCAGTGGTCCTGGACAATGCGGCCCTGAATGCTCCGAAGGTTACCAAGGAAGCCTTTAGCCATAATTGACATCATGCGCCTCGTTGCCGAAACTCGTCACTATTAGCCGACCTTGGCAACCTGAGAGCGAAAAAACCAAGCTCGGTACACGCAGCTTGCCCCTCCAGACTATAGCGGCCTGACACCTGTCCCGCCTGGCCTGACGGCAATCCAGATGGTGTGACGGTCGCCCTTACCGTTGCTGCGGGCGCGAACGGTAATTTCCTCGATCGCCATGCCGGTTTGCCTGAGGCGTTTGGTGAATCTCGGATCGGAGTAAGAGGACCAAACGGCCAGGTGTCCGCCCGTCGTCAGTGCTGACTTTGCGGCAGCAAGGCCGGCGGCATTGTAAAGCCGATCATTGGCCGGACGAAACAGGCCGTCGGGCCCATTGTCGACATCGAGCAGGATGGCATCGAATGGCTCGCCGCCGCTGATGGCGGTAGCGACGTCACCCTGGTGAATGCGAACACGAGGATCGTCGAGGCTGGTGCCATGCAATACGGCAAGCGGACCACGCGCCCAGGCGACGACCTCGGGAACCAGCTCGGCCACCACGATTTCGCTGTCAGCGGCAAAGCACTGGAGGGCAGCACGCAAGGTAAACCCCATGCCAAGGCCGCCGATCAGAACGCGGGCTTTTGGACGCGCGCCCACCCGGGCGGCCGACAGCGCGGCCAACTGCTCTTCTGAATGGTTCTGCCGGCTGTTCATCAGGGTGACAACGCCGGACATGATGGAAAATTCGCTGCCGCGTTGCATGAGGGTCATTACGCCTCCACCCGGCATGGTGGTTTCACCGAGTTTTACCCATGGTAGCATCAATATCTCCAGTCTCGTCCGTCGACTCGCCGTGCGGCACCGCGCTATGGTCTAGCGTAGGTCATCGGACACTGCCGGCAAATGTCAGCTTTATCTCAGTGTTGCCGGTGTCCCAGAGAATTCACGACAATATCGAACGCCAGCCACTTTTGCCGCGAGATCAGGCTGTCGTCCGATTGCTCGAACTGGTCCTCTCGATGCCGGCTGTTAAAGCCGCGCCGAGGACAAAAAAGATCCGGCCGGGCCGCAGAGGCGTTGTGGCCAGCTGATTTAACTTCTCAACCGCCTGCCCTTGACGATTTGAGCGACCGCTTGTGTATACGGCGGCCGGCTAATTTGATGTTCCAAATGCGGCGCTTCGCGGCCGTCCCGCGCTGCTCTAAGGGCGACAAGCTAAGCTTCGCGAAAGGTGCTTACTGATTTGACCATGCTTTGCGGCGTATCGCCTGTCACAATCGCTCCGAGAAGTGGCGCGGCAATGCCGGCCTCGCGCAGAGCTACGGCATCTTTCGGCGTCAAAGCGAGCTGGCTCGGCACAATAACAGGGACATCTACCGCAGCGACGATGTCGGCATAGCGGCGCAGATCATCCTTGGTCATCGCGGTGCCATAGCGCTCGAAGGGCATGATCGAGGCTTCGATGATGCATCCGGGAATAGCGGCAATTTTCCTGACGTCTACTGGCGTGCTGGTCGAGGAAAGGGCTGGCATGGGCCGCAGCTTTGATTGCAGGAGGTGCGGCTGAAGGTGGTCGATGTAGACGTTGAAGCCTTCAAAGCCGAGGGCATGAAGTGCGTCCATTTCCTCCGCGGTCGGGACAGTTTCCTGGCCGGCCATGACGAGGAGCGGGCAGCCAAGCTTGGCAAGCTCTTCAAAAAATGGGCGTTCTTCGGCAAAGGAGCCGAAGGTCGTGCCGGTGGCGCGGTGATAGGCGTTGAGGTGAGTCTTGATCGCATAGGCGCCGCCATCGAGCGCCGCCTTGGCGAGATCGAGATCGTGCCGGGCAAGGGAGACGATGATCGGGAAACTGCCATCGGTCAGCTTCTGGTAGAGGGGGGTCGACGCATACATCAGTTGATCCTCTGGCCAGTGGCTGCGTCAAAGAGATGCACGGCCGCGAGATCGGGCAGGATGTGGATGGTTTCGCCGGGGCGCGCGGAAACGCGTTCGCGGAAGACGCCAGTGATCACATGCTCGCCCAGGGTCATGGTGACCTGTGTCTCCGAACCCATCGGTTCGACCAGCGAGACAGTCGCCGGAAGTCCGTCTGGCGAGAGCTGAAAGTGCTCGGGCCGAATGCCATAGCTTGCAGCGCCCGTAGCAGTCACGCCAGCGGGCAAGGGCAGGGTGACGCCCGCCGCCTTGAACTGACCGCCGTCGATCGTTCCGCCGAGGATATTCATGGCTGGCGAACCGATGAAACCGGCGACGAAGAGATTAGAGGGACGATCGTAGAGCTCAAGTGGAGCGCCGATTTGTTCGACCCTGCCGGCGTTCATCACCACGATGCGGTCGGCCATGGTCATGGCCTCGATCTGGTCATGCGTCACGTAAACCGTTGTGACGCCGAGCCGGTGATGGAGGGATTTGATCTCGCCCCGCATGAGGACGCGCAACTTGGCGTCAAGGTTGGAGAGCGGTTCGTCGAAGAGGAAGACCTGCGGATTTCGCACGATCGCGCGGCCCATCGCGACGCGCTGGCGCTGGCCGCCGGAAAGCTGGCGAGGAAAGCGGTCGAGCAGATGGGAAAGGTCGAGGATATCGGCTGCCCATTTGACGCGCTCGGCGATCTCAGTCTTCGAGGCGCCGCGATGTTCAAGCGAGAAGCCCATATTCGTCGCCACCGTCATATGCGGGTAGAGCGCATAGTTCTGGAACACCATCGCGATGTCCCGGTCCTTCGGTTCGAGATCGTTGACGACCCGATCACCGATGCGAATGTCGCCCTTGGTGATGGTCTCGAGGCCGGCGATCATCCGGAGCAGGGTGGATTTGCCGCAGCCCGAGGGGCCGACGAGTACGATGAACTCGCCATCGGCAATATCGACGTCGATGCCATGGAGGATCTGGACTTCGCCATAGGCTTTTCTGACGGAATGGAGGGAGACGGGGGCCATGGATCAGCCTTTCAAACCGGTATGGGCGAGACCTTCGACGAACTGCTTCTGAGCGACGATGAAAACCAGCAGTACGGGGATCGCGGTCATGGTCGCGGCGGCGAGCTGGATGTTCCACATGGCGCCACCATAGGCATCGGTGAACTGGGTCAGCGCCTGGGGCAGGGTGAACATCTGGGTCGAAGAGAGGAAGACGATGGGCTCGAGGTAGAGATTCCACGAGTGGAGGAAGGTGAAGATCGCGACGGCGCCGAGCGCAGGCTTGGCGAGCGGCAAAGCGATGGTCCAGAAGATCTTGAACCGGCCGAGGCCATCGACGCGCGCCGCTTCTTCGAGCTCGACTGGCAGGGCGATGAAGAACTGGCGCATGACGAAGGTCGCGAACACCGAGGGTGCGCCGAAGATCGGCACGAGGATCAGCGGCCAGTGCGTGTTGATCATGCCCCAGCCCAGGAAAATCTGGAACAGCGGCACGATCGTGACTTCGGACGGGATCAGGAGGCCGAGCAGCACGACCATGAAAATGGCATTGCTGAACGGGAATTTGATACGCGCGAAGGCATAGCCGGCCATGGATGACACGACCATGGTGCCCGCCGTGACGATGGCAGCGATATAGGCCGAGTTCCAGTATTGCCGGGCAAAAGGCTGCAGTTCGAAAACCCGTTGATAGGTCGAGAAATCGAAGCGCCGCGGCCAGAGATCGGGCGGGAAGGCAAAAATGTCGCTGATCGGTTTGACGGACGAGGTGATCATCCACCAAGTGGGAAACACGAAGGGGATGAGCAGCACGCACATCAAGCCGTAAAGGGCGACGCGCAGCCGGGGGGAAAGGTCAGTTCTCATAGAAGACGATCCGCTTGCGCATTTGCCACTGGATGAAGGTGAGCACCGCGACGATCAGGAACAGGAGGA
>Ga0126314_10000919_pt1 | contig 13932 bp, 17 predicted proteins | sample Plot105B_FD_92535 | JGI IMG/M metagenome (GOLD analysis project Ga0126314, IMG submission 92535) | Serpentine soil microbial communities from UC McLaughlin Reserve, CA, USA - Plot105B | ecosystem: Environmental > Terrestrial > Soil > Grasslands | place: USA: UC McLaughlin Reserve, Lake County...
CCAGGACCTCGTGGACCTCCGGATCGTAGCCCTCACCGAAGAGTAGCCTTGGACCGAGAACAGCTCTCTGCTGGGTTCCCCGAGGACGCGCCGCTCGTCGCCCTGCGGCGCGGGGCGCTCGTGGAGAGCGTCCACCGGGGGCGCGTCGCCGTCTGCGGTCCAGACGGGGAGACCCTCGAGGCCGTCGGCGACCCCGACGGCTACGTCTACGCGCGCTCCTCGGCCAAGCCCTTCCAGGCGCTGCCGCTCGTCCTCTCCGGCGCCGCCGCCGCCTTGAGCCTCCGGGGCGAAGAGCTCGCCGTCGCCTGCGCCTCGCACAACGGCGAGGAACCGCACCTGAGAGCCGTCCGCTCCATCCTCGAGAAGGCCGGACTCTCGGAGCTGGATCTCCAGAACGGCGCGCACCCGCCACTCTACGGCCCCGCGGCGATGGAGCTCGCTTGCAGCGGCGAGGAACCGAGGGCCATCCACGGAAACTGCTCCGGCAAGCACGCCGGAATGCTCGCCGTGTGTGTCCACCAGGGCTGGGCCACCGGCGGCTACCGCCACCCGGACCACCCCTTACAGCTGTGGATACTGGAGATCGTCGCCCAGATCTGCAGCCTTCAGACCGACGAGATTCTGCTCGGCGGCGACGGTTGCGGCCTCCCCGCTATCGGTCTGCCGCTCCAGAACCTGGCCGCCGGCTTCGCCCGGATCGCGACCGGCACCCTCCCCGACGAGATGGCCGAGGCTGCCGCGAAGGTAAGGGGGGCGATGCGCGAGCATCCCTACATGGTCGCCGGGACGGAACGCTTCGACACGGCAGTGATGAGCGGCACGAACCTCGTGTGCAAGAGCGGGGCGGAGATGGTCTTTGGTGCAGGGAGCGTGGAGGGTTGGGGGCTCGCGCTCAAGATCTCCGACGGAGGTGAGCGTGCCCTGCGCCCGACGACCCTCGCCGCTCTCTCCCGCCGGGGCGTGGAGGTCCCCGGAGAACGGGCATCTTCGCCGGTGCACGACCTGCACGGCGAGGTCGTCGGGGAAAAAGCACCGCTGTTCTGAAAGAAGTAGCAGGAGAGCGTCTCCGGCGAGGTTGCAGGCCCTCGTGCTCGACGTCCTCTACCATTGGGGCATGAGGCTAACGCCGGAGGTCCTCGAAGCGTGCTACCGGGCGGGCGCCTTCCCGATGGACGACGGGTACGGGCGCATAGGTTTCTACCGCTCGGATCCCAGATCCATCCTCGAGCTCGACGCCCTGCACGTCTCGAAGTCCCTCGCGCGGATCATACGCAAAGGGACGTACGAGTTTCGCGTCGACCACGACTTCGAGGGCGTCATCCGGGCGTGCGCCGACCGTAGGGACACCTGGATCGGCGCCGAGATCATCCGCGCCTTCACCCGCTTCCACGAGCTCGGCGGGGCCCACAGCGTCGAGGCCTACAGGGACGGCGAGCTAGCCGGTGGCCTCTACGGCGTGGCTCTAGGCGGGGCGTTCATGGGGGAGTCGATGTTCAGCCTCATGCCCGACGCCTCGAAGGTGTGCCTCGTTCACCTCGTCGACCGCCTGAAGGAGCGGGGCTTCACGTTGCTGGACTGCCAGATCCAGAACGACCACCTCGCCCGCCTCGGGGCCGTCGAGATCCCCGAGCGCGAGTACCTGAGACGCCTCGCACACGCCCTGACCCTCGAACGGACGTTCGTCTGAAGCAGCGTTCAAGCGACCCCCCAAGCTCACAACCTCGTACCGCGCAGGTTGCCCGCTCGTACCGGCAAAAGCCACGCATATAGGGGATGCGCCTTCCTTGATCCGGCAGTATGCGATCGTTGTTACTTGACGCGGGGCGAGGGAGGGGCGTCTCCACGGTAGAGAAGAAGAGGATGAAGCTCAGGTACGCATCACTCTTGGCAACGCTGGAGGCCGCACTGATCTTGGCGGTACCCGCGTCGGCTGCGCCCGCGACGTTCAAGCCGACCGACCCGAGGGACCACGTGACGGGGAACAACTCCTCTCCCGACGTTGCAAGCGCGGACTTCGACGGAGATACCAACGCTGACCTCGCGGCAGTAGGTCTTGACACCCAGGGCAACCGTAAGGTCTTCTTGCTTCCGGGCAACGGCGACGGGGCCTTCGGCCCAGCCGTCGACTATGCGGTGGGAGGCGATGGATCCTTCGGTCTCGGCAGCGTGGACTTCGACAGTGACGCCACACCCGATTTCGCGACTGGAAGCTCCAGCGGCGGCGAAGGCTCCGACGCCTCCGTGTTGCTCGATACGGACTGCCGCCGGTGGGGAGCGACGATCCCTCCTACCGGGTCGAAGAAGACTAGACCTTGAGGGTGGGCTCACCCGGAATCCTGGGTAACGACACAGACCCTGACGCCGCCGCGCTGACCGTGAAGGATGCTGATCCTAGCGTGTCGGGCACACAGTCAGCGAACGGTCCGAGCAAAGGGAGGCCGAAGCTCGGCGCCGACAGCTCATTCAACTATAGGCCCAGGCACAACTTCCACGGCACCGACTCCTTCAGCTACACAGCGACCGACGGCGTAGGGACAGCAACGTCGCCACCGTGACGATCAAGGTCCGGTCCGTGCTCGGGTAGAGCGTCGCAGGGTAGACCTTTACTGCATCTCGCCGCGGCTTGCTTCAGCGGGCTGAGTAGGGGCTCCTTCGAGTTCGACCGAGCGTGGTAAGCTGACCTTATGGATAACAGGCACGTAAGGGTCGAGTGGCGGCCTGAGCTGGAGCGGCCGGTTTTAATCGCTGCTTTCACGGGCTGGAACGATGCGGCGGAGGCCGCTAGCATCGCGCTGGCGACGCTCAGAGACACTTGGCAGGCAAAGGACTTCGGGGCCTTTGACGCCGAGGAGTTCTTCGACTACCAGGCCAGCAGGCCCCAGATCAAGCTGATCGAAGGCGTGACCCGCACCATAGAGTGGCCGGAGAACCACCTCTTCGCGACCGCCTCGAGCCTCGAGGCCGCCGGTGGTCACGGGGTCGTCCTCCTCTCAGGGCCGGAGCCGAACTTCCGATGGCGCTCGTTCTGCACGGCGGTGATCGAGCTCGCCAGGGAATTGGGCGTGGAGCTCGTGGTCACCATGGGAGCCCTGCTCGCCGATGTGCCCCACTCGCGCCCGGTCTCGGTGGCGGCCAACTCCCAGGACCCGGCCCTCGTCGAGAACCTGGGCCTCTCCGCCTCCCGCTACGAGGGCCCCACCGGCATCACCGGCGTTCTGCACCGGGCGTGTGCCGAGGGAGGCCTCCCGTCTGTCAGCTTCTGGGCCTCTGTGCCACACTACCTCCCAGCCATCCCTTCGGCCCCGGCTGCTCTCGCCCTGCTGGAGATCCTCTCGCGCCTACTCGGGATGGATGTGGATACCGCTTACCTGGAACGTGGCGCCGCCGCGTACCAGGAGCAGGTCTCGGCGGCCGTCTCTCAAGACTCCGACCTCACCTCTTATGTGAGGATGCTCGAAGACCGGTTCGACTCCCAGGCCGAACAAGGGCCCAGGAACCTTCCCTCAGGCGACGACCTCGCTAAGGAGCTCGAGAGCTTCCTGCGCGACCAGCGCCGCGAGGAAGAGTAGCCTAACAGCCCCTCACCGTCTTCGAGGATCACCGCGAGGAGCCCGGGCCCCGGGTAGACCCAGATCTTGCTCTAATCCTCCACGTCGCATGACCCGAGCTCCCGGCACCCCAGGCCGCGGCCTCTCGCCGCTGAGGACGAGACCGACTGCTTGAACCGGTCTCGGCCGCTGTCCGGGAAAGAGAATTCGACGAAGACAAGCGGTGCGAGGCAGGAGCAACCCGCACCGTTTCTGCTCGTGATCACTCGCATCAGGGCGACCCTGGCACTCCCGCTCCTCGCAACTACTTGCCCATCTTCTGAACTCTCAGCTTTCTCTCAGAAAGGGCTCCTAACCTGCCGGGCTACGCGGGGAAAGGTCCGCGTGCGACAGAGAGACCTTGGCGTCTCACGGCAGAAAGAGAGTGCTGTGCGCGAATGGATGACCTTTGTAGGGCCTCTCCTGCTAAGCCTGATCGGGGTGGTTCTCTATTCCGTCGGTTCGGATTTCCCGACGGCCGGGACCCTCACGCTGGCGCTGCCATTGATCCTGGTCAGCCTGGTGTGGGGAGCGCTGGCTTTGCGTCGACAGCTAGCCTCGCCGCAGGCTGCTCGCGGGCGTGGGGGACGCCATGACGATGGTTGAGACCGTGAGCCTTACCAAGGACTATGGAGGCCGGCGTCGCGGCGGGAGAACCCCAGGAGGCCGCGTCGTGAGGGGAAGAATAGCGGCTTACGCCAAGACCGTCCCGAAGTAGAATACCAACCGGGAACCAAACGAGGAGAAGATGAAACCCGGGACCCGCATCCTAGTGGTAGAGGATGACCGCTCGATCGTCGGCTTCATCGAGCCCGAGCTAGACCATCTCGGATTCCGCGTTCGGTGCGCCTACGACGGTCCCTCAGGCCTCGAGGAGACCCAGAGGTTCAGGCCCGAACTGGTAGTCCTGGACATCATGCTGCCCGGTCTGGACGGGGTCGGGGTGCTGAAGCGTTTGCGTCAGACGGGCAGCAGGGTGCCGGTCGTCATGCTCACCGCCCGCGACACTACGATCGACAAGGTCCACAGCCTCGACCACGGCGCCGACGACTACCTGACCAAACCGTTCGACATGGATGAGCTCCTGGCCCGCATCCGGGCGCTGCTCAGGCGGGCGCAGGGCGACGAGGTGCTCCACTTTGCTGACCTGGAGATAAACACTGCCACGCGCGAGGTGCGGCGCGGCGAGCGCGAGATAGACCTCACGGCCCGCGAGTACGACCTCCTGGAGTTCATGGCCCGCAACCCCAGACGGGTCCTCTCGCGCGAGCTGCTGCTCTCGCGCGTGTGGGGGGAGGAGGAGTTCGAGCTCACCACTAACCTGGTGGACGTCTACGTCGGCTACCTCAGGAGGAAGGTGGACGCTTCCGGGGATCCCAAGCTCCTCCGCACGGTCAGGGGCGCGGGTTACGCCCTGAGGGAGCCCTGAGCCCTTGCCGATCCGGTGGCGCCTGACGTTGTTTATCGCCTTGGTGATCGGGACGATACTGCTCGTACTCGGCCTCGCGCTCTACTTCCTGAGCAGGAGCGCGCTGCTCGACAACATCGAGGACACGGCCCGGAGCCGCGCGAGCGCGGTCGCCGAAGCCATCGAGTCCGGCGAGGGCTTGAGCGACGAATACGTCGAACAGCTCACCCTCGACGGGGTCTCCGTTATAGTGCGTGACAGGAGCGGCAGGGTCCTCAAGACGGCGAACCTTCCGGCGAAGGGCGAAGCGAAAGACCAGGTGTGGCGTGAAGCGCTCAATTCCGGGGAAGCCGCCTCCGGTACGGCCGCGCTCTCGGGTGACGAGCTCTACTACGTCCGCGCCGTGCCGGTGAACCCGCCGAACGGGCCGGAGCGCGTGGTCGAAGCCGGCAAGCCCTACGAGCCCGCCCTGGAGACCCTGGAGGACTTCGCTACCGTGCTGGCGGTCGGCATTGGTGTGGCCTTCCTTCTCTCCATCGGCGGCGCCTACTTCCTTGCACGAGCGGCCTTGCGGCCCGTTGACGCCGTGACGAGCGCCGCCAGGCGGATGGGCGGGGATGACCTCTCCAAACGCCTGCCCGTGGCGAACCCCCGGGATGAGATCGGGCGCCTCGCCACAACGATAAACGCGCTCCTCTCACGCCTAGAGGCTGCCTTCGCGCGAAGGGAGGAGGCGCTGGCACGCCAGCGGCGTTTCGCCGCCGATGCCAGCCACGAGCTCAGGACTCCCCTCACCTCTATAGGCGGCCACGCCAGGATGCTCGACGAGTGGGCGCTCGAAGAGGACCCGGAGAGGGCGAAGCGGAGCGTCGGCGCCATCAGGCGGGAGGCCGACAGGATGCGGGACCTCGTCGAGTCCCTACTCGCCCTCACCCGTGGCGATGAGGGCGCGCCGATGGATGTCGGGCGCCACGACCTCGCCACCGTCGCCGAAGAGGCGGCGCAGGCGGCCCAGATTGCCGCCGACAGCAAGGTGTCCGTGGAGTACGTTCGCCCGGAGCGCGAGCTCGTGGTCACCTTCGATCGGGGACGCATCCTCCAGCTTGCCTCGATACTTCTGGATAACGCCATAAAATACACCCCGGACGGCGGGCGTGTCACCATAAAGGTGGGCGAGAGGGATGGCTGGGCCGCGCTTTCGGTCTCGGACACCGGCGTCGGGATCCCCGAGGACCAGCTGCCTCTCGTCTTCGAGCGCTTCCGCCGGGTAGACGAGGCCCGCACGGAGACCGGCGCGGGCCTGGGGCTCTCCATAGCCCGCCAGCTCGCCGAAGCCCACGAGGGATACCTGGAAGCCGAAAGCACGCCCGGCGAGGGCTCCACCTTCACCATGCTCTTGCCGAAGAAACCCAACCCGCGGGCGATGAGGTAGCCTTTCTCGCCTGACCTTGCGATCTCTCCGGCTTACGCGCTTCACCCACGCTCCCCGGCAAAGCGGCCCGAAGCGACCCCGAGAAGCAACCCTCGTTCTTCGGCCCGATCGACCTTGACCCGGGGCTTGCGGGAGCCCGCCGCGCTTCCGCAGAGAGAGGATCAACCCGGTAGGTGCTGCGGGCGGTTGTCCGGCGTCACCGGGACCTTCGCGGTCTGCGAACCCTCGAAGTTCTTCAGGGTCACCCGTGGGCCGACCTGGTGCTTTGAGATCAGGGTTTGCAGCTCGCCCGTGTCGGAGACCAGATCGCCGCCCCTGATGCTGGCCTTCTGAGCCGGGCCGTCCGGGGCGACCTTTGCGACTACGACGCCTTTGTCCGTCGGGAGGAGGCTGGCTGTCTTCGTGGCGATGCCGTAGCCGAAGTTACCCAGGTTCGGGTGGCGTACCTCACCGTGGCTCGCTAGCTGCCGGACCACGTCCCTGGCGGTGTCGACGGGCACGGCGAGACCGATGCCGTCGGCTTGCGCGATGTCGTTCTGGTTGGTAGCAACCTGCGAATCGATCCCCACCACGCGACCTCCTGAGTCGATGAGCGGGCCGCCAAAGCTGCCGTTCGTCAGGGGGGCGTGGGTCTGTGGATGGCGCTTGGGATCGCGAACCTGTTCGAGGTCTGCATGTCGCGGTTCAGCGCGGAGATTATGCCTTGGGTCTCGGTGCCGCTGTAGTCCTGGGGGTCCCCGTAAGCGACCACGGCGGGCCCACCCGCAGCTTCGAAGAGTCGCCCAGAGGAGGAGGCTTCAACTCGCCCGTCGGTGCGTCGATCCTGAGCACCGCCGCCTCGGTCGAGGGGTCCGAGACAAAGAGCCGGGCGTCGTAGATCTTGCTGTCTTTCAACATGGACGCTGGTTACGGCCAGACCCTTAGCCAGCAGGTCGACGCGCCGATGAGCCTGGCGACACTGAAGAGGCGGACTAACAAAGACCACCGTGTGAGGTGTAGGGGCCCTGGGGATGGGTTCAAGAGTCCCCAGGTTCGTGAAGCATGGCTCGCGCGCAGCACCAAGATCTGTGGCTTGAGCGTGTCAAACCGGCCGTGACGGTGCCTTCTCCGGGGAGACCAGAGTACGGTGCCAACCGGTTGATCAGCTAATTGAACAGAGCCGCGACGAGGATGATAACGCTCAACAAGCCCAGGAACCCCTGCATGACGGCGGAGGCTGCATACCCGATGAGCATCCCGCCTGCGGCCCGGGACGTCCGCCGCCAATCTTCCTGCCGGAACCGCGGCGCCGGGCTCGCCTCTTCTGCGCCGCGGGGCCCCCTGCGCCGCTTGAGGTACTCGCCGAGGAAGACACCGCCGATCGCGCCGAGGACGAGCCCGAAGAGGGCCCCGATACCCAAGAACAAGGCCCCGACCAGGGCGCCCAGGATACCGCCGATGGCGCCGCCGGCGGTGCCCCAGTTGCTTGCGCCGAACCTCCGCGCCCCATAGGCGGTGGCGACGAAGTCAAGGACAAGGGCGAGGGCGGCGAAGAGGCCAAGCAGCGCGATGATCAGCCCGCCGACGTACTCGAAGTCCGTCGCTATCGCGTAGACGAGCCCAGAGATAAAGATCAAGGGCACACCAGGGAGGCCGGGCAGGACGCTTCCGGCGAGACCGACGAACATGACGATGAGCGTGATCCAGAGTATCGGCTCGCTTGGCGCTTCCAAGCTCTAGGAGACGACCGGCAGCGTCTTGCGAGCCTTCTTGCGCGGTAGCGCGGCGTTCAGGCTGCCGGACTCGTAGCCCGAGAGATCGAGGGCGACGTACAGGAACCCCGCCTCTTTGAGCTCTGCGGAGATCCTCTCTCTCGAGGCGAAGGCCTTCTCCATCTCCTCCGGCCCGACCTCGAGGCGGGCTATCTCCCCGTGGTGCCTCACGCGCACCTGGCGGAAGCCTTCCCTGCGCAGGAACTCCTCGGCGTGCGCCACCTGGGAGAGCTTCTCCGGTGTGATCCTCTGCCCATACGGGAATCGGCTGGAGAGGCATGCGAGCGCCGGCTTGTCCCAGCTCGGCAGCCTGAGATGCTTGGCCAGCGCCCGCACCTCCGCCTTGTCCACCCCCGCCGCCGACAGCGGCGAGACGACCCCGAGCTTCTTCGCGGCCTTCCTGCCGGGCCGGTAGTCGCCCTCGTCGTCCTTGTTCGCGCCGTCCACAACGCAGCGGTAGCCGCGCTCCTCGGCGAGTCTGCTCAGGTCCGAATACAGCGTGCTCTTGCAGTAGTAGCAGCGGTTGGTGGGGTTGCTCGCGTAGTTGGGATTATCGAGCTCTCGAGTGTTCACTACCAGATGCTCTACCCCCAGAGAGTCGGCGAACCCGCGAGCCAGGTCCAGCTCCGAGGGAAGGTACGTCTCGTTGTTCGAGGTGACGGCGAGGACCTTGTCGTTGCAAAGGGCACGCGCGGCGATGGCCAGGACGAGCGAAGAGTCCACCCCGCCGGAGAACGCCACCAGCGCGCTGCCGTACGGGGCTACTACGCTTTCGAGCTCTCTAAGCCGCTCTTCGACCCTATCCATCGCTAGCCCTCGCGAAGTGCTGCCGCTTGAGCCACCTGACGACCTCCTGTCCGCTCCTGTCCGGCGGGAAGACTGGGTAGAAGACCTTTTCGATCCGGCCGTCGTCGATGACGAGCGTTAGCCTCTTCAACAAAACCATGTCTTCGGCCTCAAAGGTCGGTAAGCCAAGCGCCTCCGCGAAGATCAGGTCCTTGTCGCTCAGCAGCGCGAAGGGCAGGCGCAGCCGCGTGGCCGCCTCCCGCTGGTACCCTGTATCCTGCGTGCTGAGCCCGAATACCCGCGTGCCCAGAGCTTGTAGCTCCGCGTGATGGTCCCGGAACGAGCACGTCTGGGGGGTACAGCCGCGGGCGCCCGGGATCTCATCCCATCCCGCCGGCAAGCTCCTGTTCGGCCTACCCGTCATCGGATAGCAGTAAACGACGGTTCTCTCCGAGAGCGCCGAAAGATCCACGGTCTCGCCTCCCGTCGATGCCAGGCGGACGGGGGGGAGGCGCATCCCCGGCAGGTGGTCCGCGGCCCCGTCGTCGGTTGGGACCGGGAGGTTCTCCGGGAGGTCGTGTATGTTTCGTGCTCCTGCCATGTCTTCTCTCCTATGCTCTCTCCAGCACCACAGCCGCGTTGTGGCCGCCGACCCCGAGGTTGGCGCAGAGGGCCGCCTCGAGATCCGGGGCCTTGCGCGGCTCGTTTACGACGTAGTCCAGCTCGGCGCAGTCCTCGGCCAGCTTGCTCAGGTTCCGCATCGGGGGGATGGTCTGCTCCTTTATGGCCACGGCGCAGATGGCGGTCTCTATGGCCCCGCTCGCACCCAGCGAGTGGCCCAGTGTCGCCTTGGTGGCAGAGACTCTGGCGTGCGAGTTGATCTTGGCCATCGCCCTGGACTCGGGGCCGTCGCCCGCGACGGTGCCTGTACCGTGCGGGTTGATGTATCCGATCTTCTCGCCTTCGAGCCCCGCGTTCGTTACGGCGAGCTGCATGGCCCGCAGAACTCCGAGGCCCTTCGGGTCCGGGTCGGTGATGTTGTACGCGTCGGTGGTGCGCCCCACGCCGGTCATCTTGGCGTAGGGCTCGGCGCCGCGGCGCTCGACGGACTCGGCGCTCTCGAGGACCACCACCGCGGAGCCCTCGCCGATAAGAAAGCCATTGTGGTCTGCGTCGTAGGGCCGGCAGGCCCCCTCGGGATCGTCGTTGCGGCGACTCATGGCGCGCATCCCGATAAACCCGGCGACGATCACAGGCGTGATCGTCGCCTCCGAGGCGCCGCAGATCACTACGTCGGCGTCGCCGCGGCGGATGAGGTCGAAGCCGAGGCCCATCATGTCCGTGCCGCAGCTGCACGCCAGAGCGCCCGTAGAGGAGGGACCCTGCACGCCGAGCTGGATGGCTATGTGGGCCGCGCCGGAGTTCGGCATGATCTTGGTGACCGAGAACGGATTGACCCTGGCGGGACCCCTGCTATCTATGGTCGCTTGGGTCGTCTCCATGCTGGTGACGCCCCCGATGCCGCTGCCGAGGATTAGACCGACCCGCTCTGGTCTCGTCCTAAGCTCGTCCCACGCGCCGGCGTCCTCGAGGGCGAGCTTGGCAGAGGCGAGGCCCATCTGGGCGAAGCGATCCGTCCGGGCCGCGAGCTTGCGGTCCATGAAGTCATTCGGGTCGAAGTCCGCACACTCGGCGGCGATCCTCACCTCGTAGCCCTCCGGGTCGAAGAGCGTTATGGGCCCGGCGCCGCTCTCGTTCGCCAGCAGCGAGCTCCAGAACCGCTTGCGTCCTATCCCGATGGGGCTGACCACCCCTACACCCGTTACGTAAGCCGCCGGGCGTCCGTTGTTCATCTCGTCCCCTTGCGAAAACGCCTCACTGCACGACCCGTCGAGCTACCAATCTTAGCATCGCCGCCCCGCCTCGACTCTGCCGCGTGTACCGAACCTGTTTGTGCGTGCGAGCTCGGGGGCTGCGACACGCACTATTAGGCGCTGGAGCCTATGTTATAACGTCCGAGAATGCTGTTGAAGGAGCAGTTCTTGATCTTCTACGCTGCGGCGGCCCTTTTTGTGGCGAACTTCGCGCTCGGGGTGCTCGTACAATTCGGGATCGTGGACACGAAGCCTTTCCGCTGGCTGCACCATGCCCTCTTCTTCGCCGTCTTTGCCTCGGCGGTGCTCGCCGTCGGCGTCGGGTTCTTGCAGACGGCGCCGTACCGCTGGGCGCTCCTGCCGGTCCTGGCGCTCTTCGCGGTCTTGGCGCGCGTGCAGGCGGGAACGCCGGGGCACGCGGCTCTCGCCTTTTCCGCCATGATCTTCTACGCTACCGGGTTCGTATCCCTGCTCTAGGAGGCTGATTTGGATTTTCTCGAGGTCGTGAAGACACGCAAGACGACCAACGGTGCCTTCCTGCCGGGCCCAGTGAGCAGGGAGCACCAGCACCTCCTGGTCGAGGTCGCCGCGATGGCCCCGTCGCACTTCAACAGCCAGCCCTGGCGATTTGTCCTCGTCGATGACCGAGACATCATCGAGGACGTCGCCAGGATCAGCGGTGAGAGCATGACCCGCCTGCTGGAGGAGGGCACCTTCTGGAAGCGCTACCGGCCCTACTTCCGTTTCTCCGAACAGGAGATGGAGGAGAAGGGCGACGGGATTCACTTCGACCAGATGCCGAGTGTCCTCAAGCCCTTTGCGCGCCAGATCTTCTCGAACACGGGCCAGGCCGTGATGAACCGCTTCGGCGTCCCACGAACCCTTGGCGAGGACAACCGCAAGCTCGTTGCGGGCTCTCCGCTTCTCCTGGCCGTCCTCCTCGACAAGGCTGAGTACCGTCCGGGAGAGCTGTCGGGGTTCTACTCCGTCTTCGGGATGGGTGCCGCCGTCGAGAACATCTGGCTCACCACCGCGGCCATAGGGATGGGCATCCAGTTCGTCTCCACGCCCAGGGAGATCCCCGAGAACTGGGAGAAGCTACAGCGACTCCTCAGTGTGCCCGACGACCTCGAGCTGATGGCCGTTTACCGGCTGGGGTACGTGCCAGAGGAGCAGCGCCGACCCGCCATAGACTGGTCGAGCCGCCAGCGCAAGCGGCTCTCTCAGTACGTCTTCCGCAACACCTGCGAGCGACCGGAGTCGGATTCCGTAGCCTCACCCAGCCTAGAGATAGAGACCCATCCGGTGGGCCGTTGAACGACCAGGGACCGAGAATACTCTCTGTCGCGACCGCCCTGCCGCCGTATCGGATCGGGCAAGAGGAGGTCAAAGAGTTCGCCCGCGCCTTGTTCTCCGAGGCTTTCAAAGACATAGAGCGGCTAGCCCCGATCTTCGACAACGTTAACGTTGAGAACCGCTACTTCTGCGTCCCGCGGGAGTGGTTCGAGCGGGATCACACCTTCCCCGAGCGGAACGCCTGCTATGTCAAGCAAGCGCTGGACCTCTCCGAGAAAGCTGCCCGTAGGGCGCTCGACAAGGCCGAGGTGTCGCGGGAGGACGTCGGCGCGATCTTTTTCGTCTCGACTACCGGACTCTCGACCCCCTCGCTCGACTCGAAGCTCATCTTCCGGCTCGGTCTCTCGGCGCACACGCGGCGCGTTCCGATATGGGGCCTGGGCTGCGCCGCGGGGGTGGCCGGCCTCGCCCGCGCCTCCGATTACGTCCGGCTGTACCCTGAGAAACCGACGCTCCTCGTCGGGGTGGAGCTGTGCGGCCTCACCTTCCAGCGGGGGGATATCTCGAAGAGCAACTTGGTGGCGACGAGCCTTTTCGCCGACGGCGCCGCAGCTGTGTTGCTAGGAGGAGGCGAGGGCGCCCAGGGACTCGAGCTGCTCGGTAGCCACAGCACGACCTGGCCGGAGACCGAGGACATCATGGGCTGGGACGTGGTAGAGACCGGCTTTAAGGTCAAGATCTCCAGGAGCATACCCACCCTGGTGCGCCAACGGATGTCCGAAAATCTCGTGGCCGCCTGCGACTTCGCGGGGCTTAGTCCGAAGGAGATCAAGCACTTCGTTACGCATCCCGGGGGAGCCAGGGTGCTCGATGCCTTCGAGGAGGTGCTAGGTTTCGAGCCCGGCGGGCTCGCGCTCCCGAGGGAGATACTCCGCGAGCGCGGCAACATGTCCAGCGTCACGGTGATGTTCGTCTTGGAGCGCTTTTTGAGGAGCCGCGGGTTCGCCCCCGGCGAGTACGGCTTGATGTCGGCCCTCGGACCGGGCTTCTCGGCGGAGCAGCTCTTTTTCAGATGCTGACGACTATGTGCCGTCAGCATCTGAGCGGTCAGCAGTTCAGCTATTCAGCTGGTCAGCTTTTTCGACAGGCCGGCAGGCGGGGAGCTCGTTGAGCCCCGCTGTCATCATGATTAGTGTCGCGTTGGTGGGCCTCCAGCGCCTCCTGGAGTTGCGCCTCTCCCGCCGTCACGAGCGCCTGCTGCGCGTGCGCGGCGCCGTCGAGAGGGGGCGGGAACACTACTCCTTGATGATCACCCTACACGTTCTGTGGCTGGTCTCCACGCTGGTCGAGGGCACCCTACGCGGTCCCGGTCTGGCCGCCTGGTGGCCGATCCCCCTGGCGCTTTTCCTCCTCGTTCAGCCGCTGCGGTACTGGGCGATCGTCTCCCTCGGGGAGAACTGGAACACCCGAATACTGGTCGTCCCCGGAGCGGGGCTGGTCGGACGTGGCCCGTACAGGTATCTCTGGCACCCCAACTACGTCGTCGTGGCCGTCGAGATAGCCACCTTCCCACTGATCTTCGGCGCCTGGGCAACAGCGCTCGTCTTCTCCATACTGAACGCGGCGCTCCTCTACGTGAGGGTAAGGGAGGAGAATCGAGCGCTCGCAGAGCTGGCGGGCTAATATGGCTAGCCAGCCGGTCAGTCTTGTAGCTGACTAGCTGAAAGCTCAAGTACTGATCCGCTAATACAAGGAGCCTCCAATGCTGGACCTCAGGTTCATCCGCGAGAACGCCGCC
>Ga0126314_10000920_pt1 | contig 13924 bp, 14 predicted proteins | sample Plot105B_FD_92535 | JGI IMG/M metagenome (GOLD analysis project Ga0126314, IMG submission 92535) | Serpentine soil microbial communities from UC McLaughlin Reserve, CA, USA - Plot105B | ecosystem: Environmental > Terrestrial > Soil > Grasslands | place: USA: UC McLaughlin Reserve, Lake County...
CCGTCTCGCTCGCGAAAGAATTTCATGACGTGTCCATCAGGTGATCGCCCCAACCGTGCCATCAGCAATCCCGAAGAGGTGTTGATATGCCTGCCGTGACTGGACGGCGGGGACGGCAGGGGCCGGTCAATTATTGGCCGGGGTTCGTCGACGCCCTGTCGACCCTGCTCCTCGCCATCGTCTTCATGATTTCGATTTTCATGCTCGGGCAGTTCTTCCTCGCTCGCGAAATTTCGGGCCGGGACACGGTTCTCGATCGCCTGAACCGGCAGATCTCCGAGCTCACCGATCTCCTGGCGCTCGAGCGCTCCGGCCGGCGCAACACCGAGGAGAGCCTCTCCAACCTGCAGGCGACATTGACTAATGCAGAGGCCGAACGAACCCGGCTTCAGGGAGTGATCGAGTCCGGCGGCGCCGCCCAGGCCAAAGCGGGCGAACTCGGCGCCGCGCTCGAATCGGAACGCCAGGCGACGGGTCGCGCGCTCAACCAGGTCGAGATCCTGAGCCAGCAGATCGCGGCCATGCGCCGCCAGCTCGCTGCCCTCGAGGAGGCGCTGGCGACGTCGGAGAACCGCGACCGGGAGAGCCAGGCTCGAATCGCGGATCTCGGGAGCCGTCTCAACGTAGCCCTCGCGCAGAGGGTGCAGGAACTCGCCCGCTACCGGTCGGACTTCTTCGGACGGCTGCGGCAGATCCTGGGCAACCGGCCAGACGTTCGTATCGTCGGCGACCGCTTCGTGTTCCAGTCCGAGGTGCTGTTCCCCGTAGGCCAGGCGAACTTGCGGCCGGAGGCTGCCGGAGAACTCGACCGCATCGCATCGGCCGTCCTCGAGCTCGAAAAGCAGATCCCGCCGGACATCAACTGGATCATGCGCGTCGACGGCCACACCGATGCGCGACCGATCGCAACCGTTCAGTTTCCCTCAAACTGGGCACTCTCCGCAGCCCGGGCCATTGCCGTGGTCCAGGCGCTCGTTACCCGTGGCGTTCCGGCGACGCACCTTGCCGCGACAGGCTTCGGCGAGTTCCAGCCGCTCGAGAACGGCACTACGGAGGAGTCCTATGCGCGCAATCGGCGGATCGAGCTGAAGGTCACCGAGCGTTAGCGCGAGGCTATTCGAACTCGCGGGCGGCTCTCAACGACCCTGGAGAACGCTGCCGTGGACCGGCGTCCTGAGGCGCCTCCCGACGCGGGTCACGCGAGGTTCGCTCGGCAGCACAGAAGGGTGACTTGATCGCCTACTCTGCGGCCTGACGGCCCTCCTGGTCCGTGAACTGCAGCCGGGCCAGGCCCGCATACAGGCCGCCTTTCGCGAGAAGTGCATCGTGCGAACCCGCCTCGACGATCCGCCCCTGGTCCATGACGAGAATGCGGTCGGCGGAGCGGACCGTCGCGAGACGATGCGCGATCACCAGGGTCGTGCGGCCTTCCATGAGCCGGTCGAGGGCGCCCTGCACCTTGCGCTCGCTCTCCGCATCGAGCGCCGACGTGGCCTCGTCGAGGAGGAGGATCGGCGCGTTCTTCAGGATGGCCCGCGCGATGGCGATGCGTTGGCGCTGGCCGCCCGACAGGGTGACTCCGCGCTCGCCGATCACGGTGGCGTATCCTTGCGGCAGGGCACGAATGAACCCGTCGGCCGAGGCAAGCTGCGCCGCCCTGCGGACCTCGTCCTCGCCCGCATCGGGTCGGCCGTATCGGATGTTGTCGGAAATCGTCGTCGCGAAGATCGTCGGCTCCTGCGGGACGAGCGCCAGGCGGGCGCGCAGGGCCTGCGGATCGACCTCCGCAACCGCAAGCCCGTCCACGAGCACCCGGCCCGACTGCGGGTCGTAGAACCGGAGCAGCAGCTGCAGGACGGTGCTCTTGCCCGCTCCCGACGGACCGACCAGGGCGACGCGCTCGCCCGGCGCAATCGCGAAGGTGAGGCTCTCGACGGCCGGCTGCTCCGACCGGGTCGGGTAGGCGAACCGAACATCCTCGAAGGCCAAGGTCCCGAGCGGCGGATCGGGAAGGATTCTGGGCCGTACCGGGGCCCTGATGACGGGCTCGGTGGCCAGGATCTCCGCAAGCCGCTCCGCCGCCCCGGCGGCCTGGGTGAGTTCGCCATAGACTTCCGAAAGCTGCCCGAGCGAGCTCGCGGCGAAGACCGCGTAGAGCATGAACTGCGACAGGCGTCCCCCCGTGATGGTCCCGGCCAGGACGTCCTGGGCACCGTACCAGAGCACCCCGACGACGCTCGCGGACACCAGGAAGATCGCAGTTCCGGTGAGGATCGAGCGCATCGTAGTCGAGAGGCGCGCCGCCTCGAAGGCGTCGTCGGCCGCTCGCGCGAAACGGGCCGCCGCAGCATCCTCCATGCCGAACGCCTGCATGGTCCTCACGGCCCCGATCGCTTCCGCGGCATAGGCGGACGCATCCGCGAGCCGGTCCTGGGCGGCCCGGGAGCGGCGCCGCACGGAGCGTCCGGAGATCACGAGGGGCACGACGATGAGAGGGATGGCCACGAGCACGAGGGCGGACAGCTTGGGACTCGTCCAGACCATCAGCGCGACGGCCCCGACGAAAAGGACGCCGTTGCGTAGGGCGATCGAGATGCTGACCCCAAAGGCGGACTTGACCTGCGTGGTGTCGGCTGTCAGCCGCGAGACGATCTCCCCGCTCTGGGCCTGGTCGAAGAACGCGGGATCGAGGCGGGTCAGATGCCGAAAGACAGCGGCGCGAAGGTCGGCGACGACCCGTTCGCCCAGGGTGATGACGAGGTAGTACCGAAACGCGCTCGCCAGCGCGAGGACGCCGACGACGCCGATCAGCATCGCGAAGTAGGCGTCAATCAGCCCGCCCGCCTCGTCGGAGAAGCCGTGGTCGATCACCCGGCGCACCGCCACGGGAACGACGAGCGTTGCCGCCGATGCCGCGACGAGGGCGAGGATCGCCGCCCCGATCCGGCCTCGATAGGCCAGCGCATAGGGGACGAGCGGCGCGAGCGCGCTCAGGTTGGCTTTCGGGCGGGCGGATTCTGCTGCAGCCATGCGGCGGCTCTTACCACGGAATGGGGATCTCGACGTTGCAGGCCGCCGCGGCCGGTCCCAGCTGCGCGATCGGGCATACGCTCGGGGCCCCGGCTTGTTTCAACGTCCCAAGTGAGGTATAGGCGCCCGATCTTCAAGACAGGCTCGGTCACAGGCTGCGGGCTGCCCTTCGGGGCCGGCCGCCATGGATGGCTCAGTCGCTGATCGAGGACCGCGCTTTCGAGCCGGCCGGAAAGGAAATCGCCATGGCGCGCAAGGAAACGGATCACCCGGACTATCACTTCATCAAGGTCGTGATGACGAACGGGACCGAGTACATGACCCGGTCGACATACGGGAAGGAGGGCGACACCCTCAACCTCGACATCGATCCCAACACGCATCCGGCTTGGACGGGTGGTCAGCAGCAGCTCCTCGACCGCGGCGGACGCGTGTCGCGCTTCAACTCCCGCTTCGGAAATCTCAACCTGGGCGGCAAGAAGTAAGGATCGCTCACTCGCGACTCGCTCGAGAAATCGAGAAGCCCCGCCTCGGCGGGGCTTTTTTGTATCGAGGCGCTCTCCGCCTTTCTGTGACCCCGGGGGTGCGTAGGCCTGCTGGTCCTCCAGTCTTACTCCGTCTCCGTGAAGGCTTCCTCCAGGAGCCGACGCTGGGTCGCCACCGGGTTGGCGGGCGCGATCGGCTGAGCCGTCGCCTCCGACAGAAGACGATCGAGGTGCAGGATGCGGGCATGGAGGCGCACGGAAAGGGCGATGAGGTCTCTCAGGCGACCCGGAAGGGCATCGAACTCGGCGAGACCGGTGACGAGTTCGGAGGAGCCGAGCCGGACGCGGTTCTTCTCCGCCTGCGCTTGGTCCGGGGTGATTTCCCCCTCGGCCACCGCCCTCTGGACGAGCAGCCAGGAGGCGATCTGCATCAGTCGGGTCGTAAGCCGCATGCTCTCGCTCGCATAGGCGAGCGTGGCGTGCCGGGTCAGGAGCTTCGAATCGCCACGGCCGTCTCCGTCGAGATAGGCAGCCGTTTCCTCGACCAGCTCCATCCCTTCCTGGAAAAGGGCCCTGAAAGCCTCCGACTGCACGAAGGTCCGCCCGAAATGAATCGGGTCGGCATCCCAGCTGAAGATGACGTCGGGTTCGTTCAACGCGCACTCCCATGCGGCGAGCCCCTTCTGGCGAGGAGCTTCTCCTTGATCGGGGAGCAGTATAGGGCGATGCAGACGGACGCGCCGCGCTTACCCTTCTTTAGGGTTAATGCGGGCCGGTCGACGAAAAGTCGAGCCGCCTCGCAGCGGCTCGCAAGTCTAACAGGGAGGCGTCAAACAGAGTGGACAGGAACCACTCGGCATCCAGAAAACTGGACACCTCAGTCATAACTCGAAAACCTTAAGCCTCGGTTAAGTGCGGGACGGAGTTCTTGCGATCTGCACCGAAACGGCACGGGGTTACGCCGTGCCGATCTTGAAAAAGGCACTGGCCGCGGCCCGCGACTGTTCCTTGCTCGATCGCGCCTCCTTGAGCCGAGCGATTTCCCGCTCGAGGAGGGTGATTCGCTCGTCGAGTTCGTCGATCGAGAGCATGGAAAGATCCTGCCCCACCTCGAGGCCCGTAGGCACAAGGCGGGTCTGCTCCTCGGCGAAGGGGTCGAAGGCCATCGCGTTCTCCCTCTGAAGGCATACCTCGCCTGTAAGTTAATGCGGGCCGGCGGGCTTGCCAACGCTCTCGCGCTTATGCCATGGCCGCAGCTTGAGATCTCGGCAGACCTCGGGCTGGACCGACACCGTGGGGGGGCCCTTGCCGGGGCGACGAGTGGGAGGTGTCGAAGCGATGATCCCTGATCGCATGCGCGCCGTCATCGCCGAGCGCGGCGGCGGGCCGGAGGTCCTGAACGTCGTGACCCGCCCTGTCCCGCAACCCGGGCCGGGTGAGATCCTGGTCAAAGTGGCGGCAGCAGGGATTAACCGGCCGGACGTCCTCCAGCGCCAAGGGTCCTATCCACCCCCGCCCGGCGCTCCCGATATTCTCGGCCTCGAGATCGCAGGCGAGGTCGTGGGTACGGGGCGGGGCGCGTCCCGACACGGGGTCGGAAGCCGCGTCATGGGCCTGGTGGCTGGCGGCGGCTATGCCGACTACGCGGTGGTCCACGAGTCGAATGCCCTGCCGCAGCCCGAGGGTCTGCCCATGCCGGAGGCCGGCGGGATCCCGGAAACCTATTTCACGGTCTGGACGAACGTTTTCGAGCGAGGCCGGCTCCAGCCTGGCGAGACATTGCTGGTGCATGGGGGAACCTCCGGGATCGGGACCACGGCGATCCAACTCGCCAAGGCCTTCGGCGCAAGGGTGATCGCGACGGCCGGAACCCCGGACAAGTGCGAGGCGTGCCTCAACCTCGGCGCCGATCAGGCGATCAACTATCGGGAGGAGGACTTCGTGGCGGCCGTGAAGCAGGCGACGGCTGGCCGCGGCGTCGACGTGATCCTCGACATGGTCGGGGGCCCCTACATTCCGCGCAACTACGAGGCCGCAGCCCAGGATGGGCGCATCGTCCAGATCGCCTTTCTCCAGGGCAGCCGCGCGGAGATGGATTTCCTCCGGCTCATGCTGAAGCGCCTCACTCATACGGGTTCGACGCTGCGCTCCCGCTCGGTCGCCGAGAAGGCCGCCATCGCGGAGGCGCTCGCGGCCAAGGTGCTCCCTCTGCTCGCGAAGGGCCGCTGCCGGCCCGTGATGGATTCCACCTTTTCCCTCGACGATGTCGTCGAGGCGCACCGGCGCATGGACAGCGGCGCGCACATCGGCAAGATCGTCCTGATCCCGTAGGCGCGGCCCGAGGAACAGGGCTCGCGCGGCCCTGCCCTCTCCGGATCGCAGGAGCAGACCGGTGCCGGCCCGGTCGCGAGAAATTTGCATCCGCGCGCCGGCCTCCCTATATTCATCGCGTTTCCCTCACAATGTGAGACGAGATGCTCCGGCCCGGCCCCCGGACGGAGCGCGAGAGAGTTTTGCCGCGCGGTGCCGCTTGGGCGCCCGGCTCTTCCCAAGGAGGTTTTCCCATGTCGCAGGGACCGCTGATGCCCAAGGCTACGGCCGTGTGGCTCGTCGAGAACACGTCGCTGTCGTTCGAACAGATCGCCGACTTCTGCAAGCTTCACCCGCTCGAAGTGAAGGGCATCGCGGACGGCGAGGTCGCGGCCGGCATCAAGGGTCTCGATCCCGTGAGCACGGGCCAGCTCACCCGCGAGGAGATCGACAGAGCACAGGAAAATCCGGACTACCGGCTCAGGATGGCCGTCGCTAAGGTGCAGCTCCCGGAAATGAAGCGGACCAAGAAGGGACCGCGCTACACGCCCGTGTCGCGCCGTCACGACCGTCCGAACGCGATTCTCTGGCTCGTGCGCAATCACCCTGAGCTGAAGGATGCGCAGATCATGCGCCTCGTCGGAACCACGAAGACCACGATCCAGCAGGTTAAAGACCGGACCCATTGGAACTCGGCGGGCCTCCAGCCGATGGACCCCGTGACGCTAGGCCTCTGCTCGCAGATCGATCTCGATTTCGAAGTGCAGCGCGCGGCCAAGGACCGACCACAGGTGGAACAACCGGAACCCGCCGGGCAGACTCTCATGCCAGCGGAGGTCTCGACGGCCCGCGAACCGCAACCGGAGCCGTTCTCCGATCGCTCGCGCCCGCCACGTCCCGCCGAGGAGGAGATCGACGTGAACTCGGTCTTCGCGAAGTTGAAGCAGCTCAAGCGTCCGGAGGAGGGCGAGGATCAGTAGCAGCCAAAATATTTACACCGCGCCGGGTGTCTTGATTGAGGGATCTGGGCACCTTGGCGAATAAAGTGGGGAGGCGCGGCTCCCCTCTACGGGGTTGGTGGACACGAACGCAGTCCGTTATGCTCGACCAACGTCCTATCCGCTTATGTTGCGGCAGTGCTGACAAGTTCGGATAACCGCCGGTACCAGACTTTTTGAATCGGGTTTCGATGTTGTTGCCCTCGGTGCAACGTGTCTCATCGTGGTGCACCTTTTTGTCGTCAGGCCGCGTTGAATGCCGCGGCGTAGTCTTGGCTATGAATCACTCCCTTTAGCGCAACGGTCGACGCTGTTGAACCTGGGTGAGGAGCACATAGCTTATAGTTGAGTAATTCGAATCGAGCAACTTCTAGTTAGTATTTTCTAGCGCACACCCCTCCCCCGCAGCGCCTCCCCGATCTCGTCCAGGATCATCGGATCGTCGATCGTCGCCGGCATTGACCAGGCGTCGCCGTCCGCGATCTTCTTCATGGTGCCGCGCAGGATCTTCCCCGAGCGCGTCTTGGGCAGCCGCCCGACCGTAATCGCGAGCTTGAAGGCCGCGACCGGGCCGATCTTCTCGCGCACGAGGGCCACGAGCTCCGATTCCACCTCGTTCGGCGGACGGCCGACGCCCGATTTCAGCACCACGAAGCCGCAGGGCACCTCGCCCTTGAGATGATCCTTCACCCCGATCACCGCGCATTCGGCGACCGCCGGATGGGAGGCCAGCACCTCCTCCATGCCGCCCGTCGACAGGCGGTGACCGGCGACGTTGATGATGTCGTCGGTGCGACCCATCACATAGACGTAGCCGTCCTCGTCGAGGAAGCCCGCATCCGACGTGTTGTAGTAGCCCGGGAAGGTGGTGAGATAGCTGTCCCGGAAGCGCTGGTCGGCGTTCCACAGGGTCGGTAGGCACCCCGGCGGCAAAGGAAGCTTGACCGCGATGGTGCCCATGACATTGGGAGCGACCGGCTTGCCGCCCTCGTCGAGCACCTGCACGTCGTAGCCGGGCATCGGCACGGTCGGCGAGCCGTACTTGATCGGCAGCAGCCCGAGTCCGAGCGGGTTGCCCGCCACGGCCCAGCCGGTCTCGGTCTGCCACCAATGATCGACGATCGGCACCCCGAGGATGCGCTCGGCCCATTGCACCGTGTCGGGGTCCGCCCGCTCGCCCGCGAGGAACAGGGCCCGGAACGTGGAAAGATCGTGCTTCTTCAGGAGGTCCGCATTGGGGTCCTCCTTCTTGATGGCCCGGAAGGCGGTCGGGGCCGTGAACAGCGCCACCGCGCCGTGTTCCGCGACGACTCGCCAGAACGCGCCCGCATCGGGCGTGCCGACCGGCTTGCCCTCGTAGAGCACGCTCGTACAGCCGTGGAGCAGCGGCCCGTAGACGATGTAGGAATGGCCCACTACCCAGCCCACGTCCGAGGCGCACCAATAGACCTCGCCCGGGTCGACGCCATAGAGGTGCTTCATCGACCACGCGAGGGCGACCATGTAGCCGCCGTTGTCGCGAACGACGCCCTTGGGCCTGCCCGTCGTACCGGACGTGTAGAGCACATACAGCGGGTCGGTCGCCTCGACGGGCACGCACTCCGCCCTGCGCCGTTCGACCTTGGCGGCCGCGACGGTCTCGGCCCAGTCGAGGTCTCGGCGCGGGGTGAGCGCGGCCGCGGCCTGGGGGCGCTGGAAGACGAGGCATGCTCGCGGCTGGGCGGCCGCGAGCGCGATCGCCTCGTCGAGAAGGGGCTTGTAGGGAACGACCCGGGTGCCCTCGATGCCGCAGGAGGCGGACAGGATTGCCGTCGGCTGTGCATCGTCGATGCGCGTGGCGAGCTCCTTGGCGGCAAAGCCGCCGAACACCACGGAGTGGACGGCCCCGATCCTCGCGCAGGCCAGCATCCCGAACACCGCCTCCGGAACCATCGGCATGTAAAGGATCACCCGATCGCCCTTCCCGACCCCGAGATCCTGGAGAACCGCGGCCAGCGTCGAGACCTCCTCCTGCAGATCGGAATAGGTGATGGTGCGTTTCGCCCCGGTCACGGGGCTGTCGTAAAGGATCGCGGCCTGCCCGCCCCGCCCGGCAGCCACGTGCCGGTCGACGGCATTGTGGCAGGTGTTGCACAGAGCACCGGAGAACCAGCGGCCATAGACGCCCTGGGAGGGATCGAAGACCCGGTCGGCCGGACGGATCCAATCGATCGCGCGAGCTGCGTCCGCCCAGAAGGCTTCGGGATCCGCCTGCCAACGGGCGTAGACGTCTCGGTAGCGGCTCGGTCGTTCCATTCTGGCCTGTGCAGTCATGGCGGCTCCCCATGCCCGTCTTTGAATGGGATTGAACGCGATGCCGTGATAGCAACGGCGTGACCTAAGGTCAGCGACGAATTTCGGACCCCCATTTCGAAGCGCCCGATGATTACGCAGCCGGTATTCTATGCCGCAGCCATCCCGGCCGTCACCCTCATGGGGCTGGCCAAGGGCGGATTCTCGGGAATCGGGCTCCTCGCCCTGCCCCTGATGGCGCTGGTGGTCTCGCCCGTGCAATCGGCCGCCATCATGCTGCCGATCCTCATCGTCCAGGATGTCGTCACGGTGTTTGCCTACCGCCATAGCTGGGACCGCCGAAACGTGGCGATCCTGGTGCCCAGCGCCATTCTCGGGATCGTCGCCGGATACCTTCTCGCGGCCTGGGTCTCGGACGCAGCGGTGCGGATCGCGGTCGGGACCGTTTCCGTAGCGTTCGCGCTGCGCCGCCTCGTCGTGGAGCGCCGCACGCGGGCGCCGGCCCCGGCGCCCGCGGACGTGCCGCGCGGGCTCGTCTGGGGATGGATCATGGGCTTCACGAGCATGATCGCCCATGCGGGCGGCCCGCCGTTCCAGATCTACGTGATGCCCCAGCGCCTGCCTCGCGACATCTTCGTGGGCACGGGGGCGGTGTCCTTCGCGCTCGTCAATTGGCTCAAGGTCCCGGCCTACATCGCTCTCGGACAGTTCTCGCCCGAAAATCTCGCCACCGCCGTCGCGCTTTTTCCGGTCGCGGTGCTCTCGACATGGCTCGGCGTGCTCCTGGTGCGTCGGGTGTCGGGCGAGAGATTCTATACGATCGTCTATTGTCTCCTGGTGCTGGTCGGCCTCAAGCTCCTGTGGGACGGGGCGGCGGCCCTGGTCGGCTGAAGGACGTCGTGCGATTCGGGCGTGCCCGATGACCGCGCCCCGGCAAGACCCTGATCCGCCGATTGCGGGGTCGGCGCCGTTTGCCTAGCGTGCGGGAGCACCTGCGGACGACACCCGAATGACCACGCCGTACGACATCGATCTCGACCGGAACCCCGCGAACCATCAGCCGCTCACGCCACTGACCTTTCTCGAGCGGGCCGCCAGCGTCTTTCCGGACCACGCTGCCATCGTGCACGGCACGCTGAGGCGCAGCTATCGGGACTTCTACGTCCGCGCCCGCCGGCTCGCCTCGGCGCTCGCGAACCGCGGCATCCGCCGGGGCGACACGGTTGCCGTGATGCTCGCCAATACGCCGGCCATGCTGGAGTGCCACTACGGCGTTCCCATGTCGGGCGCGGTGCTCAATACCCTGAACACGCGCCTCGACGCGGCGGTGATCGCCTTCTGCCTGGATCACGGCGAAGCCAAGGTCCTGATCACCGACCGGGAGTTCGCCCGGATCATCGAGCCGGCTCTCGCGCAAGCGAGGGTGAAGCCGCTCGTCATCGACTACGACGACCCGGAGTTCGCCGGTGAAGGCGAGCGCGTGGGCGACATGGAATACGAGGAGTTTCTTGCCGAGGGCGATCCGGATTTCAGCTGGTCCATGCCGAGGGACGAGTGGGACGCCATCGCCCTCAACTACACCTCGGGCACGACGGGCGATCCCAAAGGCGTCGTGTACCACCACCGGGGCGCGTACCTCCTCGCGATGGGCAACGTCGTGACCTGCGGAATGGGCAAGCACCCCGTCTATCTCTGGACCCTGCCGATGTTCCACTGCAACGGCTGGTGCTTTCCCTGGTCGATCTCCATCGTCGCGGGGACCCACGTGTGCCTGCGTTATGTCCGCCCGAAGGGAATGTACGACGCCCTCGCCGATCACGGGGTTACCCACCTGTGCGGCGCTCCCATCGTGATGTCGACGCTCCTGAACGCGGCTGCGGGCGAAAAGCGGCCCTTCCCTCACACCGTGCAGTTCTTCACGGCGGCCGCCCCTCCCCCGGAGGCCGTCCTCGCAGCGATGCGCGAAGCGGGTTTCGACGTGACTCACCTCTACGGGTTGACCGAGGTTTACGGGCCGGCGGTGATCAACGACTGGCATCGGAACTGGGACGATCTCCCGAAGAGCGAATACGCCGCCAAGAAGGCGCGCCAGGGCGTGCGCTACCCGGTTCTCGAAGCCCTCGACGTGCTGGACCCTGAAACCATGGCGCCGATCCCAGCGGACGGCACGACGCTCGGCGAGGTCATGTTCCGCGGCAACGTCGTCATGAAAGGGTACCTCAAGAACCCGGCGGCGACCGCCAAGGCCTTCGAGGGAGGCTGGTTCCATTCCGGAGACCTCGGGGTGAAGTATCCGGACTGCTATATCCAGCTTAAAGACCGCTCGAAGGACATCATCATCTCAGGCGGCGAGAACATCTCCTCGATCGAAGTGGAGGATGCGCTCTACAAGCACCCCGCTGTGCAGGCCGCTGCGGTGGTGGCCCGGCCGGACGAGAAGTGGGGCGAAACCCCGTGCGCCTTCGTGGAGCTGAAGCCGAGCGAAATGGTGTCGTCCGAAGAGCTCATCGCCTGGTGCCGGCAGCATCTCGCGTCCTTCAAGTGCCCCCGGACGGTGGTCATCACGGAGTTGCCCAAGACCTCGACCGGCAAGGTCCAGAAGTTTCGGCTGCGCGAAATGGCTCGGGAGCTCTGATGATCTCACCGGTTTCGGCGGGAGCGCCCGGGGCCCGAGCACCGCACAGCGGGGAGCTCGATGGGACGTGCGGGCGTCGTCCGGGAGAGGGCGACCTGAGGTCGGCACTCCCGAATCGAAAGGCCGCCGCCCTGGTGCGAAGGCGACGGCCCGCATTTATGGGAAAAACGTGCGAGCGTCTCCGAATCAGCGCCTTCAGTGCACCGTCGGGGATGACGCTCCCTTCAGCTTGGTGATCTCGTCCTTGAGCTGAAGTTTCTTACGCTTGAGTTCGGCCAGCTTCAGGTCACTCGTCGACGGGTGGGCGAGGGCATCTTGGATTTCGCGCTCAAGCGCCTGGTGCTTCCGCTCCAGCTCCGTGAGATGATTCTGCAGCGCCATGTCGGTCTCTCCTATCAGTGTTTCCGACGGCGGGGAGTGTGCCACAGTCACCGTGGCGAGTCGAAGGCAAAACCGTGTTGCGACGCACCAAATTGCCCGCCCGGAGCTTGCCCTGGGTGGCACCGCGGCGCATACTTTGCCGTCCTTTTGACATGTTTATTGCAGCGACCTTCACGGAGCCGGAGCCTTGGATTTGTCGACGGACGAAACGGCCGAATTGGAGGCGGAACTGGCGCGACTTAAGCAGGAGCACCGCGACCTCGACACGGCGATCGACGCGCTCGAGAGCATGGTCGCGGGAGATCAGCTGCAGATCCAACGTCTCAAGAAACGCAAGCTCGTCTTGAAGGACCAGATCATGCGGCTCGAGGACCAGTTGACGCCGGACATCATCGCCTGAGCGAAGAGGCCAACTTTGCGTCAATGCATCATCGCGCCAGCTTGGAGCGCTCCAGCTTGCGCGCATACATGGCCCGATCGGCGCGGGCGAGCGCGTCCTCGGCCGTGTCGGCCGTCTCGAGGGCGGCCACGCCGATCGAGCAGCCGAGCCTTAGCGTGGAACCCTCCCAAGGAAGAGGCGACCCTGCGATGAGGATCTCCAGGGAGCGGGCCTTCTGGCGCGCGACAGCCTCCTCGGCGTGCCAAAGGATGACACCGAACTCATCGCCGCCCAGCCTCCCGACCGAGTCGGACGACCGCACGGTGCTGCGCAGCAGGGCCGCGAGGTGAACGAGAGCCTTGTCGCCGGCCTCGTGGCCGTAGGTGTCGTTGATGGGCTTGAACGCGTCGAGGTCCGCAAGCAAAACCGCGACGTTCGTCCCGTAGCGCGTCCGGTGGGCCACAGCCCGCGCGAGGTCGCGGAAGAATCCCCGTCTGTTGAGAAGACCGGTGAGCGGATCCTCCTGTGCAAGCGCTTCCAGCAGGGAGGCGTGTGCCCGCATGTCGGTGAGCTCGGCCGCAAGTCTGCTCACCTCCCAGCGCAGGGCGTCAAGTTCGGCGCGGACATCCTTCGGGTCGGACAAGGGCGGGCTCGATCGGGCGCTGCGGTGGGTACGGCTCAGCCTAGTCGGCCAACCTTGCTCGACCGTAAAGGGTTGCGCTATCCCCGGTGCAAGAGCCGGAACCGTCCTCCACGGGAGCGGCTTTGTCGATTGTACCGTCATCCCGAGCGACCCGGAGCCACTCCGGGACCCTCGCAATCCGGAGCCGCGCGATGGCGGAACGCCCTGTCGCCCTCATCATGGGCAGCCAATCCGATTGGGCGACGATGCGCCATGCCGGGGAAACCCTGGGGGAGCTCGGGGTGGGATACGACGCGCGCATCGTGTCCGCTCACCGGACCCCAGACCGGCTGGTCTCCTTCGCCAAAGGAGCCCGGGCCGAGGGCTTCAAGGTGGTGATCGCCGGCGCCGGAGGTGCCGCTCATCTGCCCGGCATGGTCGCAGCCATGTCCCCCCTCCCGGTCCTCGGGGTGCCCATGGAATCCAAGGCGTTTTCGGGCCAGGACAGCCTGCTCTCAATCGTTCAGATGCCGGCCGGCATCCCGGTCGGAACCCTCGCCATCGGGCGGGCGGGCGCCGTGAACGCGGCGCTTCTCGCCGCCGCGGTGCTGGCGTTGGGGGATCCTGAGCTTGCGGACCGCCTCGATGCCTGGCGCGATCGCCAGAGCCGCGGGGTCGCAGAGCGGCCCTCGGACGACCCGTGATGGTTCGGCTTGGCGGCACGCTCGGGATTCTCGGCGGCGGGCAGCTCGGCCGCATGCTCGCGATCGCGGCGGCGCAACTCGGCTTGCG
>Ga0126314_10000922_pt1 | contig 13912 bp, 13 predicted proteins | sample Plot105B_FD_92535 | JGI IMG/M metagenome (GOLD analysis project Ga0126314, IMG submission 92535) | Serpentine soil microbial communities from UC McLaughlin Reserve, CA, USA - Plot105B | ecosystem: Environmental > Terrestrial > Soil > Grasslands | place: USA: UC McLaughlin Reserve, Lake County...
CCACTCCAACCTGTTCACCTCGGCCGACCTCAAGCGCCGCGTGTTCCAGAAGGTCCCCGGGGCGACCCTGCGGGAGCGCCTGATGGTCCTGGCCGAGCCCGGCGAGCGGCCGGCCGACCACCATCCGGCGCCAGAGGAGCGGGTCCGCAGCGCCGCCTTCGAGGCCGGCCCCGAGGCCCAGGTCGTGGTCGACGCCGGTGGCTACCTGATGCTGGCCAACGCCCGGGCCCGGGCCATCTTCAAGCTGACCGACGACGACCTGGCCCGGCCGTTCCAGGACCTGGAGCTCTCCTACCGGCCGCTGGAGCTGCGGTCCAAGATCCAGCAGGTCCACGTGGAACGGCGCCCGTCCAAGATCGACGAGGCCGAGTGGCCGACGCCCGCGGGCGAGGTCGCTCACCTGGAGGTGCAGGTCGTCCCCCTGGTCGACGACCAGCAGACGCTGCTCGGGGTCAGCGTCAACTTCACCGACGTGACCCGGTCGCGCCGCTACAAGCAGGAGCTGGAGCACGCCAACCACGGGCTCGAGAGCGCCTACGCCGAGCTGCAGTCGACCAACGAGGAGCTGGAGACCACCAACGAGGAGCTCCAGTCCACCGTCGAGGAGCTGGAGACCACCAACGAGGAGCTCCAGTCCACCAACGAAGAGCTCGAGACGATGAACGAGGAGATGCAGGCCACCAACGAGGAGCTGCAGACCATCAACGACGAGCTCGGCCTGCGGACCAGCGAGCTCAACCAGCTCAACGCCTTCCTGGAGTCGATCTGGGCCGGGCTCGACGGGGCCGTCACCGTCCTTGACGCCGATCTGCGGGTGCTGGTGTGGAACCCTGGCGCAGAGGAGCTGTGGGGCGTCCGCCAGGAGGAGGTGCAGGGCCAGCACTTCCTCAACCTGGACATCGGGCTGCCCACCGACCAGGTCCTGCCGGCCATACGGGTGGCCATGAGCGGCGAGATCGGCACCCAGTCGACCACGGTCGAGGCCGTCAACCGGCGCGGCCGGAGGGTGACCTGCCGGGTGACCTGCAGCCCCCTGCTCGACGACGACAAGACCCCCCGCGGGGTGATCGTGGTCGTGGTCGACGACCCGGGTCAGCAGCCGCCGGCCGGCTGATCGGTCCTAGAGGCTGAGGACGCACCACACGACCTTGCCGCCATCGGGATGGGGGGTGACCCCCCAGGCCCGGGCGAGCTGCTCGACCAGCCACAGCCCGCGCCCGCCCTCCGCCTGCCAGTCGGGCACGACCAGGCGCAGCAGCCTGGGGTTGTCGTCCCGCACGGCGATGTGCAGCCGGTCGCCGCGCAGCTCCAGCCGCAGCCGGATGTCGGTGCCGGCGTGGACCACCGCGTTGGTGACCAGCTCGTTGGCCAGGAGCACGGCCCGTTCCATCACGGTGGCGTCGGGGAGGGCGAGCTGCCAGTAGCGGCAGGTCTCCCGCACGAAGGTGCGGGCGGCCGCCGAGGCGGTCGGGGTCGGGGCCAGCCGCAGCTCCTCACGGAGATAGGGCGGGCGGGCGACGGCCTGGTCGATGGCCTCGTCGACGTCGGCGTAGAGCTGCAGGAAGTGCGGCACCTGCAGCCGGCCCAGGATCGCGGCCACCGGCGGCTGGGCCCCGCACAGCAGGAAGGCGGTCGCGGGCCAGCGGCTGGCCGGGTGGTTGGCGACCGTTGAGAAGACGGTGGCGCACACCGGATCGAGGTGCTCGACCCCGGACAGGTCGCAGATGAGCGCGTACGGCTCGGTGCTGAGGTCCTTGAGCAGGGTCTTGCGGACCTGGGTGACGCTGAACAGGTCGATGCTGCCGGTGAAGCCGACGACCAGGCAGCCGTCCTGATCCGAGTGCTGGATCTCCATGGCCCACTCCCGGAGCGCCGGCCGCCGCGCACGGCTTTCCGACACCAGAGTAGCCCCCCTCCGCTACCCGCCGGCAGATGCGGGCCGTCAGCTGCGGTACCGTCGCGGAGCAAATGGACCTGCTCGAGCGCGCTTGGTTGCTGGATGAGCTGGGCGCCGCCCTGGGCGCGACGGCCACCGGCGGCTGTGTCGTCCTGGTGGCCGGCGAGGCCGGCATGGGCAAGTCGGCGCTGGTCAGGCGGTTCGCCGAGCGCCACTCGGCCGACGCCCGGTTCCTGCTCGGGGCCTGCGACCCGCTGCTCACGCCCCGGGCGCTTGGGCCGCTGCACGACCTGGGGCGCCAGACCGGCGGCCGGCTGGCCGCCCTCCTGGCCGCCGGAAGCCCACGCGAGCAGCTGTTCGCCGGGCTCCTGGACGAGCTCGACCGGGGGGCCGGGCCGCGGGTGGTGGTGGTCGAGGACGCCCACTGGGCCGACGAGGCCACCCTTGACCTGCTGGTGTTCCTGGGGCGGCGGATGGGGCGAACCCGGGCCCTGCTGATCGTCACCTACCGGGACGACGAGCTGGCGGTCGACCATCCGCTGCGCGGGGTCGTGGGCCGGCTCCCCCCGGAGGCGGTGCGGCGGCTGCGGCTGCCGCCGCTGTCCGAGGCCGCCGTGGCCGAGCTGGCCCGGCGGGCCGGCCGCCCCGCCGCCGGGCTGCGCTCGCTCACCGGCGGGAACCCGCTGCTGGTCACCGAGGTCCTGGCCGCCGCCGACCCCGGCGTGCCCCTGACCGTCCGCGACCTGGTGCTGGCCCGCTTCGGCGGACTGCCGGCGGACGCCCAGGAGGTCGTGCGGCTGGTCGCCGTGGTCCCGACCCGGGCCGAGCTGTGGCTGCTGGAGGCGGCGGCGCGGCCGGCGCCGTCGGCGGTCGAGGCCGGGGTGTCGGCCGGGCTGCTGGTGGCGGGCGCCGAGGGGGTCGGGTTCCGCCACGAGCTGCTCCGGCAGGCGGTCGAGGGGTCGCTGTCGCCCCTTGGCCGCCGGGCGCTGAACCGGCGGGTGCTGGAGGTGCTGGCCGGCGCCACCGGACGGGGCGTCGACGTCGCCCGGCTGGCCCACCACGCCCGCGAGGCCGGCGACACCGAGGCCGTGCTGCGCTACGCGCCCGAGGCGGCCAGGCAGGCGGCGGCGGTCGCGGCCCACCGCGAGGCCGTGGGGCACTACCAGGCGGCGCTGGCCGCCGCCGGGCCGCTCCCGGCGGCGGCCCGGGCCGAGCTGCTGGAGGGCTACTCCTTCCAGGCATACCTGTCGGGGCTGGCCCAGGAGGCGCTGGAGGCCCGGCAGGCGGCGCTGCGCATCCGGGAGGCGGAAGGCACCAGCTCCGAGCAGCTCGGCGAGAGCCTGCGCTGGCTGTCGCGCCTGTCCTGGTGGGCTGGCCGCCGGGAGGAGGCGGAGGCGGCGGCGGCCCGGGCCATCGCCGTGCTGGAGACCTTGGCGCCCGGCCACCAGCTGGCGATGGCCTACAGCAACCAGTCCCAGCTCGACATGCTGGCCTACCGTACCGAGGCGGCGATGGCCTGGGGATCGCGGGCGATCGAGCTGGCCCGGCGGCTGGGCGACCAGGAGACGCTCAGCCACGCCCTGACCAACATCGGCTCGGCCCGGCTGCTCACCGGCGACCAGCGCGGGCGGAACGACCTGGAGCAGGGGTTCGAGGTGGCGGCCGCGGCCGGGTTGGAGGACCACGCCGCCCGGGCCCTGGTCAACCTGGCCTCCTACGACATGGAGTTCCGGGACTACCGCCACGCCCCCGGGGACCTCGACCGCGCTGTCGCCTTCACCGTGCAGCACGACCTCGCCGGCAACGCCCAGTACATGCTGGGCGGGCGTGCTCGCCTGCGGCTGGACCAGGGGGACTGGGCCGGCGCGGAGCATGACGCTCAGGCGGCGCTGGCCGAGCTGGAACCACGGCGGCAGGGGCCCAGAGCGGTGGACGCGCTGGTGGTGCTGGGCCTGCTGCAGGCGCGTCGCGGTGACCCTGACGCCGCGGCCACCCTCCAGGAGGCCGGCGAGCGCGCCTTCGCCAGCGGCGAGCTGCAGTGGACCGGGCAGGTGGCCGCGGCCCGGGCCGAGCACGCGTGGCTGCACGGCGAGGAGCACCGGGTCGCCGAGGAGGCCGCCGGCGTGTTCGAGCTGGCCGTGGCGACCGCGCACCCGTGGTTCGCGGGGGAGCTCGCCTTCTGGCTGGGGGCAGCGGGCACGCCGGCGTCGGTGACAGTGAAGGTGGCCGAGCCGTACCGGCTCCTGTTGGGCGGCGACTGGCGCGCTGCCGCCACCGCGTGGCGGGAGCTCGGCTGCCCCTACGAGCGGGCCCTGGCGCTGTCCTGCGGCGACCAGGACCAGGCCCTGCTGGAGGCGCTGGCCCTGCTGGACGGTCTCGGGGCCCGGCAGACGGCCCAGCGGCTGCGCCGCCGGCTCCGCCAGCGCGGCAACCGGCACGTCCCCCGCGGCCCGACCCGGGCCACGGCGGCCAACCCGGCCGGCCTCACCGGCCGGCAGGTCGAGGTGCTCGGGCTGCTCGCCCAGGGGCTCAGCAACGCCGAGATCGCCGCCCGGCTGTCGCTGTCGGCCAAGACCGTCGAGCACCACGTCTCGGCGCTGCTGGCCAAGTTGGGCGTCGGGTCGCCGCGAGGCCGCCGCGGCCGCCCGCCGCCTCGGGGTCGCCCCGGCCAACAACTAGGGGCGCCGTCCCCATGATCTAGGGGCACCTCCCCGATCCCCCATCCCAGGCCGTGACCTAGCGTGACGGTGAACGACCCCGAAGGCGGGTCGCCTGGCGGGAGGAACGCCATGGTGAAGGTGAAGGTGGCCGCGGTCCAGGCCGCTCCGGTGTTCCTGGACCTGGAGGCAAGCCTGGGCAAGGCGGAGGCCCTGATCGAGAAGGCGGCGGCGGAGGGGGCGAACCTGGTGGTCTTCCCCGAGGCGTTCCTGCCCGCCTGGCCGGCCTGGGTCGACGAGGTGCTGCCGGGCGAGGACGCGGCCTGGCACGTGCGGCTGCTGGAGCAGTCGGTGGTGGTGCCCGGCCCGGTGACCGAGCGGCTGGGCGCGGCCGCCCGCGACGCCGGCGTGCAGCTGGTCATGGGAATCGACGAGCGCGAGGAGCACGGCAGCACCATCTACAACACGATCCTGTACCTCGACGCCGACGGCGAGCTGCTCGGCAAGCACCGCAAGCTGATGCCGACCCACGCCGAGCGGCTGGTGTGGGGCATGGGGGACGGCTCCGACCTGGCTGTCCACCAGACCGCAGTCGGCCGGGTGGGCGGGCTGATCTGCTGGGAGAACTACATGCCGCTGGCCCGCTTCGCGCTGTACGCCCAGGGGATCGACATCTGGGTCGCGCCGACCCTGGCCACCCACGAGCCCTGGGTCGCCACCATGCGCCACATCGCCCGGGAGGGCGTCTGCCACGTGATCGGGGTCGCCCCGGCGGCCCGGTTCGCCGAGGTGCCCGACAGCGTGCCCGAGCGGGAGCGGCTGTGGCGGGGGGCCGAGCCGCACGGCGACTGGATGCTGGACGGCTACTCGGTCATCGTCGATCCGGCCAGGACCGTGCTGGCCGGGCCGCTGGTCCGCGAGGAGGGCATCCTGTACGCCGAGCTCGACCTGGACGCCGCCCGAGCCCGCCGGCGCATGTTCGACCCGGTGGGCCACTACAACCGCCCCGACGTGTTCCGCCTGGTCGTCGACGACCGCCCCAAGCCGCAGCTGGTCTCCCTGGCCCAGGCCGAGCCGGAGGTCAGGGAAGCGTGACGGCGAGCTTGCCCTGGGTGTGCTGGCCGGCGAGGTCCTTGAGGGCCTGGTCGACCTGGGCCAGCGGGTAGCTGGCCTGGATGGGCACCGAGAGGGTGCCGTCCTCCAGCAGCCCGGCCAGGCGGTCCAGGTTCTCGGTGGTGGGAGCGGCGCCGACGTTGGTGCGGCCCGGGCCCTCGCCGGCGGCGCCGGCGCGTGAGGCGATCCGGCCGCCGTCGCGGACCACGGCCGCATACGCGTGCAGCTGGTCCGGCGACCCGGAGGCGAAGTCGGCAAGGGCGTCGACCCCGTCAGGGTAGCGCTCGCGCACCTGGACGGCGACGTCGCCGTTGCGGTCGAGCACCTCGGCGGTCCCGAGGCCGCGCAGGTAGTCGGTGTCCTCGGGCAGGCCCGGGGCGAGCACGGTGGCGCCGGCGGCGGCGGCCAGCTGGACGGCGAAGCTGCCCACCCCGCCGCTGGCCCCGACCACCAGCACGGTCGCGCCCTTGTCGAGGTCGAGGGCGTCGTGGGCGGCCAGCGCGGTGATCGCGGCCAGGGGGGCCGCCCCGGCCGCGGCCACGTCCGACGACGCCGGCCGCCGGGCCACCGACCGGTCCTGGGAGATCAGGATCAGCTCGGCCCAGGTGCCGTCGTGCACCCCCGGGCTGGCGTGGGGCAGGAACCCGAACACCTCGTCCCCGACGGCGTAGCCGGTGACCGCCGAGCCGGCCTGCTCGACCACCCCGGCGTAGTCACGGCCAAGGACGACCGGGAACTCGTGCTCGACCATGCCCTTGAGAACCCCGCCGGCGATGAAGGCGTCGACGGGTTGACCGAGGACGCCCGCACCCGCACCAGCAGCTGGCCCGGGCCGACCTCGGGAATTGGCAGGTCCTCACGCAGCCCGGGCGGGGAGTCGAAGCTGTCCAGGGTGAAGGCACGCATCGGCCGAGTTCCTCTCCATTCGACGGGTCCGGCACTGAAGGCGAGTGGAGGCCCCCCGGTTCTGTTCCCCCCACCCGAGCTCCCGCCGGGGGAAAACCCCCGGTTGAAAGAGGGGTGGTAGCCGCGTTCTCGCAGGCTCGGGTGGGCCGTAGCGTGGCCTTCCGAGCGAGAACGGGGGTTGCACATGATCGAGGTTCGGGAGCTCAGCAAACGCTATGGGTCCACTGTCGCTGTCGACCGGCTCAGCTTCGACGTATGGCCGGGGGTGGTGACCGGCTTCCTGGGCCCGAACGGCTCGGGCAAGTCCACCACCATGCGGCTGATCCTCGGCCTGGACCGGCCGGATGCCGGGCAGGCCCGGATCGGGGGGCGCCCCTACCGGGAGCTGCATTGGCCGCTGCGTGAGGTCGGGGCGCTGCTGGAGGCGCGGGCGTTCCACCCCGGCCGTAGTGCCCGGGCGCACCTGCGGGCGCTGGCGGCCAGCAACGGCATCCCAGCGACCCGGGTGGAGGAGGTGCTCGGCTTCGTCGGGCTGGCCGACGCCGGCGGCCGGCGGGCGGGGAAGTTCTCGCTCGGCATGGGCCAGCGGCTGGGCATCGCCGCCGCGCTGCTCGGCGACCCTGGGGTGCTGCTGCTGGACGAGCCGGTCAACGGCCTGGACCCCGAGGGCATCCGCTGGATCCGCGGCCTGCTGCGGTCGCTGGCGGCCGAGGGCCGCACCGTGCTCGTGTCCAGCCACCTGATCGGCGAGCTCGCCCTGACCGCCGACCAGGTGATCGTGATCGGCCGGGGGCGGCTGCTGGCGGACACCTCGGTGGCCGAGCTGTCGGCCCGCTCGGCATCGCTGGAGGAGGCGTTCTTCGAGCTGACCTCGGGCAGCACCGAGTACCGGGGGGCACTGGGCTCCGACGGGAGGACGACATGACGACCACCTTGGCAACCGGCGGCCGCTACCGCTTCGCGCAGGTGGCCCGGATGGAGTGGATCAAGCTGCGCAGCCTGCGCTCGACCTGGTGGGTGCTGACCGCCACCGTCGCCGGCGCGATCGGCATCGCCGTCGCCGTTGGCGTCAACACCAGGGACGCGGCCGCCGACCTGACCAACAACGCACTCGCCGGCATCTCCCTCGGCCTGCTGCTGATCGGCGTCCTTGGCGTGCTGGTGATGACCGGCGAGCATTCCTCGGGGATGATCCGGGCCACGCTGGCCGCGATCCCCAACCGGCCCCTGGTGCTGGCCGCCAAGGCGGCTGTGTTCGGGGTGGTGGCGCTGGCGGCCGGGGAGGCGGCCGGGTTCATCGCCTTCTTCGCCGGGACGGCCACCCTGCCGGGAGGGATCCAGGGGCCCGCGCTCGGCCAGCCGGGCGTGCTGCGGGCGGTCGTGCTCGGTGGGGCGGGGTTCTGCCTGGTCGGGCTGATCGGCCTTGGCCTCGGCGCCATCATCCGCCACACCCCGGCCGCCATCGCCGTGCTCGTCGGCGGCGTGTACGTGGTCGCCCAGTTCGTCGCCGTGCTGACGCACTCGCTGATGGGGTACCTGCCGATCGCGATCGTGGCCAACTCGCTGACCGCGGTGCAGCCGATGTCCGACGACCAGGTCCGGTTCCTGTCGCCGTGGGCCGGGCTCGGCATGCTGTGTCTGTACGCCGCCGCGACGCTCGGCGCCGGCGCGTGGCTGCTGGCCAGGCGGGACGCCTGAGCGCGACAATGAGCCCATGGCCGCCACGGGTCCGGTGCCCTCGATGACCGCGCTCGCCCGGGCCGCGCTGCGGGCGCCGCTCACCCGGCGGGCCCGCGACGAGCTGCTGTTCTGCCTGGCCGGCGTCCTGGTCGGCCTGGCCGTCCTGGCCGTCGTCGTGGCCCTGCTGGTGCCCGGGACCGCCCGGTCGGTCATCCGTGCCGGCGCGATCGTCGCGGTGCTGCTGCCGCTGGCCCTGGCGACCGGTCTCGGCCGGCGACTGGGCGCGGCCCACCGCCGGCTGGCCGAACGGCTGCTCGGCGAGCGGGTCCCGGCGCCGCCCGCCCTCCCCCACCGGGGGGTGCTCGGACGGCTCGGGGCCGGGCTGCGCGACGGCCCCAGCTGGCGGGCCCTGGCCTACACGCTGCTGAAGGCGCCGATCGCCGTGGCCGAGGGCTACGCCGTCTTCCTCTGGGCCGCCGGGCTGGCCAACCTGACCTACCCGTTCTGGTGGGGGCTGTTCCGCAACCACCCCCGGGGTGTCCGGTTGAGCCCGGTGCTGGCCGGCACCCCGTTCCCGGGCCGCGTGCTGCACATCGGCACCTACCCGGGAACGTTCCTCGCCTTCGCCACCGGCGTGGCCATGGTGCTGGCCGCCCCCTGGGTGACCAGGGCGGTCGTGGCCGCCGACCGCCGGCTCCTCAGGGGGCTGCTGGGCCCGGGCCGGCTCGCCGAGCGGGTCCGCGACCTGGAGCAGACCCGGGCGCTGGCCGTGGACGACTCGGCCACGCTGCTGCGCCAGGTCGAGCGCGACCTGCACGACGGCGCCCAGATCCGGCTGGCCACCCTGGCCATGCACCTGGGGATGGCCAGAGAGAAGCTCGGCGACGACGGCGACCCGCCGGACGTCACCGGGGCCCGCGAGCTGGTCGACGCCGCCCACCAGAACGCCAAGGACGCCCTGGCCGAGCTCCGCGACCTCGCCCGCGGCATCCACCCGCCGGTGCTCGACAACGGACTTGCCGACGCGCTCGCCACCCTCGCCGCCGGCAGTGCCATCCCGGTCGAGCTCGCCACCGACATCCCGGTCCGGCCCACCCCGGCGATCGAGACGATCGCCTACTTCTGCGCCGCCGAGCTGCTGGCCAACGCGGCCAAGCACAGCCTCGCCGGCCGGATCGGCCTGCGGGCGACCGGACGGGGCGAGCTGCTCCTGCTCACCGTCACCGACGACGGCGCCGGCGGGGCCGACCCCGGCGGCAGCGGCCTGTCAGGGCTGGCCCAGCGGGTCAGCACCGTGGACGGCCGCCTTGAGGTCGCGAGCCCGCCCGGCGGGCCGACCCGGGTCACCGTCGAGCTGCCGCTGCGCGCGTGAGAGCATGCCGTCATGCGGGTCGTGATCGCCGAGGACGCCGCCCTGATGCGAGCGGGGCTCATCCGGCTCCTCGAGGACCGGGGCCACCAGGTGCCCGCCGCCGTTGCCGACGGCGACGCCCTGCTCGCCGCCGTGGCCGAGCACCGTCCCGACGTCGCGGTGGTCGACATCCGCATGCCGCCAACCCACACCGACGAGGGGCTGCGGGCCGCCGTCGAGCTCCGCCGCCGGCATCCCGGGACCGGCGTGCTGGTGTTCTCCCAGTACATCGAGACCAGGTACACCGCCCGGCTGCTGGAGGGCGGCGCCGCCGGGGTGGGCTACCTGCTCAAGGACCGGGTCGCCGACGTGGGCGAGTTCGCCGACGCGCTGGCCCGGGTCGCCGCCGGCGGCACCGCCCTGGACCCGGAGGTGGTCGGCCAGCTCCTCGGCGCCGGCCGCCACGCCCGCGGCCTGGCCGGGCTGACCCCCCGTGAGCGCGAGGTGCTCGCCCTGATGGCCGAGGGCCGCTCCAACGCCGGGATCGCGGCCGCCCTGGTCATCTCCGGCGGCGCCGTCGAGAAGCATGTGGCCAGCATCTTCGGCAAGCTCGGCCTGCCACCCTCGGAGGGCGACAACCGCCGGGTCCTGGCCGTCCTGCGCTACCTCGCGTCCTGAGCGGCCGGGAGGGATCGCTCAGTCGCGGCCCGCGCCCGTCAATGGCAGTGCTGCCCGGTGTAGTCGTGGGTGCTGCCGACCACCCCCTTGAAGGCCCCGACCCAATGGTCGGGGTACATGATCAGCCGGTACACGCCGTAGGCCCGGAGCCGGGAGACGGAGTTGGGATGGACCCGGTTGACCGGGTGGATCGACCGCCCACCGGTGTCGGCCACAATGGTCCATGGGGCACCGGTCAGGTCGACGTCCCCGGTCGTCCGCATGGGCTTCAGCCGCTCGTAGACGTGGTTGTGCCCGTTCAGCACGACGTCGACGCCGCCGGCCACCAGCTGCGCCCAGAGGTGGGCGAGCTCCGGCGAGCCGCCGTGCAACGCCGTCGAGGCACGGTACGGAGCGTGGAAGAACGCCAACGTGCACCGGGTCGGATGGGAGGCGAGATCGTCCTTCAGCCAGGCCCACTGCGCCGACCCGTGAGCACATCCCCCGCTGGGCACCATGGCGCAGCTGGAGTTGAGGGCGACGAGGTGCCACGGGCCGATCTCGAACGAGTAGTACCCGAGCCCACGTGGGCCGGCGGCCGCGCCGAAGTAGTCGAAGTAGCCGGCGGCACCGTCGTGGCTCAGGTACTCGTGGTTCCCGATGGCCGGGTGGGTCCTGGCCTTGAAGGCACCCCAGGACCTGTCGTAGGCGCTCCGGAAGCTGGCCAGCTCCCCGGCTTCGTACTGGGTGTCACCGAGGGCGAGGACCGCCGTCGGGTTCCACCGCCGGATCAGGTCGGCGGTGCGCCGGTCGCCGCGCGGGCACCCGGCGGGCTCGAGATGTCCCCGGCCGCCGTGATCGACTGGGCGTCTGCGGGCTGCGGGATGATGCCGGACAACACGACGACTGCCAGCGTGCTCGCGAGCCGATGGACGACCGACATTGCCCCCCCTTGCTCACCCTGCAACACCCCGACGAGCACCGGCCGTCGGTCCGGATCGCGAACCTTATCAGTCTCGGATCGTCCCGCCGGCCAGCACCCGTCCGCGCACGGTCAGAGGCCGGGCCCGCGCGGGCCCGGCCTCTGCCGGTCATGGGTTGGCGCTTCCGGCGCCGTTGTCGTTGGCTAGGGTCGGCCCGGTCCGGACTCCTCGCCGGTCACCTTGGAGGCCTTGTCGACCTCGACGGTGACCCGCTTGCCGTCGGTGGTGGTGAGGTGGGCCTCGTAGACGCCGTCGGAGTCCGTCTCGACCCGCAGGATGGTCGCGCCCGGGTACTTGGCCAGGGCGGCCGCCCGGACCTTGGTGGCGGTGTCGCCGGTGAGCAGCTGCTCGTCGGGCCGCTGGCTCTTGGACTCGTCGACGTTGCCGCCGTGCCGCGGACCGGTCTTGGCCCCGTAGGCGCCCCGCTGGTTCGCCACGCCGTAGGCGCCGTTCTGGTTGGCGGCGCTGTTCTGGTTGGCGGCGTAGGCGGTCAGCGTCCCCGCCAGGATCCCGCCCACCAGCAGCCCACCGACGGCCAGGGCCGCCTTGCCACCCCAGCGCCGCCAGCCGCGTTGCTCGCTGGTGCCCTCCAACTGCTCCTCCTTGCTGCTCGGTGGCTCCCGTTGAGCCGGGTATGGCGATGCTGGCGAGGCGAGCTTGGCCCCACCTTGGGTCAACCTGGCAGTTCGCTGAGAGTGGCAGGACCTCAGCTACGCCGATCGCCCAGGCGAGCCCCGGGGTCGTTGTCAGGGGTGGGTGCCGGACCTGCGCCGGGTCGTCGATGTCGGAGAACGACTGGGGCCCGGACTTGAAGGTCTGGTCGATCTTCTGGCCCTTGATGGACCCGGTGAGGTGGAAGCTGTGGCTGCCCGGGGCGGTGGGATGAAGAAGGCAGGATCAGCTGGACGCTGTTCTTCTCCCCGGCGTAGGCGGGCTCGTCACCGAAGCCGACCACGAATGAGTGAGCTGTGGCTGCCGCCGGCGAGCAGCGAGGCGGCCCAGCCTGGCGCTGGGACCTCGGTGCCGGCGTTACCGGGCGGTCGAGGAGTAGGGCGGCGGGGCACGGCTGCCCAGCCCGGCCGCCAGCAGCCGGCCCGGCTAGACCGTATGGAGGCCGGCGCCTCCTCGTAAGTTGGCGCGGGTTGCCGCCGCTGGGGCGGTAGAGCCGCAATTACGGGAGGCGCCGGATGGCATGGGAGCGTACGGCGGTCGGCTTGGATGTGCATGCCCGGTCGGTGGTGGCTGGGGTGTTGGACACCACCACTGGCCAGCTGTGGTCGCGGCGGCTGCCCGCAGCCACCCAGGCCGTGGTCAGCTGGATTGGTTGGCTGCCCGGCCCGGTGGCTGTGGCTTATGAGGCCGGCCCGACCGGGTTCGGGCTGGCCCGGGCGCTGCCGGCGGCCGGGGTGGGATGTGTGGTGGTGGCGCCGTCCAAGCTGGAACGCCCCCCAGGGACCGGGTCAAGACCGACCGGCGAGACGCTGAACGGCTGGCCCGGCTGCTGCACATCGGGGAGCTTCCCCAGGTGCGGGTGCCAACCGAGGCTGAGGAGGCTGCCCGGGACCTGGTCCGGGCGCGGGAAGACGCTCGCGCGGATCTGATGCGGGCGCGTCATCGGCTGTCGAAGCTGCTGTTGCGCCACGGGTTGGTCTTTGAGGCTGCCGCCTGGACCCAGGCGCATGAGCGGTGGCTGGGGCAGTTGCGCTTTGACCAGGCGGGGCTAGGGTCGCCTTGATGAGGCCCATGGGCGGTGCTGGCCGTGCAAGCCCGCCGTGACCGCCTGGACACTGCCATCGTCGACCTGGCCGCCACCCCGTCATGGGCGCCGCTGGTCAGCCGGCTGGGCTGCCTGCGCGGGGTCGGGGTCCTGACCGGGTTCGGACTGGCGGTCGAGATCGGCGACTGGCGGCGCTTCACCGGCGCCAGGATCGGCGCCTATCTCGGGCTGGTCCCATCCGAGCAGTCCAGCGGCGCCCAGCGTGTCCAGGGCTCGATCACCAAGACCGGTAACACCCATGCCCGGCGGTTGCTGGTCGAGGCGGCCTGGCACCACCGCAACCCCTATCGGCCCAGCCGGGAGCTCCGGGCCCGACAAGACCGACAGCCCGCCATGGTCCGAGAACGGGCCGAGGCGGGCAACCGCCGGCTGCATCAGCGCTGGTGCCGGCTGGACGCCCGGGCAAACGCTCCACCATCAGCGCGGTCGCGGTCGCCCGCGAGCTTGCCGGATGGTGCTGGAGCCTGGCCGTCCTGGACGCCTAACCAGGCATCCAAGCTGGCCGGTGGGGCGGCACCCACCAGCGCGAGCGCGACCCGCGACCCACCGATGAGCAGCCCCGTCGACCAACGGCTGGGTGACGCTCGATCTCTAGACCAGCGGACCGCTCCGACGCACCACGGTCATGCGGTAACCAACCCGCGCATATCAGGCTGACCGCGCGTCGCGTGAGGTCCACACCACCCCACCGGCCACAACATTCCACCCTCACCGCCCAGCGGGCGGCACCCGCACCTGCCACTTGACAACCAAGCCCTCCATATCAGGTGTGTGAGCTGGGGAGGTTGTTGAGTAGCTGCATTGGGCTCCGCCCGTCGAGGGCCCGGTGGGGCCGGTGGTGGTTGTAGTCGTGCAGCCAGGGCTATAGGGCGTCAAGGCGCTGCTGGTTCG
>Ga0126314_10000923_pt1 | contig 13908 bp, 16 predicted proteins | sample Plot105B_FD_92535 | JGI IMG/M metagenome (GOLD analysis project Ga0126314, IMG submission 92535) | Serpentine soil microbial communities from UC McLaughlin Reserve, CA, USA - Plot105B | ecosystem: Environmental > Terrestrial > Soil > Grasslands | place: USA: UC McLaughlin Reserve, Lake County...
GGCTCGGTGAGGCCGAAGCACCCGACCTTCTCGCAGCGGGCCATGGGGGGTAGCCACTCGCGCTTTTGCTCCTCGGAGCCGAGCTCGTGGATCGCCGTCATCGCGAGGCCGCTCTGGACGTGCAAGAAGGTGGAGAGGCTCCCCGACCCGCGCGCCAGCTCGGCTATCGCCAGCCCGTAGGCGACGTTGTTCCACCCAGAGCACCCATACTCCTCCCCCAAGGTGCCGCCCATAATCCCGAGCCGACCTAAGCCAGGCAGGAGGTCGAACGGAAACTCCGCCCGGTCCCAGTAACCGGCCGCCGCCGGGATGACGTGTTCGTCAACGAAGGACCGGACCCGGCCCCGGATCTCCTTCTCCTCCTCGGAGAGGAGGCTTCCCACGTTCACGAAGTCCACCGGCCGCGTCCCCCGACGCGTCTTCGCGGGCGTGACGCTCATATAGCTCCTCCGTTCTCGGCAATCCGGCGCTTCCCCCGGCGGACCAAGCATAGGTTGTGGCGACACCGGGGTCAATCCAGCGTGGCCCGAGCTGTGTAGAGACCGATTGCGCACCACGGGCCATGACGTCGTACAAGTAGCGTGAGAGTATGGCCGGAGCGGACCGCGATCATCTTCTACGCTTTCGTGCGTATGTCGCGTACCCCAGCCCGCGTTCAGGACCGACGGTGGACGGAGGAGGTCGTCGGCCCTCCAAACTCCGTGGCCGCCGGTGAGAGTGTTTTCACACGATACATATAAGTGCATATTTACTTTATGTGCAAACAGCATTTAATCTGGCCCGAGCCTTGAGGGCTCGTTTGTCTTCGATACGGAGGTTAGCGACCGGTGAAGGGGCAACATGAAGGACGCACTGTACACCATAGCGCTGCAGAACGCGGACAGGTACGAGGCGCTCGCCGGGCGTGCCGAAGCGTCCAGCGACGGGGAGCTCGCCGAGTTCTTCCGCCGGATGCGCGACGAGAGTCGTGAGAACGCCGAGAAGGCTAAGAGGATGCTCGCCCAGAGGGTGGCCGGGTAGCACCTGAGAGGAGGCAGAGACGCCGTGATCGTTGCGTTCATCGGGCCCGTTGGGGCCGGAAAGACCACCCAGGCCCGGCGGTTTGCACGGGCACTTCCCCATTACAACCCCCGGTTGTCGAGTGGGGAGCTCGTCCGGGCACACATAGAGGCCGGCACTGAGCTCGGGCGCAGGATGAGGGGGCACTACGATCGGGGCGAGGCCGTCCCGGACGAGATGCTGTTGCCGCTGATCCTGCCGAGTATCCGGCGGGCCGGAGGTTGGATCCTAGACAACTTCCCGGCCAGCGTGGCTCAGGCTGGGGCGCTTGACGCCGAGCAGCGGTTCGACGAGTTCCTCGTCGGTTGGCCCTTCGAGCGCGATGACCCGGCTGGGGTCACCCGCTTGGCGCCCCCGGAGCTCGGCGTCAGGGTCCACAGCCGGGCGACCGGCCTCGTCTACCACCTCGAGAACGATCCACCCCCGCGGCCCGAGGAGAACCTCGACCCCGGCCCGTTCGAGCGGCGCGAGGACGACGCGGAGGAGGCGATCAGGCACCAGCTCGGGGCCCACGGGCGCGATTACCCGGCCCTCCGGGAGCACTACGAGGCTCGGGGATTGCTCTCCGCCTTGGACGCCTACGCACTGGGTCGCCAGGGTCGAGGATGAGGCACGAGGAGTTCGCCGAGCGGGCGGCGGAGCGGCTCGAGGCCGTGGCCGACAGGCTCGAGGAGGAAGGCCACAGGCTCGGCGTTCACGGCGCCGTGTCCGCGCGCGCCGGGGAGATGAGGCTGGCCGCCCTCCTAACGCGCGAGGAGGCGAGGGCCGTAACGCGTGCCGAGAGCGAGCCTTCGGTGGGACCCCAGAACCCGCCCCTGGAGGCGCAGGCCTGAGCGTGCGCCCGGACGACATCGACGGGAGGTAGCGAAGTGCCCGTAGCGATCACGGAGAACACTAGCATAGACTACGACGTCGGCGGCGAGGGGCCGCCCCTGCTCTTGATCGGAGGCCTGGGCTTCGGGCGCTGGGCGTGGTTCAGGCAGGTCCCTGCCTTCTCGCGCCACTTCCAGACCATCACCTTCGACGCCAGGGGAGAGCGGGACCTGAAGGGCGGCGTCGCGGACCTCGCCGCCGACGTGGTAGCACTCCTAGAGCACCTCCGCGTGAGGAAGGCCCACGTTCTGGGTACCTCTCTGGGCGGCTTCGTGGCCCAGAAGCTGGCGCTCGTGAGACCCGACCTCGTCGACCGGCTGGTTCTGGTCGGCACCAGCTACGGCCGCGGGGGACCCGAGACCATGCCCCCGTGGGCGCTGGCGGACATGATCGGGCTGCCCTCCCTGAACGCTGAAAAGGCTGTCCGCCGAGGTCTCGAGGCGGCAACATCGGACGCGTACCGCGCCGGACGCCCGGAGGAGTTCGAGCAGATAATCCGCTGGCGACTGGCTGATTCGCCTTCCTTGTCCGTCTACTACGAGCAGATGAGGGCCGGCGCCCGCTTCGACGTCTCGCGCGACGTAGGACACGTAACCTCCCCAACGCTCGTGGTCCACGGCGCCGAGGACCGTTTCGTGCCGGTCGCCAACGCCGTCGCGCTCGCGGAGGCGATCCCAGACGCCAGATTGCGCGTCCTCGACGACGCCGGTCACCTGGTGTTCATCGAGCGGTACGCGGACGTCAACAGGGAGGTCGTCACCTTCCTCAAGCCGCGCGAGTCACGGGAGCAGCGCGCAACGCGGCGTGGATCGGCAGCGGAAGGGGGCGAGCCGCTCCGGAGGGCATCGCGGGCGGTGCGGCGCCTGATCGAGGGCGCGAGGGCCAGGGTTTCGTGACCAGCATGCGATGCTCCGGGTCTGCTAGGAAACCGGGCAAAACGGGTACACTGTGAGACAGAGCACGGACGGAGCGTCGGAGGAACCGAGGAGGGCTTCATGACCGAAGGCAGAGCTGGCAACGGCGGCGACAGGGGTGAGGCGGCCGCGCCGATGGCGCCCTTCGACGTGTGGACGCAGTGGCTCAGGAGCAACATGGGCGACGCGATGGCACCCCCCGGAGCCAGCGTTCCCTGGCTCATGCCGACGGGCATCTCCACCGGCCAGAACGCAGAGGCCCTGCCGGAGGGGGTCATGAGAAACGATCCCCTGCTCCAGGTAGTGGAGCAGCTGTGGGACGCCAACCCCATGCAGAACGTGCTGCCGATAAGCTGGGTCGAGATCACCCGCGCCTTGCAGACGCTCTGGGCGCGTGAGATGAACGACCCGGTGGCCGCAGCGCAGAGGGCGACGGAGTACAACCGGCGTCTCTTCGAGACGACGGTCGAGGTTTGGAGCGACGCGACGGCCCGCTTCTGGGGCCTGCCCCGGCAAGAGAAAGAGGAGGAGGGTCGGCCGGACAAGCGCTTCGCCGAGCCCGAGTGGGAGAACAACCCCTTCTACCAGACCCTCAAGGAGTCGTACCTGCTCGCCTCCGAGTACCTGATGAACGAGACCGAGGAGACCGACGGCCAGGACACCGAGGAGCAGCGGCGCCTCAAGTTCCACCTCAAGCAGTTCGTGGACGCGATGGCGCCGGTCAATTTCATGCTGACCAACCCGGCGGCCTTGAGGCGCATCGCCGAGACGGGGGGGACGAGCCTTGCCGAGGGAACGCGGAATCTGCTCGCGGACCTCAGGGAGGGGCGCCTCAGCATGACCGACACCACAGCCTTCAAGCTCGGCGAGAACATAGCCGTGACGCCGGGCGAGGTAGTCTACCGCAACGAGCTCATCGAGCTCATCCAGTACGAGCCGCAGACCGAGAAGGTCTACGAGACGCCCATAGTCTTCTTCCCGCCCTGGATCAACAGATACTATATCCTCGACCTTACGCCCGAGAAGAGCATGGTCAGGTACCTCTTGGAACAGGGCTTCACGGTCTTCATGGTCTCCTGGAAGAACCCCGACGCCTCGATGAAGGAGACCAAGTTCGAGGATTACATGACGGAGGGTCCCCTCGCCGCCGCTGAGGTCGTCAGGGAGATAACCGGGTCCGAGAAAGTTAACCCAGTCGGCTACTGCGTCGGCGGGACGCTGCTCGCGGTCACAGAGGCCTGGCTCGCGGCCGGCGACGAGGAGAGCCCCTTCAACGCCTCGACCTTCATGGTCGCCCTGCAGGACTTCACCGACGTCGGGGACACGGCGGTGTTCATTGACGAGCCACAGGTCGAGTTCATGGAGCAGTCCATGATGGAGCGCGGCTACCTGGATAATCGCAAAATGGCCAACATGTTCAACCTCCTGCGCTCGAGCGAGCTGATCTGGGCGAACGTCATCAACAACTACCTCCTCGGTCAGAAGCCCCCCGCCTTCGATCTCCTCTACTGGAACGCCGACGGCACGCGCATGGCGCGCGACGCCCACAGCTTCTACCTCCGCAACACCTACCTCGAGAATAACCTAGTGAAGCCGGGCAAGGTGGAGGTAAAGGGCAGGCCCATAGACCTCGGCAAGATAGAGGGTGAGATCTACGCGGTGGGGGCCGAGAAGGACCATATCGTCCCTTGGTACTCGGCTTGGAAGGTCGGGCAGCTCACCAACGCCAAGACCCGCTTCGCCCTCGCCAACAGCGGCCACATCGCGGGCATGATCAACCCTCCCTCTAGGGGCAAGGGCAGGCACTGGGTCAACGAGGGTGGCGACGCCGGCGAGGCCAGGACCGCCGAAGAGTGGCGGCAGAACGCCACCGAGCACGAAGGCTCCTGGTGGGAGGACTGGACGAACTGGCTCGAGCTCCGCTCCGGCGAGAAGGTAGACCCTCCCTCGATAGGCAGCGAGGAGCACCCGCCCATAGAGGACGCCCCGGGCACCTACGTTACAGAGAGGTAGGCGGACAAAGAGAGGTGACGAACTCTACCGCGAGTTCGATCTTCCTCGCTACAGCCAGCCCTTTCGTTCCGCGAGACGCGCGGCCTCCACACGGTTGCGTGCGCCCAGCTTCTTGATCGCGGTTGAGAGGTAGTTGCGAACGGTCCCCTCTGAGAGATACAGCGTGGCCGCCACATCCTCGATGGTCGCGCCGTTGGCCGAGGCTAAGAGCACCTCGCGTTCGCGCTCCGTGAGCGGGCTCTCACCCTCGCTCAGGGCAGCCGCAGCGAGGCCCGGATCCACCACCCGCTCGCCGTTCATGACCCGGCGGACGGCGGACGCGAGCTCGGAGGCAGGGGCGTCCTTGAGCAGGAAGCCGACGGCTCCACTTACCATCGCGCGCCTGAGGTAACCGGCGCGCCCGAAGGTCGTCAAGATGACCACGCGGCACGAAGGCAGGCGCTCCTTGAGCGTCGCCGCTGCCGCCAGCCCGTCGCCGCCTGGCATCTCGATGTCCAGGAGCGCCACGTCCGGTAAAGAGCCTAGGGCGGCTGGGAGCACCTCGTCCCCGCGCGAGACCTCGGCGACGATCTCTATGTCCTCCTCCAGGGCGAGCAGGGCCGAGAGCGCGCCGCGGACCATCGCCTGGTCCTCGGCCAAGAGCACCCGGATAGTCATCACCGCTCGTCCTCGCCAGCGAAGCTACCGCCCAGCCTCGATGCCGGCAGGCTGACGCGCAGGCGGAACCCGCCCTCGGGCAACGAACCGGTCTCGAGTTTGCCGCCGCTCGCGGCGACGCGTTCGGCGAGCCCCGAGAGCCCGCTGCCGGCGGCCTCTACGTCGTTCTCCCGCGAACCGCGCCCATCGTCGGTTATCTCGGCGTGGATCTTCTTCTCGTCACGCGACAGATAGATCTCGCAGCGTTCGGCTCGGCTGTGCCGGATCACGTTTGTGGCCCCCTCGCGTACCGCCCAGGCGAGGACGGCGTCCGTCGCGCCAGGTAGCGTTCCAGCCCCGTTCTCTATGCGGCAGGTGATGCCCGCTGCCTCGAGCATCTCGCGCGCTCCGGCGAGCTCCTCGTCGAGCGTGGGCTGCCGGTAGCCGGCTACGGCCTCTCGCACCTCGCGCAGGGCCTGTCGTGCGACGCCTTCGATATCGCGGACCTCCGCTTGGGCCTTCTCCGGCGCGGAGGGCAGGAGGCGCCCGGTGAGCTCGCTCTTGAGCGTGATCAGGGAGAGACTGTGGCCCAGGAGGTCGTGCAGGTCGCGCGCGAAGCGCAGACGCTCCTCCGAGACGGCGAGGCGTGCGATCTCCTCCCGCGCCGCCCGCAACTCCGAGACGGCGGCGACCTGACGGGCGAAAGCTGTTGCCCAGAGGCCGATGGCGACCGTCGGCACCACGAGCCACGCCAGACCCGAGGCGCTCCCGAGCGCCACCGTGAGAACCGCCAACACCGCGATCGCCACGTAGGCGTCTCTCTTGAGGAGCATGATCCCCGCGGCTACGTTGATGTGGAAGAAGAGCATCTGCCATTCGGTGGCGGAAAAGAGAACGAGCACGACCGCCAGCGCCGCGAGAACCGCTATCGCCGCCCGACGCTTGCGGATCTCGGAAGGGTCCGCCGGCGCGGACCAGAGCGGTTCGTGTAGCCAGAGCAGCCACAAAAACACACCTGCGAAGAGCGCCGCCCCGGACAGGGCGAAGAGGAGCTGCGCGGGCGACGGGTCCGACGCCAGCACGGCCCTGACCGGGTAGGCCAGCCAGAAGAGCCCCAGGAGCGGGCCGAAAAGCCGCCCCCCTCGCGGGAGCCAGGGGCTACGCGTTGTCGCGTCACGTCCTTGCGGCGCAGAGCGGTCCGCGGGGTATTCCTCTGTCGGATCGCCCTCTCGGGGTGGCGTTCCCTCGTACAATCCCTTGTTCACGCGGTCGGAACCTCCTGGCGGAGCCCCGACGTCCGCGCTCGCGGCGGCGCGAACGTCCTAACCAATTCTAGCTCCCATCAGAGGTCGGCGACGGCGGGGATGACCTCCTGGCCGATGGTCTCCAGCGGCGTGATGCGGTGCACGTGCGGGACGACGCCGATCACGGTCTCGACGCCCATGCCGGAGAGCCAGCGCAGTCCGCCGACCACTTCGCTAACTCTCTCGCCGTTCTCTCCCACGTCGAAGGCGAACGCGCAGGTCTTCTCGATGTCATCGTAATCCCGCCCCTCGGCCTCGCAGTGCCGCCGGAGGACGTCGAGCTTCTCAGGGATCTCCGGTTTCGGACGGAGGCTGCAGGCGTCGGCGTAGCGCGCGACCAGGCGCAGGGTCTTCCTCTCGCCGTCGCCGGCGATCATGATAGGCGGGTGGGGCCTGCTCAGGCTTTGTGGGAGGTTGAGCGGGCGCTCGAGCCGGTAATGCTTTCCCTCGAAGGGACGCTCGTCGCCGTGCTCGCCGGTCCACATCCGCAGGCAGATCTGGACCGCCTCCTCGACCATTTCGAACCTCGTCTTGAGCGGAGGGAAGGGGATTCCCAGCCCGCGCGTCTCCTCTTCGTAGTGCCCGGCCCCGATGCCGAGCCAGGCGCGGCCCCCAGAGAGCACGTCCAGCGTGGTCACCGTCTTTGCCAGGACGCCGGGGTACCTGAAGTGCACCCCCGACACCATAGGGATCAGCTCGATCCCGCCGGTCTTGGCAGCCAGGAACGCCAGCGTCGTGTAGCATTCCGGCTCGTCAGCCTCGGGGCCGCCCATTATCGGGTGCTGCCAGACGTGATCGGCCAAGCCGATGCGGTCGAACCCGCAATCTTCGGCGGTACGCGCGATCTCGGCCAACGTGTTACCGAACTGCGCCGGTCCCCCGGGCCAGTCGAAGCTGTTGAGCTGAAGCCCGAGTCTCACGCCTCACCTCCTGTCGGTCCTTGCCCCGCGTCCGAGACTGATCGTTGCTCCCGCTGTGCGATCTCGGCCATCGAGCTAACCCTCCTCGAGCCACTCGTGACCATGCGCCGGCTGGTATGGATGTCGACATGCCGGGCCTGTCCGGTGCCGGAGTTGACGAACTTGTGGGGCGCACCGGCCGTCGCGACGACGATCTGGCCGCCGGTTGCTTCTATGGTGGCGTCTCCCACCGTGAAGGTGAGGTCGCCTCCTTGCACCACGAAGGCCTCGGCGTAGGGATGGGTGTGCAGGTCCGGGCCTCGTCCGGGCGGCGTCTCCGAAAGGAATAATGAGACGTTCGCGTCGCCGTAGAGGCACCCCTCGAACTTGTGCGTGGTCCCGCTGTGCGGGAGCTCATCGTTGCTGATTACGTAGGTCACCCTGATCTCCTTTCTCTTCATCGGCCGCGCTCGGTGTCGCGCGGGCATCCTTCTCCGCAGCGCCGCCAGCTGCTCCACCCAGCGGGTACTTCTCGAGGAATAGGTTGATGCGCAAGTTAGCCTACGCTGCGCCAATCTGCGGTCCGACAACGCGCGTCTCCGACTCTGGCATAGTTACGGACGCCGTATTTCCAGCCTGCTGCGCGGCTAGCCACTCGAAGTAGCGCTCGAAGCCGGCCGGCGTGCAAACGATCAAGGCACGCGCCTCCTGACCGCTGAGGTTGGCGAAGGTGTGCGGGACGCCCCTCGGCGCGAAGGCGAACGTCCCTGGGCCGCCGGAGACGATCTCGTCCTCCATGCGGAAGGCAAGCTCGCCTTCGAGGCCGTAGAAACCCTCGTCGAATGACGGGTGCACGTGCAGCGGTGGGCCGTCAAAGCCCGCTGGGACCACTTCCTCGATCACGGCGAGCTGGCCCGCGCTGTCCTCGCCGCGCAGGCTAATTCTAATGTTTGCCCCGGGGGCGTCCGTCTGGATAACGCCGCGTTTGTTCGACATATGCTTCCTCCTTCCGATCAACGGGATCTGGTAGGGAGCGCAGCCGCACCGATCGTAGATCGTCGCGCGGCACGGGCTACCGCTCGGGAGGCGGCCCGGCGATGGGGCTCAGGTGGAGGCCGGCCAGAAGCCAGTGCCCCTGTTGCTTCACGAAGACCAACGTCGCGCGGAACTGGTCCCGAAGGTCGAAGTCCTCGTACTTTCCCTCCGCCGATTGACGTCCCGTCACTACCGCCGCCTCTCCGTAGATGCGCACCTGTACCTCGTCCCACCCAATAGATTGGTACTTGAGCTTTCCGGACTCGTGCCGTTCCAGCCACTGGTCCTTCGTCAGCATGAAGCCGCGTGGCCCTACCCCGATAAAATCGTCGGCCAGAGCGCTCTCGAGGAAGGCGGTGTCGCCACGCTGTTCGGCTGCTGCCCAATCCTCCACGAGCTTCTTCAGTTCTTCGGTCCGGTTGTTCATGGTCCATGTCCTTCGGTACGTTTGTTTGTCTGATCCAAGTACCATCGACGGCGACGCGGTTATGATTGCGCCTCTCCGTCAGGCCGTACTGGGCATCTGTTCCTCCCTTTCCGGTATCGGTCCTCCGTTCCGCGCCGCGTTCGCATGGCGCCACATCAGGGCTCCCAGGATCAGCATGAATACGCTCACCACGAGGGCGAACACGATAAACAGCCACCCCGGGACGAGCTCCAGGCCGAGGAACATCATAGTCCCGATAAGCAACGAGCCGAGACCGCCGGCGAAGCCGAGCCACCCGAGCCACCTTGGGTAGCTTCGGCCGCCCACGTACCGCTCAGGATCCACAGGAGCATATCCCCTTCGCGCAGGACGCTCGCCTGCTCGGAGGCGTCTGCCAGGCGCGCGAGGCCGACGCCGCTTATGGATGAATCGACGACGTGGAGGGTGGCGCCCACGACGACACTGGCGGCTCCCAGCCGGCCCAGAGCCCACCCGGCGCCCTACGTGAGCGATCCGAAGAGCGCAACGAACGCGCCAACCCAGAGGAGGGCGCCCAGGATGAAGCCAAGATAAACGGTCGGCCAGTACCAGGCGGGTTGCGAGGAGACGTAGCGCAGGATAGCCCCGGTGGCTAGCTCGTTCGTGACGTTGCCGAAGCCGGTGCCGGCGGCCACGGAGACTACCGCGCCGAGCACCGCGCAAACCGCCCCGATACGCAGGAACGTCCTCTCTCGCGTCTGCTGCATCTCTTCTCTCAGAGGAATCCCTTCTCGCGTTTAATCGGGAGCTTCCAGCTCGCTGGCGGACTAGAACATGATCCGGCCACCGGCCACGTCGAGCGTGAGACCGGTGAGCCACGACGAGCTCTCCGATGCCAGAAAAAGCGTGGCGAGGCCGACGTCCTCAGGCGTTCCAAGCCGTTCTAGCGGTATCTCCGCCGCCATCTGCCTCTGCTGGTCCTCCGGCATGAAGCGCCGCGTGCGCTCGGTGAGCACCGTGTGCGGGGCCAAGCAGTTGACGCGGACGCCGTGCTTGCCAACCTCGTTTGCGACTTGGCGGGAGAGCATGATCACCCCCGCCTTGGCGGCGGCGTAGGGCACAGGCGCGGCGGTTGGGAAGCGGGCCGCGCTGGATGCCATGGTGACGATCGAGCCGCCTCTGCGCTCGATCATGCCTGGCAGGAAGCTCTTGAGCGTCAGGAAGGTGGCGGTAAGGCTACCGTCGACGGTCGAGTGCCATTCCTCTTCGGTCGTCTGTGCAACAGGCCCGGGGCGTGCCCGCCCGCCGCCCGCAAACGCGACGAGCACGTCGGCGGGGCCGAGCTCGCGCTCGACGCGCTCGCGCATGTCCTCGACGGCGGCGAGGTCCGTGACGTCGGCTGGCGTCCCGATCGCCTGCCCCCCTTCGCGCCGGATCCCGGCGACCATAGCGTCGATCGCGGCTTCCTCCCGACCGTTGACCATCACCTTCGCCCCGTTGGCCGCCAGCAACCGGGACGTCGCCGCCCCGATGCCGCGCGAGCCACCCGTGACGACGGCGACCTTGCCGACCAAATCGGGGTAGTTGGGGACGCTCTCGACGGTCGTGCCTTCTCGTCGAGCGGATGCTTCCTCTGTCATCTTGCCTCCTCTATCTGACCTTACATCGAGGAATCTATGGGCGCTAGGAACCGCCCGGTAGTGAAGATCGTCGTGAGTTCTAGATGACGAATGTCATGGGAAGGCCCGCGGCCGCGAGAAGGCGTCAAAGGCGGGGGCAGGACCGATAAGGCCCCGCCCCCGGGTTCGCGAAGGTTCTTGTTCTCTAGCCGGAGCGGCCCGCGAGCCAGCCGCTGACCTTGGGCCACAGGCCCTTCTTGGCGCCGCGGCCGGTCATGAGGCCGACGTGACCGGCGTCGAGGACAAAGAACTCCTTGTCCTCGCTCGAGACGAGGTCCATGGTGGCCTCGGCCTGCGGGAGGGTGCAGATGTGGTCCTTCTTGCCCGCAATGTTCAGGATTGGAACCTTTATGTTGGATAGATCCACGCGGCGGCCGCGAAGCTGGATCTCACCCTTCACCAGCTTGTTCTGCTGGTAGAACTCGGTGATCCACTGCCTGAAGGCCGCGCCGGGGAAGGGCGGTCCGTCGTTGACCCACTTGTTCATCGCGAGCCAGGTCTCCATCGGCTTCTCGTCGAAGATACGTTCCCACATGCTGACGTAGGTCCCGACGTAGTTGGTCACCGGCTTGAGCATCCGGTTGCCAGTGTCGATCATCTCGCCGGGGATGTTGCCGAACGCGTCGGCCAGAAGACCGGGGCTGAGGTAACTGCTGTCGGTGAAGATCTTGTAGAGTCCGATCTCTTCGCGCGGGAAGGACACCGGGGTGGTGAGCAAGACCAGGTTCTTGAGGTGCTCGGGGAAGAGGGAGGCGTACATGGCGCTCATCGTCCCGCCCATGCAATAGCCGAAGAGGGTGAACTCCTCGGCACCCGAGATCCTCATGACCTTCTTAGCCGCCCGGGGCAGGTAGTCTAGGACGTAATCCTCGAAGTTGAGGTTCTTGTCCTCGTCGCCGGGGATACCCCAGTCGAGCAGGTAGACGTCGAAGCCTTCATCCACCAGGTACTCGATCATGCTGTTGCCGGGGATGAGGTCGAGGACGTAGGGGCGGTTGATGAGCGCGTAGACGATGAGGATCGGGACCGGGTACTTCTTGTCTTTCTCTGGCTCGTAGCGGTAGAGCCTGGCCTTGTTCTTGGTCCAGACGGTCGCCTTGGGGGTCTGGCCGGTGTCGGCCTGGGCGCCCTCGACGACGATCCTCAGGCCCCTGTTGTATTTCTCCAAGAAGTCCTCGAACTCCGAGGGTGCGACCCTGGTCTGCTGCTCCGTCACCTGGACCCTCCTCTCCTGCGCACGTCATCGACCGTGATCTGGCCCCCGGACCCCGTCCCCTCGACCTCCGAGAGGTCCACGCCAAGCTCCCGCGCCTTGCGCCGGGCCGCGTCGGTCGCCTCCGGGACGCCGTTCTGCGCGGTCCCGTTCTCCAGCACCACCAGGAGCCTGTCGAGCTTGCCCTCGACCCTGTCGAGGCGCTTGTCTAGTTCGCCGACCTCCTCGGTGGTGGCGGGCTTGGCGTAGCCGTACTCGAACTCCTCAAAGGCTTCCTCCAAGCGATCTACTTTGTCCTCGAGCGTCACGACGAGGCCTGCGACCCGCGTTATGTCCGAGCGGACCGGGACCTGGAGGCTCTTGAGGTACTCCTCGGAGCGCCGAGAGAAGACCTTGTAGAAGCTCGCGTAGCTCTGCAGCCAGCGGCTGGCTGGCTCGAGGAACTCCTCCCGCTCGATGACGTCCTGTACAAAGTCGGAGAAAGGGCCGCTGGTGGCGTTGTACCACTGCACGGCGAACTCGAGCGGGTCCTTCGGAAAGCTTTTCGCGCTCATCAGGTTGGCGCGCGTCTGGTCGAGCATCTCGAAGTAGCGCGGCGTCATGCTGACCATCTCCCCGCCGAGCTCCGCGGACTTCTCCCAGGACTCGACAGTAGCGTCGAACCACCTGCGGTACAGCTCCCTCGGGTCGGGCTCCCCCGAGCCACCCGCGCCGTCGGTCGCGCTGATCATGCGCTGCCGCAGAGCGTCGGCGCCCTCGAACCACTGCCTGTACATGACGTAGGGGTCCGCGTAGCTCCCGCCGGCGCCTTCGAGCACGTCGACCCACACTTTGGTACCGGCCTCGAACCACCGCCTCCAGAGCTCCGCCGGGTCCACGCCACTCCCGAGCCGCATCTCTTTCGTCAAGCCTGAAACCTCCTGATCTCGCGTCGCAGCCACGCTTCTCGCGCCGTCCGGCTCCCAGAGCGCCCGGATGCCCGCCGCGACCCCTCTACCCTAGATTATACTTGAAAAACGGAGGTATGTGTTATCCACACATACCGGTCGGGCGCCGGAGTTGCCGCTGGCCGAGGCCGCCCGTATATTGGCCTGAGGAGGCGCGGTCCGGGGACCGTTTCTTAGGGAAAGGGGCACACGACCATGCAAGGTAACGGCGGAGCCGACGGAGCGGGCGGCAGCGAGACCATCTTCACAATGGAGGCCACTCCCCTCAAGTACGGCCCTGGCGCGGCCGAAGAGGTCGGCTGGGAGGTCAAGCGGCTCGGGGTGGGAAGGGTTATGCTCGTCTCCGACCCTGGGGTGGTGGAGGCTGGCATAACATCTGGTATCCGGGAGCTGATCGAGGGCGAGGGCGTCGAGGTCGAGGTCTGGAGCAAGGCTCGTGTAGAGCCGACGGCCAACTCGCTGCAGGCGGCCGCCGACTTCGCGGTCGAGGGGGAGTTCGACGGGTTCGTGGCGGTCGGCGGCGGGACGAGCATAGACACGGCGAAGGTCGCCGACCTCATCTCCACGCACGGCGGCGAGATCATGGACTACGTCAATGCCCCCGTGGGCGGTGGCAAGAAGCCACCCTCGCCCCTCAAGCCCTTGCTGGCGGTCCCGACGACCGCGGGCACCGGCGCCGAGGCGACAACGGTCGCGATCCTGGACATACCTGAACAAAGGGTGAAGACCGGGATCTCGCACACCTACCTCCGCGCGGACCGCGGCGTCGTGGACCCCTTGCTCACGGTGACGATGCCGCCCCAGGTTACGTCCTCCTGCGGGCTCGACGTCGTCTGCCACGCCGCCGAGTCCTTTCTCTCCAAGCCGTATAACGCCCGCCCAAAGCCGGAAAGTCCAGACGACAGGCCGCCCTACCAGGGAGCGAACCCC
>Ga0126314_10000924_pt1 | contig 13903 bp, 13 predicted proteins | sample Plot105B_FD_92535 | JGI IMG/M metagenome (GOLD analysis project Ga0126314, IMG submission 92535) | Serpentine soil microbial communities from UC McLaughlin Reserve, CA, USA - Plot105B | ecosystem: Environmental > Terrestrial > Soil > Grasslands | place: USA: UC McLaughlin Reserve, Lake County...
ATCGCGCGGCACTGATCGGGTGTGCCGTCACCACGGGTCTCGGCGCGGTCTTCAACACCGCCAAAGTCACACCAGGCAGCACTGTAGCCGTCATCGGCTGCGGCGGCGTCGGGCTCAACTCGGTGCAGGGGGCGGTCATCGCCGGGGCGGGGCGAGTCATCGCCGTCGACACCAATCCTTGGAAGCTCGAGCTGGCCCGGACGTTTGGCGCCACCGATCTGGTCGACGCCAGGGCCGGAGATCCGGTGCAGCAGGTGCGCGAGCTGACGGACGGCGGGGTCGAGTACGCCTTCGAGGCCATCGGTCTGAAGGTGACCGCCGAGCAGTCGTTCGCGATGCTGCGCAAAGGGGGCACGGCGACGATCATCGGCATGATCCCGGAAGGGGAGCGCATCGAGCTGCCCGGGTCGGAGTTCCTGGACGAGAAGAGGATCCAGGGCTCGAACATGGGCTCGAACCGCTTCCGCGTCGACATGCCGCGCTACGTCGATCTCTACCTGAGCGGCCGCTTGAAGCTCGACGAGCTGGTGTCAGCCCGCATCGGGCTGGATCAGATCAACGATGGCTTCGACGCCATGCGCCGGGGCGAGGTCGCGCGCAGCGTGATCGCATTCGAGGAGTGATCGGGTGATGCGGTAATAGGAGAATGACGCGGGGAAGGGGTCCTACCAAACCGTGGCGGACTGGGGGCGGAGGCGACCGCGGGCTGACGAGGGAAGCCGAAGATGACCGGACGGTTCGCGGGCAAGGTCGCCATCATCACCGGGGGGCGAATGGGATCGGCGCGGCGACCGTGCGGCGATTCGTCGCAGAAGGAGCTGCGGTGGTGGTTGCTGACCTCGACGCCCAAGGTGGTGGCGCCCTGTCCAAGGAGCTGGGAGAGGTCGTCACCTTCGTCCACAGTGACATTTCCGAGGAAGCGGCCTGGGACGAGTTGACGGCGACGGCAATGGAGCGTGGCGGGCTGGACATCGTTCACGCCAACGCCTTTCTGGCTCGCCTTGCCCCGGCGGACGCGCTCCCGCCGGCGAGCTGGTCGCGCCAGATCGACGTCTGCCTCGGCCAGGTCTTTTTGGCCGCCCGCGCCTGCATGCCGCTGCTGCGGGAGCGGCGGGGCGCATTCGTCGCGACATCGTCAGTCCATGCCCGAGCCGGCTTTCCCGGCCATCCCGCCTACGCCGCCGCCAAGGGCGGCATCTGCGCCCTGGTTCGCCAGTTGGCAGTCGAGTACGGACCAGAGGTGCGGGTCAATGCCGTACTGCCGGGAGCGATCGAGACACGGGCCTGGGACGCTGCCCCTGACGGGGAACGGCGGGCAGCTGCAACACGGACGCCCCTGGCTCGGTTGGGTCGACCGGAGGAGGTGGCGGCGGCGGTCGCCTTTCTTGCCTCCGACGACGCTTCGTTCATCACTGGAATCGAGCTGGTCGTGGACGGTGGGTGGCTCGTCTCGTCCGTGCCGCAAGGGCAGCCGGGCTGACGGGGCAACTTGCGCCTCTCGGCTACCCTGCTTCTACTTGCAGGTGGAGCGCCCATTCGAGGTGGCCGGACGAGCTGACAGCGCCGAGATCGTCGGGCCGGGCGAGGTCGCGGTCGTAGTGGCGGCCGATTGCGGGCTCGACCCCGATGCTGCGGTAGGGCACCGTCGGAGGCCAGCCACCGAGATTGCGCCAGACGCCGACGGCGGTGGGTTGCCCAGGAGCGTCGAGGCGCAGCGTCAGCCGCCGCTCATCGGCAACGGAGACCTCACGAGTGCCGAGCAGCATGAAGAACAGCGCTGTCCCATCCGGTACCAGCGCGTCGAGCGGGGCGCCGAGTGGCGCGGGCCACGGACCTTCTACCGGGACGATCGGTTCCGGGGCGCGCCAGTGGTCCGGCCAGACGCGGCATGGCGTGCCGGGCGCCGCCTCCAGGCGGGCGGTCGGCGACAGGTCAAGCAGTAGGTGGGCAGCCCAGACGAAACGGAACCTGGGCGCAGCGTCCAGCCGGTAGCGGACCGTCAGCTGCTGCTCGGTGGCCTCGATCGCGCGGTGGAAGGCATACCCCTCCCCGGCTACAGAGAGAATCCCACCCTCGTCCATCCAGGAGTGGCTCCAGATTTCGCCGTGGTCACTGGCGCCGGCGATGGTGGGGAAGCACTCCTCCCACCCACCAGCGTCGACGAACGGGTCGCCGGGCTTGACCCGCGCCCGCGCGGCGACGACCGCTGGGTCCGGGTTGTGCCATAACCACTCGCGTCCCGCCGGGTCGCGCAGCGAGGCAAGCCGCCCTCCCAACGCGGCCTCGACTATCACCGACCAGCCCTGCCTGTTCTGCCGTCGCACGCCAAATCCTCCTGCGGTGATCCCCTTGCGCGGACCGAGGAAAAGTCCTATTGTATGATTTGTGGACACGACTCAACACTCCACACGTGGTGGCGCGCTCGTCGGCTACCGCATCATCGATCTTACCCAGATGCTGGCCGGCCCGATCTGCGGCATGCGCCTCGGTGACCTGGGCGCCGATGTGGTCAAGGTCGAGCCGCCAGCCAGCGGTGAGTTCAATCGCACTCACAGCCTTGCCGGGGCGTACGTCAACGGCGAGGCGACCACATTCCTCGCATTGAACCGCAACAAGCGCTCGGTGGCGATCGATCTCAAGCACCCGAGCGGGGTTGCCGCCTTCAAGGACCTGGTGCGGTCGGCCGACGCGCTCGTACAGAACTTCCGGGTGGGAGTCACCGACCGCCTGGGCATCGGCTACGAGCACCTGCGGGAGGTCAACCCCCGGCTCGTCTACTGCTCCATCAGCGGCTACGGGCCGACCGGCCCCTACCGCGACCGTCCAGGGCAGGATCTGGTCGTGCAAGGGTATAGCGGGTCGATGTGGTCGGTCGGCAAGGACGGGGATCCTCCCGTCCCGGGCGCCCTCTGGGCCGCCGACGTGATGAGCGGTTACCAGGCCGCGATCGGCATCCTGGCGGCGCTACTGGCGCGGGGAACGACGGATGAGGGGCAGCACGTCGAGGTCGACATGCTCTCGGTCGTGATGGACGCCCAAGCGCAGGAGCTGGTGACGTACCTGAATGCGGGCATCCTGCCGACCCGCGGCGCTGAGGCGAGCGCCCACGCCGCCATCCCGGCCCCGTACGGCGTCTACGAGACGGCCGACGGCTGGATCACCCTTGCGATGTGTCCGCTGCCGGCGCTGGGCAAGGCCATCGGCGTGCCCCGGCTGGAAGCGCTGACCGACTATGACGACGGGGTGCGCTTCCGCGACGAGGTCTACCGCCTCGTGCGACCGGCGATGAAGGCGCGGACGACCTCCGAGTGGACGGCGATCCTCGACGCTCACAATGTCTGGTGCGGACCGGTCTACACCTTCGCCGACCTGGAGCGTGACCCGCATGTGGTGGCGACCGGTGCGATCGCGACGGTCGACCACCCGGTTGCCGGGGCGGTTCGCATGCCAGCACCTCCGCTGCGCCTGTCGGGAACGCCGGCGGCGATCCGGCGGCCGGCGCCGCTGCTGGGTGAGCACTCGGCCGAGGTCCTCGGCACACTTCCCGGCTATGACGAGGAGAGGATCGCGGCGTTGGTGGCGGCCGGCGCGGTCGGCGCGCCCGGCGACCGCGGAACGCGGAGGGCACAATGAGCGACACCGGAATGGGAGCGGAAGTGGCGGGCAGAGAGCCGGCGCGGCCGGCGATCGTGCCGGGTGAGGTGCGATTCTCGGTCGCGAAGCACGTCGGCACGATCGAGATCGACCGGCCGAGCAAGCTCAACGCGATGACGGTGGCCATGGACCACCGCCTGAACGAGATCTGCCGGGAGATCAACCTGCGCGACGAGGTGCGAGCCGTGGTCCTGCGCGGGATGGGACCGCGCGCCTTCTGCTCCGGCAGCGATATCAATGACCTCACCCAATACGGCACGAAGTGGCAGCAGCGCAACCGGATGGACGCCGGTGGCGATTACGTCTACGCGCTGCTCTCGGTCCGCAAGCCGGTTATCGTCGCCGTCCGCGGCTATGCCTACGGTGGCGGTCTCGAGATGGTCTCCGCCTCCGACATCCGCATCGGCGCCCCGAGCGCCAGCTTCGCCGCGGCCGAGATCCGCAACGGCTGGCACGGCGGCTCGGGCTCGACGCAACTGCTGACCCGGGTCGTCGGGCCGGGGATGGCCGCCCTGATGCTGCTGACCGGCGAGCCGATCGGCGCCGAGGAGGCGCTGCGCTGCGGCCTCCTCCAGAAGCTGGTGCCGGACGAGGAGCTGGAATCAACTGCTTACGCGATCGCCGAGAAGATCGCCGGGCTGGCTCCAATCGCGATCGAGTCCACCAAAAATCTGATTCGGATCGCCCAGAGCTCGGCGCTCTCGGTCGGCATGGCCTACGAGAACGATATGTTCGCCTACTGCATGCTGACTCGCGACGCGCAGGAGGGCCGCGACGCCTTTGCCGAAAAGCGCGTCCCGGTCTTCCGGGGGGAATAACCGTGGAGGTCGCGCCCGGCATCCACCGCATCGAAACGCCGCTCGGCGAGCGCCGCTGCTCGGTCTACCTCCTGGCCGGCCCGGAGGCGGCATTGCTGGTCGACACCGGCGTGGCCGGCGCTGTCACGGGCTCCATCCTCCCGGCGCTAGCGGAGATTGGCGTCGCATCCGAGGCAGTGCGGCTGGTGCTGATCAGCCATGCCGACATTGACCATTGCGGCGACGCCGCGGCGGCGAAGCGCGCCTTTCCCCGCGCCCTGCTCGCCTGCGGCCGCGGCGACATGTGTGAGGTCGCCTCGCTGGAGGCGATGGTCGAGGGCCGCTACGGCCAGTTTGCCGCCGACCACGCCATCGCCGACTCGGCCGAAACCAAGGCGTGGTATCAGGAGGTGGGCCACTTCACCGCGCCCGACCTTGGCTTAACTGGGGGCGAGACGGTGAGCCTTGGCGATGACTGGGAGGTGCACATCCTCCACACCCCGGGCCATAGCCGCGGCCACCTGACCGTCTGGGACCCACGCTCCCGGACGGCGGTCATTGCCGACGCCGCGCTCGGCCGCACGGTGCCGACTGCCAGCGGCGACCCCGCCTTCCCACCGACCTACCGCGACGTCGAACCCTACCTTGGCTCCATCGGCCGCTTGGAGGCGCTGCGGCCGGAGCTGCTGCTGACCAGCCATGAGCCGACAATGAGCCGGGATGACGGGATGGCCTTCCTGGCCGAGAGCCGCGCCTTCGCTGAGACGGCCGAGATGGTGACGCTGGATGCCCTGCGCGAGGCCGGGCCGCTCCGCACCGCCGACCTGCTCAGGATCGTCGGGCCGCGCCTGGGGCCGTGGCCGGTCGAGGCGACACTCGGTGCACTGGCGTTTCCCGTCGTCGGGCATCTGGAGCGGCTCGAGGACCGTGGGCGTATCCGCCGCACCCGAGGCGCCGATGAGCTCGTGGTGTGGGAGGCGGCGCCGGTGTGACTGCGGCGGCTTCCCAGGTAACGGTCGCTCGGGCCGCCGAGCATCTCCTCTATTTGCCCTACGAGACCTGGCACTTCGGCGACTCGATCAGCTTCGAGGCGCTGCTGGCCGCCTCGGACGTGACCGGGGCCCCCCGCTACGCCGCCTTCGCCCACGGCTACTTCCGGGCCTGGGCGTCACGGGCCGAGCCCTACCGCCCGCTCGACCACACCGCGCCCGGTCTGGCGATGGTTCTCTGCGCCGAGCAGACCGGCGACGCTCGCCTGCTGGAAGCGGCTGCCGGGTTGGCCGATCACCTCTCGCAGCGACGGACGCTGCGCGGTGTCTATGCCACCTGGGAGCGATCACCGCTGCGCCACCCGTACGGCTCGGTCCACCTGACGCTGGCAGACGCGTTGCTGGTGCGCGACCCCGGCGCCGGGGTCTTCGTCGACTGCCTCCACTTCGACCCGCCCTTCTTTGCCGCTCTCGGCCGCATTGGCGACAACCGACGCTTCGCCCAGCTGGCGGTCGAGCAGGCGCTCGGCTACGCCGCCCTGCTGCAGGATGCGGAGACAGGGCTCTACCACCACTTCTGGCTCGAGAACACCGGGCGTCCATATGCGCTCGGCTGGGGCCGCGGTCAAGGGTGGGCGCTGCTCGGTCTACTCGACGTGCTGCAGCAGGCAGGGTGGGAAGGGGCCCGCGGGGCTAGCGCGCGCTCATCGACCGAGGACCCGGGACCCGACCGTCTCCCCGATGACGGTCTGGCCGCAGTCGCCACCTCTGCCCGCCGCCTGGCCGAGGCGATGCGATCGTTGCAGCGCCCGGATGGCCACTGGCATGCCGTCGCCCAGGCTCCCGATTCTGGCGACGAGACCTCGACCGCCGCCTTCATGGCCGTCGCCTTCGCCCGCGGACGGACCCTCGGCGTGCTGGATGAGGGATTTGCCGAGCCGAGCCAGCGAGCCCTGACCGCTACCCTCGCCGCGACGGGCGCTGAAGGCGTGCTGGGCGGCGTCAGCGCCGCCGTCTGGGCCTGCACCCACCCTGAGCATTATCACCACGTGCCGCGAGGGTTCCTGGTACCGTGGGGTCAGGGGCCGTTGGTGCTGGCCCTCGCCGCGGCGGCGAAGCCCGCTGGACGCGACTGAATGCGCCGTCAAGGCAACGGTGCCGCGCTGAGTACTGCCGCAGGTTCAGGATGACACGGTTGGCTCGACGGTGTACTGAGCGGGAGGCACCGGATGTCGTACGCGCGTCGCGGGTTGCACGGACAGGTCGTCGATGACATCGGGCGGCGCATCGTTCGCGGCGATTTGGCGCCAGGCACCGCGGTCGACCTGGACGCTTTAGAAGGCGCTTTGGGAGTCAGCCGGACGGTGGTGCGGGAAGCGGTGAAAGTGCTGGAAGCGAAAGGGTTGCTCGAGGCGCGGCCGAAACGGGGCACGGTCGTCCGACCGCGGGCGGCCTGGAACCTGCTCGACCCCGACGTGGTCGGCTGGTGCTTCGAGGACGGCCCCGACCCGCGCTTCCTGGCCGCCTTGAACGAGCTCCGGCAGGCCCTCGAGCCCGCGGCGGCGCGCCTGGCGGCCGCACGGGCCTCACCGGAAGACGTGGCGGCGATGCGGGAGGCGCTGGCCGCGCTGCGCGCCGATCATGGCAATATCGACGCCTCGACCGAGGACGACGTTGCGCTGCACCGGGCAATCCTGGCCGCCAGCGGCAACGAGTTGCTCGTTCGCGTCGGCGCCCTGATCGAGGCCGGGCTGCGCGGCCGCGACAGATTGGCCTTTTCCTACGGCTGGGACACCGGGTACCTCGACCGCCACGGTGAGGTGGTCGCGGCCATTGCGGCGGGTGATGGTGACCGCGCGGAGACGGCGATGCGGCACCTCGTGCTCGACGCGGCGGCCGACACCATGCGCCTGCTTGGGACAGGCGACCTGGCCTGATTCCGATCGACTGCGCCCGGCCACGAATGACGGCGCGAAGAGCGCATCGAGGTCGATGGTGGCGTCGGGCAACCACCCTGGGTGGACCGTCCCGCCGCGGTGGACAGATTCGGCATCGGCGCCGTCCAACTCCACGCGGTGCTTGACAGGCGGCACCCCGCTGCCGTACGATGCTGGTGAGCCTCTATCTTGTCATACAATATGATGTATGGCCAGCGGTCACCGGACCGTGGCGGCGGAGGCGGAGCGACGGAGGAGCGTTCGATGGTGAGGGGTTTCTCCAGAGGCGGCTGGAGCGCGCCAGGCGCGTTGATTTCCAGTGTCATCGTGGCGCTGACGATGTTCAGTGCCACCATAGCGGGCATTGCGGCCCAGGACGCGACACCCGCCGCGTCACCGGCGGCGATGGCCGAGTTCGCCCCCGACGCGGCGGCCGGCAAGACCTTCGGATTGATCCAGAAGAGCGGCGACCAGGAGTACTTCGTCGACGAGGCCCAGGGCTTCCGCGAGGTGATCGAAGGTGCCGGCGGTAAGGTGATCGTCCAGGACGTCCAGCTCGACGCCAACGCGGCGATCAACGCCGTCGACACCATGATCTCGTCCGGTGTTGCCGGCATCGCCATCGTCGTCCCCGACCAGAAGATCGGACCGGCGGTGATCGAGAAGGCCGAAGCGGCCGGCATCCCCCTTATCGCTCTCGACGACGTCATCAAGGACGCCGAGGGGAACGACGCTCCGTTTGCTGGATTCGATGGCACCGATATGGGCACCAAGGTCGGCGAAGAAGCCGCCCGCCTCTGGACCGACTCCGGGTGGGGAAGCGACGGCGTCGGCGCGCTGGCGGTCGAAGTTGAAGCGCTCTCGGTCTGCATGGACCGCACGAACGCCTCGCGCAAGATGATGACCGACGCCGGCTTCCCGGCCGAGAACTTCGTCCAGGTCCCCTATGACGGCACGGCGCCTGCGGCGAATAACGCCGCGGCGACAGTGGTCACCGCCAACCCGCAGTTCACGAAGTGGATCGTCTTCGGCTGCAACGACGAGGGCGTTCAGGGCACCATCCGGGCGCTGGAGGCGGCCGGCGTGACGGCGGAAAATACGATCGCGGTCGGCCTCGGCGCCTATCTGGCCTGCCCAGAGTGGAAGTCGGGCAACCCGACCGGGTTCAAGGCCGCGCTCTACATCAGCGGCGTCGACGTCGGCCAGTCAGGCGCCATCGCCCTGCTCAACGCGGCAGTCAACGATGAACCCCTGCCGGGGAAGGTTATCGCCAGGACGACGATGACCACGCCCGAGAACTATGAGGAGACCGGAGTGAGCTGCTAAAGCTCAGGCGTTTGCGGAATACACGCGTGGCGGTCGGTGGTAGGGACACGGCATGCCGTGTCCCTACCACGCTGCGGCGGCGTAGTGCGTCTGCTTGCGTCTACCGGTGCAACGAGAGGAATCGTGTCTGAACCAGACGTCGAACCCACTCACCAGCCGCTGTTGCGAATCGAGGGGCTGACCAAGCGCTTCGCCAATGTCCACGCGCTCACCGACGTCGGCTTCGCGCTGCGCGGCGGCGAGGTGCTCGCCTTGGTGGGTGAGAACGGGGCCGGCAAATCGACCCTGCTGAAGATCCTCTCTGGCGACTACAAGGCGGACGCCGGGGTGGTGGCGATCGACGGCCGACCAGTCGTCTTCACCTCCCCGCGGGAGGCGCGCGCCGCCGGCATCCGCGTCATCTCGCAGGAACCGGAGATCGTTCCCGGCGTCAGCGTCGCCGAGAACCTCTTCCTCGGCGACCTGCCGCGGCGCGGATTCGGTTTTGTCCATGGTCGCGACTTGCTGACCCGCGCCCAGGAGACCCTCCTCCGCTTCGGCTTCGCCGACGCACTCGACCCGAGTGCGCTCGGCGAAAGCCTCTCGCCTGCCCAGCGGCAACTGGTCGAAATCGTGCGCGCCTTAGCGGCTGAGGCGCGGGTGCTTGCGCTTGACGAGCCGACCTCCTCTCTGACCGACGAGGAAGCGGAGCGGCTGTTCGCCCTGATCGACCGCTTGCGGACGCAGGGCATCGCCATCATCTATGTCTCCCACCGGATGCGTGAGATCGCGCGTCTCGCCGACCGCGTCGTGGTGCTCCGCGACGGACGCCTGGTCGCCGACGCGCCGAAGGCCGAACTCTCCCAGGCCCACATCGTCCGCCTGATGGTCGGCCGCCCGCTCCAGGACGTGCTGCACCGGACGCGAGCTGTCCGCCACGAGGTGATGCTGGAGGTCTCCGGCGTGCGCACGCCGCTGCACGGCGGGATCGACCTCTCCGTGCGGGCGGGCGAGGTGGTTGCCCTGGCCGGGCTGATCGGCGCCGGCCGCTCCGAATTGGCGCGGGCCATCTTCGGCGACTTCAAGCGCCAGGCTGGGCGCGTCCTGGTCGGCGGCCGCGAGGTGCCGCCGAACGATCCGCACGCCGCGATCGAGGCCGGTATCGCCTTGGCGCCGGAGGATCGCAAGGGGATGGCACTGGTGCTGATGCGCAGCGTGCTCGAGAACGAGACGCTGCCCATTCTCGGCAAGCTGAGCACGGCCGGCTTTGTCCATGCCCGCCTGGAGCGGGCGATCGGTCAGGAATACGTCGACCGGCTGCGTATCCGCACCCCCTCGCTTGACCAGGACGTCGCCAAGCTCAGCGGCGGCAACCAGCAGAAAGTGGTCATCGCCCGCTGGTTGGCGACGAAGCCGAAGGTGTTGATTCTGGACGAGCCGACGCGCGGGATCGACGTCGGCGCCAAAGCCGAAATCTATAAACTGATCGACGAACTGGCCGGGACGGGCATGGCGGTGCTGCTCATCTCCTCCGAGCTGCTGGAGGTGCTCGGCCTGGCCGACCGCATCCTGGTTATGCAGAACGGGCGAATCACCGGCGAGTTGGCCGCGGCGGAGGCGACGGAGCGCGCGATTATGGAGCTGGCGATGATCGACCATCTGGAGCTCTCTGCGACCGGGGCAGCGGGATGACGGCCGCACCCTCACCCGCCTCCACAGCAACCGCCCCAACCGGGACGGCCGCTCCGTCGCCCCTGCGGCGAGCGTTCGACGCCGTCGGCCTCCAGAACGTCAGCCTGCTGATCGCTCTAGCGCTGCTGGTGGCGATCATCTCGACGCAGACCGACAAGTTCTGGCTCCCGGCGAACCTGCTCAACATCGGCGTCTCCGTCTCCCTAGTGGGGCTGGTCGCCATCGTTCAGACGGTCGTGATCGTCTCTGGCGGTCTCGACATATCGGTCGGCTCGATCGCCGGTCTGGCCTCGGTCAGTGCCGCGCTGGCCCTGCAAGCGACCGGCAACCAGACCGCGGCTGGCATTCTGGCGGCGGTCGTCGCCGGTATCGCCTGCGGGGTGGTCAATGGGCTGATCATCACCGTCCTGAGGGTCAACCCGGTCATCGCCACTCTGGCGACCCTCTCCGCCTTCCGCGGCGTGGCGCTTCTCTTGACCAACGGCTCGGCCATCGGCGTGCTCGACGAGCAGTTCAATGAGATCGGCTCCGGTCGTCCGCTCGGGATTCCCTTCCCGATCATCGTGCTGGCGGTATTCGCTATCCTCGTCCACGTGCTGCTGCGCTACACGATCTGGGGGCGGAACATCTACGCCATCGGCGGCAATCCCATTGCCGCCCGCCTCTCCGGCGTCGATCTCAACCGCTACCGGCTGGCGGTCTACATGCTGAGCGGTGTCGGCGCCGGGATCGCCGGCATCGTGCTGACGGCGCGGACGCACTCTGGCCAGCCACAGTCGGGTTCCCAGGGGTTGGAGCTGGAGGCGGTGACAGCCGCGCTGCTGGGCGGCTGCGCCCTCAACGGCGGCAAGGGAACGATCTTCGGCACGATGCTGGCGGTGGTGCTGCTTGGCACCCTGACCAACGGGATGATTCTCCTCGGCATCCAGTCCTTCTACCAGTTAGTGGCAAAGGGTGCGCTGCTGGTGCTGGCGGTGACGATTCAGCAGTACCGGCTGTCGCGGACCGGAGTGCAAACGGGGACGGCATTCACGTAGCGATCGGAGGGCGGATCCTTATCAGCAGCCGTAACCTGATAGGCTCGTCAAACGTCTCAACGGGTAGTGCTACCCAGTGTGGGTGTCTGTTTTGCCGGAGGTTCCCTGATGCGATCTCCTCTGATCCTCATGGTTGCCGTGCTGCTGGCAGCCGCCAGCCTGCTGCCCGCATATTCCGCCGGCGCCCAGAATATTCCGCCAAATGCCCCCGCCCCAGCGATCCCGCCGATTCCCTGGCAGCTGACGGCGTTCCCTGGGGTTGACGCCGCCGTCGAACCCGGACGCTATACCGTCCATTTCCTGCCGGATGAGACCGTCAACATTCGTGCCGACTGCAATTGGGTGGCCGGGTTCTGGAGTGGCGCGAATGGTGCGCTCGACGTCACGGTGACGATGACCACCGTCGCCCAGTGTCCGGCCGGCTCGATGGAGGAGCCGTTCGTCCAGGCACTGGATGAGGCCACGTCCTACACCTTTGCCGACGGCATGACCCTGATCATCACCAGCCCAGCGGGGGAGATGCGCTTCACGCCGGCCATGCCGGCCATGGCCTGGGAGACGATGCCGACGCACCTACCCGATTCTGCGGCACCAGAAGCCGGATGACGATCCTTCACCCTCGCTTTGCGCGGCGGTGACGCATCAGCCAGCGCTCGGGATCCGGTGAGTCCCGCTCCGCGGAGAATCGCCCCAGCAGCATGCCGCCGCCCCAGAGGGCGAAGAACCCAGCCACGGCGGCACCGGCTCCCCAGAGGTCGTTGGGGTCACGGGTGAATGCCCAGGTGGCGGCTTTCAGGACGGCGAAGAGGAGCAGGATGACACGGGCCGATAGCAGCAGATCGGCGATCACCGCGGCAACCCTGCGCACGCCCCATACCCACCAGTCCGCCTGCTCAGGAGGGGGATCGACCTCCTGATCCGGGGTGTCATCTGGGGTGCGGTCATCGGTCATGGCCGGGCGCTCCAAGCAGCAAAGAGGGACGCACCTCCGGGTTGTACCATACTAGGTATGACGCTATTCCCATAAATCGCCGTCAACTGGAGAGTTTTGGCGGCTTAGCCGGACTCGTGGCCGCGCTTTGGCCGCGCCCGTCCTTTGTGGTCTTCCAGCCGGCCGCCGTGCAGCACGTCGGCGAGGACCTCCGTCGCCTGCTGTTGCATCGACATCGAGACGTGCGAGTACCGATCCAGCGTCATCTGGATCGAGCTGTGTCCCAGGCGCTCCTGGACGATTTTCGGGTGCACACCGGCTCCCAGTAGTAGGGTGGCCATGGTGTGGCGCATGCCGTGCGGGGTGATCCGCGTGACCTTTGCGGTCGAGACGGCGCGGTCGAACGCGTTTCGCACCGTATTGGGGTTGATCCAGTGTCCGTTGCCGCGGTCGAAGACGAGCCCCATGTCTTGCCAGTGCTCTCCGGCGGCGAGGCGCCTCTCGGCCTGGCGTGCCCCCCAGCTGCGCAGCGCCGCCATGGTGAAGGGACTCAGATCGATCGCGCGCCGGCTGCTCGAGGTTTTGGCGTGTTCCCCAATTTTCCACCAACCTTCACGCGTGCCCGTCAAGGTGCGCCGCACCGATACGAGCCCTCGCTGCCTGTCGACGTCGCTCCAACTCAGGGCCAACATCTCCCCGATGCGCATCCCGGAATCGAGCCCGAGCTCCCACAGCGGCAGGAGAGGATCCTTCTCGGTAGTGGCAGAGATGAGGAAGGCCCCGGCTTCGTCCGGGGTCCAGACGATCGGGGCGCTCGGCTCCACGCGTGGGATGCTGACCCCGTCAGCCGGGTTGCGTATCAACAGACGCCAGGCAACCGCTTGAGCAAGTGCCGTGTGCAGCACCTTATGCGTCTGGAGCACCGTGGCCGCGGGCGTCTTGCTGTCCAGGAGCGTGGCGTACATCGATTGAATGGTGATCTGGTCGAGTTTCGACAGCGCCACGCCACCCAGCCGTGGCACGATGCGCAGCCGAATCTCACGTTCGTATTGGTACACGGTGGCGTCCGCGTAGCGAAAACTCGCTGCGCTAAGCCATCGCTGCAGGTACTGACCGACCGTTTCTTTTGAAGCCACGACGAACGTGCCTTCGTTGACTTCATCCAGCTTCTCGGCGAGGAGGGCTTCAGCCGCTTTCTTCGTCGCACGCGTCGCGCTGTGGTGGCGGCGGCTGCCGTCTGGGCCGCGGCTCTCCCACTTGACGCGGTAGCGGACCTTGCCGTCTTTCGTCGGTCTTGGCGTTATGCTGCCTCGGGCCATCGCCACCTCCGTGCTCTTGACCGAATCGACCGCGACCCGTATCCTAGCAAGAAATAGAACATTTGTTCGTATTCACACATGGAGAGACGTGATGGGCTCCAACGGGAACCGTCTGAACGTCGATGGACACACCTTCTGGCGGGCCGACTCGAATGGCCGACGCGTGGAGCTGACGACGGCGACCGGGATCGAGCTCGATGGGCAGCTGTGCCGTTGGACCGTCTCTCCGCCTGGAGCACAGA
>Ga0126314_10000926_pt1 | contig 13898 bp, 11 predicted proteins | sample Plot105B_FD_92535 | JGI IMG/M metagenome (GOLD analysis project Ga0126314, IMG submission 92535) | Serpentine soil microbial communities from UC McLaughlin Reserve, CA, USA - Plot105B | ecosystem: Environmental > Terrestrial > Soil > Grasslands | place: USA: UC McLaughlin Reserve, Lake County...
CAGCAACCTCCTCGCGGCGCTGCTGCGCAGCCCCGCTGCGATCGGCGTTTCGCACGAGGGTGGTGACCGTCTGCTGGACGAAGCGGTCAGCTCCGACGGGCGCATCCTCGCCGTCCGAGGTGACGACGGCAGCGTCGTCTTCTTCGATGCACGAACACTGCGCCCGATCGGATCGCCGTTCGCAGGCAGCAACCAGGTCGGCCTCTTCGGCGCGGTCCAAGGACCGCTTCAGGCGCTCGCATTCAGTCCGGACGGCAGGACGCTCGCTGTGGGAAGTACGACCGGAAATGCCGCCACCGTCGATCTCGTCGATACCCGCACGCACGCTTCGACGACAAGCGTGACCTCCGCCAACATGATCACGGCCGACGTCGCATTCGCTCCGGACGGGCGGTCGTTTGCGACTGGAGAGGCGGTGACGGGCATGACGAGTCCGCCACCAGAGGTAATCGTCCTGCGTGATGTTCGGACCGGCCGAGCACGCGCGCAGGCCGCGCCGATTCCGGCGGGGCGGCTGGCCGGCTACACACGGGACAGTCGCTTCCTGCTCGTGGTCGTCGGCAAGAGGACCTCGGTGCTCTTGGACGCGCGCACGCTGAAGCGTGCAAGGACGGTCCGAATGGGCGGCGCCGCGGCCCTGTCACCCGCGGCAGACGAGGCGGCCTTCGGCCACGGGGACGGCAGCGTCACCCTTCTTGACCTGCGCAACGGGAGAACGACGACGCTCTCGGGCCAGGCGAGTGGCAGCATCGAGGCTGTGAGCTTCAGCTCGGACGGGAGGTCGCTGGCAACCGCAACCGACAATGGGACGGTCGCAGTCTGGGAGATGCGCACCGGAGTACTGCGCGAGACGTTCGCGGGCCATTCCGCAGCCGTGCGAGCGGCGCTATTCGGCCCTGACGGGCGGACTCTGTTCACGGCCGGCGACGACGGCGGCATCATCGCGTGGGATGTGAATGGGGCGCGCCGGCTCGGACAGCCGTTTCGGTACACCTCTCGCACCGCCGGCATCTCGACCTGGTCCGACGTGAGCCCGGACGGCTCGCTCTTCGCCCTGTCACCCGGGCCGGACCAGGTCACTCTCTGGCGCTCCGGAAGCCGTAGACGTCTCGCTGTTCCGCTGCGCGGCCCTGTCGGGGACGTGCGTGGGCTTGCTTTCAGCCGGGATGGGAACCTCGTTGCGGCCGTCGGAACCCGAAACGCGGTGCTCTGGAACGTCAGGACGAGAAAGACTGTCAAGATCGTGCTCGTCGGGGGCCACGGTGCGAACGGCGTCGCGTTCAGTCCCGACGGCCACACGGTGGCGATCGGGCGGGCGGACGGTATCAACGCTCTCTACGAGCTTCGGAATGGCAAGGCGGTGGCCGAGCTCGCTGGCGCCGGAAGCGTCACCGACGTCGACTTCAGCCCGGACGGGAAGCTGCTCGCGTCGGCGAGCTTGACCGGGACCGTAACGCTGTGGAACGTCGCTCGGCGGAACGCCGTTCGCGAGCTGCAGGGCGCCGTCGCCGCCTTCGCAGTTCGGTTTTCGCCCGACGGAAACCGTGTTGCCGTCGGCGACAGCTCGGGTGCGGTGGCGATGTGGGATCCCGCCACCGGCACGCGCGTCGCCGAACCGCTCGTGGGCCACAACGGGGCCGTGTCCTCGCTCGACTTCGACCGAAGCGGGGGGACGCTCGTGACCTCGGCCGAGGATGGAAAGCTCCGCCTCTGGGATGTCGCCGCACGAAAGCTGATCGGGGCGCCGTTACCAGGGTCGACCACCGGGGGGTCCGTCCACTTCTTCCCCGACGGCAAGCACGTCCTCGGCGTCTTCTGGTCAGGAGCCGGAATCGTCTGGGATGTGGACCCGACTGCCTGGAAGGCGAAGGCCTGTAGCGTTGCCCGACGCAACCTCACCCGCGCCGAATGGACGGATTTCCTCGCCGGGCGCAGCTACCGCAACGTCTGTAGCGCCGGCACCTGATGGCGGCTTGCCGGGCTACGGGACCACCCCCGGGCCAGCGCGGGGAATCTCACCCGAGCGCCGCGGTGCGTGACTCGAGCGAGAAGCGATTCCCGTCCGGATCACGAGCATCGAAAACCTGGATGCCGGCGACGGGTTCGCGGATCTCGGTCACCTCGACACCGTCAACAACCAAGCGGGCGCGCTCGGCGGTGGCATCGCATACGAGGAACGTTGGGTCGGGCTCGGCGCGGCCTAGCTCACGATTCTCGATCGCGTGGAGCGCAAACGTACAAGCGCCTGTGCGAAACGTCGTCCAGCCATCACTCTCGCGCTCGACTTCCAGACCAACCGCGTAGCGGTAGAAGCTGACGGCCCTGCGCATATCGGGCATATAGACAACGACCTCTACGAGCTCCACGTGCCGATGGTACGTCCCGCGCGGAAGGCCCGTCCTATGCGCCAGTGTTCGGGAATGTCACGACGGTAGTACTCGCGGTGCGGCGTGTGTGAGTATCGGAGTCATGACGGTCGCCATGAGTCGCGGAGCACTCGCGATTGTCGCGGCGGCCTGCGTCGGCGGCTGCGGCGGAAGCGCAGAGGAGCAGACATTCACGCCGGCTGATGCGACGCGAATCGCAAATGTCCGGCCGGAGATGCGCGGCTGGACCTGGCCAAAGAATCCAAAGAAGCACGTCTCGTCGGGCTCGCGGACAGAAGCCCAGGCCACCGATCCTCTTGATGTCAAGCTGAAGAGGCAGACGGCCGACATCGTCCCCTCCGGGGATGCAGGGAACAAGTGGCAGGACGAGGACAAGCTCGCCCACCTCTCTGCCCAGGTGTTTGCGAGGCCAGCCAAGGCGCACGAGCTGATGGCTCCGTTCAATGCCTACTCGCGAGGCTGGGGCAAGAGATTCGGACGCGTTACGAAGGACGAGGAGATCGAAGGGCTCGGCGACGAGGCCTGGCTCCTCAGGACCGAAAGCAACGGCACAGAGGTGACCTACCACTGGCGCCGAGGCAACCTCGTTGTCGAAGCGCACCTTCACTGCTTCGGGTACTGCCCGCCCAACGTCGATGCCGCCGCACGTGCCTGGGTCGATGCGATCGACGAGGTTGCAGCGGCAAAATCGTAGGCACGCGTAGGAAGGTCGGACAACGAGGCGCTCAGATGGGCCAGTGTTCGGGAATGTTCCCTGAGGCGGCTCGCCCTGCCGTTGCTCGCGGCGCGCCGGGCCTAGTTGAACTGCCGCAGTCGCCTGCTGCGAACCGCTTCGCTCTCGTGACGTGGAAGCCCGATCAAATGCGGATCGTTGTTGTTCCACTCAAGCCATCCGAGGCCAATGTCCAACTCGCTCGCCACTAGACGCATTACGAACTGCGCGTCGCGTGCGTCCGGCCCGAGGACGACCGCCGCCGGCCGTGCCGAGCTCGAGACCGCGTCGGTGGTCGCGATCGCGCCGCTTTTCCTGGCGGCGCCCTAGCGAACCCAGAGCTGATCGAGCAGAACGCCCCACTGCGGGTTGTACTGATAGTTGCCGACCCGTTTCGACACGAAGCCGAGGACCTTTTGATTTTGCAGCGGCACCACCGGAGCCTCATCCACGAGATCGTGATCGATCTCTGCCCACAGCCGGGCCGCCTTCGAGGGGTCACGTGCCTGCGCCTGGAGCGCGTGCGTGATTTTGCGGTCGATGGATTTGTCACAGAACTCGGCGACATTCGTCTGCTCGGGTCTGGCCGGATGGAACGCCTGGCAACTCAGCAGCGGCCTGATGAAGGAGGAGGCGGCGGGATAGTCCGCGCCCCATCCGGTGGTGCCGATTTGTGCGCGTGTACGGGAATCCTGGACGACCGAAAGGTAATAGCCGGCGGCGGCGGGGACACTCTTCGGGGCGGTAACGATCTTCAGCGATGCGTGGTAGCCAAGGCGATTGAGCAGCGCCTTGAGGTATCTCCCGGCCCTGATCGGCGGCTTAAATCCGGACCGGTCGGTCCACGCCCACACTTTGACCTCCATCCCGCGTGTCCCGGAGCTCTTGATCAGCTCTTTCGCTTTGGGCAGGTTCGGCGCGATCCAAGTACCGCTGCCGCTCGGGTTGAGCGTGTAGGGACAATACGGCCGGTAGCTGGGGAAGTTGGGCGGCAAGATCTGGCAAGTAGGCAATGCCTGGCTTGGACCGAGGCCAGCTCGGATCGTTTTTCTGTGATCGACTGCATAGGCCAAGGCCTGTCGAACGCTGCGGTGGTCGAAAGGATGTGTCCGAACATTGAGGAAAGCCATGACCACCGATGCGGCGGTGTTCACGTGCACCCGTTCGCTGTACCGAGTTCTCAGTTCCTCGACTCGCTCGAGCGGTATGGAGCGGGGCATTAGGTCGGCCTGGTTGCGCTCGACCGCCGTCACCTGCGCCCCCTCCTGCTTCGTGTAGTCCAGGATGATCCGATCGGGAAAGCCGTTCGGTTGCGCGGCTGGCGACCACTCGTGGAAGCGCGGATTCCGGACAAGCTCGACTCGGCGATCCAGGACCGACCGGGGCCCAACCATGTAAGGCCCGGTCGCAGGCACCAGCGAACCCGTCTTAGCGATACGGCTCGGAGTGCCTGCGGGGACGGCAGCGGCAAAGGGAAGAGCGAGCTGGTACAGGAACTCCGGGTCGGGCGCCGACAGGTGGAAGGTCACCGTCCCCTCTTCATCGTTCGCAACGACTCCGCGCCGGAGGTCGCAGTGCTTGGGATTCCGCGCGCACGCCGGAGCCCCCTCGATGCTCTTGAAGAACGGAGCAGCGGATGAATGGATCTCGAAGAACCGCTCGAGCCCGCGGCGGATGTCGCTTGCCCGTACCAGCCTCCCGTTCGAGTAGTGGATCCCCTGTCGGAGCTCGAACGCATAGGTCTTGTCGTCACCGCTTGGACGCGGAATTGACTTCGCCAGGTCGGGAACAAGCTGCCCACCGTCAGGGCCCGCAACGCGCTTGAACGTGAGCAGTCCGTCGTTGGTCATTATCGCGATGGCCCATCCCTCTTGCTTATACGTCGCTCCCGGGTCGACCGAATCGAGATCGCCCTGCGAGCCCACGACCCTCAGCACTCCGCCGCGGTGGCTCGTGAGAGGGCCTCGGGCGCTGACCCAGACGCCGTCGCCGGTGAAGGCGATTCCGCCTGGGCTGTTGCCGACTCTGGTCGTGTTCGTCACGAGGTTCGTCTTCGGGTCGATCCGCGAGACGGTGCCGCCGAAGCGGTTGGCTACCCAGACGGAATCAGGGCCCGTCGCAACCGTGCTCGGCCCGCGTCCGACGGGAATGGTGAAGAGGACCCTGTTGCGGTCGGGATCGATACGGGAGACGGTGTCGTCGAGGCTATTCGCGACCCAGACGCCGCCGCTTCCGACCGCGATTCCGGTCGGGCCGTTGCCGACAGGGATCGCCGTGAGAGAACCGCTTCTGGGGTCGAGCCGAGAGACGGTTCCGGCCGCTTCGTTGCTGACCCAGACGGCATTCTTGCCCACGGCGACCCCGCTCGGCGTGAGACCGGCAGGGAAGGCCCTCGTGTGCCCCGGTCCGGTGGGTACTTTCGAGACCGTGTCATCGAGCCGGTTCGCCACCCAGACCGCATCGTCGCCGACCGCGACGCCGCCGGCCCCGTTGCCGACCCGAATCGAAGCACCGGGCCGCGTCGCGGTCGGGCTGATCTTGCGCAAGCTGCGTTCTTCGCTCGACACAACCCAGACTGCGTCACCACCAAAGACGACTCCGCTCGGAGGTCTGCTGAGGGATATCCTCTGCGTGACGAGATTGGCCTCGGGATCGATCCGAGAGATCCCGTCACCGGCAGCGACCCAGATCGCGCCGGCGCCGGCCGCGATCGCTCCCGGGCTCGAGCCCACCGCGACTTGCTTCTTGATCTCGTTCGAGTTGCTGTCGATCAGCCCCGCCGAGTCGCTATCAATCCGGGATAGCCCGCTCGACCCGCCCGTGAAGACAAGGCCCGCTCCTGCGACGAGTGCTGCGACGGCGACCAAGGCAAGCGTGGACACTCCGACCCTCGTCCGGTACCAGCGTCGTGCCACGGCCGCTGCTGCCGCTTCGGCCAGTTCCCCCTCTCGCCCCTCGAACGGAGTGGCATGGCCGAGCTCCGCCTTGAGCGGAGGAAAAGTATCCGGAAGGTCGGGGAGGACGAGCTGATAGATCCGCTCGGGGCGGTCGAGGTCCTTCAGCTGGTGACGACCGATGTCCCGCAGCTCCAGACCGGGAAGCACTTCGTCCTCGAGCAGGGCAACGGTCGCTTGGGAAAGCAAAATCTGCCCGCCGTGGCCCGCCGAGCAGATGCGGGCGGCGCGATGTACACCGAGGCCGAGGTACCCCTCCTCGGAGACTGACGGCTCAGCCGTGTGGATGCCCATGCGCACGCGCAGCGGCACACCGCCGGGCCAGTCGTGGGCGGCGAGCGCACGTTGTGCTGCGGCGGCCGCTGCGACGGCATCCTTCGCACGCTGAAACGCGACGAAGAACGCGTCTCCTTGCGTGTCGATCTCCTGGCCTTCGTGCTCTTGGTAGGCGGCTCGGAGGAGGCGGTGGTGGTCGGCGCGGGCACTGCCATAGCGCTCACCAAGCTGCTTCAGGAGTCGCGTCGATCCCTCGATGTCGGTGAAGAGGAATGTGACCGTCCCGCGCGGGAACTCCGCCATTCAGCCTGATTGTCGCACGGCAGCCTTCGGCGGCCCAATTCGCGCAAATTTTGTGCGAGCAGCCTCACGCGCGCTCCCGGACTCCGAGCTAGAGCCTCGGCGCCTCGGCATGGCGCTCGGCGGTGCAGCTCTGCGCCCAGTGCTTCCGTCGCCTCCACGAGGCGCCCCTTCAGGACCGCTCTGATCGACTTCGTCCAGATCGCGCCGCGTCACCACCGGCGCCCTGCCTGCTGAAGCGGGTCAAGAGCACCTTCACCATCCAGGGCCAGAGCGCCAGCGGCGACTGGCCTCGCTGCGCCAAATCCGGGAAATCCGGCAAACCGGACGATCGGCGCGATGCTGACCTCGACTTATGACGCAGTGGACGCCTTCTGGGCCTGGATGAACTGGTGCGCCAGAGGCACTCACTTCCGCGCTGTCGGCGTAGTCAACGGTCGCACCGTAACCGGCCCTACTTGGTCCCAGGCTGCGACCTGTGGAGATCCGAAGTTGCCCTCGAGGCTCACACCGAGCTATGGCCATCTCCCCTAAAGCTCTGGGTGCCAAAGACTCGCCTGGGCCAGTGTTCGGGATGTCCCCTGAGCGCGAGTTGCGAGGCGGCGCCGATTACGATCGCCGCGGCTCCGCCTGACGCATCGTTGCGCGGCCGTCCTCGTCGACCTCCACCACGAAGCGACCGGAGTCGTCGCCTCTCATGAACCGCCGCAAGCCTTTCGGGCGGCGGAAGATGATCGCGTGGGTATCGGTTCGGGACTCGATCGTGAAGCCTTGGGCGAGCTTCTCGTTGAGGAAGGCTTCGAGGTTCTCCTTCCGCCTGCCCGTCGTGTCGATCTCGCCCGCCATCACTCGTCCACTATGGACGTGCCGGTCGCTCAGTGCGTGATGCGGACAGCCGGGTGGCTGGCCGATTGGCTGGGCCAGTTGGGCGAGCGTGCGCGGAACCTCCAGTGAACCGGCGGTGTCCGCCTCTACTGATCCGCTCCCGAGCTGGCGTCACGTTGTCCTGTCGGGCCGCCGTGCCAATCCACACAGAGGACGGTTGCGTCATCGCGGAGTTCCCCATCGCAGGCTTTCACCACGGCCTGTGTCAGCGCCTGTACCGCTTCGCGTGGATGCAGGTGTCGCGTCTCCGTGAGGATCTGCATCGCGTCCACATGGGCGGCATTGCGTTCTAGCATTCCGTCGGTCAGAAATACGAGCCGGTCCCCGGCTTGGAACACGAATTCCTGAACTTGGTATTCGGCATTGACGGCTATACCGAACGGGGGCCCAGGGGCCAAGGTTAAGTTCGCTGCACGGCCGTCACGGATCAGGATCGGCAAGGCATGCCCGGCGTTCACGATTCGTGCGGTACCGGAAATATTGTCGATCCGCACGACCTGGCCGGTCACGAAGTCGCCATCATCTGCGAAGCCGCAGAGCGCCTCGTTGGCCAGCCGGCTCTGCTCCGCGAGATCGACGCCGCTGCGGCGCGCGTTACGCAATGCCCCGACCAGCACTGTTGCCAGCACGGCCGCGTTGAGCGTATGGCCCATCGCGTCCGTCACCGAGAGGTGGAGCGTGTCTCGCTCGACGCTGAAGTCGAAGGTGTCTCCACCCACGTCGCCTGATGGTGCCAGCCATCCGGCCAGCGTGAACTGGCCCCCCTCGCAGGTGTACGACGCGGGAAGGAGTCGGTGCTGGATCTCCGCCTCCAAGGAGAGAGGCACCGAACGCTGGCCCCACTCGAAAAGATCCGTAAAACGGCGGTTGGCGATCACGATGTAGGCAAGGGCGTGCGCCCCCGCCGAGACTGTCGCAAGCGTCTGCCGGTCGGGCTCGTCGTCGATTTCCAACGCCAGGACGCCGACCGCCTCGCCGCGGCTCGTGACGGGGGCGAAGACCCGGAAGCCCCCGGAGTCCGGGACGATCTGGACCTCCTGCTCGGCAAGCGCACGACCATGCGGTGTACCTGCGAGCGGGACCGAGTAGCCGCGTTCTCGACTGATGTCCTCGTCGTCGGGGTCGGCGCGACGGACGTGGCTCAACCGGATCAACGCCCGGCCGCTGTAGTCCGCAATCAGGAAGCTGACATCGCGCGCGCCGAGAGCATCCGTCAGGGCGGCTGCGACGACTTCTGCCGCGTCGATCGGCGGCGCCGCTTCCACGGAGGCGAGCAGCGTCTTCACATCCAGCGGCGTGACCTCTCCCGATGGGTTGCTGTTTAGCATCGTCACTGATCGACCATAGCTGTCCGCTGCGGAAAAGCCTCGCCTGGGCAAGCGTGCTCTCACTCGACCTGGATCTCGTTCTCCACTGGGCGCGGTCCAGCCCAACTTCGGGCACCGTGGGCCGAGGCGGCAACCAAGCGCGAGGGTGGAAGTCACCGCCCAGAAACGCTACTTGAGCAGGTGCGCGGCTGTCATGCCGGTGATCCGCCGCCGATCACGGCGACCTCAACCTCGAGATCATCCGTCAAATGGGGAAAGTTGACGGCGGCGTTCTCGAGCCAGAGCGAACGGTTCAGACGGGGAGGTGCCAACTACGAAATGCGTTCCGCGCGAAAGTGTTTCGGAAACGCGGCTTCCGCCGGGCGTAGGTCGCGGCGTTCGCGCAACAACGCCGCAAGCGATCGGCGTCGACCTGCACAGCGGCATCCGGCGGCCGCCGTCCAACCTGTCTTCGCCCCCGGCGAAGGCTGGCAGACGAAGATCGCGTCGGCCGGGGACAGCCCTGTCGCTTGGGCGGCGAACGTCAACTTCTCGGGCACCGATGCGGATCGCGGTTTTCCACGGGACACAATCGATTCACTGCCCGATGGCGGCATCTCCTTGTGGCAGTCGGTCCCTGAGCCTTCGAGGGCGCAGCCGACTTCCGGGATCTCAGCCTGCCGCTCAGCCTTGCCGACGGCCGGCTCGTGACGGGTTCGTACGAAGGCGCTCATCGCGTTCGCGTTCTGCTTCGCCATCGGACGCTGGTGGGCCATTATCCCGCCGCTCCTGTTCTGGCCGATCGTCTGGCTCGGGCTGAAAGCAGGCTGATGGGACGACCCGGCAATGGTGACGGTGACGCCATCCAGGCGGAGCTTGCCTCGCTCAGCACGTTCGTCGTCGCGCTCGGCTGCTGCCTAGGAATGACAGCTCGTAGGTCCGGCTCGCGCAAAGTCTGAGTCCGAGAAAGCCATGCGAACTCGAGCGGACGATCCGCAATAAAGAAGTTCCCGCCTAGTCCCTCGACCTAGCAGCTAGAAAACTTCATAGCCCGTCCTCTACTGACATTCCGGGACACTGGCCCCGCCGAGGGATGGCCTCGCCGCGCACGGCCGACCACACCGAGATTAGCGCTGCGCAGACCACTGACGACGCGATCACGCCACTGCTGCTCGACACGAGGCCGATCGAGGAAGAGGATGTGCCACATCGACGAACCCTTCATGGTCGAGTTCGATGGCAGGCACCCCGCCCGCGCCGTGCGTGTCGCCGCCATCGGGGACCTGGCACCAGCGGTGCGCAAGTTGCAGGTCGGCGGCGGCCCGGTGCTCGTTGTCATCGGCGGCGCGAGCGGCATGTCCGCGCACGACACTCGGCGCCTCCGGCCACTCTTTGATGATGTCCTCGCGCCGCTCGCCCAGAAGCTTGATGTGACGGTCGTCGACGGCGGCACTGACGTCGGCGTGATGAGGCTCATGGGGCGAGCGCGTGGTGAAGGCGGATGGTCTTTCCCGCTGATCGGAGTAATCGTCGACGAGCTTGTCAACTGTTCAAACAGGTTGCGCACCGAGGCGGTTGATCTCGAGCCGCACCACACGCACTTTGTCTTGGTGCCCGGATCGGAATGGGGCGAGGAGGCATCGTGGCTGGCCCGCTTTGCCACGGCCGCTGCCGGTTCATACGCGTCCGCAACATTGGTGGTGAACGGAGGAGAGATCGTCGTGGCCGACGTCCGTCACAGCATCGAAGCTGGCAGGCATGTGGCCGTACTTGACGGGAGCGGCCGGGCCGCCGACACGCTTGCCGCAGCCGTGCGTGGCGAGCGGGCAGACGCGTCTGTGACCAAGCTTGCGGCATCGGAGATGCTCCACCTCGTCGACTCCCGCGATTCGGAGGATCTCGCGCGGCTACTAGGCGACTTCCTTGCCGGAAGGGCCGCTGAGTGACCGGTACATACGCCACGGAGCTTCGAACGACCTTCAAGCGCTTGATGGACGACGCCAAACTGGGGACTCACCAGCGAGACTTTCTTGAGTTGCGTTGGCTCGATCAGGTGATTTGGATGGAGGCGAAGGCCTCGAAGGCTCAGCGTTTCTATTACGGGTTGCGCCTGATCACCATCGTTGGCGCAGTCATTGTGCCGGCGCTGGTCGCGCTCAACAGTCTTGATGGCTGGGCCGGCCACGCCGGCCAGATCGGAAGCTGGTTCGTAAGTCTCGTCGTGGCCGTCTCTGCCGCCGTGGAGGGCTTCTTCCAGTTCGGACAACGCTGGCGCAACTACCGTTCTACCGCAGAACGGCTCAAGACAGAGGGCTGGCTATACCTCGAACTCGCCGGACCATACGCCGCGGACGGGGGATCACACAACGACGAGTACGGCATCTTCGTACGCCGCGTCGAAGAGCTGATCCAGAAGAACGTCGATGCATACATCACGGAGGTAACGACCGAGAAGCAGCGCTCGGGCGGTGCGACGTGACGCAGATCTTCATCAACTACCGTCGTGGCGATACGTCCACCACCGCGAGTCGCTTGTGCGAATGGCTCAGCGGACCTTACGGCGAAGACCAAGTTTTTATGGACGTCGAAGCCATCGCGCCAGGACGCCCATGGCGCGAGGCAATCGAGCGCGCCGTCGGTTCATCCGATCTCGTGCTGGCCGTAATCGGGAAGGAGTGGCTGCCGGAGCTCCGTCGTCGGGTGGCGGACAAGGACGATTTCATGCGTCATGAGCTTGAGACCGCACTGCGCCGGAACATCAGCATCATCCCGGTCCTCGCCGAAGGCGCGCGGATGCCGCGGTCGGACGAATTGCCGGAGTCGCTTGCGCCGCTCTCTGAGTATCAAGCCTTCGAGCTGCTTGGGCGCTACCAGTTCGACAAGCAGGAGCTGCTGAAATCCGTTGCCCGTGCTCTCGGAGTCGGATCCGAGGACACGCCTCCGCACGACGCCGGGCCGACTATGACGACGGCAGCGCCGTCACCGGTGTTTCCGGTGGAGGAGGAGAGACGATCTCGGCCGTGGCACCCTGAAATCCGGTGGCGGTCCCTCCGTCGGCGCGACGTCGCGCTCATCGCCGGCCTCTTCCTAATCGCTGCGATTGCTGCCATCGCAGTGACCGTGGCCAGACGCGGGGGCGCGTCTGAGGCTCCATGGGAAACTAACGAGATCGCGCAGGAGCCGATCCGGAACTTAGAGTGTCCGACACGTAATTGCTCACAGCCGAGTCTCGCGCTCGACGGCCGGAAGATGGCGTTCATCCGGAGCAAGTACGGCTCGGTATATGTGGCGGAGATGAAGCGGGCCTTCAGCTCACGTACGACGCCGGTCGCGGGTGCGGAGCGCGGCATTCGTCCGAGCATCGATAAGACGGGACGCGTCGTGTTTCGAAACCAAACCGGAGGACGCGTTTGGTACACGGATTCGGCGCGGAAGAGCGCGCACCCCTTGACGGCTGGTCCCTACGATTACGACCCGGTCTGGTCCCCCGACGGCTCGCACGTCGCGTTCACCTCGAAGACCGGCGACGACTACTCCTTGTTCAAGATCGACGTACCTCCCCGAGGCAAACGGGTTGAACTCGCTCCTGCACGTGGTGCGAAGATCGACGTGCCAGCGTGGTCGCCGGATGGGACGCGGCTCGCGTTCATTCGCGCCTCCGGCCACTGCCCCGCACAAGGCGACGTCTGGGTCTTGAACGCCGACGGCTCTGATCCCCATCGGCTCCTTCCACTTTCAGGCGACGAACGGCACCCGACCTGGTCGCCGGATAGTGAACAGATCGCTTTCAGCTCGAACGTCGCCGATCCTCGAAATTACGACCTCTACACCGTGGATGCGGACGGCGATCATCTGGTTCGGCGGACGTCCGACCCCGAAGACGAAGTGGGGCCGAGCTGGGGTGCGGACGGGATCGTCTACGCTCGTGGGTCGTTCACCTGCGCTGGCGGCAATGACCAGCAACTCTGGTTTGCTCAACTCGCGGATTAGCGCCACGACGTGGACGCCAGAGCGGTCCATCTCTGAGCCATTTTCGTCGCCTCGGTTACAGCGAGCTAGATCGACACGTGCCCGAACACCTCGCGCCAGGTGTCGTTGTCGCGGAAGTGAGCTACCGCAGCAAGACGACTGAAGGCTCTGAAGAGACCCAGAGAGCGCGGCGCGGCAGCGCTCTCAGAGGAGCCAGATAAGCAGCAGGATGATGATGATCAGAGCGAGTACGCCACCACCGATATACATCCGCAACCTCCTCTTGACGCCAGTTCCGCACCGGTACCCGCTCAAATCGAAAATCAACCGGGTGTGGGAAGCGTCCTAGGCGTTCGGCTCTCGGCTGCTGTCGTAGCAACCAGGAGCTATTCGTGTGGCGCCCCACTCGATGCTCTAGGAGAGCCGGGTCGCTGCCCCCGGCTCTCCTTGATCGAGCTTCGTTCAGCTGCGGATCGTGTTGCTGCGTCCTGCGAGGTAGCAGGAGCCGACCTGCGCCTGCGTGAGAATGACACGCACCCGCAACCCCGCCTTGATGCGGGAGCGGAACTTCGCGGATGTGATCACCGTCGGGGCTACGCCCGTGGCGTTCGCGCGCAGAAGGACGCGCTTCACCGTCACCCAGCGCCTCAGTGCGAGGCGGTAACGCTGGAAGCTCACGTACTTCCCGGCGAAGCTCTGAGCAGCGAAGACACCCAGCGAGTAGCGGTGCGGTGCGATCTTCGCGAGGCGCAGCCGTGGCCGGACCTTGACGGTCACGGCATTGCTGCCGGAGCTCTTGTACTTGACCGTGTAGACCGTGTTCTTCAGTGGCTGTGCTTGGTAGCTGTAGGCACCCCCGGCCGTTGTCGTCACGGTCGCGATTCGCGTCGGCGCCGCCTGCCCACACGCCTGGGCGAGGACCTGCAAGGACGAGCCCGTCTGCTGGCTCGAGAGCGTCCCTGAGAGGGTCGCCTTGCGACCGTAGATGACGACCTTCGGCAGCAGCGAAAGGCTCACGGTCGGCGCCTTCGCGACCGACACGGTGCCGCGGAAGCTCTTCGCCTTGTTCGCGGGATCTGAGAAGTTGAACGTGCCCGCACTGCCGAAG
>Ga0126314_10000927_pt1 | contig 13898 bp, 16 predicted proteins | sample Plot105B_FD_92535 | JGI IMG/M metagenome (GOLD analysis project Ga0126314, IMG submission 92535) | Serpentine soil microbial communities from UC McLaughlin Reserve, CA, USA - Plot105B | ecosystem: Environmental > Terrestrial > Soil > Grasslands | place: USA: UC McLaughlin Reserve, Lake County...
CCGCTCGAGTGAGCGGGGCCGTTCTCCCTAAACGCGTCGTCAGCTACCTACGACTAGCACTTCGCGCTGCTCGTCGACGAGACGTTCCTCTTCTGCCCGGTGTTGTTGTCGACGAACTGGGTGATCGCCTTGATTGGGACCGACCCCTTGCACGAGGTGATCTGCAGGAACGACATCTTCTTGCTCTTGCCGTTGACCTTGACCGTCTTCGGCGTGCCGCTGATCTTGACGTTGAAGTCAGTCAGGGCGATCTTCAGGCCCAACTGCTCCTGCAAGTCGGCCGGGACCTGGAAGCGGGTTAGGAACCCGAACGCGCCCGCTGCCTTGACGACGAAGCCCGGCACGACGCGGTTCGTGATCGCGACCGGCGCGCCTGGGACGGAGTTCAGGACGAGCATCACGTACTTGCCCTTCGCGCCGTTGACAGCGGTGACCGTCAGGCCTTCCCTCACCGACGTCGAGGCCGGGTTGCCGGGGGTGCCGGCAAGCGAGCTAGCGGTGCCCTTGCCCACGATCGCCTTCTTGCACTTTGCCGGGAACGGCTGGCCGTCGATCTCCGACTGGTTGCAGTAGGGGAAGTACTTGGCGTTGTTCTTGATCGCCTTCGGGTAGTAGACCGACGTCATCGGAGCCGTGTCCGGCTGTGACCCCGGCGGGTTCGTGTCGACCTTGAGGATGCCCGTGTAGGTCAGGTTCGCCGGCTTCTTCGAGGTCGGCTTCCCCTTGAACGCAAGTTTTGCGCTGTAGTTGACTGTGTCGTCGATCGCATACGCGACCCCGGCGATAGCCAGGACGGCGACGGCGGTCAGCAGTACGAGACGTCGCACTGTGATTGCTCCCTCCGGTAGCTGAGATTTGTCTCGGGAATCTGCGCGTGCGGACGCGCCCCTCCCCGTGCTGTATGTCTGAACACGCACATCTGCGAAAAGGTTCGCTGGACGAGCCCTGGGTAGGCCAAACAGGGAGAACGTAACCGATTTCAGGAAGGAGACCCAGACGTATGGGCAGGCTTGACGGAACGAAGATCGCCTTCGTCGCGACCCACGGCGTCGAGCAGGTCGAGCTGACCCAGCCCTGGGAGGCGGTCAAGGAGGAGGGCGCCCAGCCTGAGCTGCTGTCGCTCGAGAGCGGCCAGATCCAGGGCTTCGAGCACCTCGATCACGGCAACAAGTTCGACGTCGACAAGACGGTCGCTGACGCGAATCCGGACGAGTACGACGGCCTGGTGCTGCCGGGCGGCGTGGCGAATCCGGACTTCCTGCGCGTGGACGACAACGTACGGCGCTTCGTGCGCTCGTTCTTCGAGGCCGGCAAGCCCGTCGGCGCGATCTGCCACGGGCCGTGGACGCTGATCGACGCCGGCGTGGCGAACGGCCTGACGCTGACGTCGTGGCCGTCAATCAAGACGGACTTGGAGAACGCCGGGGCGACCTGGGTCGACGAGGAGGTTCATGTCGACCGCGGTCTGACCAGCTCACGCAAGCCCGACGACCTGCCGGCCTTCTGCGAGAAGATCGTCGAGGAGTTCGCCGCGGGCACCCACGACGAGCTCAAGGAGCAGGCGGCAGTCGGCTCGACCGCCTCGTAGGCTCGGGCGCCTCGTGTCCGAGGCGCAGCAATTGATCCGCAAGATCCTGGAGCAGTTCACGACCTGGGCCGTCGTGGGCTGCTCCCCTGACCCGCGCCGCGACTCCCACGGCGTCGCGGCGTTCCTGCAGGCGCACGGCAAGCGGGTGCTGCCGGTGAATCCGACGGCCTGCCCGGGCGAGATCCTCGGCCAGGAGTGTCATCCGGATCTCGCCTCGATCGGCGAGCCGGTCGAGGTGGTGGACATCTTCCGGCGCTCCGAGTACGCGGGCGCACACGTCGACGAGGCGATCGCGATCGGGGCGCAGGCGGTGTGGATGCAGCTGGGCGTGTTCGACGAGGCCGCTGCCGCGCGCGCTCGCGACGCGGGGCTGCTTGTGGTGATGAACCGGTGCCCGAAGATCGAGTGGCCGCGTGCCTGACGCCGTCATCGTCGGCGCCGGCCACAACGGACTGGTCGCCGCGGCGTACTTGGCTCGCGCCGGGCTCTCGGTCGAGGTCTTCGAGCGGCGCGAGATCGTCGGTGGTGCATGCGTGACCGAGGAGCTGTGGCCGGACGTCCGCGCTTCCCCAGGCGCGTACACCCTCTCCCTTCTGCGCGAGCGGATCATCGAGGAGCTCGACTTGCGGCGACACGGGCTCGAGGTGTTCCCGCACGAGCCGTACCTGTTCGCCCCGCTCCCGGATGGGCGCAAGGTGGTCACGTGGTCGGATCCCGCGCGCACGCGAGCGCAGCTCGCGTCGGACTGGTCGGAGGCTGACGCCTCCGGTTACGCCGACTTCTCGGCGCGCTGGGAGGCGGCTGCCCAGCGGGCGCGGCCGCTGATGCTGAAGCCGCCGGATCGGGCACGCTGGCTGGACGCGGTGGGCGACCGGATCCTCCACGGGCCGATCGCCGACGAGGTCGCCGTGATTCCGTCGGAAGAGGTGCGCGTCCCATTCGCGCTGCAGGGCTGCATCGGCACGCTTGCCGGGCCATTCGATGCGGGGACCGCGTTCGTGGGCTTCTATCACGAGCTCGGCGAGGCGGTTCCGGGGCGCCCCGGAGCCTGGGGCTTTGCACGCGGAGGGATGGGCGCTGTCACCGCCGCCTTGCGCGCGGCCGCCGAGGTGGCGGGCGCCGTGATCCACACCGAGGCTCCGGTCGAGCGCATCCTCGCTGGGCCTCCATCCGACGGGCGCGAGCCGAACGCCACGACCGTCGCGCGGGGGATCGTGCTCGCAAACGGCCGTGAAGTGGAGGCCAGCGTCGTCCTCTCGAACGCGGACCCGGTTCGCACCGCCGCGCTCCTCGGGACCGACTCGCCAGCGGGCTGGGCTCAGCCCGGGCCAGTCGTCAAGGTCATGCTGCTGCTCGACGGCCTGCCGGACTTTCCGTCATGGCCCGGGGAGGAGCCCTGGCATGGAGCGATCGACATCGGCTTCACGCTCGACGAGCTGCAGCAGGCCGCCGACGATGCGCGCGCGGGCCGGCCCGCGGCGAAGCCATGGATCGAGGCCGCCTGCCAGACGGCCGCCGACCCGACGCTGGCGCCGGGGGGCAGGCACGTCGCATCGCTGTTCTGCCAGTGCTTCCCGGTCGAGGTTGACGCGGACGAGGCGGCCGACACCGCCATCCGCAGGTTCGCGGAGGTCTGCCCGGAGCTGCCGGATCGGATCGTCGACCGTCTCGTGCTCGGCCCGAAACAGCTGGAGGAGCGCTTCGGGATCAGCGGCGGGCACATCTTCCATGGCGAGATGCTCGACGAGCGCCCGGGCGCACGGGACCACTTCGACATCGAGGGCCTCTACGTCGCGGGCTCGGGCGCGCATCCGGGCGGCGCGGTGACGGGCGCGCCGGGGTATCTGGCCGCGGCCGCGGTTCTCGAGGACCTCGCGTAGCTGCGACGATCCGCTCATGGCGAACGTCTTCGTCACGCGCCGGATCCCCGGCGATGCGGTGGAGCGGCTCGCGGCCGAGCATCACGTCGAGGTCTGGCACGGACGACTGCAGCCGTCGCACGCGAAGCTCCTCGAGAAGGCTGGCGGCGTCGAGGGGCTTCTGTGTCTGCTGACGGATCGGATCGACCGCGACGTGATCGAGACGTGCACGCGCCTGCGGGTCATCTCGAACTACGCGGTTGGCGTGGACAACGTCGATGTCGAGGCCGCGACCGAGCGCGGGATCCCCGTCGGCTTCACACCTGACGTGCTGACGGAGGCGACGGCCGACGCCACCTTCGGGCTACTCCTCGCCTGCGCGCGACGGGTGGTCGAGGGCAACCAGGTGGTGCGGGCGGGGCGCTGGCTCACGTGGGAGCCGACGCTGCTGTTGGGGCAGGACGTCCACGCGAAGACGCTGGGCATCGTCGGCTTGGGCAGGATCGGCCAGGCGGTTGCGCGACGGGGCGAGGGCTTCGGCATGGAGGTCATCCACACCAGCCGGTCATCAGGTATCTCCTTGGACGAGCTGCTCGAGCGCTCCGACTTCGTCTCCCTGCACGCACCGTTGACGCAGGAGAGCCGCGGGATGATCGCCGGACCCGAGCTGCGGCGGATGAAGCCCACCGCGATCCTGATCAACACCTCCCGTGGCGGGCTGGTCGACAGCGGCGCCCTGACGCGCGCGTTGGAGCGCGGCTGGATCGCGGGCGCGGCGCTGGACGTGACCGATCCCGAGCCGGTGCCACGCGGCCACCCGCTGCTGGATGCGCCGAACCTGATCCTGAACCCGCACATCGCGTCGGCATCGGTCGAGGCACGTGCCGCAATGTCAAACCTGGCGGTCGACAACCTGCTGGCGGGGCTGGCTGGTGAGCCGATGCCGAAGTGCTTCAACGCCGAAGCGTTGGCAGCGCGCCTCTAAGAACGCTATTCCCCGAGGACCTTGATGATCAGGCGCTTGTTTCGCCGGCCGTCGAACTCGGTGTAGAAGATCGCTTGCCACGGTCCCAGGTCCAAGCGGCCATCCGTCACCGGCACGATCACCTGGTGGTGGACGAGCAGGTTCTTCAGGTGGGCGTCGCCGTTGTCCTCGCCGCCACGGTGGTGGCGGTAGTCGCCGGGATCCGGGAGCAGCTCGCGCGCCACGTCGTTCGCAGGCGGCTTCCACGAAGGCGGTGCGAGCTTGTCGAGCCACTCGAGCGCGTCGACCTGGATGCCCGGCTCGTCGTCGTTGATCCAGACCGCCGCCGTGATGTGCATCGCCGAGACGAGCGCCATTCCCTCGGCAATCTCCGCGTCGTCGACCGCACGCTGGACATCCTCGGTGATGCGCACGAACTCGCGTCGCTCGGACGTGTTGAAGGTCTTGTAGACGGTGTGCGATTTCATGGACTCCTCCCGTGGATCTCGGACTGAGCGGCAAAGCATGCATCGTGACGGGCGCGACCAGCGGGATCGGCGCCGCGACGACCCGGATGCTGCTGGGCGCCGGCGCGCGCGTGCTGCTGGTGGCGCGGGACGAGGCGCGGCTGGCGACGGCGGCGCGGGAGGCGGATGCGCTCGTGGAAGATCGAGCCGGCGCGGTTTCGACCGTCGCCGCGGACGTCACTGATCCCGATGCTGCTGGGCGAATCGTCACCGCGTGCGAGTCCGCCTTTGGGCCGGTCGACGTGCTCGTCAACAACGCAGGCACGATGCCGGTGGCGTCGCTGGACGAGCTCAGCGACGACGACTGGCAGTCGCAGTGGGACCTCAACGTGATGGCCTCGCTGCGGCTGATGCGCCTGGCCGCGCCCTCGATGGCCGAGCGCGGCTGGGGGCGGATCGTCAACGTCGGATCGTCGGCGGGCAAGCGACCGTCGGGGCGCAACGCGGCGTACAGCGTCGCGAAGGCCGCTCAGTTGATGCTGTCGCGTGTCTTCGCGGACGAGTACGTCGGCCGGGGGGTCCTGGTCAACGCGGTTGCCCCGGGCCCGACGGCGACCGAGCTCTGGACCGGCGACGGCGGTATCGCGGCGCAGGCCGCCGAACGCTCAGGATCGTCGCGCGAGGACGAGCTCGAGGCGGCCGGATCGAAGGTGCCGCTTGGGCGCCTCGCGGAGCCCGACGAGATCGCGGCCGTGATCGTCTTCCTCTGCTCGGAGCAGGCCTCGAACGTGGCGGGCGCGTCGTGGTCGGTCGACGGCGGCACGGTGCCTTTCCCGTTCTGAGCGCCGCAGCACCCGGGCGCGTCGATATCGAGCGCTAGCTTCCGGCGCCCGATGACCAGGCCGCGCGCCGTGATGGCGCTCATGTTCTTCCCCCGCGGTGGCTCCTCGCACGTGGTGCGCAACCTCGCGCGCTTCCTGCCTGCCAACGGCTGGGAGGTGACGCTCCTGACCGGCTCGCTGGGGCCGCCTGGGAAAGAGTCGAACGCGGAGACCTTCTTCAAGGGCTTCGAGGTCCACAGCGTCGACTACACGACCGCGCTCAAGTCGCCCGATCCGCTCCTGGCCGACCCGCCGCTGCACCCCTCGTTCGAGGACCGCCCAGGAGCGGCGGACCGGATCTTCGCCAAGGTCGACGACGATACCTACGAGCACCTCGTGGCTACTTGGCAGCAAGCGCTTACCGGCGCCGGCGCCGCCGACGCTGACCTGCTGCACCTGAACCACCTGACCCCGATGCACGAGGCTGCTATCCGGTCGTTCCCACGGGTGCCGCGCATCGGCCACCTGCATGGCACCGAGCTGCTGATGCTGCGCGACATCCGCGAGGGCCCGCCGCCGGGATGGAACCACGCGCAAGTGTGGGCGGAGCGCCTCAGCCGCTGGGCACAGGCCAGCGCCAAGCTGTTCGTGCTGTCGCCAGACGCCGCCGAGCGCGTACCAGCGCTGCTCGCGGTCGAGCCCGAACGCGTCTTCCCAGCGCCGAACGGCTTCGACCCCGAGTTGTTCGACCGCCGGCCTCTGACGGGCGAGGACCGCGTCGCGCTCTGGCGCGAATGGCTGGTCGAGGAGCCACGCGGGTGGCGTCCAGGCGGTGAGCCCGGTTCGATCGCCTACAACGAGAGGGACCTCCACGCCTTCCGTGACGGACCGGTGCTGCTCTACGTCGGTCGCTACACCGAGGTGAAGCGGATCCCGCTGCTGATCCGGGCCTACGCCCGTGCCCGCGAGCGCTTCGGAGTCCGGGCTCCGCTGGTGCTGCTCGGCGGCTATCCGGGCGAGTACGAGGGCGAGCACCCGCAGGCGGTCATCGATGCCGCGAATGCCAGGGACGTCTTCATCGCCGGCTGGCGCAGCCACGACGACCTCGCGATCGGGTTGAACGCGGCTGACGTCGTGGTGCTGCCGTCGGTCCACGAGCAGTTCGGCCAGGTGCTGATCGAAGGAATGGCGTGCGGCCTCCCGGTCATCGGGGTGAACAACCACGGGCCGGCGACGATCGTGGACGACGGCCAGACCGGCTTGCTGGTGCCGCCGGACGACGAGGAGGCGATGGCTGACGCGCTCGTCCGGATCGTCTCCAACGACGTCGAGCGGCGGCGGATGGGCGAGCACGCGTACGCACGCAGCCGCGAGCGGTATTCGTGGCCTGCGCTGGCGGCACGCGTGGCCGGCGTATATGACGAGGTCGCCGGAAGGGGTGACACCCCTCCAGGCGGGGGACATCCGCGCTCGATCCGCCGACCCGCCGCCTACCCTGACTCGAGGTGACCGACTACACGATCAGGCGCTCAGATCGCGCCCGCCGCCTGCGCATCGTCGTCGCCCCAAGCGGCGTCGAGGTCGTGCTGCCGCGTCGGATGCCGCTTCGCGACGCGGAGCAGTTCGTCGCCGAGAAGCGGCCCTGGATCGAGCGCACGCTGCGCCAGTACCGCGACGCCGAGGCGTCCCTGCCGCCGGTCCGGCTCGAGGACGGCGGCGAGGTCCCGTACCTGGGCCAGAGCCTGCCGATCCGCGTGCACGTCGAGCCCTGGCGCACGCGACCCGGGATGAGCCGCCGCAGCGGCGCGCTGCAGGTGAGCGTGCTGGAGCCGGGCGAGGATGCGGTCCGCGACGCGCTGGTCCGCTGGTACCGCCGCCGCGCCCGGGTCGAGATCGCCGAGCGGCTCGACTGGGCGACGCTGCGAGCAGGGACGACCTACTCGAAGCTGCAGATCCGCGACCCGTCGAGCCGCTGGGCAAGCTGCTCCTCGAACGGCGCGATGAGCTTCAGCTGGCGTCTGCTCCTCGCGCCGGAGCCCGTGCTTGCGTACGTCGTCGAGCACGAGGTTGCCCATCTCGACGTCATGGACCACTCGAAGCGATTCTGGAAGCTGGTCGAGTCGCGCTGCCCGGACTATCGCGACCACGAGCGCTGGCTGCGGCGCTTCGGTCCAGGACTGCGGACGCTGTTCTGAGGCAACCGCGATGGTCGTGCGCGGCCCGCGCTTGAGCCTGCGCTACGCGCGAGCCGACGACGCGCCGGAACTGTTCGCGCTCGGCCGCGATCCTGAGGTCGCCCGCTTCTTCTCCTGGGGCCCGTACACCGACGCCGCCGAGGCCGCGGCGTTCATCGAGCAAATGCAGGCCGACCGTGACAGCGGCGAGCGGCTGGAGTTCGCGGTCGTCGACGAGCGCGACCAGCTGCTCGGCATAACCGGTCTCTCCGAGTTCTCAGCCCGCGACAAGCGCGCGGTCGTCGGGACGTGGCTCGGGCGTCGACACTGGGGCACGGGCGCGAACGCGGAGTCGAAGGCGCTGATCCTGGCAGTCGGCTTTCGCACGCTCGACCTGCAGCGCATCAGCGCCTACGCCCACCCCGAGAATACGCGCTCGCTGCGCGCGCTCGAGCGGCTGGGGTTCGTTCACGAGGGCGTGCTCAAGGGCTGGCACCTGCACCAGGGCGAGCGCCGCGACGTCGCGATCCTGCGGCTGCTGCGGGAGACCTGGGAGACGACTGAGCTCGCCGGTGTTCCCGTCGACGTCGAGGGTCAGCTTCCGCTTGGTATATCCGCTGGAACCGGGGGGTGAGGATTCCCGCGCCCAGTGCCGATAAGGAGGGTGCATGGACTCTGCCTTCGGCCTCAACTCACCGGACTTCCTTCAGAAGAAGATCGAGCGGCTCAAGACCGCGCTTGGCGAGGCGAACGTCCTCATGGACCGCCAAGTCACTGAGCGCGACGAGGCCCGCGCGCAGCTCGATGCGCTGAAGCGCGAGAACGAGGAGCTCAAGCGCCAGATCGCCGAAGGCGGGAGCGTGGCGACTTTCGAGAGCCAGCCGCCTGTGATCGAGCCGGCGCTGGAGGCGGAGCTCCGCGAGCGGATCGCCGAGCTCGAACGCGACAGCTTGCAGGCGCGGCCTCCCGACGTCGACCCGCAGCTGAAGGAACGGATCGACTCGCTCCAGCGCGACCTCGACGGCGCTCGCCGCGACCTTGAAGACTCGCGCCGCGAGACCGACACCTCGCGCCGCGACAGCGAGACGGCGCGTCGCGATGCCGAGGCAGCGCGTCGCGATGCCGACGATGCGCGCACGGCGGCCGCGGCGGCCGCACAGGCCGTGCAGGCCGCGCAGGCCGCCCCGGCTGTAGCCGGGCGTCGTCCTCCGGCCGACACCGATCTGCCCGCGCCAGGCCCGTTCGTCTCGCAGGAGGTCATCCGGGACGCCCTCGAGAACGACAACTTCGTGCTGTTCTGCCAGCCGGTCTTCAGCCTGCACGCGGAGCGAATCACGCAATACGAGCTGCTGCTGCGCCTGCGGGATCCGCAGGGGCGCCTGGTCCGGCCGTTCGGCTTCCTCGAGCCGGCCGACCGTTACGGCCTGATGGCCGAGATCGACCGTTGGGTCGTCCACCACGCGCTCGAGCTGCTGGCACGCGACTCGACCGGCGATCTGCGGCTGGAGGTCAACCTGGCCGGCCAGTCGCTCGGCGACCCGGAGCTGACGGCGATCATCGAGCAGCAGATCGCCATGACCGACCTGGATCCGGCCCGGCTGATCCTGGAGGTATCGGAGAACGTGGCTGCGGCCAACCTCGCGGACTGCGAGCGGCTCGCCAAGCGGCTGCGCGGCCTTGGCTGCGGCTTCGCGCTCGACGACTTCGGCTCGACCTTCGCGTCATTCCGCCACCTGCGCGACCTGCCGATCAACTTCCTGAAGATCGACGGCGACCTTGTTGTGACCGTCACCGAGTCGCGCACCGGCCAGCTGACGATCAAGTCGCTCGTCGAGCTTGCGAAAGGCCTAGGCGCCGAGACGGTCGCCGAGTACGTGTCGGACGACCAGACGCTGGAGTTCCTGCGCGACCAGGGTGTGGGTTACGCGCAGGGATACAGGATCGGGCGTCCGCGGCCGATCGAGGAGGTGCTCGGACCGCATGCGGCCCAGGAGCCGCAGCCGCAACCACCGAGGCGCGTGGAGCGTCCGGCCCTCGGCATCGGCGACGACGAGTTGGGCGAAGCAAACGAGGCAAACGAGCCCAACGAGGGTTTCCAGTACCCGGACGAGCCCCGGGAGCAGTTCCACGGGCCCGGCGGGAGCGGCATCACTCCCAGCGAAACCATCTGACCGACGCGTAGATCCCAAAGGCTCCCCACAGGAGCAGCGCGCCGATAGCACCCCAGTTGTCCGTCACGCCTTGGCCGGTGACGATCGCGCCCTGAAGCCCATCGATCACGTGCTTGAGCGGCAACGCTTCGGCGATGCCCTTCAGCACCGACGGCAGGTTGGTGTCGTCGTAGAAGACGCCCGAGATGAAGATCGCCGGGAGGAAGACCGCGTTGACGTAGGCGGGCGCGGCGTCGAAGTTCGGGATCGCCTGCGCGAAGGCGATGCCGCACGAGCCGCACGCCACCACGCCGAGCATCGTGAACACGAACAGCGCAACCCAGTCCTTCGGCCAGCTCACGTCGTAGACCAGGTGGCCGATCGCCACGACCAGCAGCACTTGCACGAGCGCGTTCGTCACCGCCGAGCCGATGAGCCCGCCGAAGTAGGTCGTGCGCGGCAGCGGCGCCCCGAGGATCCGCTTGAGGATGCCCTGCTCCCTATAGAAGGTCAGGTTGAAGGCGAGCGCGCTAAACGTCGTCGCCATAACGGCCATCCCGGCGATGCCCGGCACGAGCGTGTTCAGCTCTTTCTTGTCGGTGTGGAAGACCGACGCGATCAGGAGCAGGAACATCAGCGGCAGGCCGAAGTTGAAGAAGGCGGCGCTCGGGTTGCGCCAGAACAGGCGTCGTTCGAAGCGGTACTGACGCCACAGGAGGGCCACGCCGCTCACTCGGTCGCTGACTCCTCCGTCAACTCCAGGTAGACCTCCTCGAGCGTCGGCCGCGTGACCGTGAGTCCATGCAGCCGCTCGCCGCGCCCGAGGGCGTCGCTCGTCAGGCGGTGCAGGAGCGCCGTCGGGTCGTCGGTCTCGAGCTCGACGCGGCTGCCATTCGAGTCGTAGGAGACGCGGTAGCGGTCGCCGCCAACGCCGAGCTCGGCCGGCGGTCCCTCGGCGACGATCACGCCGTTCTTCACGATGCCCACCCGGTCCGACAGCGACTGCGCCTCGTCCAGGTAGTGGGTTGTCAGCAACACGGTCTTGCCCATCTCCTTGAGGGCGCGGACGACACCCCAGGCGGTGCGGCGCGCTGCCGGGTCGAAGCCGGTGGTCGGCTCGTCGAGGAAGACGACCTCCGGGTCGCCGACCAGCGCCAGGGCCAGGTCGAGCCGGCGGTGTTGACCGCCCGATAGTTCGCCGGCGCGGGCGTCCTCCTTGCCGTCGAGACCGACGAGCGCGATCACCTCGTCCGGGTCGCGCGGCTTGGGATAGAGGAGGGCCCAGTGCTGGACTGCCTCCTTGACGGTTACGCGCGGATAGAAGCCGCCCGATTGGAGCACGATTCCGACGCGCTGACGCAGCTCGCGGGTCGGCTTGCCAGGGTCTTGGCCGAGTACTGAGACCGAGCCCGCGCTGCGCTCGCGGTAGCCCTCGAGGATCTCCACCGTGGTGGTCTTGCCGGCGCCGTTCGGACCGAGCAGGCCGAAGACCTCGCCGCGCTCGACTGCAAACGAGATGCCGCGCACAGCCTCGAGCTCGCCATAGGACTTTCGTAGGTCCCTGACTGCGATTGCGGACTGGTCCACGTCGAATGACTATGGCACCCTCCCTCGCCTGCCCTACGCGTGCGTGGACATCGGCAGCAACACCACGCGCCTGCTCGTCGCTGACGTCGAAGACGCTCGCCTGATCGAGGTGGCGACCCTGCGCGAGTTCACGCTGCTCGGCAGCGGCGCGGCTGAAGACGGGTCGATTCCGCACGCGAAGATCGTGGAGACGGCCGAGGCGGTGGCCGCCCAAGTCGACGCGGCGCTTCGCCTGGGAGCGCGGCTGATCACGGTGGTTGGGACGGCGGTGCTGCGCTCGGCGCCTAATGCGGACGAGCTCGGGGCCGAGATCGAGCGTCTGACCGGCTTCCCCTTGCGCGTGTTGTCGGAGGAAGCGGAGGCGGAGTTGTCGTTCCTCGGTGCGACGACGGTCGCGGACGTGGTTTGCAACGACCGGCGGGTGGCCGTGGCGGACGTTGGTGGCGGGTCGTCGGAGCTGGCGGTGGGGACGGCAGGCACGAACCCGAGCTGGTGGCACTCGATAGCAATAGGGTCGGCGGCGCTCGCGCGCGAATGCATCAGTGGCGATCCTCCAACCGGCGAGGAGATCGCCCGCTGTCGGGACCGGGCCGCCGCGGCGGTGCGGCCGCTCGACCCGCCGCCGGTCGACTGCGCGTTGGCCGTCGGAGGGAGTGCGACGTCGCTGCTGGCGCTCGCTGGTGAGCGACTGGACCAGGGCGCGCTCGAGCGGGCGCTGGACCTGCTGGCGCACGTGCGCTGCGCTGACGTCGCGCGCGACCGTGAGCTCGACGTGCGGCGCGTGAAGTTGCTGCCGGCCGGGATCGCGATCCTCGCGGCGATCGCCGGCCTGCTGGGCGTGCCGCTGCAGGTGGCGCGGGGCGGGCTGCGCGAGGGCGTCGTGCTGCGCTTGGCGAGCGCGGCCGACTAGGCCGTTACAAACGCCTCTGATCCCGTTGTTACACGCCGGAGCCCGCTCCGCCGCGGCCCTCGCCAGCGGCGAAGCGGGCCGCGCCGCGTTCGGCGAGCTCGACCGTCTCCTCGCCTGACTTCGCCTCGAGCGCCAGACCTTCCGCGAGCGGCAGGCCGAAGCCCTCGATCGCGGCGCGGCGGTCCGCCAGCATCGTCTCCTGCGGGAACGCGGCCAGAGCCTCCGCGTACTCGAGCGCGCGCTCGACGTGGCGACCGCGGTCGACGATCTCCGTCACGAGGCCGATATCGCGCGCCTCCTGCGCGGGGACGATCCGGCCCGAGAGGATCATGTCGAGCGCCCGCCCCAGGCCGATGATCCGCGGCAGCCGCTGCGTCCCGCCGTCGATCAGCGGCACGCCCCAGCGCCGCTCGGGGAAGCCGAGCTTTGCGTCCAGGGTGGCGATCCGCAGGTCACACCACAGCGCCAGCTCGAGGCCGCCCGCCAGGCACCAGCCGGAGATGGCCGCGATCGTGGGCTTCAACGCCGTCAAGCGCGTGAAGCCGAGCGGTCCGTCGCGCGGATCGAGGCGCGGGCCGAGCGACTCGAGGTTCTTCAGGTCGGCGCCGGCGCAGAAGGCCTCCGGCCCGGCGCCGGTGAGGACGAAGACGCGCGCGTCGTCGTCCGATTCGAAGCGGCGAAACGCGTCGCCCAGCTGCTCGGCAGTCGGGCCGTCGACAGCGTTGCGTCGCTCCGCCCGGTTGATCGTGACGACGGCGGCGGCGCCGCGCCGCTCGTAGGTGACGAGCTCCGTTACCAGCCCGTCCGCTGCCGGGAGCGCGCAGCGAGCTTCTCCTGCTTGCGCCGGTCGAGCGCGCTCTGGATGATCGTCCCAATCGTGATCACGGCGACGAAGAACAGCAGCACGCCGAACGAGAAGAACGTGACCTGCTTGTCATTCGTCTCGCCCAGGAGACCCTGGCCGTCGGTCGCGGCGAACGCGCTCGCGGCGGCAATCGCGAAGAACAGGCAGAACGCGGCGAAATACGCGGCTGCTGCGCGAGCGCGGCGGGTCATCGGGAGGGAGAGTACCGAACGCGCGGGCTAACCTCAGAGGCGGTGGCGACGGAGCGCTTCATCGCGGTCATCGAGATTCCGAAGGGCAGCCGCAACGGTTCCGACTGCGACCAAGGTCCGCAGCTCTGGAACCCAACCGAGGCCAACTGATGCGAATGGTGCGCAACTGGGCGATCGTCGCGCTAATCGCGCTCGCGATCGTGGCGCTGCCCGCCGGCGGCCCGACCCTCAACGTCGTGATGTCGTTGCTGTCGATCGCGTTCTTCGCCGCGATCGCGCTGTTCGTTTACCGGCTCTATCACGAGCACCGCTTCACGCTCGA
>Ga0126314_10000928_pt1 | contig 13888 bp, 11 predicted proteins | sample Plot105B_FD_92535 | JGI IMG/M metagenome (GOLD analysis project Ga0126314, IMG submission 92535) | Serpentine soil microbial communities from UC McLaughlin Reserve, CA, USA - Plot105B | ecosystem: Environmental > Terrestrial > Soil > Grasslands | place: USA: UC McLaughlin Reserve, Lake County...
CCGTCCCGTTGGCGGCGAGTGAGTTGAGTGGCAATCAGTACAACCGATGTCATTCCGCCAATGTTCACCGCGACGAAAGTTGTTGTGTTCCTCACGGCCGGCATGACAGCCTAAACACGTTTCCGAGGTTTCTTTGGACGATTTGTGTTTGAAGGAAATGATTTTCTTCGGATCGCCTTCTTCAGCGTGGGCCTTGCCTGGCCCATGGCATGATTCGCAACCCGTCACCTTCTCTTTCCAACTGCCAAGCTTCGTGAGCTGAGCATGCGAAGTATGTGAGAAGGCTTTGAACTGATCTTCGTGACAGTCTTTACAAGCCTCGCTGCCTACATAGTCTTCAGACTTTTTCAGTGCGAGTTGGGCCTGCATGATCCGCGAGGATTCAGAAGAACTCCTCGAGCTGTGCCAACCGATTGCGGCGAGAACCAGCCCACAGATCAGGAGTGCTTTGATAAATTTATACAATCGGCCCTCCTCGAATTTTCGTGATTGAACTGACCGGTGGCGACGAATGCTCGAAAAGCATTCTAGACGGTCAGTAGTCGTTTAGGATGTGACGCCCATCACGTTGAGGCGCCAAGCATGAACCCATTAAACCTTCGGCGTCAAGCTTTTTAGCAACACGCGATTCTCTCCAAAGCCGCGCGATCGGAAATGAAAATGCTGTCTGACGTAATTCGAATAATGTTGCGTCTGGTCAACGATGCCAGCAAACGAGTAACTGTCTCTCGCGACGAGCAAATCATTTGAGCGATTTGTTCCTGCGTAAGATCTTTATCGATTCTCACCAGGTTTGACTGGTCCACTGCGGATCTTTTGCACCATTCAAGCAATAAATGGGCCAACCTGGCATTGGCCGTTTGGGGTAACAGCAGCGACCTCGCTCGGTCTGTTAGTTCCGCTAGTTCCCGGCTCAAAATTTGAGATATGACATTCGCACCTGACTGGTTTCTCTCCATGATCTCGATCAGGTGCGCGCGTGAAATAAATTGTGTGCGACACGCTTCAATGGTCTTCACGGTTGCATTGTAAGAAGAACCCCTCAGCACAGAGTTCAATCCCAACACGTCACCGACTTGAGCTATCCGGAGAATTACGACTCTTCCTTCGCGCGATGAGATGGAAACGGTGGCGCGGCCCGTTCGCAAAATGTAGACGCCTCGGACCAACTCTCCTTCGCCAAATAACACTTCCCCGCGACCATGCAGTGACGTCAAGTTGCCGGCATTCGACGCGTTGATTTCGCGCAAGAGTAAGTGGAAGTCGTCGCGAGCTCCGTTAGTCGGAACTTCCAGGGGCTCGTCAATCTCGATTTGTCTCGCGCTCGGCATTACAAACACCCCGATGTCTTTCTTGCGCTTAACTGTTCTGCGCGCGTGCTCGGTCACTGGATCGTTCACTGGTCGCCGTCATGTGTTGCTTGAAGAGCCGGGCTGAGGCCTCGAGAAAATCATAGGAAGTCACAATGCCTATTAACTGCTCTCCCTCGACAACGGGAAGACAGCCAACACGATTGCTTCGCATGATTTCGAGTGCCTCCAAGGATGACGTGGAAGGAAGAACCGTAACGGGATTCACTACCATGATCTCCCGTACGGTAATCGGATTCACCCCACCAGTTCGACTACTCATCAGGCGCAGCAAACCACGATGAGTTACCAAACCAACCAGGCATCCCTTTTCATCTTCCACGGGCACGTGCCGGACGTGTCGCCAGTCCATCACGCTGGCGGCGAGATCGATCAAGTCGTCAGGCTTGACAGTGAATAAGTCGGTCGACATGAACTGGCCAACAGTGCGATAACCATTCTCCCATTCGTCAGACTGCGTGGTTTCAATGAGCGGCCAGCGGTGAACCGGGTTACCTTGCTTTTGATTTGCCAACATCGCTGCAGTCAATCTCCTTTGGCGAGCGTCTCTCGAGGTCGAGCCTTCCATTCCCGAAAGTGACTTCATTATCCAGGCCGCGCCGGTTTGACGATTCCGTGCGCGCTCCTCAATGATGCCGAGATACTTATCAATGTCTTCACTTGCGACTTGCGAATCACTCAATCCCTCGCGAGCAAGCGGAAGCAGGTGGTCCAGGATTAGTGAAGCTGCGCTGTGGCCTTGCCCGTCAATCCACTGGAATTGAGCATCGAGCCCGTGTCTTGCGGCGCGGAAGAAATTCAACTTGGCATCGTCAAAGCCCATTCGCGCGGTGATGTCGCCGTACGCTCCCGGAAGAGCCAACATCAAGCCAGTGAAAAACGCGGCATTAGCGATTTCATCGACAATGGTTGGGCCGGAAGGCAGAGCACGGTTCTCAATTCGCAGATGTGGGACGCCTGCAGTTAGGCCGTAGCACGCGCGATTCCAGCGCCAAACAGTGCCGTTGTGCATTCGTAAGGCTGAAAGCAACGGCGTCCCGCCACGTGCGAGGACCTCAAAGGGATTTTCATCCGGCTCGCTGATCATGATTGGACGAAAACGAGTGATCTGATCGTGAAAGAGTTCGACGACCGAATTTTCAAGCCAACGATCTCCGAAGCTGACCCGCGTTGGCTGGTTGCGCGCCAATTGTGGACGCGAGCGCTCGTCGGTGGAGTGTTGGAACAGGGCGACGCGTGTTTCCTGCCACAAGCGTTGACCAAACAAGAGCGGCGAATTGACGGCAGCGGCCAGCACGGGCGCAGTTATCGCCTGCGCGACGTTGTAATGATTGGCGAATTCCCTGGCGTTACTTTGGAAGTGGACCTGGAAACTGGTATTGCACGATTCCATCATGATGTTGTCGTGCGTCAACTGCAGTTCGTCCAATCCTTTGATGTGAATCGACAGCGGACCACCACGCATCCTGATCACGCCTCGATCTAACTCCTGGTAGCGCGCCAGAGGAGTGAGATTATCCAGAGTCAAATCTGACTTTTGCAGCGTCGGTAAAATGCCGGAGAGAAGAATGTCGGCGCCCTGAGTTGCGGCGCCATTGCGCGCAAGCGCTATCAACTCGTTAAGCTCTTGTTCCATCCGGCTGAAACAATTGTTGGTCAATTCAAGCGGGTTCAGATTGGCTTCCAGGTTGAATCTCGCAATCTCGGTCGTCAGCCGCGCATCGTGAGCATGCGCCAGAACTTCAGCGGAAATAGGAGCAGGTCTCAAGTAGCGATCGATCAGAAACATTTCCTGCTCCGCTCCGATTCGCTTGACCCCGCTCTCCAGCAGACCGTGCTCCAGCATGAATGCGAGCGCGCGCAGGTCTTCGAGCAGCGCCTTCATGAACACTTGCGCTTTCTTCTCATCAACTTCTTGTTCGACGTTATGCTCTCCCATGGACGTACCAATCTAACTCGGCTGCACTCCTGAAAATCGTGTAATCCTGTCTGAGTGAATTGACTGCTGCGCGGCTTCGCGCAACATCGGTCGCAACGGACGCGCAACCAGAACGGGACAAGGTGCCTGGCGCAGAACGCGATCGACATTTGATCCAAACAGAGTGCGCATTCCAAATCCCGCGCCGTGTGCCCCAAGACTTATCAAGTCGATTTCGTTCTTCTCAGCGTAATTCAGAATTTCTCGATAGGGATGTCCTTCGCTCACCGGGGTTGTAATGTTGCACCAAAGATGGACCTCAGCCGGCACAACCCTTTGCAAACGACGCGCAGCATTGTGGTATGCGGATTCACCCTTTATTGGATCCCAGGCGATCTCGGGCTCGTTCACTGAACGTGGTGGCAACACATGGAGCAAATGCAGTTTTGCCTGGTGTTCCTGCGCGATCGACAATCCGTACTTCAGAGCCAGCTCAGCGTAGTCAGAGAAGTCGTAAGCCACGAGGACATGTTTCAAATTCACTTTCAGTTCATCGGTTACAAACTCTCGCTCATCATTGTGCATAACGAGCACGGGACACGGAGCGCTTCGGCAAACTGACTCGGCGGTGGAACCCAGAAGAGCTGCACGATGTGGACGACGCCTCGACCTCATAACTATCAGGTCTACATTCTCGACTTGTGCCTGCGCCATTATTTCCACGTCAATGTCATCCGCAGGTGCAACCACTAATCGCCAGCTTGAGGCAGCAAGATCCGAAGGATTGATCTGTTCCAACACAGTCGTTTCCAGAACGTCGAGTTTTTCTTCGGTGCCTTTACCATCCGTACAGTGAAGCAAAACCAACTCGGCATCGTGGGCGCGCGACAGCGCCAGCGCATAACGCACGGCGGTTCCGGAATATGGTGACAAATCCGTGGGACAAAGAATGCGTTTGATGTTAATCATGTTGGCCCCCTCCGTTGCCTCATCCGACATGCGGCTTCATCGCTCATCTCCTAAGGTCTGATCGCCACTTTCATCACGCCGTCCAGGCGCTCACCAAACAGATCGTAGGCTGCTGCTATGTCGTCAAGGGCGAACGTGTGCGTCAGCAACGGCGTGAGATCGACTCGGCCGTGCCGAACAACTTCCATGAGGCGACGCATGCGCTCTTTGCCACCAGGACAAAGCGTTGTCACGATCCGGTGATCACCAATACCCGCCGCGAATGCTTCGTAAGGAATCGCGAGCTTGCCGGAATACACACCCAGACTCGACAACGTTCCCGCGGGTCGCAGACTGCGCAACGCGCTCTCAAATGTCTGCTGAGTGCCAAGAGCCTCAATCGCTACATCTGCGCCGCCGCCGGTCAGTCGTTTTACCTCGGCTACAACATCAACGTCGCGATAGTCGAGGGTGACGTCGGCACCCATACGTTTCGACATAGCGAGTCGATGCTCGTCGCCATCGATGCCGATAATCAGCGATGCTCCCATGAGTCTTGCGCCGGCTGTGGCACACAAACCAATCGGCCCTTGAGCAAAAATGACAACTGAGTCGCCGATCTTTATTCCCGCGGACTCAGCGCCGCCAAAGCCAGTTGAAGCAATATCGGCCAGTAGGACTACTTGTTCGTCGGTCAGTTCATCAGGAATTTTGGCGAGGTTCGCCTGAGCGTACGGCACTCTTAAGTATTCTGCCTGAGCACCGTTAATGGTGTTTCCGAATCGCCATCCACCCAACGCCTCATAACCTTCACCATGGCCACATTGTGCTGAGTGGCCGGATAAGCAAGCGCGGCATTGACCGCAAGGCGTGATTGCGCCAACGAGGACACGATCACCTTTGTTGTATCCCGAGACACCTTCGCCCAGCTCTTCGATCACACCAACTGGCTCATGGCCGATCACCAACCCGGGAGCAACTGGATATTCGCCTCTTACAATGTGAAGGTCTGTTCCACAAATCGTGGTCAGCGTCACGCGAATGACCGCTTCGCCTGCTGCGGCGCGTGGCTTCGCTACCTCTTCGACCCGAATCTTGTTCTTACCATGGAAAACGTTTGCTTTCATTTTCGTGCCTTCCCTTTACTGCTCACTTTGCAAGACGGCCTGGTGTAGCTCGCTTAGTGCAACGCCTCGGAGATCCCCTGCAACGATTCAGCCGCGAGGTTTTGTTTCACCTCAACTGACTTCACCGGCGAAGTGATAAGAGCTCTTTCATTAACCCACATTTCCAGTCTGCACCCGACGCAACCACTCCATCCTTAAATTCCGAGCCAGGATTTGCTGACCCTCGCACTAACGCTTCACTCGGTTCGACAAGATACGTACCACCGTCGACTAATGCGCGCCCCGTCTGTGGATCGAGCAGCAAAATCCGATATTCACTATTGTGCGTTTGCAGCAGGATCGTATCGAACGCGTTTAAGCTATCCAGCGTAACCTGGCAGCCTGAATCAACGTCGCATTCCACTTCATTTCCGCTGAGGGTTGTTGGCTCGCGGGTCCAGCACTCGAGACAGAGGGCCGATGCAGGATCGATGTCAAATCTTGTGTCGTCGATTGATCGACCACACCTGGAACAGTTGACATGGGATCCCGACATCAATCGATCGAGAGCATCATCGATCTTCCGCAGGCGCTCCTGGAGAGCCCCTTTGCGTTCATTCGCTTTGCGGCGGGCTTCAGAAACTGGCCCCGGGTCTTTGAGCAGAGCTTCGCAAATGTCCTCGCGTTCTTCGTGCAAACGGTTCCATGCGAATCCACCCTTTCCTCCAATCGGAATTTCCAGCAAATGAATTGTGCGATCTTTGTTCATGATTACTGTCTCCATAGAATTCCGAATTATGAATACGAGAGTTGCCAGTACTCTTTCTGCGCCCGTTTGGCCCAGCTCCAAAAACGACCTTGTCTAACTGTTGCGGGCTCATCCGTCCCAATGTCCTTGTGCAGATAGATGCTGTCGCTTCCAGCCTCATCAATCACGAGCTTCAACTCATGGAAATAGTGCGCGACTGGTTCGTGTCCATCGATTTCTGACGCGAGATTTGCGGCTGCAACCTCGGCCTGACGCACAGCCATGTGGCCCATCTTCGGCCCGTCGAAGTTCACACAGTCGCCGACAGCATATATCCGGTTGTGACCGGTAACGCGCATGGTCCAATCGACGTTGATGTATCTTTCGTCGTTTGTGATTCCAAGGCAGGAGGCTGTCGGGGAGCCCTGAAAAGGTGGCAGCAACATAAGGAGATCGAAGTTAGCGGTCAGGCCGTTACTCGTTGTGATTGCATTCTGCGTCACCAGATCAGTTGGGAAATTGGGCAGCACTTCGATCTGCCGTGCAGCGAGTGCTTTCCTCAGTGCGGCGGCGCCGCCAACATCGCCAAACTCTGATTCAAGTGTGTCCGGAGTGACGACTGTTATTCTGACGTGCTCGCGTTTGCCTTTGTCCTCGAGCATCCGGGCCAGGGCGAAGGCCGTTTCGTAAACGGGAACCGGCAGGCGTGCTCCCCTACATTGACCAAGGACGGCCCGACCTTCGTGAAAATTCGAGAGCGCTTTACCAAATGTGATTGCCTTGTCGACATTCAAAAGATGATGAGCATGTTCATAGAAACCAGTGATGCGCTCCGTTGCCAGGCGGCGACCCAAAGCAAATATGAGATAGTCGTAGCCAAGGTGTCCTTCAACTTCACCATGCGCAATCGTGACTTTCTGTGCGACCGGATCGATCCGTGCGACTTCGGCTTCGATAAAATTCACTCGTCGATCCATCATCGCGTGGCGCAGGTCAAAGGCAACGTCTTTCCTGTCGCACTTGCCAAAAGCGAACTTCACCAGCGCTGGATAAAAAATAAAATTACGACTGCGTGATACCAGCGTAATCTGATGTTCGTCACTTAGTTGCCCGGCAAGGCGTTCTGCGGCCACTACGCCTCCGAAGCCGCCACCGAGGATCAGGACCTTTGCCATCGCTATCTGTCCCTTCCCTTTCGAGGGAAATTCTCTGATCGCAGTTATGCGATTCGCGAAACGTCAGTGCACAACCCGTACCACGTAGTCTCGAGCGGTTTAGCTAAGGTTTTGGGAAGAAAAGACAGGAATCAAATTGGAGTTGCGGGGTATTTCCCAGCGCGTTTGAAATTTCCCGCAAAGGAAAAGGCGCAAAAGGAAAACCTCAAATCTTCCTTTGCGCCTTTGCGTGAGACAATTTTCCAGTGAACTTAGTTATTTCCCGTCCTTCAACACCTGCGCCAGTGCCTTAAGTAATTTCTCAGCAGTGTAAGGCTTATTGAGGAAAACAGACACACCCTCCAACGCACCCTCGCCGGCGCGTTGCCCTGCTCCCAGGCCGCTAGCCGCAATGATTCGAATTTTGGGGTTCATTCTCTGCAACGCGCGAATCGTCGCCGATCCATCCATAAACGGCATAACCATATCTGTCAGCACAAGCGCGATCTCATTTTTCTTATCGGCGTAGATGGCGAGTGCTTCAGTGCCATCGCTGGCTGTCATAACGCTGTATCCAAAAGTCTCGAGTGTCCCGCGTGTTATCTCTCGAATTGATTCTTCATCATCTACTACCAGAATTAGCTCTCCATTGCCTAAAGGAAGATCTGTTTGTAATGCGCCCGACTCAACCGCGCCTGGTGCATTGAGTGCCGGGAGATACAAAGCAAATTGACTACCCTTATGTAACTCGCTATAGACGTTGATGAAGCCTCCATGACTTTTCACGATCGTCAAAGCAGTCGAAAGCCCCAAACCTGTTCCCTTCGTCATCTCTTTGGTGGTGAAAAACGGCTCGAAAATCCTGCTTTGAATTTCGAGAGACATTCCCGGCCCTGTATCAGACACCGTGATCATCACAAAACGCCCCGCCTTGGCCTCGATGTGCATCCGCGCGTAGTTCTGGTCAACAAAAGCATTCTCGGCCTTGATCGAAATCGATCCGCCTTCCGGCATTGCATCGCGGGCGTTCACACAGAGATTCATTAAGACCTGATGCATCTGAGTTGCATCGGCTGAAATGATCCAAAGGTCATTCGGAATCTGAAAATTGATTTCGATTGACTTCGGGAGTGTCTCACGCAGGATTTTGACCATTTCCTTTATCAGGTGCTTCGGCTGCAAAGCCACGCGCTCACCTTCGACACCTCTGGCGAACGACAACACCTGACGCACCATGTCTCCGCCACGCTCGGCATTCGCGCGCAAAACGTCAAACCACTTCCTGCTTGTTTCGTCAGTCGTCTTCAACTGGAGCATATCGATCGCCATCAAAATCGGCGACAGAACGTTATTTAAATCGTGCGCGATTCCACCGGCAAGCGTGCCGATTGACTCCATTCTTTGAGCACGAAGAAACTGTGCTTCCATCCGCTTCTTCTCTGTGACGTCGGTATTAATCACCAGAATCGATTTCGGAAGTCCTTGCTCATCGCGAACCAACGTCCACCGGCTCTCAACGATTATCTCAGCGCCATCTCGCCGAGTTTGATACATCTCACCCTTCCACTCGCCATGTTCGATTACCGCGTGACGCGCCGCGTCAAATTGCTTCGAACGTTCTGTGAAAATTAGAGACCCGGCGTTCTTGGCTACCGCTTCGTCCGCAGTCCAGCCATAGATGTGTTCAGCTCCCTTATTCCAAAACAAAATGTTCTGCTCGAGGTCACGTACGAGAATCGCGTCTTGCGCCTGGTCCAACAGGGCCGCCTGCTCCCGTATCTGCTCCTCAGCACGTTTGCGCTCCGTGATATCGCTGCGAATCGCGACATACTGATAAGGCTTACCCTCTGCGTTAAGAAAGGGGACTATGGTTGTGTCTACCCAGTAGAAGCTTCCGTCTTTGGCACGATTCTTTATCTCACCACGCCACACTTTGCCGCTTGCGATCCTCGTCCACAGGTTTCTGATGAACTCTTTCGGATGATAAGTCGAGTTGATGATGCGGTGGTCCTGGCCGAGCAATTCATCACGGGAGTATTTTGAGATTTCGCAAAACTTGTCGTTGACGTAGTTGATGATCCCGCGTTGATCGGTGATCGCGACGATGGCAGACTCGTCCAGAGCAAACTTGATGTCTGCCAGTTCCTTCTGCGAGCGCTGTAAAGCTTCTTCCGGGAGGAGTTGGCGATCGACTGATGTTGTATTGCTGTTCATCATTGAGAGTTAGGTTTCGGCGTCGGCGGTAGCGACCTGAGCATCCTCGAGTTTCTTGAGCCGATATCTTAGCTGATCACGCGAAATACCGAGCAGTTCCGCCGCGCGTGTTTGATTCCCACCGCTTCGCTGGATCGCTTGTCGGACAAAGGAAAGTTCCGCTTCGTCAAGCGAGATTCCTTCATGTGGTAACACGAACCGATCAGAGGCCTCCGCGACAGGCGGCGAGAGTCGCGGTGCTTCCAACAATCCTCCAGGCAAGTACTCAGTAGTTATTTGATCACTGTCTTCCAGGATCAGAGCCCGCTCAATAACGTTGCGTAGCTCGCGAACATTTCCTGGCCAGTTATATTTTCTGAAAACTGCTGTGGCTTCGGCTGATAAGCCGGTGATTTTTCGATTTCGTTTAAGCCTGGCCCCGATCGTGTCAATGTAGTGTTGAGACAGTAGTAAGACATCATCACCTCTTTCGCGAAGCGGTGGGATGTCTATCTGAATAATTGACAAACGATAATACAGATCCAGGCGGAACCGTCCCGCTTCGCTTTCCGTTTTCAGATCGCGATTGGATGCTGCAAGTACGCGAACATCAAGCGGTATGTCTTTCAACCCGCCGACGCGTCGAAAAGCTCCTTCTTCTAAGACTCGCAAAAGTTTTGCCTGTAGCGAGAGTTCGAGTTCACCAATTTCGTCCAGCAAAAGAGTGCCGCCTTCAGCCTGCTCGAACAATCCTTCCTTGCGTGCCTTGGCATCGGTGAACGCGCCTTTTTCGTAACCGAAGAGTTCTGACTCAATGAGCGTAGCGGGAAGTGCTGCGCAATTTATTGCGACGAAAGGTCGTTCAGCGCGTTGCGAACCGTAATGAATCGCTTTCGCCACCAGGTCCTTGCCGGTTCCCGATTCGCCCTGGAGTAGCACGGACGACACTTCGCTTTCGGCTACCTTCGCTGCGAGTCCGAGCATTTTCTTCATCGCCGGAGACTCGCCCACAATCTGCCGGAAATTGAACTCCCTGGCTCGTTCTTTTCTCACCTGTTCAACTTCGCGTCGCAGGTGGCGAGCTTCGATCGCGTTACGAATTGTGATACGAAGTTCTTCGAGATTGATGGGCTTGCCGATGAAATCATAGGCGCCGCCGCGCAGCGCCGAAATGGTGTTATCAACCTGAACATTACCAGTGATCATGATCACGATGGCTTCAGGCTGCTCACGCTTAATCTCGCGCAGCACGTCGAGTCCCGAGCCGTCCGGAAGGTCGATGTCGAGCAAAACCGCGGCTGGTAAATCTGCTTTGAACAGCTTTACACCGTCCGCCACTGAGGCTGCTTCAATTGGCGCGAAGCCCCAGCTCTGCAGAGCTTCTCTCAGGGTCCAGCGAATAGCCTCGTCGTCATCAACGACAAGTATTTGTTGGTTTGCATTCTTAAGAGGCATTAATCTCCGTCAGCTTCGATACACTCAGCTCCGGCAAACATGTTGATTATATGGGGCGGGCTAACAATGAGGAAGGCCGGCTTGCAGAGGAAGGGAATCCTACATTGGGGCACTCGTCCAGTTTGAACTACGCCGAAGGCGTTGGCTAATTCCAGCCCAGGGTTGTTCCAACCCTGGGGTAAAGGACCACCGTTGTAAAACTCTGAAGGAGGTTTCTACCGCACATGCCTAACGCTTTCAGCGTTTGTGATTTCCATTTTATAGCCCAGGGTTGAAGCAACCCTGGGCTGGAATTAGCCAACGCCTTCGGCGTATTCATTTCATAGGACTCAATTTAAATTGAACAAGTTTGTTTGTTGTGCTGGCTGTGAGCTTACTCTCAGCAACCACGTTTTCTTTCATCCAGCCGAAGAGTGTCCATGCATCTGTGTCATCTGTGGCTTCTTTCATGCGAAACCTACTCAATGAATCTAGTCAACCGAGATCCATTCGGCGGTGGCCGGGAACAGTTTCTTGTCCGGATCGATCGTTACGATGTAGGCGCCCAAGACACCGATACGACGGTTTGGTCCAAAGGTGATCCTTGGCATTAGTCCCGTATCGAATTCGTAAAGCCCCTCGAGCGTTGTAACCAGTCGCTCGCGGCTCAAGTCCTTACCGGAGAGTTCCAATGCGTGGACCAGTATTCGCGCAGCAGCGATCGCCGAAGCCTGGGCGGCGGCGTGTGTCGACGTTAGCTTGTTCTTCTGGAGCAAGGCGCTGTATTCAGCGGCGCCGGCTTCGGAGACATCGGCCGGAATCGTGGGAAAGGCCAGAAAGACCTGGTCTTTCATTTTCAACGGCACTATCCCGGTAATGTTTCTTCCGACAAGTGTGCCCAGGAGGTAGACCGCCGGTGTCCAGCCAGCCGTTTCGGCATCTTTGAATAGAGCGCTGGTGTCAGCTCCGGAACCAAGATGGAACACCGTGTCGATTCCCTTTTGCTTCAGCTCGGCCACATATTGGGCCGCATTGAATTTGTCACGCTGGTAATAGACTCCGGTGATGTTGGTCCAACCAAGCTTCTTTGCCTGATCTTCAATGCTCCTGGCGATCCCTCTGCTGAAGTCGGCATCGGGACACACGATCGCCACGCGCGACTTTTGGGGATCCGTTTTCTTCGCAGCAAAGTTGACCAATGTTCTTGCTTGTTCCTTGAGGCCAGGCAGCAAATAGAAAACGTAGCGGTTAAGAGGCAGACCTCTTTGCGGAAGCAGTGTCGAAGGACCAATGAAGGGCACTTCCCGATCTTTGCTAAGCGTCGCAACGTCTTCTTCAGCCCCGGCCGTCAGGCCACTCACAATCGCGAAGACCTGCTCGTCGTCGATCAGATGCTTCATGTTTGCGGCCGTCGACGTTGCGTCTCCATACATGACGCGCAGTTCAATCTTGCGATTATAGATACCGCCACGGCTATTGAGTTCGGCAAAGTACGCCTGCAAGACGTCTCCCATCGACTGGGCCAGACCCGTAAGGGCGGCCTTTTCAGGCAATAGCGTGCCGATCACAATGTTGGTTTCAGAAACACCCGGATCCGTATCAGTCTCGATACGCTTTAAGTAGGCAATCAGGTCCGCCATGTCCTTTTGCGGCATTCGATATGTGGGCATTGCCACTGCCAATTTATTGGCCGCGGGATCGAGACCTGAGGTCAGCATGCGGGTGAATGAAGCCTCGGAAAAAGCAGGATGCTTTCGGCCACCGTCGTCATTGTGGCCGTAGGGCTTTGTTAAGTAGGACCAGGTCAGGGTTCCGGCAGTCACACCGCCCTCGGTTTTTCCTTCGCCTCGAGCTCCATGACAGCCGGCACACGTCAGAGTCGTGGCAGGCACATCAATTTCGCCCATCAGCGCCGTGATCTCCTGCCCTGACGCGCTTTCACCTCTCAGATAAAACGCCTTGCCACGCTTCTCTTCTGCCGTTAACTCACGTCGCTCCGTTTGAGTCTGATTTTGAATTGGCCGCGGAGCCGGACCCGCATTCGTCGCGTCAAGCATCTCCGAAGAGGCGCTCAAAATCAGGCCAGCGAGGATCGCGCAGATGAGTACAAGTATCAGTTGGCGAAGTTTAATCATTTTCATTGCTGACTCACCGATCATTTATTACATCTTCGACAATCTTTACCAGCTCATCAGGCTTTGCGAGTCCAAACGCCTTCTTCCAAAGACCCTTCGGCTCATTGCCAATAATTATGATAGTTGAATGGTCGTCCCTGGCCTCCACGTACTGGCCCAGTTTGTAGAGAGCCCAGTCGACGTTCTCCTTCTTGCCGGTGAGAAAGATCCAACCGGGCCGCGCGTGGAACCTGCGGCTATATTCTTTGAGCCGAGTTGGCGTGTCGGCTGCGGGATCAACGCTAATTGAGACGAGGAACGCGTCCTTCCCCAAACGATCGCCAAGAGCTTCCTGCACTTTTTCCATGTTCCGATTCAGCGGCGGACAAACACTGGTGCACGTGATAAAGAAGGTGTTGATTACGACGACTTTGTCCTTTAACACGTCGCTGTAGAACCGCATCTTCTGACCGTCCTGGTTGATCAGCTCGACATTGGAAAAGTATTTCTCAGCCGGTGAACGCGACGCTGCTGACGTCACCGCTTCTGCCTGCAACGATGTTGGCATTGACGGTTTGGGTTTTTGGCCCAGCGACTGATCCTGCGCGCGAGTTGACGCGGCTAAGAAGGCAACGACTCCCAGAAGTATAACGACAGCGCTCAGAATCCCTGGCTTCATGGTTTGACTGTCTCCTTTGTTACGGACTCGTCGACTTTTCCTTCAATGACATTGAGGATCAATCCCACCATCAGAGACGTCTTGGCCAGTCCATAGGTACGTGTCCAGACGCCTTTGACGTCATTACCAATAATCACTGAGGGCGTGTGATCCTCCCGGCGCGACACCGATGCTCCAAGAGCATTCAACAACTTGTCCATCTCCTGTTTGTCGCCAGTAACAAA
>Ga0126314_10000929_pt1 | contig 13887 bp, 11 predicted proteins | sample Plot105B_FD_92535 | JGI IMG/M metagenome (GOLD analysis project Ga0126314, IMG submission 92535) | Serpentine soil microbial communities from UC McLaughlin Reserve, CA, USA - Plot105B | ecosystem: Environmental > Terrestrial > Soil > Grasslands | place: USA: UC McLaughlin Reserve, Lake County...
CACGGCGCTCGGACTCGTCGACTGCTGCGCCGTCGCGCAGCGGTCGGGCGAGCTCGGCCAGGTCGGCTTCGGCGCAGACGCCCGCCCAGTAGAGCGGGGCGGTATAGAAGACGTACTCGCCGTGGTCGAGCCGCTCGAGCGTCTCGGCGACGACGGTGCGTGCGTCCTCGCTTCGGCGTTCGCGGACAGCCAGCCGGCTCAGCGGGACCGCTGCCTGCGTGAGCCACATCGAGCCGCCCTGCGGCGCGATCAGGGAGCTGGCGTCGTCGAGGAGCGTGTGAGCCAGCTGGAAGTCGCCGCGCTCGGTCGCAATGATCCCGCGCGCGTCCCTCGCGCTGCTCACGGCCAGCAGGCTGGTGGCGGTGTCGATGATGCGGTCCGTCAGCTCTATCGCCTGGTCGAAGCGGCCGAGGCGCACGAGCCGGTTCGCGGCCTCGGCCTCCATCAGATGCCCCGGGTGCCGCTCGAGGCCGACATCCCGCGCTCGCGCCACCCCCCGGAGTGCGAGGTCGACCGCCTGCTCCACCCGACCCGCTTGGTCGAGGGCGTCGCTGCCGTTGAAGTGCGAGCGCAGGATCTCCTCCGTCAAGTCGAGCTCCTCGGCGATCGCGCACGCCTGATCCATGAACTCGATCGCCGCCCGGACGTCGTTGCCGTGGCCGGCGACGCAGCCAACGAGGGTGTTCAGGATGTTCGCCTCGACGTCGCGTGCACCGGTGGCGCGCGCCATCGGCAGCGCGATCTCGCACAGGGCCTTGGCGTCGGCCGGGCGGTCGTTGAGCATGAGCACCTGTCCCTCGGCGGCGAGCGCCCGTGCACGCGCAATCGACGGCGTGGCGGGGAGGACCCGAACCGCTCGGTCGTAGACCGGTAGCGCCTCCGCCCCGTGACCGGCCGTCCAGAGGTAGCGGCCGAGTCGCTCCAGCGCGACCGAGGCACGTTCCGGATCGACGGACGCGTCGATCTCGTCGACGAGGGCGCGCGCGAGCGCCACGGCGCGCTCGCCGTCGCCCGCGTTGTGCGCCGCAGCGGCGGCGCGCCGCAGCAGCTCGAGCCGATCCACCCGCATCTCGCCGCGCCCGCACTCCCAGAGCTCAAGCGCGCGCTCGTAGTGGCGTGCCGCCTCAGCAAATGCGCAGATCCGGTCGCTCTCGAAGCCGGCGTCGATCGATGCCCGAAGCGCCGGTCCGAGCTGATGGGCGGCGTACCAGTGATAGGCGAGCTCGGCCGACACGGTCGCCTCCTGGCTCGCCAGGCTGCGGTCCGCCTCCATCGCCTGTGCCAGCACGACGTGCAGCTTGCCGCGCTCGCCTGGTAGGAGGTCGCCGTAGACCGCCTCGCGCATCAGCGCGTGGCGGAACTCATACGACTGCTCGTCGCCGGCCTCGACCAGGACATGGCCGCCGACCGCCTCGCGGAGCGCGTCGAGCAGCTCGGGCTCGGGCAGGTCGACGACCGTTGCGAGCAGCCCGTGCTGGGCGCTGCGGCCGGCGGCGGCGGCTGCGCGGACCACATCGCGCGCGGTCGGCGGCAGGTCGTCGACGCGCTGCAGCAGAGCGTCGCGAAGCGTGTCCGGCAACGAGCCGTCGGCATGGGTCAGGCGGGCCGCGACCAGCTCCTCGGTGAAGAGGGGGTTGCCGTCGGAGCGCCCGTAGATCGCATCGGTCAGGTCCGGGTCGGCGCGCTCGCCGACGATGTGCTCGAGCTGCTCGGTCACCTCGTCGCGCGACAGGCGGTCGAGCTCGACGCGCGCCACCGACTGGATCGCGGCGAGCTGGACGAGGAACGGCCGCAGTGGGTGACGCCGGTGCAGCTCGTCGCTGCGGTAGGTGACGACGAACAGGATGCGCTCGTCGCGGAGGCTGTGCGCGATGAACAGCAACAGGTCGCGCGTGGAGCGGTCAGCCCAGTGGAGGTCCTCGATCACGACCACGACCGGCTGCTTTGCGGCCAGCCGCTCGAAGACACCCAGCAGAAGCTCGAACAGGCGCGCCTGCCCAGTCGATCCCAGCGCGAGGCTGTCGGGACCCATCAGCGTGCCGGTCCAGGTCCCGAAGATGCCGTCGACGATGCCCTCGTCGTCGTCCTTCGCAAAGCGGCGCAGCGCGGAGACGACCGGGGCGAACGGGATCTCGCCCTCGCTCAGCTCGACGCACTCGCCGGTCAGCACGAGCGCTCCCGCCTGCGCCGCCCGCGCGGACAGGTCGCTGACGAGCCGGCTCTTGCCGACGCCGGACTCGCCCGCCACCAGCATCACGCCGGCCGTCCCGGAGGCCGCGCGGTCGAAGGCCGCGTCGAGGACCGCCAGCTCGCTCTCTCGGCCGATCAGCTCTGGGCTCGTGACACGCGTCGCCACGTGGCCCATCGTGAAAGCTGGCGCGCTGGCCGTCAACAGCCGCCTGGCACCAGGTGGCGGCGCGCGGCTCGTCGTCCGCGCCGACCGCTCGAGCGCAGATCGAGGTGCCGCTTCCGCTTTGCATCACGCTGGACGCGGAGCGCCCGGGCTGCAGCCGCCCTCCGGCGGAGCTCCGTCGAATGCTCCACTGCAGCGAGGTAAACCAGGTATCCAGTCACGTCGAGCCTCCGTTCTCTCGTTACGACGAAGCTACGGCGGCCGCGCATTTCTGACATTGGGCGAATGCCCACACTTTGCGTGTCGGACCCCTTACTCGCACGCCACCCGCGGGTCCGGATAGCGTTGGGCGATGCCGACGAGGCGTCACGCATGGTGACGGCGGAAGACATCGCCCGGGTCACGATCTTCGCTCCGCTCGACCCGGGAGCAAGAGAGCAGCTTGCGCGCGTGGCGGCCGATATCAGCCTCCAGGCGGGTGAGTACGCCGCGCAGGAGGGCGACGAGCGGGCGCTGTTCGGCCTGCTCGCGGGGCGTATCGAAGCCGTCAAGAGCCTCGACGGGGTTGCGCGCGTCGTCGGCGAGCGAAGCGTCGGGGACATCTTCGGCGAGGTGCCGGTCACGCTTGGGACCGTCTTCCCGGTCGGGTTTCGCGCGGCGGAGCCGTCCCGCGTCCTGCGCGTCGACGCCCACGATTATCACGCCGTCGCTGCCGTGGAGCCTGACGTGGGGAAGGAGGTGGGGAAGCTGGCCGCCCACCGGATCGGCGGGGCCCACGGGCTGCAGGGCATCGCTTCCGAACGGCGGGCGCCGCGAGCGATCGTGCTCGGGCATCGGTGGGACGGATCTTGCGCCGACCTCCGTCACTTCCTCGATCGCAACCAGGTCACCTTCAAGTGGCTCACGCCGGACCTGGCCGACGCGGAGGACCAGTGGGGCGGCCCATTACCCCCCGAGCAGGACTGGCCGGTCATCCAGGTGATCGGCGGGAAGACGGTCGTGCGCCCACAGCTCCGCCGGATGGCCGAGCTGCTCGACCTCGGCACCGAGCCGGCCGCCGCGAACTACGACACCATCATCGTCGGGGCCGGCCCGGCGGGGCTGGCGGCGGCCGTCTACGGAGCATCGGAGGGCTTGCGCACGATCGTCGTCGAGCGCGAAGCGCCGGGCGGCCAAGCCGGTACCTCCGCGCGGATCGAGAACTACCTCGGCTTTGCGTCGGGCGTGTCCGGAGACGAGCTGGCCAGCCGCGCGCTGCAGCAAGCGCGGCGGCTGGGTGCCGAGATCCTCGTGACGCGATCGATCACGCGGATCGACGCCGCCACCCGCCATGTCTATCTCGACGGTGGGGACGTCCTGCGCGCGCCAACGATCATCCTCGCGTGCGGGGTCGCGTGGCGGCGCCTCGCTATCGACGGCTTCGATCGGCTCGCGGGGAAGGGCATCTTCTACGGCGCGGCGCGCAGCGAGGCGCCGAATACGCACGGGCTCGATGTCCACATCATCGGCGCCGGCAACTCCGCCGGCCAGGCCGCCATGTTCTTCTCGAACCACGCGCGAAGCGTGACGATCCTCTGCCGCGGCACCACGCTCGAGAAGAGCATGTCGCGCTACCTGATCGACCAACTCGCTACGAGGGCGAACATCGGCACGATGTTCAGGACCGAGGTCGCGGCTGCGCACGGCGTCAACTCGCTGGAGGCGATCGACGTGCGCGACGCCGAGACAGCGGAGACGCGGCAGCTCGAGAGTGGGGGCTTGTTCATCTTCATCGGTGCGGATGCCGAGACCGGATGGCTGCCCCCGGAGATAGCGCTCGACGAGCGCGGGTTCGTGCTCACTGGGCCGGACCTCCGCCGTGCAGGGCGGTGGGAGCTCGATCGCGATCCGTACCTCCTGGAGACGAGTGTCCCGGGCATCTTTGCGTGCGGCGATGTCCGCTACGGCCCGGTCAAGCGCGTGGCGGCGGCGGTCGGCGAGGGCAGCATGGCGATCGCCTTCCTGCACCAGTACCTGCGCGAGGCCGAAGCCGTGGGTCCGGTCAGGGCAGCGGCGCCGAACGTTGGCTGACGTGGCCAAGTTGATCTACTCGACGATCGCGTCGCTCGACGGCTACGTCGCGGACGAGAGCGGCAGCTTCGAATGGGCCGCCCCGGACGAGGAGGTGCACACGTTCGTCAACAACCTCGAGCGGCGCGTCGGGACGTACCTGTACGGCCGCCGGATGTACGAGGTGTTGGCGGCTTGGGAGACGCCCGAGACATTCGACGACCCGTCGCCCGTAATCCTCGACTACGCGCAGATCTGGCAGGGAGCGGACAAGGTCGTTTACTCGCGGACGCTGGAGTCCGCAGCGACGGCGCGGACGCGCATCGAGCGTGACTTCGACCTGGACGCGATCGGGGAGCGCAAGGCGTCCGCCGACCGCGACATCAGCGTCGGTGGCCCGGAGCTCGCCGCGCAGGCGATCAGGGCCGGCCTGGTCGACGAGTACCACGTCTTCCTCGCACCGATCATCGTGGGCGGCGGGACGCGGTCGCTGCCGGACGACGCCCGGGTGGAGCTCGAGCTCGTGGACGAGCGCCGCTTCGCGAGCGGCTTCGTGTACCTCCACTACGAGGTCACGGCGCGCGTGAGATGAGCGGTCGCGGCGTGGAGCGCGCCGCGTCAGGCAGCCGCCGCTCCAGGCTCAGCACTGAGATGGCGGCTGCGCCTGCAACCGCGGCGGCCACGAGCAAGGTCGCCGTCGGCGAGACGCTCAACAGTTGCGTTCCGAGCGTCGGCGCAAGCGCCAGCCCGATCCACCACGACAACCCGATCGACGCCATGTAGCGGCCCCGTAGGCCTGGCGGCGCGAGGTCCGCCACCAGCGGCATGAGCGCCGTCGTGTGGAAGCACTCGCCGACGGCGACGGCGATTGCCGCCACCACCAGCGTCGCGTAGGCGAGCCCGACGAAGGACGCCGACAGCACCAACAGGCACGCGGTCACGAAGATCCAGCCTGCGACGGCCATCATCAGCGTGCGCCGGCGTCCCTCGGCGAGCCTCGCGATCGGTATTTGGGCGGCCACGACGGTGGCGGCATTCGCCAGCAACAGCAGTCCGATTAGGCCGGTGCTGACGCCCAGCTGGCTTCGGGCGTACGGCGGCACGATCCAGGTGAAGACGCCCCAGCCGACAGCGATGATCGCGACGTTCGTGAGCGCAAGGTGGACGAAGGCCCGGTCGCGGAAGACGTGCCGGTAGCCGCCGGCGATGGGCTCGGGCCGCGGGCTGTCGGCGACGACCGTCACCAGGACAACCACGTAGACGAGATAGGTCACGGCGTTCGCCAGGAACAGCGCGACGAAGCCGTTCAAGCCGTGTTCCGCGACCAGGCCTCCAAGGGCAGCGCCGAGGCCCATGCCCGCGTTCGTTGCGACGCGCGACACCGCCGCCGCGCGATGACGCAGATCTCGCGGGGCAAGTGCCGCGACCAGCGTCGACTGCCCCGGGATCAACGCACCATTTCCAACACCCGCGCACACCGCCGCCGCGAACGCTCGCGCCGGAGAACTGGCGAATGCCAGGCCGGCGTAGCCAGCCGCCAGGGCAATGCCTGCGCCGGCCGTAGCCGTCCGCGCCCCGAAGCGGTCGATCAGCGGACCGGCAATCGGCGCGGCCACAACCGCGACACCCGTCACCACGCCGATCACGAGGCCCGCGATGCCGAGGCTGAATCCGCGGCCGTCGTGCAGGTAGATCACCTCGAACGGGAGGACGGCGCCGTAGCCGAGCATGTTCAAGAAGATCCCGGCTTGCACGAGCCAGAGCTCGCGGGAGAGGCCAGACAACTTGTTATAGTACATAATTGTGATTCGCCTAGCACACGGTATCGAACGCGGTGCAGGGGCCGCAGCGATCGCTGCGCGGATCGAGGCGGCGATCGCCGAAGGTGAGCTCGCGCCCGCGGCTCGTCTTCCGGCGGTCCGCGAGCTCGCGTCCGAGCTGGCGGTGAGCCCGGCTACGGTCGCCGCGGCGTACCGCACGCTCGGCCAGCGCGGCCTGGTCGCTGCGAATCGGCGCCGCGGCACGGTCGTGGCCGCCCAGCCGCCGCTGCGGGTGCGCGGCGCGCGCCGCTTGCCGCCAAACACGCGCGACCTCGCGAGCGGCAACCCCGCTGCGGCCCTGCTGCCGTCGCTCGTTCCCGCACTCGCCGGTCTCGACACCGAGCCGAAGCTCTACGGCGGCGATGTCAAGCTGCCGCGGCTCGTCGAGTTGGCGGAAGCGGACTTCGCCGCTGACGGGATCGCTGGCGGCGTCGCTGTGGTCGGCGGAGCGCTCGACGGAATCGAGCGCGTGCTCCAGACGCAGCTGCGGCCCGGCGACGGCGTCGTCGTCGAAGACCCGAGCTGGCCGCGGATCGCCGACCTGCTCCACGCGCTCGCCCTGCGACCGGAGCCGGTGCGGCTCGACGAGCGCGGCCTCGTTCCGGACGAGCTCGAGCGGGCGCTTCGGCGCGGCGCGAAGGCGACCATTGCGACGCCGCGCGGGCAGAATCCGACCGGCGCCGCGGTCGACGCCGCGCGCGGGCGCGAGTTGACTGAAGTCCTCGGCCGTCATGCCGGCGTTTTGGTGGTCGAGGACGACTACGTCGCGGCCGTGGCGGGGGTGCCGTACATCTCGCTGCATGAGGCGAGCCCGCGCTGGGTCGTCATTCGCTCACTGTCGAAGGTGATGGGCCCCGATCTGCGCATTGCGCTGATGGCCGGCGACACGCTGACAATCAGCCGCGTCGAAGGACGGCAGGTGGTCGGCCCGGGGTGGGTGAGTCACCTGCTGCAGCAGACGGCCGCACAGCTATGGGCGAGCGGACGGACGAGGAAGCTGCTCGCACGGGCGACGCGGACCTACGCCCGGCGGCGGGCGGCTCTCGTCGAGGCGCTCGCCGCATACGGGGTCAGCGCCCATGGCGACACCGGGCTCGGGGTGTGGGTGCCGCTCGCCGAAGAGGCCGTCGTAGTGCAGTCGCTCCTCGAGCGGGGCTGGGCGGTAAGCGCAGGAGAGCGTTACCGCTTCAACGCCGCCCCGGGCATCCGCATCACGACGAGCGACCTCGAGCCGAAGGAGGCGAAGGAGCTCGCCGCCGCGATCGACGAGATCGTGCATCCCCGAGCGGCGACCTATGCGGGATAGTCGACACGTGGAGAGATCGACTCAGCGGCCACTGGAGCTCATCCTCGCCCGCAACCTGCTCTCGGCGCTGTCGACGCCCGCCTTCCTGGTCAACCGGCCCGGCGACGTCGTCTTCTACAACGAGGCTGCGGGCGCGCTGCTGGGGCGCCGCTTCGAGGAGAGGGGCACGATGTCGGCGCGGGACTGGGTCGAGGAGTTCGGGCCGCTGGACCAGGAGGGAGCGCCGATCCCGCTCGAGGAGCAGCCGCTCACCCACGCGCTGCGGACAAACCGGCCCGGACATACGCGCCACCGGATCCGTTCGGTACGTGGCTCTGAGCACGTGGTCGAGGTCAGCGCGGTGCCGGTGATCGGCGCCGACGGGTCGCAGGGGGCGATGGTGTTCTTCTGGGTCGCGGAGGACGCCGGCCGGTGAAGGTCAAGATCTGGGGAGCACGCGGATCGATCCCCGCCCCGGGTCCTGAGACGACCCGCTACGGCGGCAATACGTCATGCGTCGAAGTCACGCTCAACGACGGCAGTGCCTTCGTGCTCGACGCTGGCACCGGTATCCGCAGCCTCGGACTGGCGCTCGACCCGCCAGCCGACCGGCCGCTGAACATCCTCCTGACGCATCTCCATCTGGATCACATCCAGGGACTCATGTTCTTCGCGCCGATGTTCAACCCGCGCTCTGAGATCGTCGTCTGGGGACCGGCATCCCCTGAGGCCTCACTCGAGAACCGGATCGCGCGCTACATCTCCGCGCCGCTGTCTCCGGTCGAGGTGCGGGAGCTGCCATGTCACCCGTCGTTCCGCGAGGCGGATATGACCGAGTGGCAGATCGGATCGGCCACGATCCGCGCCGCCTCGGTCAACCACCGCGGGCCGACGCTCGGCTACAGGATCGAAGCCGACGGCTCATCGCTGTGCTACATCCCCGACCACGAGCCGGGGCTCGGGGCGCGGTTGGCCGACCTCGAGGAGGATTGGATCTCGGGCTTCGACCTGGCACGCGGCGCGAGCGTCCTGATCCACGACTGTCAGTACACCGACGACGAGTACCCGAGCCATGTCGGCTGGGGTCACTCGGCCTTGTCCGACACGCTCGCGTTCGCGCAGCGCACGGGTGTCGAGCACGCGCTGCTCTTCCACCACGATCCGCTCCACAGCGACGAGTTCCTCGACGCACTCAGGGGCGACGTTGCGGGGCGGCTGCCCGAGTTCGAGCGAGCTGCGGGCTGGGCGGCATTTGCGACCGAGCGACAAGAGCTCGTTAACAACTTCTGACGGGCGGGTACCGGGATCGTGTGGCGCGAGTCGCGGAAGTGGATCGGCTGGAGGTGGCCCGGCGAGACGGCCTTGCACGGCTGCGCAACGAGACCGAGCTCGAGCGTGTCGACCGTAACCTGAACGAGCTGCTCAGCGAGCTGCGGGTCGTCGCGACCGGCGTTCAGGTCCTGTTCGCGTTCCTCCTGATCGTTCCGTTCAGCGTCGGCTTCAGCCACCTGTCCACGGGCGACCGCTACCTCTACTTCGCGATCCTGCTGATGACGGCGGCGGCCGCCGGGCTACTGATCGCCCCGACTGCGCTCCACAGGCTGATCTTCCGCCAAGGTGACAAGCCCTACCTGGTGAAAACCGCCAACCGGATGGCGGTCTGCGGGATCGCCTGCCTGTTGCTGGCGATGACCGGCATCTTGAGCCTGTTGAGCAGCCACCTCTTCGGCTGGGTCGTCGGCGCGATCGTCGCGGCCGGCGCAGCCGCGTTCTTCGGAGGCCTCTGGTTCGGCCTCGGCCTGACGCGACGCCGGCACCTACGGCGGTCTTAGGGACCGAGCGCCCGCGCGCAAACACGCGGCGAGGCCCGCGCGTAGGTTTCGAGCATGAAGTGGCTGCGGGATCACGATCCTGGCTTCCTGGCCCTTCGCCGCGCCGCGCGCGCCGCCGTGGTCATGCCCGCGATGTTCGCGTTCGGGGACAAGGTGATCGACAATCCGGCGCTCGCGACGTTCGCGGCCTTCGGGTCGTTCGCGATGTTGGTGCTCGTCGACTTCGGCGGGCAGTTGCGCGAGCGGCTCGAGGCCCAGGCATCGCTTGCGGTTGCCGGCGCGCTGCTCGTCTGTCTCGGCACCCTCGCGTCGCGATCGACGCTGCTGGCGGCGGTATCGATGACGGTGGTCGCGTTCGCCGTCTTGTTCGCCGGCGTGATCAGCTCGGTGCTGGCCGGCGCCTCGACGTCGTTGCTGCTCGCGTTCATCCTGCCGGTCTCGATCCCGGCGCCTGCGTCGGCGATTCCCGACCGCTTGGCCGGATGGGGACTGGCGGCGGCGGCCGGGCTCGTCGCGATCTCCATTTTGTGGCCGGCGCCAGCACGGAACCCGCTGCTCGCGGCAGCGATCACGGCCTGCCGCGCGCTCGCCGCGCGCCTCCGTGCCGACGTCGCCTACGTCCTCGGCTCCGCCTCGGCTGGCGAGTGGGAGGCGGCGGTGGCGGAGAGCGAGAGCGCGGTCACGGCACTCGGCGACGTCTTCTTCGCAACGCCATACCGGCCGACGGCGCTCAGCACGTCGGCGCGGACGGTGGTACGGCTCGTGGACGAGTTGCGGTGGCTCGACGCGATCGTCGTCCATTCAGCGCCCTCGCCGCAGGTGGACCCGAGCGGCTCACACGAGCGCGCATGCGACGTCAAATCCGCGTCCGCGCTGGTGCTCGAGCGTGGTGCCGACCAGCTCGCCGACTCCCGGCGCGACCCAGACGACCTGCACGACGCGCAAGCGGAGCTCGCGCGGGCGGGGGAGGCGCTCGAGGCGGGGACCATGCAGAGGCTTCCACGCGGCGATGGCGACCCCTCGATGCGACAGGTCGTCTCTGCCCTCGATCCGTCGTTTCGCGCGCAGGAGTTGAGCTTCGCCATCGCGCAGATCGCGACGAACATCGAGTTCGCGGCAGCGGCCGACCGGCGAAGCTGGGCCGACAGGCTGCTGGGTCGCCAGCCGCGCGGGCTCGCGACAACGCTCGCGGCCGCGCAGGAGCGCGCCGGCTCGCACGCCGCGCGCCAGTCGGTGTGGCTTCAGAACAGCGTGCGCGGCGCGGTCGGCTTGGGGCTTGCGGTCCTGGTATCGCAGCTCGCCGGCGTTGACCACGCGTTCTGGGTGGTCCTCGGCACGCTGTCGGTGCTGCGCTCGAACGCGTTGAACACTGGCCAGACCGTCGTTCGCGGGGTTGCCGGCACGGCGGCGGGATTCGTCGCCGGCGCCGCGATCATCGCGCTCGTCGGCACGAATACCACCCTGCTGTGGTTCTTGCTGCCGCCCGCGGTCCTGCTCGCCGCGCTCGTGCCGGCGACGATCTCGTTCGCGGTCGGGCAGGCCGCGTTCACCTTGACGGTGCTGATCCTCTTCAACATCCTGCAGCCGGAGGGCTGGCAGATCGGCCTGGTGCGGGTCGAGGATGTCGCCCTCGGCAGCGCGGTCAGCTTGCTCGTCGGCTTCTTGTTCTGGCCGCGCGGCGCGGCTGCGGCCCTCGGTCAGGCGCTCGCCAGGCGTACGCAGGGAGCGCCGGCTACCTAGCGCAAGCGGTCGAATTCGGGATGGGCCACTGCGACGGCAGCGCGACAGCCGCGGGCGCCCCGGTCCGCGATGCCGCGGACGCGGCCGCCGCGTCGCGCCGCCTCGACGACACCTTCCGCACCTACCTCGGGGAGCGCGGCGCGAAGGCGTTGCCGCTGGCCGAGGTGGCGAGCCTGGTCACAGGTGTCGCGAGCCTGCGCCTGGCGGGCGACGCGGTGCTCGACCTGTGGAAACGCACTGCGTCCGTGGATGGGGACCGGACCGCCGCCCGCGCTGAGCTGATGGCGAGCGCAGAACGGGTCCGTGACTGGTACGACGACTTCGCCGGCAGCCTGATCGGACGCGGCGCGGTGCCGGATCCGCTGATCGCCGACGAGGGCGGTGACGGCCGTCTGCTCGACGCCGTCAGCCATGACCTGGTCAGCACCAGCGGCCAGGCCAGTGCAACCGGCGTTCGGATGATCTGGACCGGCGACCACCTGGACGCGGCGCGCCGGCTTCAGTCGGTGCTGGTCCCGCCGGCGCGTGCAGCGCTCGGAGAGAAAAGTGTCAGCGAGACGGGGCGACCGGCGTAGACGCCGATCGGCGGCGAGGCAGGCACGGGCCGCGCCCGCCTCGCTCATCGATCTCGTTGCTATGCGGCCGTAGCCGCCGACCCTGTCTGCGCTCCCAGGTCCTTGTTCTCCGGAACGAACTTGCTCGCGATGAACATCGCGCCCTGGGGATCACGGAGGACGGTCATCCGTACCCACGGTGCGTCGAACGGCGGTACGAGGACCTCGCCCCCCAGCTCCGTCGCCTTCTCGGCCGTGGCATCAGCGTCATCGACCGCGAACGTGATGCTCCAGTGCGCCGGGGAGTCGGGCTGGTCATCGCCGAGCGGGATGATGCCCGCTACTGCGTCCGCGAACCCCTCCGGGGCACCCATCTCAGCCATCCCCTTCTTGATCCCCGGCGTGAGCTCTTCGAGATGGTCGGCGTAGCCGGGCAGTTGCCAGAACATGCCGCCACCGTCGATATCGAGCGCCTTCCACCCGAACACGGAGCCGTAGAAGGTCTTCGCACCCTCAAGGTCACGCGTGTTCAGATTGTTGAAATTCAGCGAGCCGTGCTCGTTGACGATCCGCGAGCCTTTGTGGTTCCGCGCCTGCCAGGCGAAGAACACGGCCCCTTCCGGGTCGCTGAACGCTGCCATCCGGCCTGCGTCCATCACGTCCATCGGCTCCATGAGGACCTGCCCGCCGGCAGCCTTGACCTTCTCGGCGGTCTCATCGGCACTGTCCACCCAGATGTAGGTGTTCCACACCGGCACGGGCGGGCTGCCCTCGGACTGCGATCCGACGGCCGCCACGTCACCGCCACGTATGCGGCCAACGAAGTACTTCAGCGGTGAGTCCTGCGGCATTACGTCCTCGAACTCCCACCCGAAGAGGCCGCTGTAGAACCTCGTTGCGGCCTCGGGATCGGGCTGGCTCGTGTCGATCCAGCAGGGGACGCCGGGGATGTATCCGTCGCGCTCGGGCATGCGTGCTCCTTTCGGGAGAGGTTGAGGTCGCGACGCACGCTACCGACGATTTAGGTCAGGATCCGTCCTCAATAGAACGGATCATGGGAGGTGCCGTGAGCCAGACCTCGAGCCGACTGCTGGAACTGCTCTCAATGCTGCAGGGACGCCGCGATTGGCCGGGCGACGAGTTGGCGAGCCGCCTGGAAGTGTCGGGCCGCACGATCAGGCGCGACGTGGAGCGGCTACGTCAGCTCGGCTACCCGGTCGAGTCGCTGACCGGGCCCGCCGGTGGCTATCGCCTTCAGGCGGGAACTGCGATGCCGCCACTGCTGTTGGACGACGAAGAGGCGATCGCGATCGCCGTCGGGCTTCGCACCGCCGCGCGCGCCTCGGTCACCGGGATCGAGGAGACGTCGGTACGCGCGCTTGTGAAGCTCGAACAGGTCCTGCCGGCGCATTTGCGCCGCCGCGTGAGCGCGCTCGGGTCGGCGACGATCACGCTTCCGGCGGGTGGTCCGACCGTGGATCCGCAGCACCTGACGGTCATCGCGGCGGCCTGCCGCGACTCCGAGTGCCTGCGCTTCGCGTACCGGCGCCGCGATGATGTGGAGAGCCGCCGCGAGGTTGAGCCCCACTCACTGGTCAACCTCGGGAGGCGCTGGTACCTGGTCGCGTGGGATCGCGGGCGCGCCGACTGGCGGACGTTCCGCATCGATCGGCTGACGAAGCCGGCGTCGACCGGCGTGCGCTTTGCGGCGCGCAAGCTGCCGGCAAAGGATGCGGCTGCGTTCGTCGAGCAGAGCATCACGGGCGGCCCGAACCGCTACGAGGCACGGGTCACGCTGCACGTGGGCGCGGATGAGATAAGGCGCCGCGTGAGGGCCTACTGGGGCGGTGCGATCGAGCCGATCGACGCCCACACCTGCGAGTACACGACGGGCGACGACGACCTCGCCTGGCTCGCACTGCGGATCGCGATGCTCGGAGTCGACTTCGAAGTGAAGGAGCCGCCTGAGTTGGTGGAGCATCTGCGTGCGCTCGCTGGGCGGCTCGAACGTGCTACGGCAGTTGCGTGATCCAGGGCCTGGACGAGGCGCCGGTGACCTACTTCCGGAACGGCCGGCGCGAGTCGATCGGCGCTCGACACGGCCGGCGCCGGATCGTCGCACGGCTTTCGTCGAAGCAATCCTGTCCTGACCCCGTATACGGGGGTCTATCCAGGATTGCTTCCCTCGATTCGGCCGCCGCGCCGCTTACGACCTGGCAGCGACGCAAGTCTCGTCTGCTCGGCCTCCGGCCAA
>Ga0126314_10000930_pt1 | contig 13884 bp, 12 predicted proteins | sample Plot105B_FD_92535 | JGI IMG/M metagenome (GOLD analysis project Ga0126314, IMG submission 92535) | Serpentine soil microbial communities from UC McLaughlin Reserve, CA, USA - Plot105B | ecosystem: Environmental > Terrestrial > Soil > Grasslands | place: USA: UC McLaughlin Reserve, Lake County...
CGACCGGCCGGTCGAAGCGCAGCGCCTCCGACGCCGCGCGGTTTGCCTGCCGCTGCAGCGCCTCCTCACGGCGCTGGCGGTAGCCGGCGGCATCGACGATCACGTTCTTGCGCTCGTCCCGGTCATGAAACGCTGCGCGCCACGCCAGATGCTGCAGCGCGTCGATCGTTTGCCCGTGGCGGCCGATCAGGCGGCCCATCTCATCTGGGCCATCCACGGTCGCGCGGATCTCCTCAGCGTTCTCCGTGACCTCAACCGACGCGTCGAGGCCGAGGGCGTCGATTACCCGGCCCACGACCTCGCGCACGCGCTCAGCCGGCTCCTGCGGCACCTCGCTCACCGCCGGCGTCCCGAACGCTTCTTCTTCTTGCGCGGCCCGGGTGGTGGCACCTTCGTCGCCTGTGCGCCGTTCGAGCCCGAGTTGGCCTCGGCCTCCGCCTTCGCGGGTTTCCCAGGCTTAGCAGTCTTTGCCGGTTTTGCAGGTATTTTTGCCTTGCCGTCGCCGCTTGCAGGCGCCGCCGCGACCGCTCCGGCGGGTAACGGGTCAGGCGCCGGTAAGAACCGCTTGATGAACAGCTGCTGGCCGATCGTCCAGAAGTTCGTCGTGATCCAGTAGAGGATCAGGCCAGCAGGGAAGTTGATGATGAAGGTGACGAAAACGAACGGAAGCGCCAGCATCATCATCCGCTGCGTGCGGTCCGCGGTGAACGTCGTGATCAGGCCAGAGACCAGCTGGCTGCCGACGTAGAGGATGATCAGGACGACGAGCGCAGCGCCGGTGGCCTTGTCGGTGATGTCAGGGATGAAGAAGAAGCTCTCGCCGTGGTCGCCCGGAATCTGTCCGCACGGGACTTTCGTCTGGCCGCAGACGTCCAGCCGCAAGTCGTGGCGCAGCATGTAGAAGAGCGACAGGAAGAACGGCAACTGCAGCAGCACCGGGAGGCACGAGCTCAAGGGATTGACCTTGTGCTCCTGGTAGAACTTCATCATCTCCTGGTTCATGCGCTGCCGGTCGTCCTTGTAGCGCGCCTGCAGCTTCTTGATCTCGGGCTGAAGCCGCTGGAGTGACTGCATCGAGCGCACTTGCTTGAACGTGAGCGGCAGGATCAGCAGCCGGATCACGAACGTCAGGAAGATGATCGAGAGGCCCCAGCTGAAGCCGACGCTGTCGTGGAAGAACGACATGATCGACTCGCAGAAGTCGATCAGGGGCTGGAGGATGTCGGAGATGCCGGCGACGGGGAGCATTAGGACGTGCGGGTTCGGAAAATCGTCTGGGCCTCGACCGGATCGAACCCGCCGTGACTCCATGGGTTGCACCGCAAGAGCCGCCAGGCCGCCAGCACGAGCCCTCTGAGGACTCCGTAGGTGCGGATCGCCTGCACGGCGTAGTCGGAGCAGCTCGGATGGTACTTGCACCGCCGCGGCAGGGCGGGCGAGATGAACCGTTGGTACCCACGGATCGGGGCGACGAGGACCCTCCTCACGTCTTCGGCCCCGCCTTCTCGAGCAGGTCGTCGAGCTCGGACTTGATGCCAGCCAGCCCTTCGCGCTCGGCGAGCTGCCCGGCCTCGGCCCGGGCCACGACGACGAAGTCGTGGCCACCCGGGAGCCGGTCCTCAGACTGCCAAAAAGCCTCCCTCAGCAGGCGCTTCACCTTGTTGCGCTCGACCGCGCCGCCCACCTTCCGACCAACCGACAAGCCGAGCCGCGGGGGCTCGTCGTCGCCCTCGCGCGGGAATGAGTAAAGAACCAGGTGCCGGCCGGCATGCGATCGGCCTTCCCGATAGACGCGATCGAATTCTGCGCTTCGGGACAGGCGCCGACGCCTGGCTCCGGCCATCGTCTACGGCGTCAGGCGCTTGCGCTGCTTGTCGCGGCGGCGCTTGAGGACGAGGCGCCCGGCCTTCGTCTGCATCCGCTTGCGGAAGCCGTGGGTGCGAGCCCGCTTGCGCTTCTTGGGCTGGTACGTGCGCTTCATGCGAAGGCGGAGTCTAGCCCGCGGCCAATCACCCGAATTACTGCGCTAGTTGCAGGAGCGCTCGTCACGCCCGCGCAACCCGCCGCGAGACCAGATGTATGCTGCCCCTCCCCGAGAGCGGCCGGACCGCACCGAGGATGGAGCCGATCCCCGCTCTCCGCTCCAAGCCTGTAGCTGACGCCCGCACGCGCGGGCGAATTTACCCTTGCCTCAAGACCTCCACACGACGTGGGACCACATGCGCGAAGAGATGCGCAGCGAGGTCACAGACTTCATCTTCCATGTCTGGCTCGAGCCACTGAAGCCGGCTGCACGCGTCGGGGACAACCTGTTCATAACCGCCCCCGGGCACGTGCGGGGCTGGGTACGCGACCGCTACGGAGAGCTCTTGCGCAGCGCGGCGGCGCGGGTCGAGGGGACGCGCCTCGAGGTCAACCTCGTCGACGAGAGCTGGGAGCCCCCGGCCGCCGTCGCCGAGCCCGCTCGTCGCAGCTCGCCGGCCGCCACGGTCGGCTTGAACCCGAAATACACCTTCGACCAGTTCGTCATCTGCGACGGCAACCGCTTCGCGCATGCGGCTGCGCTCGCTGTCGCGGAGCTCCCCGGCCAGGCCTACAACCCGGTCTTCCTGCACGGGCCGCCCGGCCTCGGCAAGACGCACCTCCTGCACGCGATCGGCAACTACATCGCTCGCTATGGCGACGGGCTGGCCGTGCGCTACGCAACCGTCGAGACCTTCACGAGCGAGTTCGTCGGCGCCGTTCGGACTGAAGGAGCGGCCGGCTTCAAGAGCCGCTTCCGTGGCGCCGACGTGCTGCTGATCGATGACATCCAGTTCCTCGCGTCCAAGCAACGCACCGAAGAGGAGTTCTTCCACACCTTCAACGCGCTCTACGAGACTGGCCGGCAGCTCGTCTTCACGAGTGACCGCCCGCCCGCGGAGCTCGCCGGCCTCGAGGCCCGCCTTCGAGAGCGTTTCGAGTGTGGCCTCGTCATCCCGGTTGACACACCTGGCCCAGAGGCGCGCGAGGCCATCCTCCGGAAGCGTCTGATGCAGGACAACGTCCAGATGGACGACGACGCGCTCCGTCTCCTCGCCGCGAGCGTCGACTCCAGCATCCGAGCCCTCGAAGGCGGCCTGATCCGCGTCGTCGCTTATGCGTCGTTGCGTGGCGAGCCGGCCACCGCCGATGTCGTCCGGACCGTGCTCGGTCGTCTGCCTGCCCCCTCGTCGCTGCCTCCGGCGGCGGCCTCGCTCGAGGCGATCCAAGACGCGGCGGCGGCGGCGTTCGAGGTGTCACGCGAGCGGCTCCTCGCCCGCGACCGGAGCCCGAAGGTCGCGCGGGCACGCCAGGTCGCGATGTACCTCGCTCGCGAGTTGACGGATGTGAGCCTCCCCGAGATCGGTAGACGGTTCGGCCGCGACCACTCCACCGTTGTCCACGCTCACAAGCGGATAGCTGCGGACATCGCTGCCGGCGGCCCGTCCGCGCACGCTGTCGACAGGCTTCGGCAGCGGCTTGCCAGCCGAACCGATTGACAGAATCCGCTTCCCTTATGGCCTCTTCGGCTGCTATCCCCGTATCAACACCACCTACTTCCGCAAATGGAGTCTCTACTCAGATGAAGCTGTCGGTTTCCCGTGACGCATTCCTCGCTCGACTGGGCGTGGCTGCCCGCGGCGTCTCGACGCGCAGCTCGATCCAAACGCTGTCCGGCGTCCTGATCCGGGAGGAAGGCAGCGCGGTGGAGCTTCAGGCCACGGACATGGAGATCGGCATCCGGGTGAAGGTCGACGCAGAGATCGAGAGCGGGACGCAGCCGGTGGTTCTTCCGGGACGCCTGCTGCTGGATGTCGTTCGTTCGCTTCCGAACGACGACCTGTCGCTGGAGTATCGGTCACAGACGCAGGACGTCGAAATCATATCCGGAACGGCGAAGTTCCACCTGCGGACACTGCCGACCGAGGACTTCCCGAAGTTGCCGGCGGCTGTCGACGCAGCCTCTGTGAAGGTCCCGGCGCCGGCGTTCGTCGAGACTGTTAGCCGCGTCGGGCGGGCGGCTTCGCGCGACGAGGCACGTCCGCACCTGACTGGCGTCCTCGTATCGGCCGGCGGCAACGAGCTGCGCATGGTTGCGACCGACTCCTATCGACTCGCGGTCAAGGAGACGAAGCTCGAGTCGGCGCTCGAGGGTGAGCCGCTCGAGGCGAATGTGCCGGTCAGGGCGCTCCAAGAGCTCACGCGGATCGCCGCTGCCGACGGCGCCGACGAGATCGAGATCACGCCACTCCAGAACCAGGTGATCTTCCGCGCCGGCGACGTCACGCTGTCGTCGCGCCTGATCGAGGGGCGTTTCCCGAACTACAAGCAGCTGCTGCCCGAGACCTACGAGCACGAGCTTCGGCTCAGCAGGGCCGAGCTGCTCGACGTCGTCAAGCGCATCAGCCTGATGGCGCAGAAGAATGCGCCGCTGCGGCTGAAGTTCGACGATGGCGGGGTTGAGGTCTCGGCCGAGACCCCGGACATCGGCGAGGCCCGGGAGTCACTGCCGGCACCGTTCAAGGGGGAGGCGCTCGAGATCGGCTTCAACCCCGAGTTCTTGCAGGATGGCCTGGACAGCGCGGAGACGGACGAGCTGATCTTCAAGCTGATCAGCCCGCACCGTCCGGGACTGATCCAGTCCGGTGACGACGGCGGGTTCATCTACTTGGTGATGCCTGTCCGCCTGAACGTCTAGCTCCCGATGCATCCCGCCATGCGGCGTTCTCGGGTTGGGCCGTGCGGAGCACGTTCCCAACCCTGCGTCGTTGCCTGGCGCGCGCCTCGGAGCTAGAGGCGCTAGATGCGATGCGCACTTCCGTAGTTCGCCTCCGCGACTTCCGGTCTTACGAGCGCACCGAGGCTGCCCTTGGTGACGGGCTCACCGTGGTCCTCGGCCCGAATGGGGCCGGCAAGACCAATCTGCTGGAGGCGATCTACTTCGCGCTGACCGCTCGTTCATGCCGGACGTCGAACGAGCGCGAGCTCGTGCGCCTCGGCGCCGCCCTGACCCGAACTGAAGCTGAGGTGGAGGCTGAGGACGGATCGCACCTGCTCGAAGTGGGCTTCAGGCCGGGCGAGCCCAAGCGGCTTCGAATCGATGGCGCGCCGGCCGATCGCTTCGGGCCCGACGCACCCCGGCCTCTGGTAGTCGTCTTCCTGCCGGAACGGCTCGAGCTTATTCGTGGCGCGCCCTCACTGCGCCGCGCGCACCTGGACCAGTTCGCGGCCGCCCTACGGCCGGCTGTGTCTGATCTGCGCTCGCGCTACGCGCGCACGCTGGCGCAGCGCAATGCACTCGTCGCCCGCCGCAGCGCCGCCCCGCGAGTGCTCGAGCCGTGGGACGGCGAGCTCGCTCGCCTCGGCTGGGAGCTGATGCAGGAGCGCGCCCGCGCCGCCGACATCCTCCGCGATCCATTCGCCCGCTTCGGTGAGGAGCTCGGCCTGCCGGAGCGCGCCGAGCTTGCGTACCGGCCGCGCTCATCCGCGACCAGCGCCGACGAGCTACGGGCCGAGCTGGCGGAGCGGCACGCCGCCGACCTGCAGCGCGGCTTCACCGCGCACGGCCCGCATCGTGACGACCTGCTGCTAGCCCACGGCGCCCGCCCGCTGCGCGCCTTCGGCTCGCAGGGTCAGCAGCGCGTGGCCCTGCTCGCGCTGCTGCTGGCGGAGCGTGGAGTGCTGCTCGAGACTCGCGGCCGGCCGCCGCTGATGCTCCTCGACGACGTGATGTCCGAGCTCGACGCCGACCGGCGCTGGCGCCTCGCGGAGCTCCTTCGCGGCGGCGGGCAGGCGCTGGTCACCGCCACCGAGGCCGAGCACGTGCCCGGCGCCGGGGACGATGGGGTCGTGACGATCAGCGTCGAGCTCGGAACACTCGTGGCCGCGTCATGAGCCGCCGCCGCGCCCCCGAGCCGTTCGCGGCGATCCTGCGCGACGCAGTCGCCAAGGCGGCGCCCGATACCCTCCTCGCGCGTGTCCAGGCGCTCTGGCCGGAGGTCGCGGGGCCCGCGACCGCGGCCGAGTCGGCGCCCTCGACTGAGCGCGAGGGCACGGTTACGATCGACTGCTCCGGGGCCGTCTGGGCGCAGGAGTTGGCGCTGTTGGAAGCCGACCTCGTAGCCCGTTTGAACGGGCGTCTCGAGGGGCTCCAGGTGTGTTCGCTGCGCTTCCGGGTGACAGCGCCGTAACTTCTGTCACTTCGGAGTAAAAAAGATGCGATTTGCAGGGAGAAGTTCGAGTGGGGGGGGCCGGTTCCCGCAGGTCCGCCTGCTAACCTAGTTACAAAGGTTGTGGGCCCCCTGCGGGGGGCTCTTCGTATGTAGAGAGGCAGTCGTTTGACGAAGAAGAACCTGGATCCGGCGGGGGACGGCAAGGGCAGCTACAGCGCCCAGGACATCACGGTGCTCGAGGGGCTCCAGGCGGTTCGCAAGCGCCCGGGCATGTACATCGGGTCGACCGGCCAGCGCGGCCTCCATCACCTGATCTACGAGGTCGTCGACAACTCCGTCGACGAGGCACTCGCCGGGGAGGCGACCGAGGTCGAGATCGTCATCCACCCGGACAACCGGGTCACGGTCACCGACGATGGCCGCGGAATCCCGGTCGACATCATGAAGAAGGAGGGCAAGCCGGCCGCCGAGGTCGTGCTGACGGTCCTCCATGCCGGTGGGAAATTCGGCGACGGGGGCGGCTACAAGGTGTCCGGCGGCCTGCATGGGGTCGGCGTTTCGGTCGTCAACGCGCTGTCTGAGGAACTCGAGCTGCGCATCTGGCGCGACGGCTGCGAGTGGCTCCAGAAGTACGAGCGTGGGAAGCCGATGACGACGCTCGAGAAGGGCGCCGCGACCGACCGCCGCGGCACCCAGATCACCTTCCTGCCGGACCTCGAGATCTTCGAGACGATCGAGTACGACGACACGGTCCTGAGCCAGCGCTTCCGTGAGACCGCCTTCCTGACTCGTGGGCTGAAGATCGAGTTCATCGACGGCCGCGGTGAGGGCGAGCGTCACTCGTTCCAGTACGACGGCGGCATCGTCGACTTCGTGCACTACCTGCACTCGCAGGGCACGCGCTCGCCGCTCTCCAAGAAGGTCGCCTACATCCAGGACGAGTCCGCGGTCGGCGAGGTCGAGGTCGCGCTGCAGTGGAACGACGGCTATCAGGAGTCGCTGCTCTCGTTCGCCAACAACATCAACACGCACGAGGGCGGCACGCACCTGTCCGGCTTCCGCTCCGCGCTGACGCGCACGCTCAACGCCTACGCCCGCTCGTCGGGCGAGTTGCGCGAGAAGGACGACAACCTGACCGGCGAGGACGTCCGCGAGGGCCTCACCGCGATCATCTCGGTGAAGGTCGCCGACCCGCAGTTCGAGGGCCAGACGAAGACCAAGCTCGGCAACCCGCCGGTCGAGGGCTTCGTGCAGCAGGCCGTCAACAAGGGGCTCGCGGAGTTCCTCGAGGAGAACCCCGCCGAGGCCCGCGCCGTGATCAAGAAGGCGATCCAGGCGCAGCGTGCTCGCGAGGCCGCCCGCAAGGCGCGTGACCTGACGCGGCGGAAGTCGGCGCTCGAGAACACGCACCTCCCCGGCAAGCTCGCCGACTGCTCGGTGCGCGACCCGGCGCTGGCCGAGATCTTCATCGTCGAGGGCGACTCGGCCGGCGGCTCGGCCAAGCAGGGCCGCGACCGCAACACGCAGGCGATCCTCCCCCTACGCGGCAAGATCATCAACGTCGAGAAGAACCGCATCGACAAGGTTCTTTCCAACACCGAGGTCCAGGCGCTGATCACGGCGATCGGTACCGGGATCCGCGAGGAATTCGACATCGAGCGCCTGCGCTACCACAAGGTGGTCGTCATGACGGACGCCGACGTCGATGGTGCTCACATCCGCACGCTCGTCCTCACGTTCCTGTTCCGCGAGATGCGCGAGCTGATCGAGGAGGGCTACGTCTACATCGCGAAGCCGCCGCTCTACAAGGCGAAGCAGGGCCAGCGCGAGCTCTACCTCGACAAGGAGTCGGAGCTGGAGGAGTTTCTCCTGCGCGACAAGCTCGAGAAGATCGAGGTCTACGACCACGCCGCTACGCAGTTCAAGCTCACGACCGCGCGCTGGCAGAAGTACACGCGCCTGCTCAAGCAGTACGAGGGCTGGGCCTCGACGATGAAGGCGGAGTACGGCCACGAGGCGATCACGTTCCTCGAGGAGTCGAACATCCTCGACGAAGGTGCGACCGATGACACGGCGGTCATCAAGGTTCTCAGGAAGAAGACGCCCGAGGGCGAGCCCTACGAGGCCTCGCTGGTCGACGAGGACGCAGTCGAGCTGACGGTCCGGGCAATCGAGCGGGCCAGTGGCCTGGCGCGGACGATCCGGCTGCCGCGCGGCCTGTTCGCGACCGACGAGTACCAGAACTTCGCGCGGGTCCACAGCGAACTGCGCGAGCTGGCGGGAACGCCGCCGTTCGACGTGCGCCTGGGGAAGAAGTCCGACAAGGCCCTCTCGTTCGAGGACCTGCGCCGCGCGGTGCTCGACGTCGCGAAGGAGGGCGTCTCGCTGCAGCGCTTCAAGGGCCTGGGCGAGATGAACTCGGAGCAGCTCTACGAGACCACGATGGACCCCGCAAAGCGCACGCTGCAGCAAGTGACGGTCGAGGACGCCTCCGCCGCCGACTTGATCTTCTCGATGTTGATGGGCGACAAGGTGGAGCCGAGGCGCGAGTTCATCGAGAAGCACGCACGCGATGTCGCCAACCTCGACGTCTAGCCGGCGCGTAAGAGAAGGAAGGACACGACCGAATGACAGGTATTGATCAGCTGAGCGGCGGCAACATCGAGCCGCGCGAGCTCGAGCAGGAGATGCGCTCGAGCTACTTGGACTACGCGATGAGCGTCATCGTGGGACGCGCACTGCCCGACGTCCGCGACGGCCTCAAGCCCGTGCACCGGCGCGTCCTCTTCTCGATGTCGGAGCAGGGCCTCGCGCCGAACCGGCCGTACCGCAAGTGCGCGCGCGTCGTCGGCGAGGTCATGGGTCAGTTCCACCCGCACGGGGACCAGTCGATCTACGACACGCTCGTGCGCCTCGCGCAGGATTTCGCCCAGCGCTACCCGGTCGTCGACGGCCAAGGCAACTTCGGCTCGATCGACAACGACCCGCCGGCGGCGATGCGCTACTGCGTTGCCGGCGACACGCTCGTACGGACCACGAGCGGAACGCTGCGGATCGACGAGATCGTCCCCGACGCCGCGCCCGACTCCGATAACCGGGTCGACATCGAAGTGCTCGACCGCCTTGGCCGACCAGTCCACGCGTCGATGCTGTTCCAGTCCGGCGACCACCCGACGCTGCGCCTGCGCACACGCGAGGGTCACGAGCTGACTGGTACCCACAACCACCCCGTGCTCTGTCTGGTCGACATGGCAGGCGTGCCGCTGCTCCTGTGGAAGCTCCTCGACGAGGTGAAGCCGGGCGACAACGTGCTCATCTCCCGCACTCCGGCCGACGCCGGCCCAGAGCTGAGTGAGCGTGACTGGCAGAAGGCATTCCTGGCCGGAGCGGGCGCCGCTCGCGGAAAGCGCGTCCCGTCGTCTGTCTGGCGCGGATCACCCGCCTACAAGCGCGCGTTCCTGGAGTCGCTCTTCAGCGGCGACGGCTCTTGTTCCGCGTTTCCCCGCGGGGGCATCCAGATCTCGTACGCGACGTACAGCGATGGCCTCGCCCGCGACGTTCAGCTGCTGCTGCTCGAACTCGGCGTGACCTCACGTATCCGCAAGCTCGCGAAGGGCGAGATCAACGTCGTCATCTCCAACCGACGTGACGCTCGCCGGTTCGCGACACTCGTCGGCTTCCTTGGGGAGAAGCAGGAGAAGCTCGAGCGGATTTTGGCTTCGCCTCCCGAGCAGTCACGGTCACTGAGTCGTGACTTCGTCCCGCCTGTCGCGAGCTACATCCGATCCGAAGGGGCTTTGCGCTGGGTCGACCGTGACTGGTTGAACCGGCACAACGTCGACCGGATCGAGCGCTGGGAGAGCGGCAGCACGGCGATCGTTGACCCGATCGAGACGGCGGAGGTCAAGCAGGTCGTCGAGCCGCTCGTCAGCGGCGACTACTACTACTACGCGACGGTCGAGTCGGTGGACCCGGCGGGAGTCCAGCCCGTCTACTCGATCCGCGTCGACAGCGACGACCACTCGTTCTTGACGAACGGCTTCGTCAGCCACAACACTGAATCGCGCCTGACCCGGCTCGCCACCGAGCTGCTGCGCGACATCGACTCCGACACGGTCGACTTCCGCCCCAACTACGACGACTCGCGCCAGGAGCCGGTCGTGCTGCCGGCGCGGTTCCCGAACCTGCTGGTGAACGGGTCGTCCGGCATCGCGGTGGGGATGGCCACGAACATCCCCCCGCACAACCTCGGCGAGGTAATCGATGCCGTCAACGCCTATATCGACGACCCCTCGATCGACGTCGCCGGCCTGATGAAGCATGTGAAGGGCCCTGACTTCCCGACCGGCGGCATCATCCTCGGCCGCGGCGGAATTCGTGAGGCGTACGAGACGGGCCGCGGGCGCGTGCTGGTCCGCGGGCGTGCGCACATCGAGCCGCTCAAGCAAGGCAAGCAGGCGATCATCGTCACGGAGATGCCGTACCAGGTCTACAAGGGCGACGGTCGCGGTGACGGCTCCGGTCTGATCGTGAAGCTCAAGGAGGCGCACGACAACGGCCGGCTCCCGGAGATCACCGACCTGCGCGACGAGTCGGACCGCAACGGCATTCGCCTGGTGATCGAGCTCAAGCGCGATGCGATCCCGAAGGTCGTCCTGAACAAGATCTACAAGCACACGCCGCTGCAGACGACCTTCGGCGTGAACATGGTCGCGCTCGTCGACGGCGTGCCGCGGACGCTGAACCTGCGCGAGCTCGTCGAGCACTACGTCAACCATCAGCGCGAGGTCATCGTCCGGCGTACCAAGTTCGAGCTGCGCCAGGCCGAGGCCAGGGCCCACATCCTGGAGGGCCTCCTCGTCGCGCTCGACAACCTCGACGAGGTAATTGCCCTGATCCGCGGCTCGCGTGACCCGGAAGCGGCGCGCCAGGGGCTGCAGGAGAAGTTCGGCCTGACCGAGGTCCAGGCGCACGCGATCGTCGAGATGCGCCTGCGTCAGCTGACCGCGCTCGAGGCCGACAAGATCAAGGCCGAGCACGCCGACCTGATCGAGCGGATCACAGAGCTGCGAGCGATCCTCGGCAGCGAGGAGCGGGTGATGGGGCTCATCAAGGAGGAGCTGGCCGAGATCGAGAACCGCTTCGCCGACGAGCGGCGCACCGAGATCACGCACTCCGAGGACGAGCTCGACATCGAGGACCTGATCGCCGACCAGCAGATGGTCGTCGCGATCACGAAGTCGGGCTACATCAAGTCGCTCCCGCTGGCCACCTATCGGCAGCAGAAGCGCGGCGGGATCGGCGTGACCGGCATGGACCTGAAGGACGAGGACTACGTCGAGCACCTCTTCGTCTGCTCGACGCACGACTTCCTCCTCTTCTTCACGAACCGCGGGAAGGTGTACCGCCAGAAGGTCTACGAGCTGCCTGAGGCCTCGCGTACCGCGAAGGGCCGGGCGCTGGTGAACGTGCTGCCGCTACGTGACGGCGAGTTCGTGCGTGCGGTGCTGCCGACCCGCGACTTCAACGAAGGCAAGTACCTCGTGTTTGCGACAAAGAGGGGCCAGATCAAGAAGACGGAGTTCCAGGCCTACAACACGCCGATCAAGGCAGACGGGATCATCGCGATCAACATCCGCGGCGACGACGAGCTGGTCGCCGTGCGCGAGACGAGCGGCAACGACACGATCATCATGGTCTCGCGCTCGGGGCAGGCGGCGCGCTTTCAGGAGGACGAGGCGCGGCCGATGGGCCGCGACACCGCCGGAGTCCGCGGCATGAACGTCGCCCAGAAGGGCAACGAGGTGATTGCGATGGACGTGGCGCGGGACGACACAGAGTTGCTCGTCGTCACCGAGAACGGCTATGGCAAGCGCACGCCGATCACCGACTATCCGGTGAAGGGGCGCGGCACGATGGGTGTCAAGACGATCCAGGTAACCGAGAAGAAGGGCGGACTCGCCGGGGCGCTGATCGTGCGCGAGCACTTCGAGCTCGTGTTCATCTCGCAGACCGGGATGGTCCAGCGGACGCCCGTGAAGGGGATCTCACGCTACGGCCGCGCCTCGCAGGGCGTGAAGCTGATGAACATGCGCGAGGACGACCGCGTGAGCGCGGTCGCCTTGGTTGCCGAATCCTCGGCCGACACGGAGGCGAAGGTCCAGGAGGATCTCGAGAGCGGCAACGGCGCTGCCCCTGCCGACTACTGAGTCAGACCACTAGTCCTTGAGCTTCTTGTTGATCGCGTCGATGGTCTGGGCGATCCGGTTGCCCAGCGTCGACGCGCTCGCCGCGAACTTCGACTGAGCCGTCTGGATCGTGTTCGGGTCCTTTGCGGTGAGCGAGTGCCCGGCGGCCTTCACCTGAGTCTCGAACTGCGTCATCTCCGAGACGAGCTGGCTGTGCAGGTCCTTCACCTTGTCCGGCGGCTTCACGGCCTTGAGGTCCGCCACGGCCTTGTCGATCACCGCCTGCAGGTTGGTGAACGTCTTCTTCGCTGCAGCGGCGGGGTTGTTGCCTGACTGATTGGCACCGACCTTCTTCACGTCGGTCGCGAAGTTCGTCTGGACCTTGTTGATAGCGCTGACGTAGTCGTTGCTCGAGTGCGTGTCGCTGCCGCACCCGGCAGCGATCAAGGAGAGCGCCGCGAGGCAGATCGCGGCCGTTGGCGATCGGTAGCTCATATCGGTGACCCTACGGACGACGTCGACATCGTGTGCAAAACTGTCTGGACCAGGGAAAGGAGGTGGTCCGAACAATTGAATGACAGTTTTTCTGGGACCCTGGAGGTGCAGGGCCGCTGACAAGCGGATGATCTGGACCGGTTAGCGGAATCCAACCCGCGCACCGTCGGAGAAGCAAGTGGAGCCGGAACTCGTCCCCCCGGCCTTGGCGAAGTAGATGCCTCGACGACCACCTCCGAGACAACCAGATTGGATGTATGCGAAGGGCGTCCGGCGGGGCGCCCTTCGTCTTTCAGCCGGGCTAATCAGGGTGTCGTCGTCCCGCTGCTCTGCTGCTGGTTCTCGAGGTCGTCGACGCGCTGCTGCAGGTCCTTGACGTCCGATTGCAGCTGCTGGATCGGGGCCGACTGCTTCGAGACGTCGCTCTTGGTCTGTGACACGTCGCTCTTGGTCTGTGACAGATCGTCCTCGACCTGTGTCAGGCGCTTGTCGACCTTGTCGACGTCGGACTGGGACGCCGTGTCGTTCAGGCGGCGGCTGAAGGCATCGAGACGGTCGTTCGTCTGCTTCTGGAATTGCTGCAAGCTCTGCTGAAGGTTCTCGGCCGTCTGCGTCTGCTGCGTTGACGTCGTCGTCGTGGTGTCGTTGCTCTTGTCGTCCTGGATGAGCGCGATTACGGCGATAGCGGAAGCAGCCACTGCCCATGCGAGCGCCACCCAGGTCCAGCGGCGGCTCGCGCGGACGTCCTCGACCGTCGCCGGCGCGTCCGGAGGGAGCACGTCGAGCGGTGGCTCGCCCGGTGGCGGCGGTGTGACGGGTGCCGTCACGCGGCCGCCAGGTACTGCTCCCACGCCGGGTGGATGGTGGTGGTTGCAACGTGGACGAAGATGTGCGGGCTAGGTGGTCGCGGTTGGGCCATCAGCTTCATGCCGACCGCCTTTGGCAGGCGATCGCCCTTGCGCCGGTTGCACGGTGCGCAGCAGGTGACGATGTTGTCCCAGGTCGAG
>Ga0126314_10000931_pt1 | contig 13882 bp, 12 predicted proteins | sample Plot105B_FD_92535 | JGI IMG/M metagenome (GOLD analysis project Ga0126314, IMG submission 92535) | Serpentine soil microbial communities from UC McLaughlin Reserve, CA, USA - Plot105B | ecosystem: Environmental > Terrestrial > Soil > Grasslands | place: USA: UC McLaughlin Reserve, Lake County...
AAAAAGATGACATGAAAAGGCTCCGGGGAGAGGCTCGATGAAGTGAGGCCTCCCCAGCTCAGAGGCGGGAATGGTGAGCCCATAGCCGTGTTGTGTCAACTGGACGGAGCTTGAGGAGGCCCCTAAAGTGGACTTTGTAGGTGCTTTCGACGTGCATAGGAAGCAGATCACCTTCCACTACGTACGCGGTTCATAGATGCTCGACTGACGCTCTCGGCACTCGAGATGGCGCTCGTCGCTCGCCGCCCGATCCGGGGTTGATCCACCATTCCGATCAGGGCGTGCAGTACGCTTGCGGTGAGTACATCCTGCAGCTGGAGGAAGCCGGCGCCCGGATCAGCATGGCCGCCGTGGGGAACCCCTACGAGAATGCCAAAGCCGAGAGCTTCTTCAGAACGCTGAAGATGGAGGAAGTCTACGTAAAGGACTACCGCGACTTCGAGGAAGCAGAGGAGAACATAGGCGAGTTCATAGAGGAGGTCTACAACAAGAAGAGGCTGCACTCGAGCCTCGGATACCTGCCTCCGGTAGAATTCGAGGCGATTAATGTCCTGAAGACCAGAAGTTGACTTGATCGCTGGTCCGAAATATGGGGTTCATACCAGGTTCGCACCCTGTGCCCCTTAAGGGTTTGCTGGGGGATACGCTCTGGTGCAAGCTCATTACTTCACGCAAACGCGCAGAAGCTACAACGGCGACCCTTCCTCCAAGAAGGCCTTGACCCGCTGCATGAACCAACCCCATACCCGCTGCTCGCCAACACCGGGGGCTATCACCTGTGCCGCGCCGTAAGTCAAGCTCATGTCTAGCAGGTATGCCAAGTATAGCCAAGGTAAGTATTGTTGTGCTCCAGGCCACAGGCTATGCAATAAATCCTCCATAAACCGACGATCCGGGAGGCGCCGCCGCCGCTCGGATAAAGCGGCCTGTATGGCCCAAAAGTGGAACACATCATAGAGTGGGGTGACTCCTTCCGCGGCGTGTTCCCAATCAAAAACGAATAAACCTCCTGACGCGAGCTTAGTATTCCACGGAGCGAAATCGCGGTGAGCCAACGACAAAGGCAGCGTAACTGAGCCTAACTCCGTGCTGAGTCGCTGGAGAGCATGGCCGCAATAGGCGGGCAATGGCTCGGGTAAGTCACGGTTCAATCGATGTAAGGTTTCCGTCATACGGGTCCACATGGGACTCTCGCCGAAAACATACTCCTCACCAAAGGAGAGAAAGACGTTCTTGCAGAACTGTGAGTGCAGACCGGAGAGTTGTCTGGGACCAGGACGCCCTGGAGCACTCGTGACAAGGAGAACTTTACCCCCCTGCCAGCTAAACCAGCCCAGGACCTCGGGCACCTTGCCGCGCAAGATCTTGCTCTCCGACAGTCGTAGCAGGACGCGACGCTCGCCTTCAACAACCGCCTGAGCCGGCGGCGACATGCCTATTTTGCCGTAAGTCAGCGTCCTCCCGGTAGGCGTCATCACCTGTGCCGTGACTTTTTGGTAGGCGCCCGCCGTCCCTACATAGAAGGCTACGCGCACATCCTTTTCTCCACAGGTTTGGGCGAGCTCGCCCTCCAACCGGACCAGGGGATCGTTTTCCAGCCTTACCCGCTCGCCTCGTAGCGCCCCGACCTCTATCAGTTTCTTTAGCAATCCGCCCCGTACGCTGCCCGGGCTAAAAAGTCCTCTCACGCCTGCGCGGCGCATGGCGGAGTTGCCAGCGGGAAACAGCCAGCGAACTCTACGAAGGTTCGGGTAGGCTACGTACGTGCGGCCTGGACTTCCAGACTCGGGCTGCATTCCCAAGAGAGGGAAAATAGGGGATTGCGAAGTGTATAACCGCGAACCTGTCCATCGACCCACCAAACCGAGTCCTTTCCGAGATCCAAAAGCCTAACCTTCCTTGCTGTTGGGCGTCCTTAAACTACGAAGCTCGTGCGTACTTCTGATGACGCTCTTGTGGCTAATTGTAATCGACACCTTAGAGAGAAACACTGTTGTGATAGTACCCGCTGGCACAGACAGATTTACCTTACGCGACCCTAGCTTCTCCGATTCTATCCTCTTCGAAATCGGCGGGACTCCTGTAACCCGGAGCTAAGTGCTGCTGGCGAGTGTTGTAGAAGGTTTCCAGATACTCGAAGACGGCACTCTTCGTCGCGCCTGTCTGGTCGGGAAGTCCAGTCTCCTCAACTACTTCCGTCCTAAGATGGCTCTCCATCGCCCCCAGACGATGCACCTAGAGTAGACGTCGAGGACGAAGGCCAGATACAGGAAGCCTTCACCGGTGGCGACGTACGTGATGTCCGCCACCCAGATCTTATCTACCTCCGTAGCCACGAAGTTCAACCGCAGAAGGTCCTACGCGACAGCTGATCTCTTGCCCAGACGGGTGGTTGCTCTACTGTGGACACACATGCAGCCTCGTAGTCCGGCTTGGCGCATGAGCCTCTCGACGCGTTTGCGATCACAGAGGATCTCAAGCGTTCTCAACGCTAGATGCACCCTAGGAGATCCGTAGGTTCGGCGCCTGCGTTCGTGGATTTCGCGGATCTTCTCCCTCAGAGCTGCATCTTCCCGGCTCCTTCTTGAGGACGATCTGCCTTTCCAGTCGTATTACATGCTCTTCGAAACACCCAGGACCCTGCACAAAACGCGGAGGGGAGCAAGCCTTCCCCGCATCGATGAGATTGGCAACTCACCTGATCCCGTCTTTGAACTGGCCGAGTACGCCGAGCGCTGCAAGGGCAGCACGCTGGGCATCGATCTCCATCTTCCTGTTTGCCTGCCGATGGAGACCGCCACTTCCCATGCGCGACCGTTACGGGTGAGGCTAGTCGCATGGGCGCCGCATTTACGGTACCGATAAGGTCCGCATCGTGACGAGTTCTCATCGCCGCGGAGATCGGCATTACTACCGTCCGGCACAAAGCTGGGAGTGAGAATGATCCTGGAGGGTGGGAACAGAGGACTGATAACATCGCTCATTCTAGTGGTACACTCTTGGGCTCGTGAAGGCTAAGATGCCGCTGGTCCGGCTTCTCTTTTGAGGAGACGATGTTCGTGGACAAGCTTTCGGAGCTACTTCCATTTCTCACCCTCGGTGCCCTTGGCGTCGTCAACCTCGTCGCCGCCTTAGGCGCACCGCGGGGCGCGCGCAGGTCCGAAGAGCTCGGAGAGGGGCGCTTTGAGCTACTGCGCGATCAACACGAGCGCCTCGAGCTGCTGCGCGAGGAGCGCAGGATGCTGCTCGACGAGCTCGAGCGTGAGCGTCGGGAACGGCTGGAGGCGCAAGGGAGGGTCAAACAGCTCATGCGGGAGCGTCCGCACTTGGAGCTTGAGCGAGAACTCCAACGCCTCACGGAGGAGCTGGAGTTGGAGCGCCAGGGACGTACGCACAACCACCACGAGCGCAAGCGCTTGAGTGAGGAGCTGGAGCGTGAACGCTTGGCTCGCTCAGGGGATCAGAGGAACCTCAAACGCCTTGAGCGAGACCTTCGGGAACTGCAGCAGGCACTCGAGGCTCCGAAGAAGAGCCTATGGACAAACCTATTGAAATGCAACAACCATTAGATCACACTGGAGTATCGCTCGATATCAGAGGAACACCCTTTGGGTATGAAAGCGCAGCGCACTTGCGCGTTACGTCGCGGGCAGCATAAAATAGCTAGATTAGAAACCGAAAGTATTAGCACCTTCGGCCAGTGGGAGAGAAAAATTGACCACGGAAGCCTACATAAGGACGGGAATCGGATCGAGCAGGTTGACCGCGCCCAATAGGGCGCTCACAAGAAGCTACTTCCCGTTCGCTGCACCAACGAAGGGCAGTCGCAAGATAAGGAATGCACGGCATATAGTGGATGCACCATTCCCGCCTGTCCGCGTGGGCAAATGACATGATGCCATGATGCGCGAGCCGAAGAACACTCTCAAGCCGCTGGGCTTGGTCTGGGTCGACTGCCCTCACTCGATCGTGAGCGCCGGGCTCGTACGAGCCCTGGAGAAGAGGGCCTGGGTCCACCAGGGACCCAGGCCGCCAGAGGAAGAGGTTCCCTCCTGCGTCATACTCTGCGCCAACGGCAATGAAAACCTCTCCGAGCGTATCGAAATCTACCAGGGGGTGAGCCCTAACGCACCCCCGATTGTGGTCTTCGGCCCCCAACTGGACCTGCCGCTCGCCCGCGACGCCTTGCAGGCAGGAGCCTCCGGTTTCGTCCACGCCGAGATGATGCCCGACCAGCTCGTGCGCGCCCTGGCGGTGGCCGTCAGGGGGGAGCTCGTCGCGCCACGGGAGCTGCTTCGGTACGTGTTGACCAAGGATCACTCCGGCGACCTCGCCGCCCTCTCGGCTCGCCAGAGGGAGATCTTGGGTTACGTGGTCGAGGGACTCTCGAACGCCGAGATAGGCAGGCGCCTTTACCTCTCGGAGTCAACCATAAAGCAGCACCTGCGCGCTGCCTACAAGCTTCTTGGGGTGAGCAACCGCATCGAGGCAGCCAATCACTTCCGTCGCGGGGACTGAACTCTCCCTAGAAACAGTTTGGAAAATCGGGATGGGTCCCGAATCGGGACTTCTATAGGGGCCGAAGGGGGTCCAAGGAGTCTCGATCGGTCACCACTTGCCGCCAAAGAGGCGCGGTCGAGAGGCCTTCAGCTATTTTCCAAACCGTTTCTCCACGCACTCGAGTGCATAAGGGCGATGGCCAGGGCTGCTAGGCCCCGACCCTCTCCACTCTCCTTCCTTTCGCAAGCGCGAGATTAGTCGCCACTACTCGGGAAAAGGTGCCAAACCTCTGTAGAACCTCGGCAGGATGGACTCAAAGAATTCCCCTTCCTGAGCAGCCGTGCGAATTATGCCCACCTTCTCGCAGTTGGGGACTACCACGTCTTTGGGGTCAGCCCCCACCCAGTCGAAACCCTCACCGCATGAGACTCTGTCCTCGAACGAAGGTGTGTGGTTGACGATGATCACGTCGTTGCCCTCACCCCCAGCGAAGTCGTCGTGTGATGACTCGCTCAAGCTACCGTCTATCAGTAGATCATTACCTCCTCCGCCCAAAGCGTGGTCGGAACCTTGACCGGCGTGAATTCCATCGTTGCCGGGTCCTCCCACCAATTTCTTGTCGCCACTTCCGAAGAAATGCTGGTTACCGCTAAGGACCCAAGCTTTGCCCGGCCCACCCAGCAAATGGTCGCGTCCAGCCAACCCCGAGAGCACATCGCTGCCGCCCTTGCCCACGAGGGTGTCGGCCCTGTTGGTCCCCCTCAAAGTGTCTCGACCATTTGTGCCGTTTTTGTTGACTGCCAGAGCAACCCCACTAGCCACGACCAGCGACACGGCCATCACCGTAAACAACAATAGGACGCGCTTAATGAGGCCGCAACCTCCTTTCCCACAAGAGCGGTACTCCTCAGCCCCGCTGCTATAACGCCCTAAGTGTCAAGGAGGCATCGGTTTCGGCGCATCCCCCAATGAGTGATTTTTGTGTTAAATATTGTTAATCTGGATTTCTCACAAGTGTCATAGGGCTCCCGAAAGGACGCGCCATGAGTCTTGTCCGGGATGGCCCGAGGCAAGAAACACGCGGATCTTTGTGAGGAGCACTCTGACCCTTCCTCCAATCTTGATGAGCCTTAGCGCAAGGTATCCAGTTGTGTCTAATTGCATCCGCCGCGCTCCGCTCGCCACGGGCTTCTTCCTCAAGGCGTCCATCAGCCAGTATCGCCGCCGCGTGCAACAAGTGCCGAAACTGGTTTGCGATGAACCGATGCCAGCTCAGACGATCTGCCTTTATGTGCACGTTGAAGTCCTTGATCCAATTCTCGCTCTGTCCGCTTCTTGCGCAGAACTCGTGGAGCTCCTTCGGTTCGTCGGTCCTGGTGGTAACGATGAAGCGGGTGTTTGTCCCCTTGTCCATCGCCTCGGCCTTGTAGAGGACCCTGCGAGGATGCTCCCAGCTTGCGGCACCGCAGGGACCTTCGCTGAAGAACCTCACCTTCTCGCCTTTTCGATCGTGTCTCTCTTCGGCCTCGGCGAGCAAGTTCTCGGCCATCTCTCGGAGACGTGGGTTGGTTATGAGCCACACCGTATAGGTGATGTCCTTCTGTTCGCAGCAGTCGTAGAGGGCCGGAACGGCGAAGCCGGCGTCCGCCTTATCTCTACGTGCACACCGGGCCAGCTATCACAGTAGTAGGCTCCAATTCGGGCTAATGCTCGAAAGGCTGGCCAAAGGAGCAGTATGAGGACTCCTCAGACACCCTCTTAACGTAGATATGCCTCTTATCAGGACGCGTCGGTGAGCCCCAAGATGCCAAGTTCCAGTGCCTTGACCACTGCCTGGGTGCGGTCGGAGACTCCGAGTTTGGAGATGATGTGCTCGACATGATTCTTGGCCGTGCCAAGGCTTATTACGAGGTCCGCAGCGATCTGGCGGTTGGTGCGTCCCAGCTTCATGAGTCCTAGAACCTCAAGCTCGCGCGGGGTCAGGGGCTCTACCGCGTCATTAGGCCAATGATGACCACGCGTTTCTCTGCGCTTCTCACCCTCGGTAGCCAACCGACGTAGAAGCCGGGCGGCCAACTCCGGATCCAGCGGGGACTCCCCGTTGCGCACCCGTCGAACGGCGTCGATGATCTCCTCCTGGGGCGCGTCCTTGAGCACGTAGCCGGCCGCCCCCGCCTTCAGCGCTTCGAGCAGGTAGTCTGGGTTCTCGTGCATGGTCAACATCATGACGCTGGTCTCGGGGTATCTTTGCTTAACCTCCTTTGTGGCTGCCAGACCATCCATCTCCGGCATCCGCACGTCCATGAGGATCAGATCCGGCCTAAGACGCGAGCACAGCGAGAGTGCTTGCCGTCCGTTGGCCGCCTCGCCGACGATCTCGATGTCGATCTCGTCGGAGAGCATGTTTTGGAGGCTCTCTCTGGCGAGCTCGTGGTCGTCGACTATGGCCAAGCGCGTAGGCCTATGTACGTCTTCTGGAGACATCCCAACTCCCACCATCTCTACTTACCCCCGGTAAACGACTGGTAATCATGTTCGCGACCTTGCACGACGTCGGAACACTTCTGTAACGGCGAACGGCGTGCTACTCGTACCGATGACCGTTCGATCTCCGTAAGTCTGCCCGGCCTATAAAGGGATTCCGTCACGTAGTCCGCGTCAAAGGGATGGTGGCTGCTATCGAGGTACCGGCGTCCGGGCGGCTTTGGATCTCGAGTTCGCCACCAAGCATGCTTACCCGCTCCCTCATCCCCGCAAAACCGACCCGCTCGCCAGGACTGCCTCCCAACGTTTCGAGCGCGGCCGGGTCGAATCCGCGTCCGAAGTCGCGAACCTCTAGATAAACTTCTCCATCCCGCCGTCGCAACTCGATTCTCACCCACTGCGTCCCTGCGTGCTTGCGCATGTTGGTCAACGCTTCCTGCGCGACGCGGAAGAGTGTGATCTCCAGCTCTTCAGGCAGGCGCTCATCGCCAAGATGTTCCTCGTAGTCGACCTGGTAGCCTTCCTCGTTCAGGCGTTCGACCTCCAGGGAGAGGGCGGCTGCGAGTCCGAGGTTGTCGAGGGCTGTCGGCCTCAAGTTCGCGATGACCCGGCGTGCATCCGAGACCGTCGCCCGGACCTGCCTGAGTATCCGATCCAATTCTCTCCTGCCTCGCGCTGGCTCCGGGGCGTGACGCCGGGCGAAAGCCTGCAGATTCTGGTGGGCGGCCACCGCAACCTGGGCCAGACCGTCGTGAACCTCGTAGGCCACCCGGCGTCTCTCCTCTTCCTGGGCCCCCAACAGCTTCCCTACCAGATTCTGCAGCGCACGCTCGCGGTCGCCCAGCTCCTCGTAGAGCCGGGCGTTCTCGAGGGCGCTCGCAGCCTGGCTGGTCAGGCTACTTATTATCTCTACCATGTCGCCTTGCGCCAATGACTCCTGGCCGTAAGCTTCCAAAACTCCGGCGATACGATCTCTGGCGCCGATCGGTAGACAAAGACCTACAAGATACTCGTTCCCGGAACCCGGACGTCGCATCCTGAAGAGCTGTTGCTCTTCGTTCTCCAGCACCGCGCTGCGCGCCGCCTCGGCTTCTGGCGTGAAACGAACCCGGGGCCAGAGCTCTTCGAGGCCAGCGGATCGCCAGACTCGCAGGTTTCCCTCTTCGTTGAACCTGCTTATGACCGCGGCCGTGAGGCTTGCTACGCTGCGCATAATCTCCAACAGTCTCGTAATGATCTCTTCGGACTCGAGGGTGGAGCTCAAGACCTGGCCGGCTTCGCGCATGGCACGCAAGACGCTCAGGCTCTGGCGTAGGGTGGCTTCGGCATGCTTGTGCTCGGTGATGTCGTGGGCCACGATGCACATGGCGCGCCGGTCCCCGTAAGGGATTACGCCAACGTTGACCTCGACGTCGACTAGGGAGCCATCTTTGCGGCGGTACCTCCGCTCGCCAACAACGTATTGGCCTTCTTCTATGATGAGCTCGGTGATCTCGTCCACGCCCTTCCGGTCGTGGGCGACCACATCGTAGAGCGTCATCTCCTTCAAATCCTCGAGGGAGTAGCCTAACGAGCGCTGCAACGCCGCGTTGGCCTCGAGTATGCGCCTGCTCTCTACGTCCACGACAAAGATGTTCTCCGACGCCTGCTGCACAACGGTGCGATAGAGTTCTTCACTATTTCGTAGCGCCCCTTCGGCCCGCCGACGCTCGCTGATGTCCCGCGTGTTGACGACGACGCCGCGTACAACGGCATCGTCGAGCAGGTTGGTGCCGATGGCCTCGAATTGCCGCCAGACACCGCTTCTATCGCGCATTCTGTACTCGGCGGAAAGGCGGCGATCAGGGTTATCCAAGAGCTCTGCGAACCTGCTTCTCACCGCTCCGAGGTCATCCGGATGTATATGTGAAAAAGCATCGGTGCCAATCCTCTCCTCGGGGCGGAAACCGAGGATCCGCTCTACCGCCGGACTCTCGTAGAGTATGATGCCTTCGGCATCGAGGATCGATATTATGTCCGAGGCGTACCGTATGAGGGAGCGGAATCGCTCTTCGCTCCTCCTGAGCGCCTCTTCCGCCCGACGGCGCTCAGTTATGTCGGTAACGTAGAGACGCAAGAGGTCGCTCCCTGGGATCGTGAAGATTAGCCGCTGATAGAGGACGTCGTCGACCCAAACCTCGCTGATAACTGGCTGCCCATCAGACTCTCTTATCTCCCGATCGACCGATGTCAGGTCCGCGAGGATCGGATGGCGAGGCCCCAACTCGATAAGACCCGGAAACTGCTCCTGGGCCGCAGGATTAATATAGGTCGGTTCGCCCACGACGGCAGTCTCCACGATCGTGATCGGGCTGAGCCTTGGGAAGGAGGCCAACCGAGCGAGCTCTTCCTCGACGCGCTCGCGCTCCCGACGTTCCTCGGCCTCACGCATAGCCCGCTGGACCGCCGGCAAGAGTCGCTCCAAACGATGCTTGAGCACGTAATCCGTGGCTCCGCCCTTCAGGGCCTCGATCGCCACCTCTTCACCGGGCGTACCCGAGACGAAGATGAAAGGCACACTGGGGCGGAGCTCCTTGGCCAGCCTCATTGCCGAGAGACCGTCGAAGCCAGGTAGCGCGTAGTCAGCCAGGATGAGATCGACCCCACCCCCCTTCAGCGCTGCAGCGAAGGCGTCGCGGCTCCGTACTAGGGCAAGCTCGCAGCTGAGTCCGTCTTCGGATAGTCGGGCTCCGACGAGTTCTGCGTCCGACGTGCTATCCTCGAGGACGAGGATGTGCAGCACACCAGATCTACCGCGGTCTTGCTCTTCGGACCCGTGCAAGACCTTCAAAATGCCCGCCTCACAGCACTGTGCGGTTGATCGTTCAGGTGATGGGGTGCCGCTTTGGGGTTCTCCACCGCCTGCGACCGGTACGTGGCGCGGCGGAAGAGATAGTCTGGATTCTTCTCGTCACGTGCGACGAAGATGGCCTCGCGCAACGCGACGAGGGTAAACTCGATGTCGTTGTGATCGTCTTCTACCAGAGAGAGCGTACGGCTGTTATCCCTATCATCCATCACTACCCTCCGTGAATTGCGGAAGCGAGAAGTAGAATGTAGCCCCTTTTCCCACACAACCATCCGCCCACACTCATCTCGCGTGGCGACCAACGACGCTTCTCACGCTAGCGAGACCGATGCCCTTTCCTTCGAGCTCCTCCGCGCCGTGCAAGAGTCGAAATAGTCGAAGAACTCTAGGTATTGTACATCAAACCCCAGACTGTTATCGCGATAAAAGAAGTCGGCCTCGCGTCTCTACGGCCGGTGCTCTAGGTCGAGAGCACCGGCCGTAGAGACGCGAGTACGTGCCGGCAGTGTCGAGATCTAGAAAATAAGGAACTCCCTGTCTCTCACGCGACGGGAGCCGGGCGGCGGGCCAGGGTCTCGAGGGCGGAAGCAATGTTCTCGATCGAAACGATCGAAGATAGGCCTGTTGGCACGTTCGCTTGAAGCGCCACGGGTATAGGATGCGGTAGGTAAGGATGAGAGCTGTCGATCAGAAAGGCAGAGCTTTGAAGGTCATTACTCGGGGTAAGCCCCCACGCGTAGACACGTATGGAGGGACGACACTATATGGCGGTGGCGAACGTTTTCGAGGAAGTTTACGAGACGTGGTTTCGTCCCACTACGCAGTGGTGGAGGTGCCGTTGACATACCCACGGAGAAAACAGTCCCTTTGTCGACAAAGAAACAGAATCATAAGCGACTCTACGCCATCTGACCGCTTTCTGTCCCGATGAGATCGTGGCCGGCAGACGCCGAAGGGCGTGGCGTCGAACCAGGTGTCAAGCGAGGTGCAGCCCCCAAGAGGGCGTACCAACTCTTGTGCGAATGTAGTTACAAGGTACGCTGCGAGGTCATGCGCCACGGGGAGCAATTGGGCGAGTTGACGTTCTTTGACGATGAGGAGGCGAGCGTAACCCAAGGCCAGCGAGTCTTGTACTGCCCTGGGTGCGGCAGCCGACTCGGTCTCCTTTCCTTACGACCTTGAGGCTTGATACTGACGCAATACTGATGTGGTGAGTCAGGGAAGTGATCAAGGGAGCGCTCCGATGTTCCGCGGTTGTCTTGGAATGTGCCAGGTGGCATGGGCGCACCGTTTCCACGCTGTGTTAGGTTGAGTAGTGAGTATCGGCACTCAACACGAACGGACCGGGATCAAGATAATCATCGGCTTCGATGATGAGTACCACGCCTATCGGGAGACACTCGCGGCGGCAATCAGGATACTCCGCCCGGAAGCAGAAGTGATGACCGTTGAGCAAGAGAAGTTAGGCGGGGTGGTGAAACGCTTCGGTCCGGATATCGTCATCGGTGGCCAGTTCAAGGACGGGGACTTGGACGATGTGCGGGCTTGGATCGAACTCGCTCTGGACCCCACCCAGTCGACGAAAGTACGGGTGGACGGTCAATACTCGGAAGTGGTCAACCCCACGCTAGACAAACTGCTCGTGATCATCGAAGAGGTCGCGCAGCTCAAACGAATGGGCGACCTCTGACAGCGTCGTGCGTAAGGCTCAGGTGAGTTCAAACCGGTGAGTGCAACAGGTATCAGGTTTCAGGCATCAGGTTTTGGGAACCGCTTCCCTTGCTGAGCAATGACGCGGCGCCCTGGTCGAGCAACCACTGTGGCCCGCCTGGGGGTTGTATCAGCCTGGCCGGGTACGCGCGCGGGTCCGCGTCGCCTTCGAGGATCTCCCCCAGCGCTTCGGCCTTATCCCCGCCTGCGACGAGAAAGATGACGGCCCGCGCCGCGTTTATGACGGGGATGGTGAGCGTGATGCGGGTGGTATCCAGCTTGAGCACAGGGTTCGCCACGACCCAGCGGTCGTGGACCTCTATGGCAGAGGTCTCGGGGAACAGGCTCGCCGTGTGGCCGTCGGCGCCGATGCCGAGCAGGATCAGGTCGAACCGTGGAACATCTTCCGTCTGGAAGAACGTCCGCAACTCCTCTTCGTAGGCCTCCGCCGCCTCATCCGGCGGCAGCTCGCCCCGCATCCTGTGGACGTTCCCTACAGGGACGTGGTCGAGGAGCACCTCGCTGGCCATCTTGTGGTTAGAGTCCTCGTGATCCGGGGGCACGCTCCGCTCGTCACCAAAGAAGACATAGACCTTGCTCCAGTCTATCCGGCCTATGTAGTCACGGGCCAGGATCCCGTACATAGTCTCCGGTGTCGAGCCGCCTGCGAGCACTACGGCGAAACGTCCGCGCTCCTCGATGGCCTCCTCGGCCCTGGCTGCAAACTCGCGCGCGGCGGCCGCGGAAAGCTCTTCTGAACTACTGTAGACGTGGACGCTCAAAGGTCGAGTATCTCCACGGCCTTACGCAGAGATCCTTCATAGGCTTCGTCGCGCCCACGATAGCGCAGCTCCTCCCCGACCAGGACTCCGAGCTCGAAGGAGCCGAGGTGGACGGTGCGCTCGGCGAGCAGTTCGTCTCCCCGCATCACCGTGGTCCTCACGTCGGAGAACTCGCGGTGGCGCGAGACCTGGAAGCTGTATTCCTCGGAGTACAGCCGGATGCGCCTCAGTCTGGCGTCAGGTGAATCAGGGGAGAGATCGACTATGATCCGACCGGAGGGACCTGAGAACTCTATGTTCTGGCCGCCGCGGTTCGCGCTTTCGGGCTTCCATCCCAGAGTGGAGGCGAGCCAGCCGATGAGGAGCAGAACCCTGTTCTTCCCGCCTGGCGCGTAGAGAACCTCTGCGCTTTCGAGCTTTTCGAGGTCTCCCGCACGCTCGGGGACGCCGAAGGTGTCGGCCAGTAGCGAGCGCCAGGGCGAGAGCCCGACCCATTGAAGATCCCCGATGGCCGGCATCTCGGGGTCTTCGATCAGGGTTGCTATCTCGCGCAGGCAGGCCTCGTGGTTCTCCGAGGCTGCCGAGTCCACGATGATCCGGTCCGCCAGATCGGCCATCGCCGCGAACTCCTGCGAGCGGGGCGAGAACTCGCCCGGGTACCACAGGAACACGGGGAGGTCAGGAATAAGGAGTGGTCCTGCGAGGCTCTCCAGGTGTAACGCGGGAGGACCTTCGGCGTGTATCGTCACCTGCTCGGCGCAGATCTGCGCGCCGCCGCCCCTGACGTTGCAGAAGGCAGAGAGCCGTACCTCCACGTTTGACTCGCCCTCGGGGTCAACGATAAACACCACGGCCCGCGCTGGGTGGCGGCCCGCCAGCCTGGAGACCGAGTTGCTGATCTCCTGTGCCGACTCCTCGTCGGTCACAACGATCAGGTTGAGCACGCTGGAGCGGAGGGCCAGCGTCCCGTCGTCGTTCGTACGCAGTTTGCCAAGCTCGCGCTCTATCTGCCCGAGGCTCATCCTTCCACCGCCAGGTGCCTGGCGTGGCTCCCCGATCACGGCCTCCTCCACTCCCTTCCGTCCCGCTCGAGAAGCGCATCGGCCTCCTCCGGTCCCCAGGTTCCGGCAGGATAGAACGACACCTCCCGCTTCTTTGACCAGTGGTCCATCACGGGGTCGAGTATCTTCCACGCACCTTCGGCCTCGTCGGCCCGGATGAACAGTGTGGGGTCGCCTAGCATCAGGTCTAGGAGCAGCCGCTGGTAGGCATCAGGGGCTTCTTCGAGGAAGGCCGTACCGTAAAGCAGGTCCATGTTCACCGAGCTGATCTCGAAGCCGGTGCCAGGGACTTTGGCCCCGATCTTCAGGGAGAGGCCCTCGTCTGGCTGGATCCGGACGACGAGGACGTTCGGCGCGAGGCCCTCAGTGTCGTCGTGGGCGAAGGGAGTATGCGGCGAGGAGTGGAATTGGATGGCGACCTCCGTCGCCTTCTTCGGGAGCCGCTTGCCGGCCCTGATGTAGAAAGGGACCCTCGCCCACCGCCAGTTGTCCACGAA
>Ga0126314_10000932_pt1 | contig 13871 bp, 12 predicted proteins | sample Plot105B_FD_92535 | JGI IMG/M metagenome (GOLD analysis project Ga0126314, IMG submission 92535) | Serpentine soil microbial communities from UC McLaughlin Reserve, CA, USA - Plot105B | ecosystem: Environmental > Terrestrial > Soil > Grasslands | place: USA: UC McLaughlin Reserve, Lake County...
AGCTACTGTTTGCAGCAGCGAAACCTCGTCTTTAGTCCATTTGCGCGGCTGGTCATCACTGGCCCACAGCGAAGCTACCCAACGTCCTTCACGCATCAACGGAACAGCCACGTACGCGCGTTCGCCACTCGCCTCGTAACTCCGATAGTAATCGGCCGCGGTACGCGGATCAGTTTTTGAATCGTAATTGACTACGGTTTTTCCTGCTTCCATTTCCACCGTAGTGATGCTGCTGTAATCCGAAATTCGATGCTCGCCGGCAACCGGCTCGGCGCCATCACGATAATCGCGGTGCACAATCTCCAGGTCGCGTTCGATATCAGTCTCATTAAATAAACAGCGACGGACATTGAGATGCGTGCCCACTGTTTCAGCAACGGCGTAAGACAATTCGTACGGATCGTGGAGGGTGCGTATGAGCTCGCTGACGCGAACGAGTATCTCGAGCCGGTTCTCGGCCCGTCGCTGTTCATCGATGTCCTGCACCACTACGATAACGCCGCTCAGTTCGCCCGCCTGATCCCGAAACGGAACACTGAGCACGCGCGTCCAAATCTGCTTGCCATCCGCGAACGTATAGAGCATCTCGCCGCCCGGACTTACTGACTCGCCCCGAAGCGCGCGGGCACTCGGCCACTCAGCGGGATCGAGCAGGCGGCCCTCATCGTCCCAGGCACGCCAACGCGCAGCAAAGGCGCGATCGAGCGATGAGAGCCGGTCGCCGACGAAGTTGTTCAAGAGTGAATTTCGGATGAGAAACCGTCCTTCTCGATCGGTGAGTCCGATGCCGACCGGAAGCTGCTCGAGAAGAGCAGTCAAACGTGCCTCGCTGTCTCGCAGCGCAAACTCGGCAACACGCCGTTCCCGGTCTGTGCGGTTCAGTGATAGCGCTGTCAGCCAGATCAAAACACCGAGGAGCAAAAGAATTGCCATCACGAAAGCCGCGGTGGCAAAACCTTGACTAAACCAGCCGGCATTACGTGTAATAGTTCTAATCCACCCTAAGAGAATGACGACCAGAAAAGCAGGCAGCATCCGCCGCGCGACCATAGCGCCGGGGCTCGTTCCCATAAGCGCAGCTAGGACGCCCTGCTCCGGCCGCGCCAAAAGAATCGCCGCGCAGAGACTGAGAAATGCAACGACCGTATGTAAGGCTATAGTGAAATAGAGCCCGATCGTTTCGGATCTTTCGATGCCGTAAAAGTAGTAAAGAAAAACGAGCAGCGTGACCGTTACAACCAACAGCACCGAAACGTTTGAAACACGAAACCAACGCCTGGAGCGCGCATCGAGAAAAGAAAGCGCTATACCGAGAAAGAAAAAGTTTAGCGACGCCGCCACGCCCATGCGACCGGGAAACGACTGGCCGGCTTCCATGCGTGACTCGTGAAAGAGCAACTGGTCGAGACCGGTGTTCCAACCGAAAACATGTTCGCTGAGTGTGATTAATCCGACGAGTCCAATTATTACCGCACACACATGAACGATACGCCGCTTGGTCGTCGATGCCGATTTGTCCTGGATCAGGAATACAGCCAGTGAGACCAGCATCAGGCAAACGGCTGTGTTTGCCTTCATGTTGACCAACGACGGATGGATGCGTTTGAGAAACTCGTTGTCGAGAATCCAGCCGAGTAAGGCCGCGCCGCCGATGAAAAACGCCAGCAGCGCCAAGCCTATCGAGAAGATACGGGAACGCGCCAGTTGCCGTTGCGGAATCTGTGAATGAGTGTCCGGCATCGCTTCGCGGTAATTCTGCCACGGATTTCACCGATTTACACGGATGGTACAGATCATCCATACAATCTGCGCAAATCGGTGGCAGACACTATCTCGCAGAGCTAAAGCTCACCAGCTTCGACTATTTTTCCAGATGATATGGCACGCTGGTAACGATCACGCCCTTTTTGAAGAGCAGCGACCCTTTCAGCAACAGTGAGCTTTGGTTGTGCAGCGCGTGTTGCCACCAGCGGGCAGGAATAAATTCAGGCAGGACGACCGTTATGATGTCATCAGAGTTTTCTTTTGCAAGGCGTTTGATATGTCGCAACAAGGGTCGGGTCAGCTCGCGGTAAGGTGAAGGCAGCACGACGAGCTGCACGCCCGCTGCCCAACGTTCCCATTTGTCTTTCAAACTTGCCGTCGCTTCCTCTTCAAAGTCGACGTATACCGCCTGCACTCTGTCCGACGCGATAGAGCGCGCATATTGCAACGCATGCACAACCCCGCGGTGTATGCCCGAGATGGGAACCACGACGGTGTGCTTTACCGGCCCTAACTGCTCCAATCCTTCGGTTGAAAGTTGCCTGGCGACCGTCGCGTAGTGGTTGTGAATTGCCTTAAAGAGAAGCACGAGCAGCGGAATTACGACCACAACGATCCATGCGCCGTGAATAAATTTAGTTGCGATGAAGACACAGAGCACAATGAACGTTGCCAGCGCGCCGACAGCATTGATCACCAGCGACTTCTTCCAGTTTGCTGGAGCGGTAACTTCATCCGTAACAAAGTACGACCGGTGCAGCTCTTCATCCCGCAACGCGACATCAGGCAATGGACCAGCACCATCGTCCTTAACCACTGGATGCCGCTCGCCCTTACCCCCGAGCTTCGCGCGTTCTCTCAACCAATGCAGGACCATTCCCGACTGCGACAATGTGAACGAAAGAAAAACTCCAACCGCATAAAGCGGTATCAACCGAGACGTATCGCCGGCGAATGCCATGACCAGCACTCCCGAGAAGATCGCAAGAATCACAATTCCGTTCGAGAACACCAGGCGGTCCCCACGGTTTGCGAATTGACGCGGCAGGAAACGATCGCGCGCCAGTAAACTGGATAGACGTGGGAAGTCGGCAAATGCCGTGTTCGCAGCCAGGACCAGGATGGCTGCGGTCGCGGCTTGCACGACGTAATAAAACCATCCGAGTGGACCGGTGAACATTATTCGCGCGAACTGCGAGATGACGGTCTCACTCGATTTCGGATGCACGTGGTACAAGTAAGCCATCACACTCGTGCCCAGGAACATCGCCGTCAGCAGTATTGCCATCCACATCAACGTAGTCGCGGCACTCTGTGCTTCTGGTTTCCTGAACGCCTGGACACCATTCGAGATCGCTTCAATTCCTGTGAGCGCTGTGCAGCCATTCGAGAACGCGCCCAGCAGCAGGAACAGTGTCAACGCCTGGGGCTGGTAGCCTTCGGCAGTCTTGAGTTGTTCTGCAGTGGGAATCGGAGCCGCGCCGCCATAGACAAAATAGTGAAATAAGCCGAACGCGATCATGAACAGGAAGCTGACGAGGAAGACATACGTAGGAGTCGCGAAGAGTGCACCCGATTCACGCACGCCACGCAGGTTCGCAACGGCAATGAACGCAATAAAGAAGAGACAGAGTATGACTTTGTGTTCGTCGAGCCAGGCGTAACGCGTGCCCTGCACGGCGGATGTAATAGCCGCCACACCGGCCGCGATCGATACCGATACTGTTAGAACATAGTCGACGAGTAGTGCCGCAGCCGCAACTAATCCGGGAGTAGTGCCGAGGTTCTCTTTCGCGACGATGTATGCGCCGCCACCGGAAGGATATGCGTGAATCGTTTGACGATAACTCGTCGCCACGATCCCCAACAGCACCGCGATCCCCACCGAAACCGGAATTACGTAACTAAACGATTGGCCCGACGTCGCCGCAGCCGCAACTGCAAGCACGAGCAGGATCTCTTCAGTCGCGTAAGCTGTTGACGAAAGCGCGTCTGACGAGAAAACGGCGAGGGCAGTCTTCTTTGTGAGACGCTCGTGGGCCGCTTGTTCGGTTCTAAGTGCCCTACCGACTAATAACCGCTTCACCGCGGTTGCCATGCTGAGTTTTCCTCTCTTTGAGATCCATGAAGTGGCCACCAAGAATCATCATCGGGATTCCGATGATAAGCAGCACCAGGCCAACATCGTGCAGCAATGGATGAAGCTGCGCGTCCAACAACCAACGCGTCGTTAACACGAATCCCATTGCGAGAGAGATCACAGCGGCTATAAAACACAACCCTGCGACTACCGGCTCCCAAGTGGCCGAGTCGCGTTTCACCCTTTCTTCGCTCATGAACAAAACTTACGCGGCTCTGCATAAAGAGGGCGTAAAGGATTTATAAAGAGTTTATAAAGATGGAAATCTGCGGAATCTGTGGATGGCTTTTAGCGCTCGCCAGAATCAAACCGGTAGCCGATCCAGGGTTCCGTGAGGATGTAGCGTGGGGTGGCGGCATCGCTCTCAATCTTCTTACGTAGGTTCCCGACAAATACCCGCAAGTATTCGTTCTGTTCGACGTAGTTACCACCCCACACGGCCGCGAGCAGCGTCCGATGAGTGAGGACCTTTCCGGAGTGCTTTATGAAATAGACGAGCAGATCGAATTCTTTGGGCGTTAGGTGAATCGGCTTGTCACGCACGGTGATCGCGCGCGACTCTAGGTCAACATGGAAGTCTCCCAGGTCGAGGATCGTCTGCGTAGCCTCATTAAGATGAGGAGTGTTCGCGCGACGCAGCGAGGCCCTGACCCGCGCCAGCAATTCGTCAATCCCAAACGGCTTGGTGACAAAATCATCGGCGCCAATGTCCAGCGCCTCCACCTTCGTCTTCTCTTCGCCTTTTGCCGACAGGACGATAATCGGAACCTGCGAGATCGCACGCAGACGCCTGCACAACTCGAGACCATCAACACTCGGCATTGCGAGATCGGTGATTACGAGGTCAGGATGCCAATCATTGAAGGCTTCAAATCCGGCCAGTCCATCCGCCGCCGTGCGCACGTCGTACCCGCGCGACTTCAGACCGGTACGAAGCACACGTGTCAGTTGTGGCTCATCATCCACGACCAGGATCCTGGGTTGGTTAGTCATCTACTCTCAACTATCGAAGCGGAGTACTCCAATTCTTCGCCTCCATCTTTGTCGCCAATCGGCAACGTGAACAGCACACGCGTGCCCTTGCCCCTGCCTGACTCGATCCAGATCCTTCCTTCGTGTGCCTCCACGATGCCCTTCGCGATCGCCAGACCCATTCCCGTGCCTGCTGGTTCGCCGGTGCGAATATCGCCATCACGCGTGGCGCGGAAGAACTTGTCAAACACTCGCTCACGCAGATCGCCTGGAATCCCTTGTCCTTCATCTTCAACTCCCATTTGTATTAATTCGTCGCCGGCGCGGCGAGCGGTGATGCTGATCATCGAGCCCTTCTCTGAATACTTGGCGGCGTTGTCGACGAGCGTATACACGACTTCGCTGACCGCGCGTTCATCAACGCGCACACCCGGCAACTCTTTTTCGATATCGAGCTCTACGCGATGTTGCCGCGTCATTGGGGCAGCTCTCAGTAGTGCGGCGGAAATGATCTCCTCGACAGCACCCCAGCGCCGGCGCAGGTGCAAATCGCCGGCTTCGATTCTCGCGAGATCGATCAATCCATTTATAAAACGGTTCAGGCGATCGCTCTCTTCGTTGATTACTTCCATCATTTCAACTCTCGCCTCTGCGTCGAGCGATACTGGCGGCTCGCCATTGATGCGACCACGCGCTTCATCAAGCAGCGTCGTGATGGAAGCTTTAATAGAGGTGAGAGGTGTGCGCAGGTCGTGTGTGACTGCGTCGAGCAGTGCGGATTTTAGTTTTTCACTCTGTCGCAAAGCTTCTGCGTGACTCGCGCGCTCAAACGCATCGCGCAACTCGGCGTAGAGATGTTCGATTTCTCGCTTTCCCGTTTCGGCTTCCTCCGCGCGTCTCCGGGCCCGGGCGGAGAGTTGTCCGGCCATGACAGCAGTGACGAGAAAAGCCAGGAGCGCGATCCAGTTATCAGTTGCAGCAATGTTGAATGTGCCGGAGGGAGGCAGAAAGAAGAAATTGAAACAGAGCATCGCGACGATTGATGCTGCCAGTGCAGGCAGGCTTCCCCAACGAGTTGCGATGAAGAGGACATTCAGCAGCAGTGCCAGCGAGACAGTCGCGGCATTGACGTGTGCGCCGACGACGTTGAGCAGCAGCGTTAACGCACTAACACTCAATACGGCTACGACGTAACCAGCCCACTTGTGGTCCAACAGCGATCGTCGCATGCCGGATATTGTACGTCAGTTTAGAGTTCAAGCTTTAGCTATATCATCTGCGCAGTGCCGACGGCTTCAGCAACAAGGCGCTTGAGCAGGGGCTGACTCACGTGTTACTCCGACTGGCGCAGTAGTGCAGCATGAAGTCGATTCAGTTGGGACGTCCAGGACTTTGCTGCCACATTCGCAGGGCGCCGTCTCGGCGAGATTGTCTTCGAGAACGACGAATACTTCCCATTCGTTGCCGTCCGGATCTTTCACCCACGTCTTGTCCTGTAATGCGTAACAGCAACTGGTCTGCATCTCGTCGCGCGTGATGAGCCCTGCCTCGATCCACCTTTCGCGCATCGCCAACACATCGTCCGTAGAGGCTACTTGAATCCCCAGGTGTGACAACGCGCCACGCTCGGCGAAACTATGTTGGTTCAATGTCAGGTTCAGCGGTGGATTCTGCACGTCGAATTTTGCATACCCCGCTCGAACCTTACTGGGATTGATTCCGAGCATCTTCCCGTAAAACTCAATGCCTTGCTCAACATTCCGGACGTTAAGCGCGAGGTGCGCCTTCAAAGCCTGTACTTGTTTTTCACTACTCATCTCTGTTGCCTCCAATGTCTTTCATCCTTGTCATATATGCCTTTGCGAATATGCAAGCCCAGTATCTGCCAGCTTCGCACATATGTCAAGCCATATATCGCAGGTCGTGCTAAAATCTTCGCATGAACAAGAAAGCAAGGGCATTCGATAAGGAGTTGTTCTTTCGAGCATTGGCTGATCGCACGCGGTTACGGCTGCTGAACCTGTTGCGAACCGATGAAGTGTGTGTCTGCTTCTTTGTTGAGACACTGAAGACAAATCAACCGAAGATCAGTCGCCACCTGGCCTATTTGCGACGCGCCGGAATTGTGGGAGTGCGAAGAGAGGGGCCGTGGATGCACTATCGAATCGTTGAGCCTGCCGATGGAGACGCAGCTCGAGTCTTGCAGGACGTAATGTCATGGCTCGCCGGCGATCAGGAGATGCAGCGCGATCGAGATCGGCTCGTGAAAGTTTGCTGTGCACCGCAACTTCCGGTAAGCATTCAAGGCGCACCGCGTCCGTCGGGCCTTGCAAGGACAGCATGAGATGTCAGTGAACAACAAAAACAAGCGCATTCTTCTAATTAGTAACTCCACATTGCATGGCAGTGGGTATCTCGATCACGCAGACGCTGAGATTCGCAGTTTTCTCGGCCATGTGAAACGGGTGCTGTTCGTTCCCTACGCGTTGCTCGACCGCGACACTTATGCCGCGACGGCGCAAGCACGTTTTCAGAAGATGGGATACGAACTGTCGCCGGTCCATGCGGCTTCTGATCCTATTCAAGCCGTCTATGAAACGGATGCGGTATTCATCGGCGGCGGAAATACATTTCGGCTTTTGAAGGCACTCTACGACGTCGATCTGCTCGCTGCCATACGTACGAGAGTTGAGAGTGGAATGCCCTACATCGGATCGAGTGCCGGCTCAAATGTAGCGGCACCCACAATCAAAACAACCAACGACATGCCAATAGTCGAGCCGCCCTCATTCAACGCACTCGCCCTGGTGTCATTTCAAATCAATCCGCACTACCTCGATCCTGATCCAAAGTCGAAGCACATGGGAGAAACGCGGGAAGACCGGATAATTCAATTCCTTGAAGAGAACGACACGCCTGTGGTCGGCCTGCGCGAAGGCGCGATGCTGCGAATCGAGAATGGGGAGACAATTCTACGCGGCTCGTCCGGCGCGCGCATATTTCGTAAAGGATTGGAGCCGGTCGAGATCGTGCCGGGCACAAAGCTCGAGCTTTAACAGGATTTGCAAGATGTCTCATGATTGACAAAATTCCAGCTAAATCCTGTTCATCATGAAAAATCTTGTAAATCCTGTCTAACATCAAGCCGCCCGCTCACGCTTCGCCGGCGATTGAGGCTGTCCAAGCCAGCCGTTGCGAAAACCGGCGCGGCGGAGACCATCGACGATAAAAGGACAGCGCCGCATCAGTCGCCAGGTAAAGCCGGAGCGGTAGTTTTCAATCATCATTATGATCGGTCCCTGGTCCAGGCCGTAGTATCCCTTTGATACCCACCCCTTTTGCATTCCGGAAATAAACGTCGGATTGTAGCTGCACTTGAAGCCGTATTGATTCGTGATCTCTGGATAATCTTTGTTCAGGCGTTGAAGCGAGGGCAGCACCACTTCCGGAGCAAACGGCAACGACGCCACTACCGCCCAGGGCGCCAACGTGCCATCGTCAGGACCGTAGGGTATCGACCGCGCCTTGTAATCGTAAAAGCGCACGCGGCGCCCGTTGATGCGTCGCTCTGCGGGGCCTGGACCATCGGTTGCGGTGATACCCCAGCGAAATCGATCGTACCCGACAAACTTCTTTGGGTTCCGCATCGCATACGCTTGCTGCGCGTAGATCGCGCGGCGACTGTTTTCGAAATAGTTGATTGCCTTGCTGCTCATGTAGTCGTCCTGAATACCACGAAAGTCTATCCACATGTGCGAGAGGTGATGAATGAAGAGCGGTCCCGCATAAAGGAACTCGTGCCCGTAAAGTTTTTTCCATTTGTAGGTCCTGGTCCACTCTGTATAGCTCTCCGAAGGCAGTGGAAAAGTGGGAGATGCAAGACCCAGGACATACAGAATCAACGCCTCGCTGTATCCAGTCCAACGATACTTGATGAACCCTGTTTCCGGTTTCCAGCCGTGTGAGACTGTCAGACCGCCGTTCTGCGCCCACTGCCAATCCGCGCGCTCGTAAAGAGACTGGGCCAACGCGCGAATCTCGCGCTCATTCTTTGTCTCACCATCGAAGTAGCACGCCGCTGTGAGAGCGCCTGCGAGCAGATAGGTAGTATCGATCGTAGAAATTTCACAGTTGCCGGCGCGCCTGCCGGTCTTCATGTCGAGAAAGTGATAGTAAAACCCTTTGTAGCCAGTCGCCTGGGGCTCTCTTCCCTGTGGCGCGTCATAAAAGAAGCGCAACGTCGTCAAAGTACGTTTGACCGCCTCGGCTCTACTCATGTACTTCCGCTCGACCGCGATTGGATAAGCCGTGAGCGCAAATCCAACGACGGCAATCGATGATGGCGAGCCGCGACGCGTGTTGTCCGGAACGAGTCCGTTCTCCTGATTTACCTCGTCCGCAAAGTATTTAAAGGTGTCGCGTTCCAGTTGCTCCAGCTCTTCATCTGTCATCGACGGCTCTAATACTTTCATCTGCGTGTCCTGCGCTCTTCGGGTTTGAAATCGATCGTGATCGTCGCAACGGCGTGCGCGGGCAAATTGGTTTTCAAAAAGATCGAGCCGTCATGAAAACTTATTGGCTGTTTCTTACTGACGACTCGAGAAGCCTCCTCCAGTAGCTCGACATCTTTCCTTCTCAGATACTCGGGTTGGCCCATCTCGCGCCACAATCGTTTGGGATTCGCATGATCTTCATCGATGCGCTGGATGCGCGCAGCGACTGGTTCAGGCGCATTGTCGAGCCGAATGTGCAGCTCTTCTGTTTCGATAGAATGACCGGGCGTCGTGTGATTCGTGAGCAACAGAGTCACGCTCGATTCTTTTTGAATCACTGAGCAATCAACTGTTTCGTGTAAACCATCCACGAGCGACTGCCTGTCACCAAGATCGTGAAGCAGCTCGAATGTGCGATACGTCGGCTTCGGAATGCCGTGCAGCGTGAGCAGTCCGAAGCCGCCGTGAAAAGGCATCGACGGGAGATAGTTTTCTTCAAAGATATCGGAGAAGGTCCAGAAGCTGTAACCATCAACCAGGCCGCTTGCTTCCATCATGGTTGAACCGACAAAAGCAGCGGCGTAGGGCTCGTCGTGCAACGGATCCCACGGATTAGACGAGGAGTTCCATTCGGTGTAATAGACGGGTCGATTGCGCGAGTGGCTGCGAGTGTTTTCCGCAACTTCGCGCATAATGCCGCGCTGGCTCTGGAACAGTTGTAGTTCCGTGTCGCCGTTACTCTCAAATCCGTCATTAGGGTAGTAGTGCGTGCTTATAAAATCCGCCGCGACGTCTTTGCGTTCGCAGAAGTCGACGAACTCTTCGATCCACTCGCTCTTTGCCGTCGCCGGCCCTCCAACTCGGAATGACGGCGAGATCTTTTTAATAGCGTCGGCCGTGTAACGATAGAGTTTGAAGTATTCCCGCTGACTTCCACTCCAAAATCTTTTCAGATTCGGCTCGTTCCAGACTTCGAAAAACCATTCGCTAACTTCACGCTCACCGTAGCGCTCAACCCAGTGCGAGACCAGACGCTCCATGAGCGCGGCCCATTGTTTGTAATCCTTCGGCGGCGTGATATTAGCCTCATAACCAAAGACCGTCTTAGTGCCGGAAGCGAGCGCGCCGGGCATGAAGCTCAACTCGACAAATGGCTTCATGCCAATCGAAAGAAGAAAGTCGAAAACCTGGTCGGAATTGAAGAAGGAGTAGAGAAGCTCGTTATCGTCGCGGATCACTGTGCCCATGTTGTCAGACAGCAGACCGTGAAAGCGAACATGCTGAAAACCCAGTTCGTCGTGAGCTCGCTTTAGCTGGCGTTGCCAATCAGCGCGCAGCGCCATGCGTGCATGGTCGCTGCCTACCGTGTGTTCCCAGAAGTGCGGGAGTGGTGTCGTTGCTTCTGCCAGATCACAGAAGAAAGTCAGTCTACTCACAGAACCTGCCGCAATGCGCGACGGCTCAATTCCGCCGTCACTCCGTAGACAAGATGTGAAGCGAACGCATAAACATGAGTCGAGACCGGATACGCCGTTGGTCCCTTCGCGAGTCCCAGCATCGGCACGGAGATCTCATCGGCGAGGAGCCAGAACGCGGCGCCAAACGGAAGACCTGCCCCTGCCGTCACTTGCGGTGAGACTTCCGCAAGCGCGCCATATAAACCGCCAGTCGCAGTGCCGAAGGCGTAATGCACAGCCGCACCCGCCGGCTCCTTTTCACTCTCTTGCAGCTCGTGGCCGAAGACCTCCCTGGAGATCACTTTCGCGGTTTCCACTGTAGCGTCGTCCTGCTCGTTTACGTCCTGAGCATGATCCCCTTTAGAGCCATCGCTCGGCTGCATCGACTGTGCGCCGTGTGACTTCTCAGAGTTTTCCGCGATGCGAGTCCATGCCGCTTGAAACTGGTTCATGGTCCATGAAGCGAGCAGCCCTCCCGCGAGTCCAGCCACAAAACCTTTCAAGATGTTTGCATCATCGTCGCGCATTGCACAAAGTCTCCCTTCATTCATCTTTGCCTGTCCAAGAGCACTTTCGAACGCACACTTTCCGCAGAGTTCGCGGATATCGAACGCCATGCCGCAAACGCCGCAAAGCCGAGACCCGCGATCAGTGACCCGGCAAGTAAAGGATGCACCGAGGCTTTTGTGTAAATACTTGATTCCGCCACATGGCCAGGATAGCCACCGCGCTCCTTTCCATCCGCGGAAGGCGCGTACAAACTATCGCGGCGAACGTTTGGCTTCCGTCGATCCGATTTCTGCACATCGAACATCTTCGCTTCCATCACTTTGTCAGTCAGGCGCGGTGCATAATGACCAGCCTCGACCAGCACCTTGCCTCCCCCGCCCACAAACAGATCGCGCTCCGGATGCTCAGCACAGTGGAGAATCGCTTCAGCCGCCGGCTCCGGCGCGTAGACGGGAGGCGGGTTCAGTGGCTCGACAGGCATCAGGTTCTTTGCGTGACGAACGTAAGGCGTGTCGATCGTGCTCGGCTTGATCAACGTCACTGAAATCGGCGCCCCTTGTTCTTCGAGCTCGAGACGCAGTGCGTCAGTGTAGCCTTTGACGGCATGTTTGCTTGCGCAATAAGTGCCCTGAAGCGGAATCGAAATGTCTGAAAGAACGCTGCCGACGTTGATGAGTGCGCCGCCGTTCTTCAGCAAGTGTGTGCAGGCGACGACCGATCCGTGGACCACGCCCCAGTAATTTGTGTCAAACAGCCGCCGCTGGTCTTCGAGCGACTGGTCCAGCACCGGCCCGTAGATCGACACGCCCGCGTTGTTTACCCACGTGTCGAACCCACCGAAACGACGGATGGCCTCATCGGCAACATTCTGCACATCCTCGAACTGGCCCACGTCGCCAACGACGTGAATTGCTTCGCCGCCCGCTGCTCTGATCTCGTCGCCCACGCGCCGGAGCGCCTCTTCGTTTCTGGCGTTTAGGACCACACGGGCGCCACGTTTTGCTGCCATTCGCGCGGTTACGAGTCCAATGCCGGACGAAGCTCCGGTTATCACAATTACCTGGTCCGATAATTTTTTGAGTTTGATAGTCATCGGGATCTCCCGCCGCAGAGCTGGAAACGATAGCCGTGCAACTTGGTTGCCACGAGTTCAGGGCGCGGTTTGGCTAGGGTTTTGGTTGGTTTGTAAGAAGCTGCTGTACTTCTCTGATACGCGTCATCTTATCTTGTGACTCATGTAAACATGGAAGCCTGTTACAGGATGAACATGATTAACAAGATGCACGGGATTCTGCTCCATGTCGCGGCAAACTCGTTAGCCAATACGCACAGCAGACAAATGATTATTGAGGTCTGGAACTAGGGGCCTTGTATCTTAAGTGACATCGGTACTGAAGTGATGTTCTGAGACCAAAGATATCCTTCAGCACTCCATTGGTTGCGATACTTCTCAGGATCGACGAAATAGTACCAGGTGGCAACCCTGACCTGTAGGAAGTAGGTACCTGGATGCAGAAAGTCCTCGGTGTCCTTAGTTCCATCATAAACCGGCAGAATGAACTCTTTCTTCAAGCTGTAAGATTCTCCCGGTTTAAGGGTAACAAAGGCTTCTCTCTCAGGATTGCGGCGCATGTCCATCTGCATCCCCGCTGCTTGCATGGAACGGACATCAATGAATGATGAAGATTCGTCGTACTCATATTTCCTGTCTGACACGGCTTTCAGATTGCGGCTGATCATTTTTCTGTATATTAGGGAACTTTTCTTATCAAGCAGAATGGGCCCATTTCCAATATTTGAGTAGGTGAGGTTCAATGTCATACGCAGCAATCTGGAGCCCGCTTCCACTGAATACCGCTGCTCACTGACGTTGGTTGAGAGATGTAACTGTCGTTCCGCGACTTGATCGGCCTCCCTCATGACCCTGTTGTTATCGGAAGACTCTTGCGCATCGGCAACTGCAAGGCCCAAAATCAAAGACAACATCAGTGACAAAGGCTTCATCGTTTCTCCTCTTACGTCGATCAAAACAGCACGCGTTTCTCGCCACCAACTGATATTACCTGAAGCCAGGCGGGAGTGGCCCCACCGAAGGAGTTACATCACCAAAGCAAGCCTTCTGGACATCTCCGTTATTCATTACGCTCAAAAACCCGAACGGGTCATTGCCATCAGGCCTCAATTTGCCCGCTCGGTGTCCTGTTTCATGGGCCAACACGAACGCCGCTGCCTGAACGTTGTTCAGAGTTATGTAATAGCCCTGTCTGTCTCCAAGATTGAAGCCCACCTGAATAGTCTCAGATCCGCTGGTACCCATGAAAAGACCGTTGGGATCGATTTTTACATTGTTTCCAAACGTTACGGCGCCTGTTCCGGCGCCGGTGGCCGCAAATAAGAACTTCGTACCTTTCAGTGCCTTCTCCCCGTTCTTAACACCGCCAAACAACGCAGCGCAGGGGTTCTTACCATTGTTTGCGTGTAGCCTCCAGAATTCATTGTATGCATCATTGAATCGGCTCTGTTGATCTGGGGTCG
>Ga0126314_10000933_pt1 | contig 13854 bp, 15 predicted proteins | sample Plot105B_FD_92535 | JGI IMG/M metagenome (GOLD analysis project Ga0126314, IMG submission 92535) | Serpentine soil microbial communities from UC McLaughlin Reserve, CA, USA - Plot105B | ecosystem: Environmental > Terrestrial > Soil > Grasslands | place: USA: UC McLaughlin Reserve, Lake County...
AAGAACCCGTACGTTGCAGAAATGTACAAACTAGCATTAGAAGGAAAATTATACAGCAGATCTATCCCATAAAATACAAAAAGAATTTCAAAATTTTTTATTTATTTTTTTAATTTAAGTAATCGTTTATCAACTTTTATTTTTTGTGAATTGATAATATAAACAACTAATAAATATTAAATAGGTCTTTTACGATCATATTTACTATTATTATTGAATCAATGTTATATATGCGGATCAAGATTTGGGAATGCAATTTGTGCATATTGTAATCAGACTGTATGTTCTACATGTCTAATTCAATCAGAAAGAAAATGCAAAAGGTGTGCAATTTCAAATAAAAAACCTCCAGGATTTCTAAAAAGAAATGGCCCCTTTATTCTTCTGATTGTAGTAGTATGGTTTTTTGTTTCAGGATTATATCCATTTCCCTATTTTTATGCAGTTGGAATCCCAGTAGATACTGCAATAATGCAACCTGTCATTATTGCTACTGCTATACTCTTAATTCCATTTATTTTTATGATGTTTGCATGGAGAAAACAACCTACATATTAATTATTATAAAGATATTGAATAGAATGCGATTCTTTTTAAGATATAAGTTGTTTAAGATATTAATTGCCTATAAATACTAAAGTAATCCTTTACTATGATAAAGGATCTATTGTTATTTCTGGAATAAATCAAATTCCATATTCAGTAATAGACCCAAGAACAAATCAATTGCGAGCACTAGCATTACATTATTATGATATTATTACATATTTGCAAAATAGTGGCATTCAATATGAAGATAATGTTATGGAACTAATTCCTATCCAAAATTTGAGAATTGAAAATATCAATTTATCATTACGCCTATATCAAAAAAAGGCAATTGAAAATTGGATTACTGCAGGAAAGAAAGGATGTATGATCTTACCTACAGGTTCAGGAAAGACTATAATAGCTATTAAACTGATCGAAATGATAAATTCTTCTACACTGATAGTAGTCCCAACGTTGGATCTTATGGAACAATGGACAAAATTTTTATATAAATATTTTCAAAAAATAGAAATCGGAAATATTGGTGGAGGTATATTTAATATCACTGGTATTACGGTATCGACATATGATTCAGCTTATATTCGATCATCTTTCATAGGAAACAAATTTGCTTTTGTAATATTTGATGAATTACATCATTTAGCTGCACCGGGATATCGAACTATTGCAGAACAATTTACATCTCCCTATAGATTAGGTTTGACGGCTACATATGAACGTGAAGATAATCTACATTTAGATTTTCCTAGATTAGTTGGTGGTATAGTATATCAATCATCTGTTAATGAGTTAGCCAGAGATAAACATCTTGCATCTTTTACAGTCGAAAAAAGATGTGTCAAGTTATTACCTGAAGAAGAAATAGAATATCAAAAAAATTATAATCAATATTTGTCTTCTTTACATGAGCTAGGAATTAGATACAGTCAAATTGGATTTCAAAAATTAATTATGATCTCGGGAAAAAACCAATATGCTCGAAATGCATTGTTGGCTAGGAATAAAGCCTTAGATATTGCACTAAATAGTCAATCTAAAATTGAAGAATTACGTAAAATTCTTAGTGAAAATCCTGATAGGAAAACAATAATATTTACGCAACACAATAAATTAGTTTATTTAATTTCTAATAAATTTCTAATTCCTTTTATAACTCATAAATCTAGTAAACAAGAAAGAGAAGATGCATTAAATGGTTTTAGAGATGGTAGATACAGGGTTTTAGTAACTTCAAAAGTTTTAGATGAAGGCGTAGATGTTCCTGATGCTGAATTAGGAATAATAGTCAGTGGAACTGGAAGCAAAAGAGAATTTATTCAAAGACTAGGACGTTTACTAAGAATTAAACCAAACTCTAAAAATGCAAAACTTATAGAAATCGTATCCTTAGGAACTAGTGAAATTAATACTAGTGTTAGACGAAAACAGGCTTTAAAAAATTTATAATTATGATATTTTTTTATAGATAGACCCTACATAATCTTATGTTACTTAGATTAACTACTAATAGAACAGAAAATGTTATTTTTATATTTTTAGTAAATATTATACAATATTAATACTTTTTTTATATTTCTAAGGATATTAATCATATTGTATATCAATTAAAAACGAATATAAAAAAGTGAAATAAAAAGAATTAAATTATTATCACTATATACTAATTTTAATAAATATATTTACCATATGTCAGACTTTAGTAATGGAAAAGAAAGTATATCAAAAATGCAGCGATTTGTAGTACATCCTTTGATTAAGGATAGTTCTATAGAGTCTAGATTATATCAGAATAGTATTTTTAATTCATCAAAAGGAAAAAATTCATTGATTATTTTACCTACATCTTTAGGGAAAACTGTTATTTCTGCATTGATCTGTGCTGACATTTTGTATAATTATAAACAGAGTAGAATATTGATAATGGCACCAACTCGACCATTAGTATTACAACATTTGACATCGTTTTCTTCATTTCTTAAAGTATTAGATGATCAAAAAATATTGGTAACAGGTAAAGTTTCTCCATTAATGAGAAAAATAATATGGGATAATAAAACACTAAAGCTAATTTTTGCTACGCCTGAAGTAATAAGAAATGATTTGAGTGAATCTCGATTAAACTTAAAAGATTTTGGATTGATAATTTTTGATGAAGCTCATAGGGCTATAAAAGATTATGCTTATACTCTTATTTCTAAGAAGTATATAGAACAATCATCAAATCCTCTAATTCTAGCTATGACTGCAAGTCCTGGTTCAGACAAAAATAGAATACAACAAATCTGTAATAATCTATATATAGAACACATAGAATATCGCAATGAAGAAGATTTTGATGTCAAGCCATATGTAAATCCTATAGAATTAAAATGGGAATTTGTAGAATTACCTGAAAAATATAAACAAATTATCCTATTATTCAAATCTATGTTGCATGAAAAATTACGGTGGTTAATGTTTAGAGGATTAATAAAAAAAAATAATATAGATTATGTATTTAAAAGAGATTTGTTAGAGCTGGGGGAGATTCTACAAAAAAATTTAAAATTTTCTTTAAATGAAGAAAAAGGACCCTTATATTTAGCCCTATTAAATCAATCTGCTGCTCTTTCTTTGATGTACTGTATAGAATTAATAGAAAGTCAAGGACCATTTTCTCTAAAAACCTTCATAAAAAGAATGGAATCAAGCGAAGGAAAAGCACATTCTTTAATTCTGAAAGATCCTCGAATGAAGGATATTTTTAAACTATTAGAAAACATTACTGAACATCCTAAACTTATTTATCTTATTGATCTATTTAAAAAAGGAAAATTAATAAATGCTGTAAATCATAGCTTAAATGTATTATTAAATGATAGCTTGAATTCTCAAATTTTAGTATTTTCACACTATAGAGATACTGCAACTCATATTGTAGATGAATTGAATAAAACTGGAATTAAATCATTTAGATTTGTAGGCCAAGCTAGTAGAAATAATGACATTGGAATGAATCAAAATGAGCAATCGGTTATTTTAGATTCATTTAGAAAAAAAGAATTTAATGTACTTGTTGCAACTTCAATAGCAGAAGAAGGTTTAGATATTCCTGAAGTTAATTTAGTTATATTTTATGAACCAGTATCTAGTGAAATTAGACACATACAAAGAAAAGGTAGAACTGGAAGAAAATCAAGTGGAAGCGTAATAATTCTAGCATCAAAAGATACTGTAGACATGCGTATATTATATGCAAGTAAAAGGCGAATAGAAAAAATGAAAACAATTTTTAACTCAATGAAAACAATTTTAAAACCAATTCCACGAATCGCTCCGACACGATATGATACTCTGACTGAATTAGAATTAGCAGATCTTGAGTATAATCTAAAAAATACCGAACAAAAAGAATTGAATAAAAAAGAATCAAAATCACAAGTTGATGATAAGGATGTATTTGAAAAAATTAAAAATATGAATGAAAAAAAAGAAGTACCAAAGTTCCAATCTGGATTCATAACAAAAAATGAGAATACATTAATAGAGAGGGCATATAGGCGTATTTATGATATTTTAATAGAAGAAAGAGATAATAAAAATTCATTCGATTTATCCTATTTATATGAAAAATTTTCATTTGATTCTCGTATTATATTACAAGCCTTAAAGAAATTAGAAAAACAACATATAATCAAATTAAAAAATAATAGATTAATAACTTTAAATCGACTACCAAATAACTCAACAGGAACAAAATACGATATCTATGTTGAAAAAGTTTTACCTGGCAAAGCATATGTTCTAGTAAATGAAAAATGGTATGCATTGCTAAACTATTATGACTATGATGGACCGAGAAACCTCTTAAAAAAGGGATCAGAATTTAAAGCTATTGCAGAATTATATTCTAATGGAAGTGAGTTTTGTATAAGAATAAAAGAAATAATATTTTAGACTACTATTAATTTATCCATTCATGGATACTAATTGAGAAAAAGAAAATATGTTGTAAATGCTCTGTTAACTTCAATACGGATGTGAAATAATTAAAAGGAAGAATTACCATGCAAATAATATGATTATTGATCTGAGTCAATCTATAAATTCAAATATCAAACTTTTTCCTGGATCTCCAAGTGTTTACTTTTTAAAATGGACTAAATACAGTATTGATGGTTATGATTCCGAAGCAATTTTTTTAAGCACACATACTGGAACTCATATGGATGCTCCATCTCATTTTATTCGAGAAGCTGAGTTTATAGATAATCTAGACGTAAATAGATTTTTCATGGAGAATGTTCATTTGTTAAAAATTTTAAAAACGGCTAATCAGCTTATTTCAGTAGAAGATATAGTTAACAGTGGTATAGATATTAAAAAAAATGACTCTATTGTTTTTGCAACAGGATGGGAATATAATTATAACTCCGATAATTATATATATACCAATCCTGGCCTCTCGTTAGATGCAGCTAATTACTTGTCTAGTAAAAAAATTAATGCTGTAGCAATTGATGGTCCAAGTATTGATTCAGGAATAGATTCAAATTTTTCTGTTCATAAATTACTTTTAAAAAATAATATAATAATAATAGAAAATCTCTGTAATTTGTCTCAAATAAACAAAAAAAATTTTAAGTGAATAGCAATTCCACTCAAATTGCATAGAGCATCAGGATCTCCTATTAGAGCCTTAGCTATAATCTAATATCTAAAACAATGTAATTATATTATAATTTTCCTATTAATTAATAATAAAAAAAGTTAAGATAAAAAATATCTAATGCTTTATAAAATATTAAATTTTAACTTGTTAATGTGATATGCGAATTTGCCTAGTAATTGGCTTACATGGGCTCGTGTTAACGATAAATTAATCCTTGGCTCTTTAGAAAAACAAGGATCTATTTTAGTTGAAGCAACATCATTACTCGTAGAATTATTGTCAGATTATGAAAAATCTCTTTCTGAAAATAAAGATAAGATAAAAGAACTTGAAGTTAAAGGGGATAATATTACTCATGAATTCTTTACAACTTTATCACAGACTTTTGTTACTCCGCTGGATAGAGAAGATTTATCTGGATTAACTAGTACAATAGATCAAGTTCTAGATTATGTAGATGGTACTGCTGATCGATTTATACTATTTAAAATTAAAAAACCAATGTCCTATATGTTAGAGCTTGCTAATCTTTTACAATTATCTTCAAAAGAAATACATGATGCATTAATAAAAATACATACACCAAAAAAAAATGGAGATTTAATAGAACATTGTCGTAAAATTAAAAAATATGAACGTGAAGCTGATCATATATATAGAAAAGCTATAGCAGAATTATTTGAAATTAATGATGCTGTACAAATACTTAAGAATTATGAAATTTATCAAAATTTAGAATCTTCTATAGATCGTTGTATGGATGTGGCAGATATAGTTGAAGATATTGTTCTTAAATATGGGTAATAGTCATTTTTTGTTAGGATGTCATTAAAGTGGAACCAGTTTCACTAATTATAGCAGGAATAATAGCCGCTCTTTTCTTTGATTTTGTAAATGGTTTTCATGATGCAGCTAATGCAATAGCAACTGTTGTAGGAACTAGAGTTTTAAAACCTCTTCAAGCAGTAAGTATGGCAGCTTTATCTAATTTTATTGGCCCATTTGTTTTTGGTACTGCTATTGCCGCAACTGTAGGTAAAGGAATTATACAACCTAATTTTTCAACTGCTGAAGTTATCTTAGCTGGATTAGTGGGAGCAATTGTATGGGATTTAATTACATGGTATTTTGGTTTACCATCGTCTAGTAGTCATGCACTTATCGGCGGATTAATTGGTTCAGCATTAATTTTCGGTGGTTTTGAAGCACTAGTTTTTGGAGGTATACAAAAAGTATTAACATTTCTTGTAGTCTCTCCTGTTCTTGGATTTAGTGTAGCTTTGGCATTTGGAATAATATTAATATATTTTTTAAGAAAATCCAATTCAGGGAAAGTAAACCGAGTTTTTGGTAAATTACAGATAGCATCGGCTGCCTTTTTCTCTCTAACACATGGAGCCAATGATGGACAAAAAACTATGGGAGTAATTACAGCTTTACTAATATCTGGGGGATTTTTGGATGCAAAAAGTTTTGAAGTGCCAATTTGGGTAATTCTTTCAGCTGCTATAGCAATAGCTATGGGAACTTTTTTGGGAGGATGGCGAATAGTAAAAACAATGGCTTTTCGTATTACTGAATTAAAACCATATCAGGGATTTTGTGCAGAGACCGGTGGTGGAGTAATATTATCTACCATGGCGTGGTTAGGAATTCCTGTTAGTACAACACATGCCATATCAGGAGCAATAATGGGTGTAGGAACGACAAGACGACTTTCGGCAGTACGATGGGGTATTGGGAGAAAAATAATATATGGTTGGATTATTACAATTCCTGCTAGTGCTGGAATAGGTGCATTGGTTTTGTTATTATTCCAATTTGTAAAATTTTAATTTGACTTAAATATTGTATTAATACTTCTGTTTATATTATGTTGATTACAGTAGTATTTTTCTTATCTAAATATTATTCATACATCTGACACAATTTTTATTGTAAATATTAATAAACCTCTAATACAAAGAATAAAAATTTTCTAATTCCAATTATTAAATATACTGTTATAATCAATAGACGGGGAAAACAGAAATAAGACTGTTAGGTGAAAATGGAGAGAATTGTATATTTTTTGAAGAAAGCCTATTGTGATGAAATGCAAATATTCCATTATTTCTGGTATGTTGGAATAAATTTAGAAGGCATTGGTCTTGTTACATATGCTAATGAGTTAAAGACACAAGCTACAGGTGAGCTTACACATGCCCAATTATTAACAGATAGGATCGCTGAACTAAGTGACAAAGCATCTAGTGATCCTACAGAATGGAAAAATTATAGTACTATTGGTTCACTAGATCCTGTAAAACGTTTGACATTAAGATCGGTACTTGAAAGAGCAGTAGAATTTGAAAGAAAAGCTGTGTAAAATTATAGTACTTTAGTAAAAGAAGCAACTAATGTGAATGATTTTGTTACACGTAGGTTAGCAGAAACCATATTAGCAGATGAAGTAAAAGATGAACAACATACTGAAGATATACTTCAACACCTAGAAGTAAAATAAGAGTTAGTTAAAATGAACTTAAATTATTTTTTTGTTAAGTGATATTTATAAGACTATTTTAGTAAGTTAGAATGTTTATTTAAAGTAGCAGTCATTACATTTATTGGAAGAATAAATAGCTCCATTTCTTCCGCATACGATACATTTTTTTTCAATGTCAACTGTTAAATCAATCGATTTTATTTTCTGTAAGCAACTTCCACAAATCGGGGCTTCCATTGGATAATTAGAAATAAATCCTTCCTTGCATTGATTACATTTTAAACTATAAATTTTTCCTTTTGGCTTCCATGTCTTTTTTCTAATCCAATTTATAATCAATTTTTTTACAAATTATACATAAATTTAAGATAATTAAATTTTTGCCTATTTGATATTTTATATAATATTCAAAATATTGTAAAATTTATATAAATAAATCTAAACCAAAGAATTTAAATATAAATTTAATAAGATTTATAAAATAAACTGTATGTTTTACGTTATTAGTTATTTATAATAATTACTTTATAAGTAATATTATCATTATTAGCTATATATTCTAAATTTAAAGTGTCGTAATAGAAGTTTATGTATAATTCCATAAATTTAAATCTATACTAAGAAGTGTCTTCATTAGATTATGATATATCTTTTACTCTCACTTTGGCAAATATCGAGCTGCCACGTATAATGGAATGTGAATAGTAAATTTATCTAATTCTGAATCATAAATTGTGTAAGTAGAACTTAAATCAATATTATCATAATTTAGATCAAATATTTGATTATTTACCTTGACATTCTTTGCTTGCATAATGGGAAATTCAATTCTTAATTTATTTTTATCATTTTCATAAATCTTCTTCGATTCTGTTTTTACTTTTATATCTGTTGCAAATATTTCAAAACCTAATAGATTATATTCTAGAATAGGAATTAAATATTCTACTTGCTGATTTTTAGTTAATACACTGTTTTTGATAGTATCATTCGGAAAGATTTGATTGGCATTAATATCTATAGTATATTCCAAACTCTTAGTTATATTAATAAATTTATCTTTTAAATTCGTAAATAAATTATCAAAAATGTTAGTATCGGTATTGTTAAAGTTTTGGGTATATACAATGGATATGTTATTTGTAGCTATTATTAATACAAATAAAAGAATTAAAATTATAATCTTCATATGTAATTGATATAATATTTAATTTATCATATATTCTTTAGATTTTAGTATTTTATAAAAATTTAATCTTCTTCTATCCATAATATTCACAATTCTTAATTATAAATTCTTTTAGTTTGAGTAAGAGCATAAAAGGCATAATCATGATCTTTTAAATAATTATCAATTGTTTTTGCAACTTTCCTATGTCAAATAACAAACATTATGGAAAATATCGATTATTAAATAATCTTTATTCAAAAGTTGAGTATGATAATAGCCAAATATGCATGACATCTGCTAATTATCTTCTATTGTTAACTCATTATTTTATAAACCATCTTTTTATATCACTTCTAAAGAAAAAAATTTTCTATAATCTTAAAATGAATCTTCAATATATGTTATTTATATTATTAAGTGAAATATAATAGTGAACTAAATTGATTCTTGATGCACAGTCTATTGCAAAAAAGTTTTTTTCTAACCAAAATGCATCTAGCTATGATCGAATAGTAAAATATACTACCTTTGGAAGAGATTCGTTATGGAAACAAAATATTGCTAATCGTATAACTCCAACTCATAAATATATACTAGATATTGCATGTGGTACAGGAATTTTTTCATCATTTATTTCTAATATTTCATATAAAGATCTTATTGGAGTTGATTTAACATATAGTTATATATATAATGCTAAAGCAAAAAGAAGATATTCTTTTTTGGCTAATTCCATAGCAGAGTTTTTACCATTTAAATCAGAAAGTTTTGATTGTATAGTATCTTGTTATTTGGCTAAATATGCAAATATTTCTCTTATGGTGGATGAAATATGGCGTATACTTAAAAAAGGCGGATTAGTTATTTTTAGTGATTTTGTATATCCGTTGAATAAAATAATGAGATTTCTGTGGAATTCATATTTTCATATTCTAAAATTAGCTGGACAAATTATTGAATCATGGAAATATGTTTTTTATAATTTAGACGTAGTAATAAAACATAGTACATGGACTCAAGATCTTAAAATGGCACTAGAGAAGAAAGGATTTCAATCTATAGATGTTAAATATTATACAGGTGGGACTGCTGCAATAATCTCTGCTTTTAAAATATGAAAGATCGTAACTTTAAATCCATTCGCATTAATGAATGGTTCGTTCCAACGTTTGGCCCATTGAAATTTAGGGCTTTCATTGGAATGTTATTTCTTCCATATACTGGAATGTGTATCTCTTTTACAATAATAGGTTCAATGCTTTCAGAATCTATACTGTGGGATAGAGTTCTGTCCATCTTTGTCATTTATTTTTTAGCTCTTGGAGTTTCAGCTCATGCTGCAGATAATCTAGGTTCAAAAAAAATTAAACCTTGGGGTAATTTTTTTACTACCTTTGAATTGAAATTGATGGTAATAGGAGGACTATCTGTGTCCTATGCTTTAGGCATTTATTATATTATTACATTTACTCCATTATTATTAATTATTGCAATTATTGAAGGATTTTTTTTATTTGCATATAATTTTGAATTATTTAATGGATTCTTTCATAATAATTTTTGGTTTGCAGTATCATGGGGCAGCCTGCCTTTATTAGCAGGATTTGTTATTCAAACAAATTCCATTTCCTTATTATCGTTATTTTCGTCTATTATTGCATTCTTGGTTGCATATTCAGAAATAAGAATTTCTCGAATATATAAAGAACTTAAAAGGCGTCCGCAACATATTGTTGATTGTAATATAAAGAGATTAGAACTTTACCTTAAAATTCTCAGTTTAACAACTATATCATTTGCAATAATATTAACTATATATAAATATTTTATACAATAATATAATATATTTTAGGTTTAACGCTAGTTAATTAAATATATATGTTAATTATCAATGTTAGATCTAATTCTACTATTTTAAAAGATATTTTAAAACTTGAGAAGACGAGTAATATTAAATTAAATTCTTTTGAGAAAATTCTTTTAATTAATACTGGTACAACAGAACAAATGTTACAAGTTCTCTCTAATTCATTAACGAAAATAGTAATTTTACAACAAACTGAAAAAAATAATATTATAACTAGAAAAATCAATATAATATCTAATAAGAGAAAAAAAATTCTGGTCTCTGCAAGTTCTATTATTTATTTAAAAAACCTACCAAATAAAATAATAGATGAAATAAGAAAAGGTGAGAAAGGAATAGGTATGATTTTACTAGAAAATAAAGTAGAAAATTATAAAAGAATTATGGAAATTGGGTATAACTCAAGAGATTCTTTTATTTACAGAAAATATGTATTATTATCAAGAAAACATATTATAAGTAAGATAGTTGAAAATTTTTCAATAGGAGTGTATAGATAGATAAAGTCGATAACAATATATAGATTATCAAAAACTAATTTAAAAAAACTTTATTAATTCTTTTATCTTTCAACTAATATAAGATTATTATTAAATTCAAATGCGAGACTCTTTTGTTTTAAATTAATTCTTATTTTATTTGCAAATTCCATCATTTTTTCTTGGTTTACTCCATTAGTATGTATTTCTACTCTTATGTATTTAGTAGGTTCAAATTTTCCTTCAAAATAACCATCAAATTCAAAAATTGACAATGCTCCATATTTTAACGTTATATCTTTTATTATGTCGTTATAACCTTCAACTCTAGGTAAATAAAATTTTATCGAGTCATTGAAAGTCTTTATTTTATAATTTTTTTCATTTTTAGTATAATTTTTTGTTGGTGAATGATCAAAGGTATTCATTTTAGATATTAATACTAATCTCATTAAATATTTTATTTTATCTATTATATACAGTTTTTAAATACCATATCTAAAATATATTTTTAGATAATTATAAAAAAAGGACTTAAATACTCATTTACGATATTTTATTTATATTTGATAAATGAATCTTCAAAAAAAAACACCAAAACATATTCTAATAATTATAAAAATAAAGCCAAAGAAGTAGTAGAGAAAAATGAACTAGATCCATTAGAAGAGTTAAATATTAGAATTGATACATTGGTAGAATTATTGTCTAATAAAGACATTATAAATAAAAAGGAGTATATAAACAACGTTATGATGCGCATACATGAATCATCTAAGGCAAAATCTTTTGATAACCTAGAAGAAATATAATGTAAATCAATGTTAAAAATGAGTTTTTGCATTTATTATTCTAATATGTCTACCCTATCAATGTGCTACTTATTATGCATGAATCGCAAATAATTAAGATATGCAATTTTTAATATTATTATTTTTGATATTAGTTTCAGATATTATGATCTAAATGTTTATGTATGTAAAAATTATTTTCTATTTGTTAATTAACAATATTTTTAATAATATTTCAAACCGTAAAAGAATTATAAGATATTATATCTATTAAAATAAATGAAGAACATATTTTTTGTTTCAATATTGAAACTTCACAATATGAGAACATACTCGTTATGTATGGTCTTAGTTATTTTTCCAAGAAAATATAATACAAATATTAATAAGTTTGATAACGCATCTTTATTTATGAATCTATAAAATCATTTACTATTAAGGTATCATAATCTGTCCAAATATTAGGACCAGTAAATATAAAAATTTGAAAATGTAAATGTGGAATAAATGTATAACCGGTCATTCCTACATCCGCAATTTTTTGTCCTTGTTTGACGAATTGTCCTACTTTTACATTAGAACTTTTAAATGCTAAATGATCATATCTTGAAAATTCATTATTCTTATGCATAATTGAAATAAAATTAGAAAAGTTCCAATAAGTTGGGCTAGGACCACCTATTTTTGAATCATCTTTAACAAATGTTATTATTCCATCGGTTGCAGCTAATACTGGAGTATTTTCTGGAACTATGAAGTCTATTGCATTTCTTAATTTTCCTGTATGAGCTGGGGATGTGGTTCTATCAATTTTTTGTATTGATTGCTTTGGTATAGGAAGATAATATCTATTTAAAGCAGTTTTGTTCTCAAAATTATTATTATTATTCTTCATTTAGTTATTAAATGAAAATTATTATTTAATGATTCAATAGTACATGTTTTCTATTCTAATTAAAAATGGGTTCCATACCTTATATAGACTCATGATTCACTTATGATATTTAGTTTTTATCAAATTTAAAAAAGTATAATTTCGTAAAAGAATGTTTTAATATAAGGATAGGTTTTTTTAAGAATGTAATTACCTATAGATAGGATATTTTAATTATTATATTACAGTAAATTAGGTTACTTTTTTAACCTAAATTTATAGAAATATTTTTATAATATCTGGTTAAATGTTACTTAAAAAGCAAATATGATCTTTGCCGTAATCTACATATCCATTATTGCATTAGTATCAAATTATGAAGATGTATATTTAGATTTCCTTTAAATATCCTGCATTTTTATACAACATTCTTACACATTCAGTATATGTCCTATATCTAAATTTTATTTCTTTAATGGGCATATCTTTGCTTAAACGTTCTTTTGATGTATCAATAGCATATTTTTTAGCAATATCATCTAGAATTGTATTTACGGTTGAATTTTGATATGATTCAACTATCAGATTTGTCACATTATATTAAGCACTCTATAGTATATAATTACTGTATTTATTTTTGTATTTCTACAAAAATAAAATTAATTATTTTATTTTTTATCTATTTATTCATTGTGATAGTGTTAAGCCTCCATCTACATAGATGGTGGTACATGGTATCCTGAAGCATGTAAGATACTAAGATTAAAACACTATCTACATTCACCATCAGAGAAAAACATTATCGAAAGGATAATGCAGTATTTCAAAGACAGAACTGAATCTTTTGATGATTACTATCCATGTAATAGTAAAAGAAGAGAGATTGTGATAATAGTCATGTATATAATTGGATAGAACTATTTGCATCAATGTACAATAAAACGATAGTAGCAAAGAATAATCCTATTCTAATAATAAAGG
>Ga0126314_10000934_pt1 | contig 13838 bp, 13 predicted proteins | sample Plot105B_FD_92535 | JGI IMG/M metagenome (GOLD analysis project Ga0126314, IMG submission 92535) | Serpentine soil microbial communities from UC McLaughlin Reserve, CA, USA - Plot105B | ecosystem: Environmental > Terrestrial > Soil > Grasslands | place: USA: UC McLaughlin Reserve, Lake County...
ACAGCAGCGACTCACCCGCGGTCGCGAGCACGCCGGCCGCATTCAGCGTGCCGGTCAGTCCCTCGACGAGGGTCCCGACTCGCTCCTTGTCTGGGCGGGGGGACTCGAGCTCCGCTTCGACGGCGTCGAGCGCCCGTTCGGCCTCGTGTCGGGCCGGGTCCGGCACGGCGGCCGCATCAAGCGCGCGACGCAGGTCCGCGAGCGCGCCCTGCGGTGCAAGCGTCAGCGTCCCACCTGGGCTGTTGATCGTCTGGTCGCCGGCCGCCTGGTTGATCGTCACGGCCTGCTGACTGCCGATCGTGAACCCGCCTCCCTGAGCGCTCACAGCCGTGCCTCGTCCCGGCGGGCGCGCCGCTTCATCGACACGCTGCTCAGAATCACGGCGAGCCCGACAAGGCACACCACCGCGCCGATCGGGACCAGCAGCAGGGCCTCGAAGGGCGGCCATGCCAGGTCCGGGTCGGTGTTCTCGGCGGAGATCGCCTCCTTGACCGAATCCACGAAGGCGCCGATCTGGCTGCCGAACAGCGCCGCGGCGACGAGCTGGGTGGTTAGACCGGAGAGCAGAAGCACGCTTCCGGTGCGGAGCAGCGCCTGCGCACGCCTCCGCATCGGCTCGATGCGGAGCTCGTACTCGTTGCTGATGTACTGGTCACGCGCAGCGTTGTTGATCGTGTCCGCCTGTTGGCTCCCCAAGGACAAGCCGGTCGTGGGGTGAGCAGGCTGCGGGTGGGCCAGCGCCGCTTGAGCGTGCGTCACGTTCATTCTCCGTCTCCTTCGACGCAGGTGACTGGGGCGCCTTCGATCATGCCTCGGCCGCATTCCGCCATTTGTGACATTGAGCACGATCCGGTGCTTTACGGGCCTCCAGATGTAGGTCTCCATTGAGGACCAGCAGTGGCCGCCCGCGCTCGCTCGCTGTACGCAGCGCTGATGCCGTTGAGCTCGATGCTCAGGCTCACTGGCCGGCTAGGACCAGATCTAGGTTTTCGAACGACGCGAGCCAGCCCTCTCGGTGCGAGTCCCTTGCCGCACGATCCGGCAGCCCGCGGTTTGTCAGGAGCACCTGGGTGGTGCCGTCGCGGCGGTCGATGAGCTCGACTTCCACGAGCTGCTCCGGCTCCTCCTCCTTCGCTGTGTCCCATGCCCAGGTGAACACGAGCCGACGGGGGCGGTCGATCTCGACGTAGGTGCCGCTGCCTCCGTACTCCTCACCATCCGGGCTGCGCATGACGAGCCGCAGGCGCCCCCCGACTCGAGCCTCGATCTCCGCGGCAGGAGTCTCCCAGTCCGGTCCCGCCGGCCACCACAGCTTCAGCGCGTCGACGCTCAGCCAGGCGTCGAAGACCGCGTCGATGGGGGCGTCGAAGACCCGCTCGACGCGGAGCACGTCTCGACCGGAGCGCTCGCCGGGCATCACGGCGATCCCTTCTGGTTTTCCAGGTGGCCCTCGAGCGCGTCGAGGACGCGCTCCCAGCGGGCGCGCTGCCGATCAATCCACCCGCTCGCGTCGCCGAGCTGGCGGGCGTTCAGCGCGAGCCGATGCGTCCTGCCGTCGATCACGCGCGTCACCACCCCGGCCTGCTCGAGTATCCGTAGGTGGCGCGAGATAGTCGGCTTTGAAACGCCAATGCCGGCGCTCGCCTCGCCGACAGTCGCAGCTCCGGCGCTGATCCGCTCCACGATCTCGCGCCGGGTCGGGTGCGCCAAAGCAGCGAAAACTCCGTTAGCCATGCCGCTAACGATATCCGCCACGTCAGGCACCCGTTGCCCGAGCGTGTAGCGCTCTATGTGCACGACCCCGTCGGGGCAGTGGCGCCAGCTGTGGCTTGCCGGGCGGCGTCCGGGCAGGCAGCACGTCCGGCGGCTCGGCCCGTGCGACTGGCCGCGGCCTCGCTCGCTCATCGGACCGCCTGCCCGATCGACAGCAGCTTCCGCTCGCTGTCGTAGAACCATGCGTGCGAGCCGGTCGCCGTCGCGCTGTGTGAGGCTCTCGGCGGACAGCTGTTCCCTACGCGATGTCCGGTTCTGGCGTGCCCCGGGTATAGCCGCAACGGGTATTGCGGAAGCCCGGGGAGCCGCGATGAAGCGGCCGGAGGAGCCGCTATGAAGCGCATGCACGTCCAGCTGCTGGTCTTTGCGGGGCTGGTCTTGTGCCTTGCGCTGGGTCCGAGCGCCGCGTCGGCTCAAACGTTCACCCCGGGCGCGAACGGCATTGGCGATCCGTATTTCCCGCTCGAGGGCAACGGCGGCTACGACGTCCAGCACTACGACCTGAGCTTCTCCTACGATCCGGCCACCGACGAGCTGGACGCCATCAACAAGATCACGGCGACAGCGACGCAGGACCTGTCCCGGTTCGATCTGGATTTCCAGCAGCTCACGGTCAAGTCCGTCGACGTGAACGGCGTGGGGGCGACGTTCAGTCGCGACGGTCAGGAACTCATGATCACACCGGCCACGGGGATCACGAACGGCTCGACGTTCACCGTGAACGTGCGCTACGACGGCGTGCCTGAAACGATCGTGGGCTCGCCGATCGTGTTCGGCTCTCCGTATGGCTTCATCCACACCGACGACGGGGCCTTCATGGGCGACGAGCCGAACGCCACATCCACATGGATCCCGCTGAACGACCATCCGAGTGACAAGGCCGCGTGGACATTCCGCGTCACCGTCCCCGCGGACCTTGAGGTGATCGCCAATGGCAAGCTCGTCAGGCACACCGAGTCCGCCGGTAAGGGGACTTGGGTCTGGGACGAGACCCATCCCATGTCGAATTACCTGGCCACCGCTGGAATAGGCGAGTGGCAGTTCAAGAACGGCACCACGCCTGGAGGGATTCCGGAGACCGTGGCGATCGATCCGGCGCTGCTCCAGAGCAATCCGCTGGCGATGGACTTCTTCTACGACACGACGGCTGAGGCGACCGACCTCTGGAACGACACGTTCGGCGCCTATCCGTTCCACTCCACGGGAGCGATCGCGGACAACGCCACGTACAACGGTCAGACGATTGGCTTCTCGCTCGAGACTCAGACGCGGCCGCTCTACTCGGCGGTGCGCAGCACCGGCACGATCGCGCACGAGCTCGCACATCAGTGGTTCGGTGACTCCGTGACGGTGCGAACGTGGGACCACATCTGGCTGAACGAGGGTTTCGCGAGCTTCTCCCAGTACCTCTGGGACGAGCACAAGGGAGTCCGCACCGCTCATGAGGACTTCGTGCTCGACTACAGCCGAAAGGCCAACGACCCGTTCTGGGACATCGTGGTTGCCGATCCTCAGCGGGACACGATGTTCGCCCGTGCGGTCTACCGGCGGGGCGCGATGACGCTCCAGGCGCTGCGGGAGAAGATCGGCGACGACGCCTTCTTCGACATCCTGCGCACCTGGGCGGCGGATCACAAGTACGGGACTGCCACGACGGAGGAGTTCATCGCCCTGAGCGAGCAGATCTCCGGACAGGACCTGTCGAACTTCTTCCAGGTCTGGCTCTACACGCCGGAGAAGCCGAAGAAGTGGTGAGCTGAGCGGCCCGCGCATGGGGGCTTAGGTTCCGCTCATGAAGGAGCTGCGGCTCAGGCAGATGGGGCCTCTGAACCGGGGGTCCCCCGCCGCCACGCGCCATATGGGTGAAGTCCAGGCGTCAGCGGAGCCCAAGCCGTTGAGCCCGATCGGCCGTGTCGGCGGAGCTCGGCTGCGAGTACTGTCAGCCTGATGACAGACGATCCTCGCTGGGCCTCCCGGACTCTCGAGGGCATAGAGCGCGCCGCAGCCGCGGGCGCCGTCGCCGTCCTCCCGGTCGGAGCAACCGAACAGCACGGGCCTCACCTCGTCACGGGTGCCGACACCTTCTTCGCCGAACGGGTGGCCGTCGACGCGGCAGCGCGGACGGGGGACCTGGTGCTGCCGCCGTTGGCGTACGGGTGTTCTTTGGGCCATACGTCTCGCTGGCCGGGGACCGTCTCCCTGCACCCCCAGACGCTGGGCGCGGTCGTGACGGAGATCGGACGTTGGGTACACGCCTCGGGCATCAAGAAACTCGTCCTCGTCAACGGTCACGCGACAAATGGGCCGCCGTGCCAATCCGCGATTCTTGAGCTTCGCCATGAGCTTCCCAATTTCCGATTGCGTTTCGTGTCGTTGTTCGATCTCTCGCCTGAGATCGCCGCCCGTTACGCCGAGGACGCTCCCGACTTTCACGCGAACGAGGCGGAGACTTCACTCATGCTCCACCTCGAGCCGCACCACGTACTCTCAGACCGGATCGTCGACGAGCCCGACCGGACGGTCGGCCTTGTGTTCCAGTATCCGGTCCCGGCAACCACGCGCTCGGGAGTGGTGGGAACGCCGAGCACGGCGTCGGCGGCGCGGGGGCAGGAGCTGCATGCCACCCTTGTCGAAGCCTTGGTCGATCTGCTGACAAGGGCACGCGCCGAGCAGGACCCGACGCTCTAGCGTCAGGAACGCGTGCTCACACGATGAAACGTTCTCTTGCCTCCTCAGTCAGATCTAGACCCGGCGGAGAAAGGAGAGGATCGCGTCGGCAAACTCCTGTGGCGCGTCCTGCGGGATCCAGTGCGACGCCTCTACGCGAACGAGGTGCGCGTAGGGAATTTCTGACGCTAGCCGGACCCCGTCGTCGATCTTCTGCCAGGGATCGTGGACTCCCCACAGCACAAGCGTCGGAGCGGTGATCTGTGCGTGACGGTCGACGAGCGCCATCGTGTGGTTTGTGTTGAGCGCGCTGGCATTTCGGATCAGGCTGATCTTTCCCTCCTCGTCCGCATACGGCGCGACTATCCCGTCGCGAAACTCCCGGCTCAGCCGTCCCGGATTATGAATGCCGGCGGGTAGCCCGCCGGCGACGAATGCGGCGACCTCGCCGGCGGGCTTGTCGCGCCACGTCGGGTCGGAGAGGGCGATCATGTCCGCGATAGGCCAGGAGTCGTAGGCGACGACATTGGAGAGCACGAGCCGAGCCACGCGGTCGGGATGCTCGATCGCGAGGATGAGCGCCACTCCACCGCCCGTGTCGTGACCAACGAACGTCGCGCGCTCGATGTCGAGCGCGTCCAACAGCGCGAGGATGGCGGCCGTCTGAGCGACGAGCGAACGGTCGAAGCGGTCGCGGCGGTCCGACCAGCCGTGGCCGAGGAAGTCGGGGGCGAGCACGCGGCAGTGTGGCTCGAGCAGACCGATGACCTCCGCATAGAGGAACGACCAGGTGGGGATGCCGTGCAGCAGGATGACCGGCTCGCCTGAACCCCTGTCGGTAAATGCCATGCGTAGCGCGAGCGGTCCGAGCCCTTGCAGCTCCACGGTCCGCTGGCGCGCACGGAACGCCTCATGCTGCGGCGCGCTCACTTGGAAACTCCGTGCCTGGGGTTCTGAAGCGTCAGCAACCCGGCAACAGGGGCCACTATTCGCCGCTCGAATGAGGCGAGTCGCCGGCACCCGGCTCGCCGACGCCCAATGCGCGGAACTCGCCGGTCTCAACTAGCGCACGGCCCTGAGGCGTCTCGCGCAGATCCCATGCGCTGACCCGCTCGGGCAGCAGCCGGAGGGTGATGTCGTCGCCAAGCAGATACTCACGCACGGGATCGAGCGCGAGCCCGCGGTCAGTCACGTACTTTCGGTGGATGGCCCGATTGAGCTCGAGCGACCGCGGGGCCTCCACTAGCTCCGCGCGCCCGACTATGGTAATTCCGCGCAAGTCGAATCCCCCGCGCGAGTCGTCGATCATTACGGTCGCGCGCGGGTCTCGGGACGCATTCCTCGCCTTGCGTGTCTCGCGGCTGGTCGGCATGAGGAGCGCCCCGCCGTCCCATACGAACCACATTCCCACGACGTGCGGCGTCCCGTCGGAGTTCAGCGTTGCCAAGTAGGCGATCAGTGGGGAGGACAGCAATTCGCGCGCAAGCGCGCTCGTCAGTATGTCTCGCTCTTCTCCGCGACCTCCTGGTACCACCGCTTGCGAGGGCCAATACGGGCTCGGATTTTCCATTTTGTCGACTTGGGCTCCTCTTCGATTGCCCGCTGTAGCTGTTTCACCCGCTCGCCGACGATCTCCCACCCGCCATCGTCCAGGCCGCCGTAGTCAGCCGCCTGGGGCTGGAGCTTCTCGAGATTTCGGGTGACCGTGTAGTAGAAGCCCCAGTCACCCGCAAGGAGCTCTGCGATGTATGAGGGGTCGATCGCGTCGGATTTGGACGCGTCGATCGGATGCTCGAGTAGGAGCACGAGCGAGTCCTTGATGTCCTTGGGGTTGATCTCGACGATCTGCATCTTCTCGAGCAACAGGTCCGTGGGCGTGATCGTGGGGTAGTCGAGCTGCAGCCGGTCGCGGAGCGGAATGGGATGGCAGAAGTACAGCTCGTCGAAGAAGATGTCCACCACCATGGCCGAGGTCGAATGGGTGAATGCGTACCGGCTCCCCTCCGTGGCGACGAGCAAGTCCTTGTCGATCGAGTAGCCCTCGCTCTCGAGGAACGAGCGCGCCTCCTTTCGCTGCTTCCCGCTCGCGGCGAGGTCGACGTCCGTGAGATCGCGTTTCATCTCGTCGAAGAGCTTGAGGTTCGCCGGGCAATGGAGCCGATAGGCGAGGGACCCCAGAATGCGGAATTCGATTCCCTCGTTCCGGGCCTTCTCGACGAGCTCGAGCGCCCGGTCGACGTATTCGAGGTGCTCGACGGTCACGGCGAGACCCAGGCGCGACGGTGCGCGGTCACTCGACCGGGATCTCCTTGAATGCGAGGTCCACGTCGACGCCCTGCTGGCGGCGCACCAGTTTCATGATCCAGAAAATGACGAAGCCGCCGGCGAACCACCCGATCAGCACCGTGAGGCTGTGGGTTCCGTGGCCGGCTGCGAAGTCGTCGAAGAAGAGGTTGAAGAAGTAGAAGAAGGCCGCAATCGCGCCGAGCCCGCACCCCACCGTCATCGCGGGCAGGCCGAGGATGCGCATGTTCGCGATGGGACTCTTGCTGTAGATGTCGGGTCGCCGGTACGGGAAGAACACTCCGGCGAGCAGGACGAAGGCCCATGCGAGCACCGCGACCTCAATGAAGATCACGAGCTGGAAGAAGTCCGTAAAGCACAGGAACGCGAGAAAGATGAGACCCACGATTGTGGCCAGGCCGATGGCCGGTATCGGCGTATGCGTGCGGTTGCTGACCGTGCCGAGCGCGTCGGGCACGACTCGATCGAGCGCCCACGCCATGATCGCCCGGTTTCCATAGGCCGTCTGTGCAGGCACCCAGAGCCAGATCCAGGCAAAGAAGCCGATCGCGATCAGAATCGTCCAGACGACCGAATCCGAACCGAGCCCGGTCAGGAGCGTCGGGTAGGGCGTAACCGGCGTGCTCGCACCCTCGACCGCGTTCAGGTTCGAGTACGTGACGGCGCCGAGAAAGTCGCTGCCCATGGTGCGATAAACCAGGGCGACCGAGATGATCCAGATGATGGTGGCGCCGATGATCGCGCCGATGATCCCGTACGTCTGCCCCCGCATCACCTGCTTGATCTCGCCACCGATCGCGATCGAGAACGCCGCGCCGATGAGCGGCAAGAACACCCAGTTCGAGAGCAGCAGCGTCTGCTTGAAGTCGAAGCCCGGGTCCGACCAGCCGTTCTTGGAAGCGGTATCGATCACGCCCTGGTAGGCGTTGGCACCAACGTCCAGGCGTCCGGCCATGAGGTTGTTGAAAGCACCGACGAAGTCGTCCCGGGAGGTGAGAAGGAGCACCACGAGGAAAACAAGGGTCCCGACGACGGCGATTGCGAACATAACCTTCTGGGTGAGGAAAAAGCGGCGCATTCCGCTCGCGAGGATGACCGCGCCGACAATCAATGCCGCGGCGCCGATCAGAAAGGTCGGCCAGTCGCCCGCGAGATCGGCGCCGGTGTTCTCGAGTCCCTCGTTGCCGGAGATCAGCCCGATGGTCGTCACAGCCGGAGAAACCGCAAGCTGGGTGATGTAGTAGGCGCCGAACGCGCCGTAGAAGATCCACGCCGACGCCTCCACGAAGCTCAGGGCGAAGGCAAACGGCGGCCACATGCTCCGTGTCGCAAAGTTGTATATGCCGCCGGAGCGAGGGATCGTGACCGTCCAGCACACCATCCCGAGCCCGACGAAGATCATCGCCACCGCGGCGATGATCGTGCCGACGATGAGACTTCCGCCCAGGTAGACCGCCGGCCCAAAGAAGAGCAAAAAGCCGAGGCCGAGACCCACGCTCACCAGGCCGATGTCGAACACGAAGACGTCCGCGTTCGACGCCGTCTTGATCAGACCCGAGGCCTTACGAAGAAAGACCCTCTCCCCCGACACCGTCATCGCAATTCAGCTCCCATTTGTTAGCCCTGTGTCAGCTGTACGTCCCGAACCTCACCGTCCTTAACGCGGATAAGAGAACCGTTCAACACCCCCTCGCTGTAGTTCGAGCCCGGGTTCACGCACACGGTACGGCCGAGGCGAGTGACTCCTCGCCCCTCATGGATGTGACCGTGAAGCCCAAGGGCGGGCTGATACGCCTCGATCAGCTCACGCACGGCCGTGCTTCCCGCTGACGTCATGACAGGATTGCCGCCCTGATGGACTGGCCTCAGGTCGTCGTCGAGTTCGGCGCACTGGTCGAGATTCGTCTCATGAGGGGGGACGTGGATGTTGAACACGGCGCGCGCAGGGTCGGCGAGCTTGTCGATCATGGGCTTGATCTTGTCGCGCAGCCCGTCCTCGCTCAGCTCGCGCTCCGTATGCCAAGGCGTCTCGTTCGACCAGCCGGTCGTCAGTATCTCCAGCCCATCGAACTGGACGACCTTGCCTTCCAGGAGCTCGATCGAGCCGCAGCGCTCGATCACGTCGTCGACGAAAAACCCGTCGTCGTTGCCGGGCGCCGCGAAGCACTTGACGCCCTGCTCCGCAAGTCGCGGGCTCGCCCACTCGAGCCACTCCTCGAGGCGCTCCTGAATCAGCTGGTGAAAGAGCGCCTCCTGCCTTTCGTCGCTCCGCGCGATCTCGCGGAACTCGTCCTCGTCCATGATCTTCGGGTAGAAGCCCATGTCCGAAGCGCGCTCGACGAACGCGGCCACGTCGTCGCCGGACAGCCTGACCTCCTGTCCGGCGAACGAAGTCAGATAACCCCCGTCTGGCTGGCGCGCGATCGGCACGACCATCTTCCCACTCACGTCGCCGCCGAGTATCAGGACGCCCGCGCCATAGAACTTGGCGGCGTTCACGAACTTCTTGAAGCAGACGTTCGAGCCGTGAACGTCGGTGGCGAAGAAGATCTTGAGTTCGCCGCTTGGATCGCGCTTCCGCTTGAACACGGGTCCCTAGAAAAACGTGAGATAACGATCGATCTCCCAGGGGGAGACCTCGTTGTGGTAGTCCCACCACTCCGACGATTTGAGCTCGACGTAGGCGCGCTTCAGCTCCGGCCCGAACGTCGTCTCCATGGTGGGATCCGCGTCAAAGGCCTCGATGGCTTCGAGGAGCGTGCGCGGAAGCGTGTCCACCCCCAGCTGTCGGAGCTGCTCGTCGTCCTGGAGGTACATGTTGAGGCGAATCGGATCGCCCGGATCGATCTCGTTCTCGACGCCGTCGAGGCCGGCATGGAGGTATGCGGCCGCCGCCAGGTAGGCGTTGCACGTCGCGTCGACGGCGCGGCTTTCCACGCGCGGGCTCGTCAACGGAATTCGAAGCATGTGGGTCCGGTTGTTCCCGCCGTAGGACCTGAAGATCGGCGCCCACGTAAAGCCGGTCATCGACCCGGTCTTTACAAGGCGCTTGTACGAGTTCACAGTCGGGCAGGCGACGGCCGTGATCGCCGGCGCGTGCGCGAGGAGCCCGCCGATGAAGTGGTAGGCGAGCTGCGAGACGCCGTTCCCGCGTGGGTCGCTCGCATTGGCGAACACGTTCTCGCCCGAGTTGACGTCGGCGAGCGACATGTTGAAATGGGCGCCCGTCCCAGTCCGGTTGGAGTACGGCTTCGGCATGAACGTGACGTCGAAGCCGTGCTCGCGCGCGACCTCTTTCATCAGCATCCGCCAGAGGGTCTGGCGGTCGGCCATCGACATGACGTCCGTGTACGAGAAGTCGAACTCGAACTGGGAGTTCGAGTCTTCGTGGTCGAAGGAATGGACGTCCCAGCCAAGCGTGTTCATGTAGCCGATCATCTCGTCGAGAAACGGCAGGTTCGCGAGCAGGTCGACGATGTCGTAGGCCGCCTTCTCGAGCAGGTCGCGCGGGTTCGCCGGCACGACGGCGCCGTCCTCGCGGCGCACCAGGTAGTACTCCGTCTCGATTCCGAGATTGAACGTGAACCCGAGGCCGGTCGCGCGGTCGACCGCGCGCTGAAGGACATTGCGACTGTCCATCGGCCAGGGCTCGCCGTGGTAGTAGAGCCCGCCCGGGCACCAGGCTACCCCCTTGCGGTGCGGGAGCTCGACGACCCGATCGAGGTCGGGTCGGACCGAGAGCTCGTCGTCGCTCGGCTCCTGTCCCAGGCCGTCGAGGGCCGCACCCGTAAACAGCTCCGAGCCGCGCATCATGCTGTCGAAGTGGTCGATCGGGACGCACTTCGCCTTGCCAATGCCATAGACATCCGTGTACGCGGCCAGGCAGTAACGAATTCCCTGCTTGCGGAGCTCTTCTCGCTTGGCGGCGTACTCGGGCCGATCCTCGGCGAGGACGGGAATACTTGTCTGAACAGCCATTCGTCCCATGCGCTTGAGGCCCTTCCACCCGTTTCCCGGCGCCAGCATATACCGGCGGAGCCGCATAAGACAAGCATGAGCAGGCGCCTCAAGAGTTCCTTCCACGCGCCTCGCGTTTCCTGCTGCCTAGTTGTTATGACAGGATGCCGCACACGGGGACCTAGACGACTTCCCGGGATGGCATGCAGACGTTGAGGACATGGACGAGGTGGGCCGAGACGAGTAGGCCCTCGTGGGCGCGGCGGTTCGCCAGGGGCACGGCATACCGCGCGCAGTTCCGCGTCAGACCGCAGGCGATCCGCCGCATCTCCGCGCTGGACCCGTCTACTGGAAGAGCCAGTCGCCACGCGGAGCGGTCGCCTGACGAACACGCAAGAGAAAGAGGTGGGCCAGATGGGCATGTTTCACCATCATGGGAAGGGTGATGGCCATTTCGATCGCGAGAGCCTGCGCGGAATGCGTGTGCTCAAGCGCCTCAAGGACATCACCGACCGGCGCACGCGCGAGCAGCTGGAGCGGGGGTTGGACCTGGGGCTGGAGGCGGCGCCATCGGTTCAGGACCGCACGATCTCGCTGTTCTCGCGCGGCGCGCAGCCGGCCTTCGCGGGGATCAACACGTTCATCAAGGCCCCGTACTGCGAGAACATCCGTGACGTCGGCAAGTACGACGTGGCGGTGGTCGGCGCGCCGTTTGACATGGGCACGACATACCGGGCGGGGTGCCGCTTCGGCCCACAGGCGGTCCGCCGCATCTCGGCTCTGTACGACTCATACAACGCCGACATGGGCGTCGACCTCTACGAGGAGCTGAACCTCTGCGACGCGGGCGACATCTTCGTGATCCCGTCGAACCTCGAGAAGAGCTTCGACCAGATCGACATGGCGGTGTCGTTCATCCACGAGCAGGGCGCCTTCCCCGTGGTGATCGGCGGGGACCACTCGATCGGCTACCCCGACGTGCGCGCCATCGCCCCACACATCGAGGGCAAGGTCGGGATCATCCATCTCGATCGCCACATCGACATGCAGGAGCGCGACATGGACGAGCGCATGCACACCACCCCGTGGTTCCATGCCTCCAACATCCCGAACGCGCCGCCGGCGAACCTGGTGCAGATGGGTATCGGCGGCTGGTACGGGTCGCGCCCGGGAATGAAGGTCGCCCGCGAGCGCGGCTCGACGGTGATCACCATTTCCGACGTCGAGGAGCTCGGGATCGAGAAGGCGGTCGAGGTGGCGCTGGAGTGCGCGTGGAAGGACGCCGAAGCGGTCTTCCTGTCCTTCGACATCGACTCGATCGACTCCGGCTTCGTTCCCGGGACGGGCTCCCCCGAGCCCGGCGGCCTGCTGCCCCGCGAGGCGCTCAAGGCCCTGCGCATGGTCGCCCGCGAGGGCATCTGCGGCATGGAGGTGGTGGAGATCGCCCCGCCCTACGACGTCTCCGACATGACAGCCCAACTCGGCGCACGCGCCATCATGGACGTGCTCGGCACGCTCGTCGAGGAGGGCCACCTCGGCCACCGCCCGAAACGCGATGAGCGCAGGGACCGGGAAGAGCGCGAAGCAAATCCGGCCGAGGAAGGATCACAGTAGCCGGAACGCTCTGGTGCGAGAAGCCGGGGGACCGAGACCTACGCCAGGACGTTCGCGACGCCTGGTGCGTCCTGAGCGAATGTCCACGTCGCCGCCATCGCCCGCTCGGAGTCCGGCAGTACCTCCAGCCGAAACTGGAGCAGATCGCCGCGGTACTCGACCCGCGCTACCTCGAACGGCCAGGGGCCGTCGACCGTCTGCTGGAACTCCGTGCATAGGACGAGGAAGACGGACGAACGATGCGGGATTCCGAACCGGTCGGCCTCAAACTGGCCGCACTGGCTCGTCTCGATGGAGAGCTCAGAGTGAGCGAGCTCGACGCCGTAGTCGCCGAGAAGCAGTGTCAGGGGAATGTTCCGCCCGACGCGGCTCGCCCCATCGAGCCACCGTACGTCCTCGTCGCGGAAGAACGAGTACGAGATCGCGAGCGGAACAGATCGGATGGAGAACAGCGTGGTCAAGCGAAAGACGTCCTCTCGCGGCGCGGCCAACGCGTCCCGGATGCTCCGTTCAACCCGCGTCCGCCGCTTGTCGAGAACGTGAACCGCGACGTCCGCGCCGCGCTTCGCGGCAAGCAGCCGTGAGAGCCCGCCCGCGCGATAGTCGAGCTTCGGCTGTGCAACGAACGTCCCGCGCCCGCGTATGCGCACGATCTGACGGTCGTCCTCCAGAATCCCAAGCGCCTGGCGAACCACCACGCGGCTTACACTGAACATCCGCGCGAGCTCGGGCTCCGAGGGAATCGCATCGCCGGGCCGCCAAAGCCCCGACTCGAGCTTCTCTTTCAGAACCTCTTGAAGCTGGTAGTACAACGGCACAAAGCTGTGCCGATCAAGCTCCTGATCAAGGATCGCGGGCTCGCGAGCAGGCACAAGCCGAGTATACGACCGCCCGCGGCTGCCCCTGCACCGCGCTCCCCCGACCACGACGAGGACGCTGACACGGCCCCGCACGGATCTAACGCACGTCGCTTGAGCCGGTCAATGTGCTGCGGACATCACCTCCGCGTCATCTTTTCGCCGGCCGACCCGAGGCCTCCGCTCTAGAACACGGACAATGGCTTGTTGTTGCCCCCTGACCTCCGTCTGCGCGGAGGCGTCCCGGCAGTCAGAGGAGACGCTGATTTTGCAGGGATTTGGAGCGCGAGCGACGGGACTCGAACCCGCGACCTCCGGCGTGACAGGCCGGCGCTCTAACCAACTGAGCTACGCCCGCTAGGGACGCCCGAGCATAGCGCGCTAGTGGACGCGCTCGGCCATCAGCGGGGCGAGCGTCTCGCCGAGCAGTTGGACCGTCTCCAGCTCGTGTACGTGGGGGCTGTTGAAGATCAGACCATCGGTGCCGGCGTCGATCAGCTCGCTCGCCTTCTCGGCGATCGTGTCGGGGCTGCCGACCAGGAAGCTGGCCAGGCGCTCGGGTGAGATGTCCATGCGCTCGCGCAGGGTCTCGACGCGGCGCTCGGCCTCCTCCTGCGTGTCCGCGATGATCACCGTGCCGAGACGCGTCTTGGTGATCTCGGCGGA
>Ga0126314_10000935_pt1 | contig 13817 bp, 15 predicted proteins | sample Plot105B_FD_92535 | JGI IMG/M metagenome (GOLD analysis project Ga0126314, IMG submission 92535) | Serpentine soil microbial communities from UC McLaughlin Reserve, CA, USA - Plot105B | ecosystem: Environmental > Terrestrial > Soil > Grasslands | place: USA: UC McLaughlin Reserve, Lake County...
CGCCGCTTGCACCCGGACGGGTCGACGGCGGCGAGCGAGCCATCAACCTGCCCCGTGGATGAATCGGCGAGGAACATCGATGTCCGCCAAACGGATCGTCGTTCGCGGCGTCACCAAGGTTTTCGGGCTCGACCCTCGCTCGGCCCTCTCGCTTCTTCGCTCCGGCGCCGACAAGGACGAAATCCTCGCGAAAACGCAGGCGGTCGTCGGCCTCCACGACGCGTCCTTCGACGTGGACGAGGGCGAGATCCTGGTCGTCATGGGTCTTTCAGGAAGCGGAAAGTCGACGATGCTCCGCTGCATCAACCGCCTCGTCGAACCGACCGAGGGAAGCATCGTGGTCGACGGCGTCGAGGTCACCACCCTCCCGAGGAAGGAGTTGCTGGAGTTTCGACGCGCGAAGTTCGGAATGGTCTTCCAGCACTTCGCGCTGTTCCCCAACCGCACGATCTTCGACAACGTCGCGTACGGCCTCGAAATCCAGAAGGTGGAGCCGCACATTCGGGCTGAGAAGACGCTGCGGGCGATCGAAGTCGTCGGACTGAAGGGATGGGAGAAGAGCTATCCCGGCCAGCTGTCGGGCGGAATGCAGCAGCGGGCCGGGCTCGCGCGGGCCTTGGCGGTTGATGCGGATATCCTCCTCATGGACGAGGCGTTCAGCGCGCTCGATCCCTTGATCCGCCGCGGCATGCAGCAGGAGCTTCGGGAGCTGCAGAGGACATTGCGCAAGACGGTGGTGTTCGTCTCGCACGACCTCGACGAGGCGATCAGCCTCGGAGGGCGCATCGTGCTCATGAAGGACGGCGGAATCGTCCAGATCGGGAGGCCGGAGGAAATCCTGCTGAAGCCCGCGACCGACTACGTGCGGCAGTTCGTGGAGCATATCGACGTCTCGTCCGTCCTCACGGTCGAGCGGATCGCGGACCGCGGGCTGCCGACTCTCGCCCCGGACTGGACGCTCGCCGACGCCGCCGACAAGCTGCGCGGCAGCGACGAGGAATCCTGGTTCGTGGTCGACGCGAAGGGGCACGCGATCGGATCCCTCGCCCGAAGCGCCTTGCAGACTCTCCCGCAAAGATCGTCCACCGTCGCCCAAGTCATGAGGGCGAGCGTTCCACGCGTCGCAGCAAGCGCCACGCTCAAGGCCGCGCTGCCGCTCGTCGCGGGCGAGCGCGACGGTATCGCCGTGATCGATGATGCCGGACGCTATATCGGATCCCTTACGAGCCGAAACGCGCTGGCCGCCCTCGCCGGTGCGACCGCCGACAACGTCCCCGCGGAGAATGGAGACGCTCCATGGACTGGTCCATCCCCAAGTTCCCGCTCGACGAACTCTGCGACCAGGCCCTTACCTGGCTCACGACTCACGGTTCCAACCTGACCCGAGCGGTCAGCAAGGTCGTCGCGAACTGGATCGAGGTTTCCACCGGCGCGCTTGCAGCGGTGCCGCCCTGGGTGACGATCCTCGCCTTCGTTCTGGTGGCGTGGCGGCTTGCCGGGCCCCGGATCGCCCTCCTCGGCGCCCTCGGTTTGTGTTTCCTGTGGAACCTGCGCCTGTGGCAGCCCACGATGGAGACCCTTGTCCTCGTCAGCCTCTCGACGCTCTTTGCGCTCCTTATCGGAATCCCGGTCGGCATCGCGTGCGCGCTGAGCCCGCGCACGTGGAAAACCGTCGGGCCGGGCCTCGACATGGCGCAGACCATGCCGAGCTTCGTCTACCTCATCCCCGCGATCCCGTTCTTCGGGCTTGGGCCGGTCTCAGCCTGCTTCGCGACCATCATCTTCGCCATGCCGCCGGTGATCCGCCTGACGGCGCTCGGCATCATGCAGGTTCCCCATGAGCTGATCGAGGCCTCCGACGCGTTCGGCTCGACGCCGACCCAGAAGCTCCTGAAGGTTCAACTCCCGCTCGCCCTCCCGACCATCATGGCCGGCATCAATCAGACGATCATGCTGGCGCTCTCGATGGTCGTGATCGCCGCGATGATCGGCGCCGGCGGGCTCGGGCGGGAGGTCTGGCGGTCCATTCAACGACTCGAGGCCGGCGTCGGCTTTGAAACGGGAATTGCCATTGTCATCGTAGCGGTTATTCTCGACCGCCTCACGCAGAGAATGGCCCACCGCATGCGCCCTTCGGGCACAGCCGACCGCTGATCGCGCGGAGGCGGCGTCCGGAGCGCATCCCCGGATAAAGGGGGTCCACGCAATCGGGATCGATCAACAGGGAGGATCCGATGTTTCGAAAAATGCTTCTGACCGCTGCGACAGCCCTCGCAGCCGTCGGCCTGGCCTTCGGCTCGGCCGAGGCTCAAAATAAAAAAGTGAAGATCGCCTATGTGGAGTGGTCCGACGCGGTCGTCGCGACGAACATCCTCAAGGCGGCGCTCGAGTCGAAAGGTTACGAGGTGACGATCACGCCGCTCGCGGCGGCGGCCATGTGGCAGGCGGTCGCGACCGGGGAGGCGGACGCCATGGTGGCGGCCTGGCTGCCAACGACCCACGCGTCTTATTACGGCCAGCTCAAGGACAAGGTCGACCTCGTCGGCCCCAACGTGACCGGGGCCAAAATCGGCTGGGCGGTGCCGAAATATACGGACCTCTCCTCCGTCGAGGACCTCAAGGCGAAGGCCTCCCTGGTCGAGGGCAAGGTCATTGGCATCGATCCGGGCGCCGGACTCATGAAGGCCTCCGACAAGGCGATCAAGGAGTACGCGCTGCCCGTGAAGCTCGTGGACGGCAGTGACGCCACCATGGCGGCGGCCCTCAAGGACGCCTACGACCGCAAGCAGCCGATCGTGGTCACGGCCTGGACGCCGCACTGGATGTTCGCGCGCTGGGACATGAAGTATCTCGCCGACCCCAAGAACGTCTTCGGCGGCGAGGAGACCGTGAATACGGTCGCGCGAAAGGACCTGAAGAAGGACAATCCCGAGCTCTACGCCATCCTTTCGAAGTTCAAGCTTTCGCTCGACGACGAACAGAAGGTGATGGTCTGGAACGAGGAGAAAGGCGCGAAGCCGGCCGAGACGGCCGCGCGCTGGGTCAAGGAGAACCCCGACAAGGTGAAAGCCTGGCTCGAATAGGCCCGCCCGCAGCTTCAGGGCCCCTGGGGCCCTCGTCGACCTCTGACAAAGCGGCTCGGGACACATGGCCCCGAGCCGCTTCCGCTTATCTCCGCCGCTCTGCATCGCGCCGCGAGCCGACCTCGCGACGGGCCGGCTCGTCCGCCCGCCGACCCGGTGCTTTACGAAAACAGCCCCGAAGAGCGACGTTCGCCGAAAGCGGCCCAACCTGCCAGAGCGTGCTTCATCGTCGTCAGGCAGCCACTTCGGCCCTCGCGGATTGGTCTCATCGGCCAGCGTGGCCAACCGTACGGGTGCAACGGGCGGGTGGGTGATGCTACTTTACGAAGTCTTTACGAATACCGCGTCTCGCTAATCCGAACCGATGCCCCTTCTCGGCTCGCCCCACATCGACTCTCGACCACGAGTCCGCCTCACCGGGACTTGGTAGAACTCCTTTAACTTCGGATTACGAGCAGGTGGATGAGCTCGCCGAGCTTGTCGTGGTCGCTGCTCGTGAGCTGTCTCGTCGATGACCGACGCGCCCGGCGGGTCCCGGCGTGCCAAACGGTCCCATGGTGCCGCCCTCACTCGTCAGGGAGGACCGGGGCATCGTCCTCTGACGGATTCTCCTGTTCCGAGGCGGAGAGGGCTCGCCTTTTCTTTCCGATGGCGACCGCGAACATGCCGTAGCAGCAAAAGACGATGCCGAACGCGCAGAGCACGACGACGAGCAGCCTCGCTTCTTCAGGCATCATGGCTTCCTGGAGCACGCAACCAGCCGCTCCGTTTTCCGAAGATGCGTAAACTTTGACCGTTTTACGGCACCGACTGGCAGGGATTTCGGGGGACACTCCTCGTGCTGGAGCAACCCGCCGTCTCGCTTGACCGCTCCAGTAAACTCGGGAGGGACTGGTGCCTGGCAACCGGTCTCTCCCCTTTTGCCCTTCTCCCTCTCGAGTCGGCACATCCGCGGGCGCCTGCGATCCTTTCGAGATTTCAAGATCCCGCCGGCTCGTTGCCATCGGCGGACCTGCCGCGCAAATCGCGCGCGGCGCCGATGAATTCTCCGAAGGCCTGAAGCGGCTCGTACGGTTCGAGCGCGAATTCATGCACATCGCGCAGGAGGTCGACGAAGGCCCCCGCGCCGTGCTCGAGCGAAGCCTCGCCCTTCTCGCGGGTCGCCTCGGCGGCCTCTCCCATGGCGCCCGCGGGATGGAGATCCTGGCTCATCCAGCCGAACCCGATCGGCTGCGTGGCTCGCAGGTGCTTGAAGCGGCGTTCCATCTCTAACATGCGCGGAATGAAGTTCTCCGCCCGGTTCATGTGAACCGTATCGCCCCGGACCGCGAGCATCAGCGAGGTCTCGGCATCGCCGCCGTGGATGCCGAAGCGCGCCTCGACATCGCTGTAGAGACCCGCAGGATAGCCCAGGCGATGCCAGGCGGCGTTCACGGCGAGCATGCCGAGGCGGACCCGCAGGTCGCGGGCGACGATGTCGAGGATCGCGACGTTGCCTCCGTGCGAGTTCGCGAACACGAGCTTGCGGCAGCCCGCCCGGTGGACGCTCTCACCTATCTCCGACCAGGCGCGGATCGCGGTCTCGGCGCCGAAGGTCAGGGTGCCCGGGAACGCGAGGTGCTCATTGGACTTCCCCACCGCCTGGACGGGGAGGACGAGCACGTCGAGATCCTCGGGCACGAGCCCCATCGCGCGTGCGAGGTAGCCCTCGTTGATGTAGGTGTCGACGCCGACCGGAAGGTGCGGCCCGTGCTGCTCCACCGCGGCAACGGGGAAGACCGCGATCGCGCGCGCCATGTCTCGGGTGCGGAAATCTTCGGTGGTCAGATCGAGCCAGTAGCGCGCGGGCATAAGCTCTCCTTCAATCCGCTCGTGCCGCGACGACCTCCACCTCGATTTTGAATTCGGGTCGGGCGAAGCCCGACACGATCATCAGGGTGGAGGCGGGCGGAGGCGAGGCCACGTAACGGTCGCGTACGTCCATGTAGGGCTTCAGGTGAGCCCGGTCGGTCACGAAAGCATCGATGCGGACGATGTCGGCATGAGACATGCCGGCTTCGCCGAGCACGGCGCCGATCGCCTTGAAGCACAGCTCCGCCTGGGCCTCGGCGGCATCCGGGACGTGGTCGTCCGTCGTGATCCCGAGCTGGCCGGATACAAAGAGCAGCCGGCACCCGGCCGGCACCTCGATGCCGTGGCTGTAGTTCGCGAAAGGCGGCCGGATAGTGGGGGGCGTGATCGAGCGCACGGCGGGCCTCGTCCAGACTCGCTCGGGACCATAGCGCAGAACCCTGGGGACAAGTCCAGGCTGCCCGGCGATCGTTTCTCACTTGCAACTTTCGGGGTTGGGGCAAAGCGTCCTTTCTTAATAACCTCTAACGCTGGCAAGCTGGCGGTTCGATCGATCCTTGCGCAACGGAAACGCCTCGATGAGCACCGATTTTCTGATCACGTCCCTGATCGTCGTCGCCTCGCCGGGCACCGGGGTTCTTTTGACATTGGCCGCCGGTCTGTCGCTCGGGGCGCGTGCCAGCGTGGTCGCCGCCTTGGGGTGCACTCTCGGCATCGTCCCCCACATGCTCGCCGCCATTACCGGCCTCGCGACTCTTCTGCATACGAGCGCGCTTGCCTTCCAGGCGCTCAAATACGTCGGTGTAGCCTATCTCCTCTACATGGCGTGGATGACTCTGAAGGAGCATGGCGCGTTGAGGATAGAGAGCGAGGGCGTTCCGCGGTCGGATGCGCAGGTCGTCGTGTCCGCAGTCTTGGTCAACGTTCTGAACCCGAAGCTCTCGATCTTCTTCTTCGCGTTCCTGCCCCAGTTTGTCAGCGTCGGCGAGACGAACCCGGTCCCAAGAATGCTCGAATTGAGCCTGGCCTTCATGGTCATGACCTTCGTCGTGTTCGTCGGCTACGGTGTCTGCGCGGCATCGGTCCGGAACCATGTCACCTCGCGCCCGCGCGTCCTCGCGTGGATGCGCAGGACCTTCGCCGCCGCATTCGTCGGGCTGGGCGCCAAGCTCGCGCTCGAACAGCGTTAGACACGATCCGCGCGGCTCCGCCCGTGCGCCGTCGCCATTTCGCCGCGGCATGATGCTTGCCAAGCGCAGGGCGAGCGCGCAGAAAAAGGGGCATCCGACGGACTGAGTGGCCCCGGGGAGGTCGATCACGATGAACCGCATGCCTGTCGCAACGGCACTTGCCGCGTTTCTCGCCACGGGAATCGGCCAAGCTGCCGCACAGCAGAAGCTCGACCAGACCACCTTCGGCACCAACTGGGTCGCGCAGGCGGAGCACGGCGGCTACTACCAGGCGGTCGCGGACGGCACCTACCGGAAATACAACCTGGAGGTGAGGATCCTCCCCGGCGGGCCGCAGGCGAACAACCGCATGTTGCTCCCGGTCGGCCGGATCGATTTCTATATGGGCGGCAACATGATCCAGGCGTTCTCGGCGGTGCAGGAGAACATTCCGACTCTCGTCGTCGCAGCGATTTTCCAGAAGGACCCTCAGATATTCATCGCTCATCCGGGCCAGGGCTTCGAGAAATTCGAGGATCTCAAGAAGTCGAACGACATCCTGATCGCGAAGGAGGGCCTCGCGTCGTACTTCCAATGGATGAAGTCCGAGTATGGCTTCAAGGAAGAGCAGACGAAGCCCTACAACTTCAATCCGGCCCCCTTCCTGGCGAACAAGAAGGCCGTGCAGCAGGGTTACGTGACGTCCGAGCCGTTCGCGGTCGAGAAGGAGGGCGGGTTCAAGCCCGTGGTGCACCTCCTGGCCGATAACGGCTTCTCGACCTACGCGTCGACCATCGAGACCCGGCGCGATCTGGTCGAGAAGAACCCCGACCTGGTGCGGCGCTTCGTCGAGGCCTCGATCATCGGCTGGTATAATTATCTCTACGGTGACAACAAGGCCGCCATAGCGCTGATCAAGAAGGACAATCCCGAGCTCACGGATGACCAGATCGCCTTCTCGATCGCCCAGATGAAGCAGTTCGGCATCGTCGACTCGGGCGACACGGTGAAAGCGGGAATCGGCGCCATGAGGGACGAGCGGATGAAGGACTTCTTCGACAAAATGGTAAAGGCCGGCCTCTTTCCCGGGAACCTCGACTACAAGAAGAGCTATACGACGCAGTTCGTGAACAAGGGCATCGGGTTGGACTTGAGAAAGTAGGGCGCCCGCGGTCCCCTCGTCAGGGAGGTTTGCGACTTGGTCCGACCAGCGCCGCATCGTCATGAGAGCGAGTGGAGGGCGCCCTACCTCTTCCTGCGTGCGGGGAGCGGGCTGTCGCAGAGCTCGAGCCCGTCGAAGAGAGGCGAGGGTGCGGGGGCGTCGCCGGATGCGGTTCTCTCGTCAAGGCCCTCCGCCGTCATGCCCGGCCTCGAGCGGGGCATCCACGTCTTTGCGCCGTTCTCCCCGTCATGCCCGGCCCTGAGCCGGGCATCCACGTCTTTTCACGACGGCGCCGGGGAAGACGTGGATGGCCGGGACAGGCCCGGCCATGACGACCCGCCCCGTCATGCCCGGCCTCGAGCCGGGCATCCACGCGTTGGCCCCTCGACGACGCCGGAAGACGTGGATGGCCGGGACAGGCCCGGCCATGACGGGGAACGTGTTCGGCCGGACGGGGTACCTTCTGGGGCGGCCCCCTCACCTCCGCTCCGCTGCGCGTCGCTCGCTTCACGGCACGCGCGTGCGGCGGATCCCCCTCCCCCGCGGGAAGAGGGGGTTTGGCGCTTCGTTTCATCCTCACTCGGCCCGCTAGACTGACCGATGCTCGCTATTCTCGACCGCCCCGTCGCCACCGCGGCCCTCGTCTCCATCCGGGGCGTCGGCAAGACCTTTGCCAACGGAACGACGGCGCTCGCGGGCCTCGACCTCGACATCCGTCCGGGCGAATTCGTGTCGCTCCTCGGACCCTCGGGTTGCGGGAAGTCGACCGCCTTGCGCATTATCGCGGGTCTCGCCGAGCCGACCGCAGGGCGCGTGGAGTGGCCGGGCTCGCTCAGCGAGGATCACCGGGCCGAGATCGGCTTCGTGTTCCAGGAGCCCACCCTGATGCCGTGGGCGACGGCTGTCGACAACGTCTGGCTGCCCCTGCGTCTGCGCGGGGTGTCCCGACGCGCGGCGGCGCCACGGGTCGAGGAGAGCCTCGCGCAGGTCGGCCTATCGGGTTTCGGCGGATCGTACCCGCGCGAACTCTCCGGCGGCATGAAGATGCGGGTCTCCATCGCTCGCGCCTTGTCGCTGCGGCCGAAACTTCTCCTCATGGACGAGCCCTTCGCGGCGCTCGACGAGATCACCCGCTTCAAGCTCAACGACGATCTTCTACGCCTTCAGCGCGAGTTCGGCTGCACGGTCGTCTTCGTCACCCACTCGGTCTACGAGAGCGTCTACCTGTCCTCGCGGATCCTGGTCATGGCCGCGCGCCCGGGGCGCATCGTGGCCGAAATCCCGGTGTGGGCACCGCGAGAGCGCGGAGAGGGCTTCCGCTCGACGCAGCTCTACGCCGACCTGTGTCGGCATGCGTCGGGCGCGCTGCACGGCGCCATGGCCCCGGACGAGCACCGATGAGCCTGCCCCGCGCCTCTTCGACGGTCCGGGCTCCCGTCGACGCGGTTCCGGCAACGCCCGCGACCAACGGCGGGTGGCGCGGCGTCTCGTTCGACGTCAACCGCATCCTCAGGGTCGGGCTGCCGATCGTAGTGTTTGCCGCCTCGCTCTGGTGGTGGGAGCACTACGTGGAGACGCGGCACGTGCCGCCCTACGTGCTACCCGCGCCAAGCGTGATCTGGGCGACGCTCCTCAAGGACTGGCCCATCCTCCTCGGGTCTCTTCTCGTGACCCTCAAGACTACGTTTCTCGGTCTCCTTCTCGCGGTCTTCGGAGGCGTAACGCTCGCGGTTCTCCTCAGCCTCTCGCGCCTCGTGGAATACTCGCTCTATCCCTATGCGGTCGTGCTGCAGGTCACGCCCGTGGTCGCGATCTCGCCTCTGCTCCTCATCTATCTGCCGCAGGATCTCGCGGTGCTCGCCTGCGCATGGATCGTCGCCTTTTTTCCGGTGCTGTCCAACACCACGCTGGGTCTGCAATCCGTCGACCGGAACCTGCTCGAGCTCTTCGACCTCTATGGGGCGACCCGGCCGAAGGGAGCGCCGGCCTTCGTGGGGCGCTCTCTGTCACGCGTGAAGGCGCTCTGGTACCTGCGCCGTCCGGCCGCTCTCCCCTACTTCCTCGCGGGTCTGAAGGTGGCGGGCGGCCTGTCGCTGATCGGCGCGGTGGTCGCGGAGATCGCCGCTGGCTCGGCGGGCGCGGGCTCCGGCCTCGCCTACCGCATCATGGAGAGCCAGTTTCGGCTCAACATTCCTCGCCTCTTCGCGGCTCTCGCGTTGCTCGCCGCGACCGGCGTGATCATCTTTCTCGCCCTGTCGGCCCTGTCCCATCTGCTCCTGCGCCGCTGGCACGAGAGCGCGCTCAAGCAGGAACGTTAGCGTCGATGCCGCGCGGGTTCGCAGCCCTGCCCAACGCCCGCGCCTATCGCCTCGTCGGGGTTCGCGCTCCGATGCCGCTCGTCACGAGTTCCGGCATCGCGGCCGACCCGGACGGCTTCACGTCCCTCGACATCACGATCGCCGACGGCCGCATCGCGTCGGTCATGCCGGCCGGCACGCCTTGCCTCGACGGCGACCTGCCGGCTGTCGCCCTCGACGGCGTGATCGTCTTTCCGCGCATGGTCGACAACCATACCCACATCGACAAGGGCCATATCTGGCCCCGCAGCCCCAGTCCGGACGGCACGTTCGCGGGCGCACTGGAGACCGTCGCACAAGACCGGGAAGCCCGTTGGTCGGCCGAGGATCTGCGCTTGCGGATGGACTTCTCCCTGCGCTGCGCTCTCGCCCACGGGACCGGGGCGTTGCGCACCCATCTCGATTCCGTCGGCCCCCAAACCGCGATCTCCTGGCCCGTCTTCGCGGACATGCGCGAGGATTGGCGCGGTCGGATCGATTTGCAGGCCGTCTCGCTGTTTCCGATCGATCTCGCGGTCGGGGACGAGGCGCAGTTCCGCGAGATCGTCGCCACCACGGCGCGCTACGGGGGGATTCTCGGCGGGGTCACGTTCCTGGGCGAGACTCCTAGCGAAGCGACCGACCTCGCCCTCGACCGGATCGTCAAGGCCGCTGCGGCGGAGGGGCTCGACCTCGATCTCCACGTCGACGAGAGCGGCTCTTCGGAAGCTCGCACCCTGGAGTGCGTTGCCGAGGCGGTGATCCGAAACCGGTTCAAGGGCAAGGTGCTGTGCGGCCATTGCTGCTCGCTATCCCTGCGTCCCGAACGGGATATCGGCCCGGTGCTCGCCAAGCTCGCCGATGCCCGAATCGCTGTGGTCAGCCTGCCGATGTGCAATCTCTATCTGCAGGACCGGCGCCCTCGGCGGACCCCGCGCTGGCGTGGCGTCCCGCCGCTCCACGAGCTACGCGCGGCGGGAGTGCCCGTGATGGTCGCGAGCGACAACACCCGCGATCCGTTCTACGCCTACGGCGACCTCGACATGCTGGAGGTTTACCGCGAGGCCACGCGCATTCTCCAGCTCGACCATGCCGGCTCGGATTGGTTTCGCGCCGTGACCGCGACCCCGGCCGACCTCATGAACCTCGACCGCCACGGCCGCATCGAGGCGGGCGGTGCCGCGGACCTGGTCCTCTTTCGCGCCCGCTCGCCCACCGAGCTCCTCGCCCGCCCGCAGAGCGACCGGACGGTGCTGCTCGGCGGAACGGCGATCGACACGGCGCTGCCCGACTACCGCGAGTTGGACGGACGGATGAAGCCCTAGCCGTCATGCCACGGGAATGAGGCGGTGGAGAAACGGATGAAACCCTAGCTGTCGGCCCACGGGAACGACAGGGTGGAGAAATGAGCATGACGGCCCGATACGACATCGCCGCCCTGAAGTCACGATTGACCGGGATCAGGACCGAGGACAATCCCGCGCTCGTGCGCCAGAAGAGCCGAGACTTCTACTGGTACTCGCCGACTCTGAAGCGCCAGCTCGATCACGTCACCGCCGACATCCTGGTCAGCGCCACCAGCGAGGCGGAGGTCGTCCGGACGCTGCAAGCAGCGTTCGAGCTCGGAATCCCCGTGACTCCGCGCGGCACCGGGACCGGCAACTACGGCCAGGCCATGCCGCTCTCCGGCGGCATCCTGCTCGATCTCTCGGGCTTCAACCAGGTCAAGCACATCGCGCCGGGCCGCGTGGTCGCGGAGCCCGGAGCCGTGATCGCCAAGATCGACAAGGAGACGCGGCCGCACTCCGCTCAGGAGATCCGGCTCCATCCCTCCACCTACAACACCGCGTCGGTCGGCGGCTTCGTCGCCGGCGGCTCGGGCGGCGTCGGGTCGATCCGGTGGGGCGGACTGCGCGACTCCGGAAACATCATCCGTCTCAAGGTCCTCACCATGGAGGCGGCTCCACGCGTGCTGGAGCTCACCGGCGATGACCTCCACAAGGTGAGCCACGCCTATGGCACGAACGGGATCATCACCGAGCTCGAAATGCCTCTGGCGCCGAGCTACGACTGGGTCGACCTGATCGTCGGGTTCGGTTCCCTTGAGGCGGCGGCTTCCTACGCGAATGCCGTCGGCGAGTCTGATGGTCTGCTCGTCAAGCAGCTCGCGGTCGTCGCCGCGCCGGTGCCGCACGATTATTTCCTGCGCCACCAGAGATTCCTGCCCCGCGACAAGCATCTGGCCCTTCTGATGGTGGCGCCACACGCTCTCGATTCGCTCCTGGCGCTGACGCGCCGGTGCAAAGGGGCGGAGGTGTTGTTCCGCCAGGACCAGCTCTCGGAGGCAGATCTCAAGGGCCTTCCGCCCGTTTTCGAGCTCTCCTGGAACCACACCACCCTGCGCGCGCTGCGGGTCGATCCCTCGATCACCTATCTCCAGGTCCTCTATCCGTTTCCGAACCAGCTCGATCTCGTGGAGCGCATTCACGGGCGCTTCGGCGACGAGCTCCCCGCCCACCTCGAGTTCGTCCGCTTCGACGGCAAGGTCACCTGCTTCGGCCTGCCCCTGGTGCGCTTCACCTCCGAGGAGCGGCTGGAGGAGATCATGGCGATTCACGAGGACATGGGCGCGCCGATCTTCAACCCGCACCGCTGCACCCTGGAGGAGGGCGGGATGAAGCAGACGGACGAGGTCCAGCTCGCCTTCAAGCGCGATGCGGACCCGCGAGGCCTCCTCAATCCCGGCAAGATGATCGCCTGGGAGGACCCGACCTACGATTTCCGCTCCGGCAAGACTTTCCTCTTCAAGGGCCTCGCGCAACAGGCCGCGGAGTAGGTCTTGCGGTTCCTTGTCCTCTACGCCCATCCGAACCCCGAGAGCTTTTGCGCGGCGCTCCATCGGAGCGTCGTAGGGACGCTCCGGAGAAACGGCCACGAGGTCGACGTCTGCGATCTTTACGCCGAGCGCTTCGACCCCGTGCTCTCCTACGAGGAGCGGGTCGGCTATCTCGACGTTCCGGCCAACCGTCGCCCTGTGGAGGATTACGTTCGCCGACTCGAGCAGGCGGACGGCCTGATCCTGGTATTTCCGGTGTGGAATTTCGGATTTCCCGCGATCCTCAAGGGCTTCCTCGATCGCGTCTTACTGCCCGGCGTTAGCTTCACCTTGGTGAAGGGGCTCGCGACCCCGAACCTGGGGCACCTGAGGAGTCTCGTGGCCGTGACGACCTACGGTGCGCCGCGCTGGCGGGCCTTCGTTCTCGGCGATCCTCCCCGCAAGGTCGTCACGCGGGTGCTCCGGGCGCTGATGGCCCCGCGGGCGCGCCGGCATTACCTCGCCCTGTATGACATGAACCGGCAGACGTCCGACGGACGGGCGGCTTTCCGTCGCAAGGTGGAGCGGGTTCTCGCGCGGCTGTAAACATATACCGGCGAGGTGGGTCCGGTTCGCCGGAAAAAACGCGTCAGACCACGTCGAGAGCTATTCCACCAAGGTGGGAACGGCTCTAAGTCCCCCGCCGCGGGTCGCTGCTGCCCTGCCCCTGACGCAACCTGGGCCTGCATTGTCGCGGGTCGCCAGAGCCGCGCGACCCGACTAGATCTGCTTCCAGTCGAGGAGCAGGAGGTCGGGTCCGGGCTGGACCCGGTCTTTGCTCCTTTTAATTCAGCTGGAGCATGGAGTTCGTCGACCGCAATGGACGCCAGCGTGGCTCCGACCTCACGAATGGCCTCGCTTCGGGCGGAGCGCCGGAAACGCCTGGCCGGCATCGGGCTCATGTGCGGGGCCCTAATCTGCTTCTCTCTCCTCGACGGAACGGCCAAGTGGCTCAACCGCGAGATGGATCCGCTTCTGACCGTCTGGTGGCGCTACTCCGCCAGTGTCGCGCTGGTCTCGATGGTGATCAACCCTTGGACGCATCCTGGGGTCCTGAGAACCCGACGGCTATGGTTGCAGTCGGCCCGCTCCCTCCTGCTCTTCCTCTCAACGGCACTGAATTTCTTTGCGCTGCAATACCTCCAGCTCGCCGAAACCATGTCGATCATGTTCGCGACGCCCCTTTTGGTCGCGCTGCTGGCGGGACCGATTCTCGGCGAACGGGTGGGCCCGCGCCGCCTCGCGGCCATCGGCGTCGGGTTCGTGGGGGTCGTCGTGATCACGCGACCGGGACTCGGTGCCATGCACCCGGCGGCGCTGCTGTAGGTGGCCGGCACCTTC